>Ga0105239_10004662_pt1 | contig 16301 bp, 12 predicted proteins | sample KBSC44metaG_FD_92761 | JGI IMG/M metagenome (GOLD analysis project Ga0105239, IMG submission 92761) | Corn rhizosphere microbial communities from Kellogg Biological Station, Michigan, USA - KBS C4-4 metaG | ecosystem: Host-associated > Plants > Roots > Rhizosphere > Soil | place: Michigan, USA...
AAAGAGCGGGTCCAAAACCCAGCCGACGCATCAGTTCCTCGTAAAAGCGCCCCTGCTGGCCGCAGACGAGGTCGTTTGCCTGCTGGGTAACGGCACGACACTTCACGACTGGGACGAGTCCGATCCCCTGCAACTATCGCCGGAAGGCACCTGGTGGATCCTACGGCTATCCGTTCCTCCCGAGGCCTTCCCGATCGAATACAAATACGGCATCTATAACAAAAAGGAAAAACGCTTCGTCCGGTTCGAGACCGGCCCCAACAGGTCGCTGCCCGGCGACGCCCGCAAAGGAAAGGTGAGCATCATCCACGATGGGTTCGTACACCTGCCGAACACAGGCTGGAAAGGCGCCGGTGTGGCGATCCCCGTTTTCAGCCTGCGCAGCAAGCACTCGATGGGTGTCGGAGAGTTCACCGATATCCGGCTGCTCGTCGACTGGGCTGTCAAATGCGGCCTGAGGATGGTGCAGCTGCTCCCGATACAGGACACGACGGCAACCCATACCTGGCTGGATTCCTATCCCTATGCCGCCATTTCCGCCTTTGCCCTGCATCCGATCTATCTCAACCTGGAGAAATGCGCCGGACGGAAATATGCCGACCTGGTCAAACCGCTGAAGAAAAAACAGAAAGAACTGAACGTGCTCCCCGAGCTGGACTACGAACAGGTGTTGAAAATCAAGCTACTGACAATCAAAGAACTATACGAATTACAAAAAGAAGAATTTAAAAAAGATAGCGGGTTTTTGGACTTCTTTGCCGACAATAAGAAATGGCTTGTGCCGTATGCGGCATTTTGCCACCTCAGGGACAAACATAATACCCCCGATTTTACACAGTGGAAGACCCATAGCCAGTACGATGAAGAGGCCGTCCGCAAGCTGACGACACCCGGCGGCAGACAATACGACTCAATTGCTCTTCACTACTTTATGCAGTATCACCTCCACCTTCAGTTGAGGGAAGCGGTAGACTATGCGCACGACAACGGCGTAGTGCTGAAGGGCGATATCCCCATCGGGATCGGCCGGTACAGCTGTGACGCCTGGGTCGACCCGCGGCTTTATCATATGGAGCTGCAGGCGGGGGCGCCACCTGACAATTTTGCCGTCAAAGGCCAGAATTGGGGCTTCCCGACCTATAACTGGGATACAATGCAACACGACGGCTACGCCTGGTGGAAGCGCCGGTTTGGTCATATGCACAACTATTTCGACGCCTTCCGCATCGACCATATCCTCGGCTTTTTCCGCATCTGGAGCATTCCCATGGACATTGTGGAGGGTATACTCGGCCATTTTGAGCCGTCGATACCGGTGCACCGGGTGGAGTTTCAGCAACGAAATATCTGGTTTGACCACGATCGTTATACCAGGCCCTTTATCAACGATGCGGTACTATGGGAACTCTTTGGCTCCGATATGGAGACGGTAAAGACGTCGTACCTGGACCCGGACGCCAACGGCTCCTATCATCTCAAGGCCGCTTTCGACACGCAGCGGAAGATAGAAGCGCATTTCAGCGAACAGCCGGCTTCTGAGTCCGGCAACAAGCTGAAGACGGGTCTGTACGACCTCGTCTCCAATGTGATCCTGCTTGAAGTAGAGGGTTCCGGCGGCCAGCAATTCCATTTCCGCATATCCATGGAGAATACCTCTTCCTTCCGGCATCTCGAATGGCACGTGCAGCAGCAGCTGAAAGACCTTTATGTCAACTATTTTTACAACCGCCAGGACGAGTTCTGGCGGAAGGAAGCCATGCGGAAGCTGCCCGCGCTGAAGAGGGCTACCAATATGCTCGTCTGCGGAGAAGACCTGGGCATGGTACCGCGCAGCGTTCCCGACGTCATGCGTCAGCTCGGCATCCTCAGCCTCGAAGTACAGCGCATGCCCAAGAACCCCGCCCGGGAATTCTTTCACCCTGCAGAGGCGCCCTATCTGTCTGTTGTCACACCGTCCACCCACGATATGAGCACTATCCGCGGCTGGTGGGAGGAGGACAGGGCGATGACCCAGCGTTTCTTCAACCACGAACTGGGCCAGTGGGGGGAGGCGCCATTGTTCTGCGAGCCCTGGATCAATAAGGCCGTCGTTTTACAGCACCTGCACAGCCCCGCCCTCTGGTGCATATTCCAGCTGCAGGATATCATGGGGATGAGCGAGACCTTCCGTCGGGAGAACCCCCACGACGAGCGGATCAACGTCCCGGCGAACCCACATCATTACTGGAGATACCGGATGCACCTGACGCTGGAAGAGCTGATCAAAGAGAAGGAGTTCAACGCTTCAGTTAAAGAAGAAGTTGAGGCCAGCGGGAGGTAGAACAAGCCGGATGATCCGGAAGCCTACCTGAAGCGGTACCCCAAAAAGGTTGGCAGCCGAACACTCAGGATCGAATGCTGGCTGCCGTGGGGAAGAGGGGTAAAGGGGTTGGGGTTTTGCGATTTCAGGTTTCTGCTTCTACGTTACATAATCTTCACAAAAGGTTGCACATACTGGCTGGACCCCGTGCGGCTGGACACCTTGAGGATGTAGTTGCCGCTTTTCAGTCCGGAGATGGCCAAAGATTCTTGATTATTGCCGGCGCTCAGCTGCTGCTGGCTGGTCATGAGAACGATGCCGGACAGATTGTAGACCTGTATGATCACCTGCTCTGTGGCAGGACTGCTGACGTTAAAGTTGAGCACCGCGATGGCCGGGTTCGGATAGACGGCCATTTTGCCGTTGCTTTCCGTATTGCTCAGGGTGACTATCTTCGAATAACGGAGGATACCGTCCATGTCTACCTGGCGAAGGCGGTAGTAGTTGTTTCCTTTCAACATATGGTCGTCAGAGAACGTATAGTCGTTGGTATTGCCGTTGTTGAGACCGACCACGACACCGACGGAATCATATCCGCCAGTATCTCCCGAACGCTCGACGACGAACCATTTACAGTTGGTCTGACCTTCCATCGTCCAGGAGAGCAGCGCCTCGCTGCGCTGGGCTTTTCCGGCGAAAGCAAGCAGCAGGGCCGGGGTAGCGGACGCGCTGGTTGCCATCTGGGCCATGAGGCTTCCGGTGGCGGAGATCAGAAGGGCGAGGATCAGGGCTGCGGTATTCTTTTGCATATAAGGTACGATTGCGTGTTGTACCTTGGTATCGGAAAAGAGTGCCAAAAAATAATAATTTGGTAAACAGCTCCTTACGGGCGTGCCACCCTGCAAGGGTTTCCCGGAAAGGGAAAAATGCTCTCAAAAATGCAAAAAAATGCGTGGAAGCCCGCGGTGGGACCGTAATTTCCGAAAGCTTTCGGGACCGCAGGATTCAGTAACTTAGCTCCCCATGATTTGTACATATCATTCTTATCAGCTCGAATTCAGACATCCTTTTACTATTTCCAGGGGCACCAAGACGCACCAGCCGACCCTGATCGTAGAACTTGAACACAAGGGTATAAAGGGCTATGGTGAAGCCCCGGCCATTAGCTATTATCATATACCAGTCGAAAAGATGATCGCCGACCTGGAGGCTAAAAAGGCAGGTATTGAGGGGTTTGCGATAACGGATCCCCAGCGCTACTGGCATTATCTTCATCATTTGATACCGGACAACCCTTTCCTGGTCTGTGCGCTCGATATGGCAGGGTGGGACCTGTATGGCAAGATGCGGCAGCTACCATTATATAAGCTATGGAACCTGGACCCGACCCGGGGGCCGCAGACGGATTTTACCATCGGCATCGATACGGTCGATAAAATGGTGACGAAGATGAAGGAGAAGCCCTGGCCGATCTATAAGATCAAGCTGGGGACGCCCGATGATATGGCCATTATGGAAGCCCTGCGCCAGCACACCGACGCCACCTTCCGGGTGGACGCCAATGCCGGATGGACGGTAGAGGAGGCCCTGCAGATCATTCCCCGGCTGGCTCAGCTGAACGTTGAATTCGTTGAGCAGCCCCTGGCTAAAGATGATTGGGACGGTATGCGACGTCTCTATAACGAATCGCCTCTTCCCTTGATCGCCGATGAATCCTGCGTAAAGGAAGAGGACGTGGAAGCCTGCGCGGGTTTCTTCCACGGCATCAATATCAAGCTGACCAAGTGCAGCGGCATCACGCCGGCGCGGCGGATGATCGCGAACGCCCGGTCAAAAGGCATGAAGGTCATGGTGGGCAGCATGAACGAAAGTAGCATCGGAAGCGCAGCCATCGCGCACCTGCTGCCGGAACTCGACTATGTGGACATGGACGGGCCGCTGCTGCTGAAAGACGACCTCGGGACAGGATTGGAGATCGACGCGCAACGAGTCACAGTACCCCGCGGCCCCGGATTGGGGGTTCAGTTCACCGGGCTCCGGCGCGAGGTTCCGGCGGGCGGCAACTAATATTTTTCGGCAGCGCCCGTTGGATTAACATTTTTCGCGGAGCGTCACCGCAGGAATGACAAAATAGGTGTAGATTTGACGCTTATAGAATATAGAATAGCATAGACCAGCTCGCATATGATAAAAACTACCGAAAACGCTCCATCTCTGTCTTACCGGGTAAAAGAAAAGTTCAGAACCGTCTTCGCGGAATCCAATCCCCTGATCGTCCGTTCGCCCGGCCGCGTCAATCTCATCGGGGAACATACGGACTACAACCACGGATTTGTCTTACCGGCAGCTATCAATAAGGCAATATATATGGCAGTCAGCCGTCGTTCGGACGATGAGCTGCACCTCGTATCGCTTGACCTGGACCGTAAGTTCGTCGGCTCGGCGGGAAAGGTCGTGCCTTCTTCCCTGCACTGGCCGGACTATATCCTTGGAGTAGTGCAGCAGATACAGGCGCTTGGACATGAGCTGGGAGGCTTCAACTGTGTCTTTGGCGGGGATATTCCGCTGGGCGCGGGGATGTCCTCTTCCGCGGCGCTGGAGTGCGCAACGGCGTATGCGGTCAATCAGCTGTTCGGCCTTGGGCTGGACCCGATGACGATGGTGAAGCTGGCGCAACGGGCGGAGAACGTTTTTGTCGGAGTGCAGTGCGGCATCATGGATCAGTTCGCCAGCATGTTCGGACGCAAGAACCACGTCATCCGGCTGGACTGCCAGTCGCTGGAGTATGCGTATGTACCTTTTGATACGGCGGGTATCCGGATCGTCCTGCTTGACACCAATGTCAAACATTCACTGGCCTCTTCCGAATACAATACACGTCGTCAGCAGTGCGAAGAGGGCGTTCGGCTCATACAGGCCCATCACCCCGAGGTAAAAAGTCTGCGGGACGTAAGCCTGGATATGCTGAAGGCCTATGTTGCGCCCGTCGACGCCCTGGTCAACCAGCGCTGCGAATACGTGGTGGAAGAGATCGCCCGTCTCCTCGCGGCGACCGAAGACCTGCAAAAGGGCGATATCGCAGCCTTTGGCCGTCAGCTATTCGCCACACACGATGGACTGAGCCGTAAATATGCCGTCAGCTGTCCCGAGCTGGATTTCCTGGTAGACCAGGTGAAGGACGACCCGGCCGTTATCGGCGCCCGGATGATGGGCGGCGGTTTTGGCGGCTGTACGATCAACCTGGTGAAAGAAGAGGCCATCGACGGTCTGGTGGAAAGGCTGGCGCCGGTATACCGGAAGGCCATGAAGAAGGATATGAAGGTCTATATCGGGCAGATCGAGAACGGTACATCGCTTGGAGAGTAATCAATAAACACTTGCTTATATGAACAAACGTTTTTTGTTTTCCCTGGCTTGCGCAGCAAGCCTGCTGGCTTCCTGTGGCGGCAATGAGAAACCCGCGGCTGAGCCTCCCGCCGACTCAGCTACCGCAAAAGCTCCCGCCGCAACCCTGCCCGACACCACGAAATTCAAAGACGTCGTCGACGGCCAGCCAACGGCGCTGTATATTCTCAAGAACAAGAACGTGACCGCGGCTATCACCAACTATGGTGCCCGCGTCGTCAGCCTGATCGTCCCCGACAAGAATGGCGTCCCCACGGACGTTGCCCTGGGCTATGACAGTATCGGCAAATATATCCACCAGCCGGAAACATATTTCGGCGCTATCGTTGGCCGTTATGGCAACCGCATCGCCAAAGGTGAGTTCAGGCTGAACGGCAAGACCTATACGCTCGCCAAAAACAACGGCCCCAACTCCCTGCACGGCGGCAAGAAAGGATTCGGCTCCGTGGTATGGACCGGCAAGCAACTGGACGATCATACCGTCGAGCTCTCCTATCTGTCCAAAGACAGCGAAGAAGGCTACCCCGGCAACCTGAAAGTGAAGGTCACCTATACGCTGACCGATAGCAATGCGCTGAAGATCAGCTACGAGGCTACTACAGACAAGGCTACTGTCCTGAACCTTACCAATCACACCTATTTCAACCTCAACGGACAGGGCAGCGGGAGCATCAACAACCATACCCTGCGGCTCAACGCCGGCCAGTATACACCCGTCGACTCGACCCTGATCCCCACGGGGAAAATAGAGGCGGTGGCCAATACTCCCTTCGACTTCCGCACACCAACGGCCATCGGCTCGCGGATCGACCAGGACAATATCCAGCTGAAATACGGCAAGGGCTATGACCATAACTTTGTTATCAACAGGACGGCCGGCGACCGCGGACTGACCCTCGCCGCCACCGTACAGGGCGATCAGAGCGGCATCGTTATGAACGTTCTTACCGAAGAGCCGGGAATACAATTCTATGGCGGCAATTTTATGACCGGAAGCAATCCGCTCAGCAACGGTAAAAAGGACGATTACCGCAGCGCCTTCTGCCTCGAGACGCAGCACTATCCCGATTCACCCAACCAGCCTTCCTTCCCTTCGACCGAATTAAAACCCGGACAGACCTACCAGACGACGACGGTCTACCAGTTCGGAACGAAATAACAAACCAACCCCCGCCCTCAAAGCGGGGGTTTTTCATTCGGCCGGACGCCAATATGTGACGAGCCGGAACAATATAGAAAGTGACGCTTTCGCGGGATATCCAGGGCATGCAGACAGATCACCCCGAAGCGCTCACGGCCTGGTTACAAAAAAATGAACGATATTAATTCGACGTCCGAAAGTACTGCAGCTTTACTCCGCTGTCCAGGGCAAATATTCCGGAAAGGAAGGTCAGGGTGTTGCCGTCGATCTGGAAGAATACCTTCTGGTGTACCGAATCCTGGTAGTCTATCCGGTGGATGAACTGACCTTCGGGCACGACGAGAGCGTTGAAGCTATGATCTTCCGCCACGGTATAATTGCCGGTCTTTACGGTCTGACCATTTTTTGAAATTGAATAAGAATGGTCCGTGAAGATCAAAAGGTTCCCGTTGCCGGGAGGGTAGGTGGCCAGGGGCATCATCGATGACTGGTTTGCGCGAAGCTCCCATGTGCCTATCAGGTTCTGCGAAGAGGATCCTTTGGTGCTTTTCTTACAGCTGGCCGACACCAACAGCAAGGCAACGCAGCAGGCGGCAACAACTTTCATGGCGTTAGGTTTACCACTTTGACAAGGTTGGGGCAAACAACGTTGCATCCCCTGCTGCGGCCGGTTGACGGGCCGGGTCAGTGATCATTCAGCGGCAAACCCCGCCGCTGGTATTCCTTCCAGTTGAGATATTCGGCGCCGTGGCGCTGTTCGACCATGGTGATACAGCCGTCCACCGGACAGACTAATTTACAGAGATTACATCCTACGCATTCCTCTTCTTTTATCGTGTAGGTATTGTAGGGATGTCCCGGGTCAAGACGAATAGACTGATGGGAAGCGTCCTCGCACGCAATATAGCAAAGTCCGCAGTGGATGCATTTGTCAGGGTCGATACGCGCCACGATATGATAGTTCATGTCGAGGTCCTCCCAGTGGGTGAGGGTTGGCACTGACCTGCCGATAAAGTCGGTGATGCAGGTGAATCCTTTCTCGTCCATCCAGTTGCTAAGCCCCTCGCAGAGGTCGCCGATAATGCGGAAGCCGTGTTTCATAACGGCAGTGCATACCTGAACGCTCGTCGCGCCCAGCAGCATGAATTCCGCCGCGTCCTTCCACGTGCTGACGCCCCCGATGCCCGATACAGGAACGCGTGAGGTCACAGGGTCCTGCGCGATCGTTGTCAGCATCTTGAGCGCGATGGGCTTGACGGCGGGGCCGCAGTAGCCGCCGAAAGTGGACATCCCGGCGACATTGGGATTCGGAATGAACGTGTCGAGGTCTACTCCCGTTACTGACTGGATAGTATTAATGAGAGAAAGCGCATTGCTGCCTGCTTCTACTGATGCGCGACCGGTAGGCACTACTGAATGCACATTGGGAGTTAATTTCGTAATGACGGGGATCGTTGCCGCCTCCATCACCCATTCCACGACCATCCTTGCTATCTCGGGGTCCTGACCAACGGCGGCGCCCATTCCTCTCTCGGTCATCCCGTGGGGACAGCCGAAGTTGAGCTCCAGCCCGTGGGCGCCCGTGTCTTCAACCTTATGGATGAGGTCGTGCCAGCTGGCCCTGTCATTGTCCGCCATAAGTGAAACGATCATTGCCCTGTCGGGGAACAACCGGACGCATTCTTCGATCTCGCGCAGGTTCATCTCCAGCGGCCGGTCGCTGATGAGCTCGATATTGTTCAGTCCCATGACGCGGCTGTTGTGGTAGTCGACCGCGGAATATCGGGAAGAGACATTCTTTACCTGGCTGCCCAGGGTCTTCCAGACGACCCCGCCCCAGCCGGCCTCAAAGGCCCGGAGCACGTTGATCTTCTTATCGGTAGGAGGCGCGCTCGCCAGCCAGAAGGGGTTTGGCGATTTGATGCCGAGAAAGTCGGTAGTAAGGTCAGCCATAACGGTCAATTTAGCTGTTGATCAATTGCAATATCGCGGAGGCCGTCTCTTTCCCCGCCTGCACGGCGTCGACGACCTCTTTCCCCCCATTGACACAGTCGCCGCCGGCAAAGACATAGGCGAGACCCGTGCTGCCGCCTTCTCCGACGGTGATCCTGCCCTTGTTGTCGCCGATGCCGCAGCCGGTGACCAGGTCCGCGTACGGTGTCTGTCCCGCGGCCTTGATGACCATGTCTACGTCGAGGGTGATGGTCTCTCCGGTGTCTACGGGGCTTCTCCGGCCGCTCGTGTCGGGCTCGCCAAGGCGCATGACAGAACAGACGAGGCCTGTGACGCCTTCAGCATCACCGAGCACACGCTGAGGCGCTGCCAGCCACAGGATGCGGCAGCCGTCGAGCAGGGCGATATCCAGTTCGGCCTGTGTACAAGGCATCTCGTCCCGTGTCCTTCGATATACGATCGTGACCTCGCCGGCGCCAAGCCTCCGCGCCTGGGTCGCCGCGTCGATGGCGGTCATGCCCATGCCGATGACGGCCACCTTATCACCCACGGGCACTTCCGGATAACCCCTGCTGCGGATGTCATAGATGAATTTTATGGCGTCGACTACGCCGGGGATCTGTTCGCCGGGAATATCCAGCCGGCGGGCCAGACCTACGCCAAAGGCGAGATATACGGCGTCGTATTCCTGCTGGAGACCGGCCAGCGTGAGGTTGCGGCCCAGCTCCTGTCCATAGCGCAGCTCGATGCCCCCGATCGAAAGGATATACTCCAGCTCTTCTTCACAGAACTCCGGTGTGATCTTATAGGCCGCGATCCCATAGGTCATGAGCCCGCCGCCTTTCTCTTCTTTTTCGAAAATATGCACCTCCACGCCTGCCCGCGCCAGCACATGGGCGCAGCTGAGGCCGGAAGGCCCGGCGCCGACGACGGCTACCTTTTTCCCGGTAGGCCCTGCGCGCTGGAACAGCTGCCATCGCTGCCGGATCGCGGGCTCCGTCGAATAGCGCTGCAGCCTTGCGATAGGGATCGGCTCTTCCTCCAGTAAATTGTATACGCAGGCGCCTTCGCAGAGCTTTTCGACCGGGCATACGCGGGAGCAGCCGCCACCCATGATATTCGACCGGAAGATGGTATGGGCGGAACCCTTGATATTGTCAGTGGTGATCTGTTTGATGAATTTTGGGATATCGATGCCCGTGGGACAGCTCTTGGTGCAGGGGGCGTCATAACAGTACAGGCAGCGGTTCGCGTCGACGAGTGCTGCCTCCCGGCTTTCGAAGGGTGGGTGGATGTCGCTGAAATTGCGGCTGTATTCCTGTGGTTCTAGTCTGTTGTCTTTGATTGCCATTGTCCGGATGTTTTATAGTTCAGTCAGCCTGCCATAGGTCTCGGGCCGGCGATCGCGGAAGAACTGCCAAACGCTGCGAACCTCGTCGATCTTGTCGAGGTCGAAATCGGCGATCAGCAGCTCATCCTTACTGTCCGAGGCCTGTGCGAATATTTGTCCGCGTGGGTCGACAAAATAGCTGCTGCCGTAGAAGCGGCCCAGGTTCCAGGGCTTCTCTTCACCGACGCGGTTGATACAGCCCATATAATAGCCGTTAGCGGCGGCATGGGCAGGCTGTTCCAGTTGCCAGAGGTACTGCGATAGCCCTGCAACCGTGGCGGACGGGTTGTAAACGATCTCCGCCCCATTCAGTCCCAGGCAGCGGGCCCCGTCCGGAAAATGCCGGTCATAGCAGATATAGACGCCGACTTTTGCATAGCGGGTCTGAAATACAGGATAGCCCAGATTCCCCGGCTTGAAGAAGAATTTCTCCCAGAACCCCGAGGTGTGCGGGATATGGTTCTTCCGGTATTTCCCCAGCAGCGTTCCATCGGCGTCGATGACGGCGGCTGTATTGTACAGAACACCCGGCTGCTCTTTCTCGTAGATCGGGACGATCATGACCATGCTGTACTTCCTGGCGTACTCGGTCATTCGCTGTATCGTTGGTCCGGGGATGCTCTCCGCGGAGCTATACCAGGCGCTGTTCTGTCCCGGGCAGAAATAGGGGGTGTTGAATATCTCCTGCAGGCAAAGTATCTGTACCCCTTTCTTGCCCGCCTCTTCGATGAGGGGGATATGCTTCTCTAGCATGGCTTCCTTGATCTCGTCGATGGTGCCTTCGCCCTCCGTACGGGGAAGGCTCATCTGGATGAGTCCTGATCTGATGATTCTGGGCATTGCTGTTTGTTTTGATTATATAAAATTACCGACCTTGCCGCGGCGGATGAACTGACCATATCCCTTTCCGACCAGGCACTCGTCTTTTTCGATGGCGACCTTTCCCCGCAGCAGCACCGTGTGCACCTTTCCCGTCAGCTCCCAGCCCTCATAGGCGGAATAGTCGACGTTCATGTGGTGCGTGCTGGCGGACAGGGTATGCCGGGCATTCGGATCAAAGATCAGGATGTCGGCGTCGCTTCCCGGAGCGATAGTGCCCTTCCTGGGGAACATACCAAATATCTTCGCCGGGTTGGTGCAGGCGACCTCGACGTATTTGTTGTGGCTGATCCTTCCTTTATGAACACCTTCGCTGTAGAGCAGCTCCATCCGGTTCTCGATCGCAGGGTGGCCGTTGGGTATTTTGGAGAAATCGGTTTCGCCCATCAGTTTTTGCTTCCACATGAAGGGACAGTGATCGGTGGCGACGACGTTGACAAGGCCCTGGTTGATACCCGCCCACAGCGTCTCCTGGTCTTTCTTCTGCCGCAGGGGCGGGCTCATCACCCATTTGGCGCCTTCAAAATCGCGTTCGTACAGGTTGGCGTCGAGCAGCAGGTACTGGATACAGGTCTCGACAAATACCTTCTGGTTCCGGCGCGTGGCATTGCGCACGGCATTCAGGGCCCCTTCACAGGTCATGTGCACGATATAGCCGGGACAGCCCGTATAGTTGGCAATGTCCGCAAACCGGCCGGAGGCTTCGGCCTCTGTAACCTCAGGCTGGGAAAGATAATGATAAAGGGGAGAGAGCTTGCCTTCGCTGCGGTGCTTGGCGATGAGGTAGTCGATCATGTCTCCGTTGGTGGCGTGTACGGTGACAATGCCACCCTGGCGGCGGACCTCCTGCATGAGGGCGGTCATCTGGCGGTCGTCGATCATGAGCGCGCCCTTATAGGCCATAAAGGTCTTGAAGGAGGTGATCCCTTCCTCGTGTACCATCTGGCGGATCTCCTTCTGCGTGGACTCGTTGTAGTCGGTGACGGCCATATGAAAACTGTAGTCGCCGACGGCGGTGCCCGTGGCGCGGCCCTGCCATTCAGTGAGGGCCTCCTTTAGCGAGTGCCCCTGTTTCTGCAGGACAAAGTCAATGACCGTTGTGGTACCGCCGAACAGCGCGGCGCGGGTTCCTGTCTCGTGGGTGTCGCTAGAGAAGGTGCCCATGAAGGGCATGTCGAGGTGGACGTGCGGGTCGACGCCGCCGGGCATCACCAGCAGTCCGCGGGCGTCGATGATGCGATCGGCGTTTTCGTCGTCCAGCCCCTGGCCGACCGCGACAACAGTCTCGCCCTGGATAAAGACATCACCGTGATAATCATCCGTTGCGGTAACAATTCTTCCATTTTTAATCAGCAGAGACATAGTTGACCTCCTCTTTTAGTTGGTTTGCGGTACGCGATAGCATAAAGAGACAGTAGCAGCCCCCGGCGACGAAAAACCCGGTAAACCAGGCATAGCTATACAGGGCTGTGAGCCAGGACGGGAAGACGGTTGCATTTACAAGACCTACCGTGACCAGGAATCCGGGGATGCTCGGCAGGACACCCAGCACGAGGCTGACCAGCGCGCCGCGGTTATAGCCCCGCGTATAGGTATATGCGCCGTTCAGGCGGTACAGGTCTTCGACCGATAGCTGTTGCTTGCGGACAAAATAATAGTCGGCGATCAGTATGCCGCCTACCGGGCCGAGCAGGCTGGAATAGCCGACCAGCCAGGTGAAGATATAACCGCTCGGGTCCGCCACCAGCCGCCAGGGAAAGATGAAGACGCCGATGACGCCGGTGATCAGCCCGCCCTTACGGAAATTGATATGCGCCGGGGCCAGGTTGGCAAAATCGTTGGCCGGACTTACAATGTTAGCGGCGATATTGGTGGCAAGTGTCGAAATGGCCACCGCCAGCATCGCAATGCTGACGAGGACTTTGCTTTCAAACCTGCTCGCGAGCACCACGGGATCCCAGATGGTCGAACCGAAGATGACGGTCGTAGCAGCCGTCACGACCACGCCGACAAAGGCGAACAGCGTCATCGAGGGTGGCAGGCCGATGGCCTGTCCCCTTATCTGCGCCCGCTGGCTGACGGCATAGCGGGTAAAGTCGGGGATATTCAGCGAGAGGGTTGCCCAGAAGCCGACCATGCCCGTCAGACCGGGAACAAAGAAGGCCCAGAACGCCGACGCGGAAGCGAAATGCGACGGCAGACGCAGCACCGCCGCCAGGCCTCCGGGCACATTGGTGATCGCCCAGAACAATAACGCCAGCGCTGCGATCGGGAGGAAAAAGGCTTTAAACACGAGTAGTTTCCGGATGCTGTCGACTCCCAGCCAGACGACCCACATGTTGATCAGCCAGAATACAAGGAAACAAAGCGCAGGACCCGTAGCCACCCCCAGTCCCGCCGGCAGTGGCGGAAGGCGGTCGAGCCCCGGGATCCAGGGACGCAGCATCTGATAGATGGCAAAGCCGCCGATCCAGGTCTGGATACCGAACCAGCCGCACGCGACGATGGCGCGCAGCATCGCGGGGACATTGGCTCCGCGCACGCCAAAGCTGGCCCGGGCATAAACGGGAAATGGGATACCGTATTTCGCCCCCGCACGCCCGTTGAGGATCATGGGCACAAGCACAATGCTATTGCCGAGAAATATCGTCAGGATCGCCTGCCACCAGCTCATGCCACCGCCGATGAGCGAGCTGGCGAGCATATAGGTAGGAATGCAAAGGCTCATGCTGATCCACAGCGCGGCGTAGTTCCAGGTGGACCAGGTGCGTTTGCCGGGTGGGACGGGTGCGAGGTCTTCGCTGTATAGCGATCTGTCAGGCATGGAAAATATGTTTAATTGGTGTGTGCGTCGGCGATCGTCAACGCATCGCTGATTATGGCCAACCCTTCATTTATCTGCTCACGCGTGACGCTGAGCGGCGGCGCAATGAAAACATAATTCCAACGTACAAAAGCATAGAGACCCTGCTGTTTGAGGCGCGCGGCCACCTGGCTCATGACAGTCATCTGGTCTGCCGTCGCGTTGTAGGGCGCCATGGGCTCCTTCGTATCCCGGTTCTTCACCAGCTCGATACAGCCCAGCAGACCAGTATTCCGGAAGTCGCCGATGCTGGGGTGTTTCTCCTTCAGGAGAGCTACCTGCTGGTCGACATAGCGGCCCATCTCAGCGGCATTCTCGATGAGGTGTTCGTCCTCGTATATCTTCAGAACTTCGAGCCCGGCGGCGCAGGCGACGGGATGCGCCGAATAAGTAAGCCCGAGGTAGAGCATCCGGTCGTTGAAGTAATCGGCTATCTTGTCGGTGACGATGAGGGCTCCTAGCGGAATATAGCCCGCGGTGATGCCTTTGGCAGTGGCGATCATGTCGGGGACGACGCCGTGCAATTCCGAAGCGAACCATTTGCCGGTGCGTCCAAAGCCGCTCATCACCTCGTCGGCGATCAGCAGGATGCCGTGCTTGTCGCAGAGGGCGCGTATCTTTTGCAGGTAGTCCGGTGGGTATTTGATACAGCCGGAAGTACCGCTCTCACCTTCCATTAAGATAGCGGCAATGTTCTGAGGCCCTTCAAAATCAACGACCCGCTCGATATGCTGGACGCACTCCCGGTGACAGGATTCGATCTTCTTGTCCCAGGGACAGCGGTAGCAGTAAGGGTCTTCGACGTGTATGATATTTGGCACCTGCTGGGAGTCGGAGGCTAGTTTGCGGGGGTCTCCGCCGGCCGTCATCGAGCCATAGGAAGCGCCGTGGAAGGCGCGGTAACGGGCGATGATCTTGTGCCGCCCGGTGTATATGCGGGCCAGCTTGATGGCGTTCTCGATAGAGGTCGCGCCGTCCGTCGTGAACAGGGTCTTCTGCAGGTTGCCCGGCGTGATCTCCGCGAGCTTCTTCCCCAGCTCGCCCCTGACCCTTGTCACACAGCCGGGGGTGACATAGCTGACCTCCTGCATCTGCCGGTAGACGGCCTCCGCGACGCGGGGATTGCCGTGGCCGATGTTGACGTTCATCAGCCCGGAGGAAAAGTCGAGATATCGCCGGCCATCGTAATCATACAGATACACGCCCTCGGCGCGCTGGACGGCGATGGGGTTAATGCCTTTCTGTTTGCTCCAGGAGAATAGTGTATAATCGAGATTGTCCTGGATGATCTCCCGGGTTTCAGAAACTGTGGCTGATTGCTGCATATAGAGTAAGTTTTAATTCCTAAATGCCATTCCGTTTGCCTGATACTGGCTAAATTCCAGGGTATTGACGTTGAACAGGACGCCCCAGAAGCCGGGCCCTCCGTCGCAGATCACACATGCTTTCGTCTGGCATTTGTCCCAGTTCCCGGCTCCATGGTTGACATAGATATAACGCTGCCCATCGATGATTACCCCGATGTACTGGTCCCATTGCAAATCCAGCTCATGCTGGAGCTCCACCGGATCAGCATGAGAAGAGGGCCCTGATGACGGCCGGTAGGCCGTACCGAAGAGACGCGCGAGATGCCAAAAATTGCGCTCGAGCAGGGCTACCGTATCCGGACTCACTTCCCAAAAACCGGTGACGTGTTGGGGAACGAACCGTGAACATTGTCCCAGCATATTCGGCCCTTCGGTTACTTTAAGGGCTACAGTATGCTTTGGCACATGCATAGTCGTATCCTGGCTCCTGGCCTGGCCCACGATCGTTAATATAGCTGCGAAAAGAAAGATCCGTATCATAGGTAGTGGTTTAGCTCATCCAGTTGATGCCCGCTTCGGCATTCCACTTGACAGTGCTTTTTTTCAACCGGGTCCAGAACTCGATAGAGCTCTTCCCGGTAATATCGCCGACGCCGAATCGACTTTCGTTCCAGCCCCCGAACGAGAACGGCTCCCGCGGCACCGGCACGCCCACATTGACGCCGACCATGCCGGCGCTCGCACGCTCGATGACCTGGCGGGCCATGCCTCCGTTGCGCGTGTAGACGGACGCCGCATTGCCATATGGATTGGCATTCTCAATGGCCAGCGCCTCGTCCAGCGTCGATACGCGCATGATGCTGATGACGGGTCCGAAGATCTCTTCCCGGGCGACGGCCATATCGGGTGTCACGTGGTCGATCACCGTGGGGCCGACGTAGGTGCCATTCTCTTTTCCCGCAACAACATATCCGCGTCCGTCGACGAGGACCTTCGCGCCCTGCTGTTCGGCCTGGGTGATGTATTTTTCGATGCGTTCTTTGGCTTCCTTGTTGATGACGGCC
>Ga0105239_10004663_pt1 | contig 16300 bp, 8 predicted proteins | sample KBSC44metaG_FD_92761 | JGI IMG/M metagenome (GOLD analysis project Ga0105239, IMG submission 92761) | Corn rhizosphere microbial communities from Kellogg Biological Station, Michigan, USA - KBS C4-4 metaG | ecosystem: Host-associated > Plants > Roots > Rhizosphere > Soil | place: Michigan, USA...
AATGGATATTATCGGGCGACGAGGTTTGACTGGTCGGGGGTGATGCCGGTGGTGGGGTATAAGGGGCACCGGTTTGTGACGCAGTGGTTTCCGAAGTATGGACCGAGGATACATGATGCGATCCTGGGGCGGGTGGAATCGTTCTCGCCGGTGGGGTATGGGGACGGGGGGACTTTTGTGCAGATTGGGGTGGGGGTGTTGCAGCGGTTGGATACCATGAAATATAATCCATTCAGGTATTATCCGATCGTTGACGCGGGGAAGTGGATGGTGAAGCGATCGCGGAGGAAGGTGGTGTTTCGGCAGGTGATAGAGGGTCGGTATGATTATGAGAAAGACGTCGGGTTGAATGGTGCAGGTTTGCGGTTGGTGCATCATTTGAAGAATACGGGAAGCTCGGTCATAGAGACGGATGTGTTCGACCATAACTTTTTCCGGATGGATAGTACGATGACCGGGCCGGGGTTCCGGATCGATGTGCGGGGGGATTCTGTTGTGATCCGGGAGCCCACGAAGAAAGTTTATGGGCAGTTGCATGGGGCGGGGGAGTATGATATACGGCTAGAGAATACTTCAACAGGGATACATATACGCTGCGACCGGCCTTTGTCGAAGCTCGTCTACTGGGGATCGCCAACGATACTTTGTCCTGAGCCTTATTTGCATATCCGGGTTGAGCCGGGTGAAACTTATTCATGGACGATCTATTATCAATTCTATTTGAAATGAGATTTTGGATAGCCTTTCTTTTTGTTGTTTTTGGGGTTTGGGGTTGTGGGCATGATCGTCAGTCTCCGACCGACTGGCCGAATTATGGGGGGAACGCGGCCAATAACCGGTATTCGCCGCTGGCACAGATCAATCTTTCGAATGTAAAGGACCTGAAGGTTGCCTGGACCTATAATTCGGGAGAGGCGCGGCATGATATACAGTGTCAGCCGATCGTTGTGAACAAGGTTTTGTATGGGGTGAGCCCGACGCTGAAGCTGTTTGCGCTGGATGCGGCGAGTGGTAAGCGGTTGTGGCAGTTCGATCCTTTTGCGGGCAAGGAGCCGAGGTTGAATGAGTGCCGGGGTGTGACGTATTGGAATAATCGAATATTCTATGTGGCGGGATCGGAGTTGCTGGCAGTGGATGCTACAACGGGGACACCGGTTGCCGGGTTTGGGAAGAACGGTGTGGTGCCCTTCACGACTGGTCTGGATGTCAATCACGATGTAAAGCACCTATATGTTACGGCGACCTCGCCGGGGATAGTGTATAAAAACGTATTGATCTATGGGAGCGCTGTTTCGGAGGCGGGAAATGCGGCGCCCGGTTATGTCCGGGGATTTGATGCAGCGACGGGGCGGCTGCTCTGGACCTTTCATACTATCCCACAGCCGGGTGAGCCGGGGTATGAGACCTGGCCGAAGGATGCGTATAAGTGGGCAGGTGGGACGAACAACTGGGGTGGGCTGGCGCTGGATGATCATCGCGGGACGGTGTATTTTGGAACGGGGTCGCCGTCTTCGGATTTTTATGGTGGGGATCGCGCCGGGGAGAATCTTTTTTCCGACTGTGTGCTGGCGTTGGATGCAGCCACGGGCCGGTTGAAGTGGTATTATCAGACGACGCACCATGATCTGTGGGACCGGGATATTCCCTGTCCGCCCAATCTTACGACGATACGGCATGAGGGAAAGACGATCGATGTGGTGGTGCAGGTGACCAAGGGGGGGAATGTGTTTGTGCTGGACAGGGATAGTGGACGAAGTATTTTTCCGGTGGAGGAGCGGGCTGTGCTTGTGGTGGGTCTTCCGGGGGAGCAGCCCTGGCCCACGCAACCATTTCCTCTAAAGCCTGCGCCGCTATGTAGTCAATCGTATCTGCCACCGAGTGAGAAGGGAACGGTCCTGGTGGGGTATAGCGGGGGAGCGGAATGGGGCGGGAATGCTGTTGATAGTAATGGTGTGTTTTATCAGAATTCGAATAATGCGCCATGGCTGTTGCAGATGGTCTCGATGGCCGAACGGAAAAAGGAGATCGCGGCGCTTTCGAGGGGGCAGGGTTTGTATGTGACCAGCTGTAGTCCCTGTCATGGGGCGGATAGGAAGGGGAATGGTCTTGAGATCCCGAGTCTGCAGGGTATCGGAAAAAAATTAAAGAAGGAGGATATCGCGCATATCGTGGCGACGGGACAGGGGAGGATGCCTTCGTTCCAGCAGACCTTGTCTTTGCAGGACAGAGAAGCGATCATCGACTTTTTGATCAGCGGCTGGGGTGGACGCCGGGTAGAGGGTGAGCACAATGATAATAATAAGGATACTGCCAAGGGCAGGCGCGCTGCCTTTCCGTATGTGCCGCCGTATATCAGCAAGGTGTGGGAGAAGGTGGAAGACTCGGATGGCTATCCGGGTATCAAGCCGCCCTGGGGGACGCTGAATGCGATCGATCTGAATACGGGGGAATATAAATGGAAGGTTCCGTTGGGGGAATATCCTTCGCTGGCGAAGAAGGGGGTACCGACGACAGGGACGGAGAGCTATGGGGGGCCGCTGGCTACTGCTGGTGGGTTGGTCTTTATTGCGGGGACGAGGGATGAAAAGATCAGGGCCTTTGATCAACAGACGGGGAAGGTGGTTTGGGAGTACCAGCTGCCCGCGGGTGGGTTTGCTACACCTATAACATATAGTATCGATGGAAGACAGTATGTGGTTATTGCGGCGGGTGGGGGAAGGGGGTTGAAGACCTCCGGAGATTATGTGGCTTTTGCGCTGGAATGAGAAAAAAGTAATTATTAGTGCCCCAATTAGTGCAAAATTGGAGCTCCTGTTAGTGCCGCCCGGCCAAATTTGTGGTCTATTCATCTCACCAAAAATCAATTGCTTGTGTATGAAAAAATTACTGACACTGCTTTTGGTAGTCATCGGCCTGGTTAAGGCCGAAGCTCAGGGACAGGTGGTTCGGGGAAGGGTGATGGACGAGAACAATCGTCCGCTTTCCGGGGCCACGGTCACCCTTAAGGGCACTACCGTCTCGACTTCTACGGATCTTTCGGGTAATTATCAGATCAGCACCGGTAGCCAGGTGGCGCCTGTGCTGGTGATCAGCTATGTCGGGTATCTCCACGCGGAGTATCCGGTAAAGGGGCGCAGCGAGCTGAACATCAGTCTTCAGCAGGACCCCAACACCCTTGGCGACGTTGTCGTCGTGGGTTATGGTACGCAAAAGAAGAGCGATATCACCGGCGCCAGCAGCAGCATCAAGGCGGCGGAGATCGCCAAGCGTCCTTTGGTGCGGCTGGAACAGGCCCTGCAGGGGACGACGGCAGGTGTCTCGGTGGTCAGTCCCAATGGGCAGCCGGGGCAGGGGCTTAGGGTCAAGATCAGGGGCGCCAACTCGATCACGGGCGGTACGGAGCCTTTGTATGTGATCGACGGGAATATCGGCAACGGGACGGATGTCAATCCCGCCGATATCGAATCATTGGAGGTATTAAAAGATGCGGCTTCGACGGCGATCTACGGGTCGAGGGCTTCGAATGGCGTGGTCCTTATCACCACCAGGTCGGGTGGGGTGGGTGCGCCGCGGCTGTCGGTGAATGCCTGGGCGCAGAAGAACAAGATACCGCGAGAGCTGGACCTGATGCAGCCGTATGATTTCGCGCGATCGGTGAATGCGCAGTTTGTGGCGCAGGGGGGATCGGCGGCTTCGCAGCCTTTCTCCGCGCAGCAGCTGTCCGACTTCAAGTCGGGCACGGTCAAGGGGACGGACTGGCAGCGGGCGCTGCATACGGAGCCCTGGGTTCAGAACTACCAGGCGAGTCTCAGCGGCGGTTCCGATAATGTCCGGTACTATTTCTCCGGCGGTTATCTGAGTCAGCCGGGTATCATCCTGAACCAGTGGTACCGGAAGACCACGTTCAGGGGGAATGTGGATGTCCGGGTGAACAATAAGATCAATGTGAAATTTATTGTGGCCGGTATTATTCCCAGGAATCACAACACCAACTATGGCGGTGGACTGGGTGATCCTTTCAACCAGGCCGTGGAGTGGGATCCGACTTCGCCGATCCGGGACGGGAATGGCAATTTTATCAAGCATTCGAGCTTTGCCTCGATACAGTTCAACCCGATCGCGCAGGCGCTGAGCCAAAGCCACGACAATATGGCCGGTGGGGGTGCGCTTACGGATAACTACAGCGGGTCGGCGATCGTCACTTTCCGGATATGGAAGGACCTGACGCTGACCTCGACAAACGTCTACAATCTTTTTTATGGATATGGACAGTCTTTGGATGGACCTAATACGGGTGCTTATGACAATCATTCAGACAATGCCTTTACGGTATCCGCCCGAAACAGGGGATTTCTGAGCAGCAACTATCTGACCTATAAGCATGTCTTTGGCGATCACGCGATCACGGCTACTGCGCTATATGAGCTACAGAACGGGCAGAATATGTCGACTACGGCAACGGCGCGTAACCTGATCTCTTACGGACAGGGTTACTATAACCTGGGGCTTGGTGCCACGCAGGCGGTGTCTACCAGCTACTCGGCTGACGCGCTGGTGTCCTGGCTGGGTCGGGTGTACTATACGTATAAAGACAAGTATACGCTGTCGGCCAGTATCCGTGCGGATGGAAGCTCGCACCTGACGAACAAGTGGAGCAGCTTCCCTTCCGTAGGTGTCAACTGGAATATGAAGAAAGAGAAATTTATGGAGAATTCGGGCGTGTTCTCCGACTTTAAGATCCGTGCTTCCTATGGCCAGACGGGCAACCAGTCGGTGCCGGCGTATTCGACGATCCAGCTATTCCGTTCAGGCGGCGGCAATAACCAGAACAACTATTATTTTAGCGGAAGTGGTCCTGCACAGGCGGGGAATGCCAGTGTGGCTACTTCTCCCTTAGGGCCTGTCTCGAAGACCCTGAAGTGGGAGACCAAGACGACCTGGGATGCCGGTGTCGATCTGGCTTTCCTGAATAGCCGGTTGTACTTTACCGTGGATGCCTATACCGGGAAGATCAACAACCTGCTCTATAATTTCCCTTCCACGCAGTATGGCGGTGGCGGACAGCCGTACCAGGCGAATGTCGGGAGCGTTTCCAACAAGGGGGTAGAATTTATGGTAGGCGGATCGCCGGTGTCTACCAGGGAGTTCAAGTGGAATGTCAATTTAACCGTGAGCGTCAACCGGAACAAGGTGATCAGCCTTGGTGGGTTGGATAACCTGTATGCGATCGGCGGCAACAATACCTTTAATGCGGTGCTGAAAGTGGGTCAGCCGCTGGGTGAGTTTGCGGGCTATCAGTTCCTCGGGACCTGGAAGAGCGGCGAGGCTACGCAGGCGGCGCTGTATGGGAACAAGCCGGGGGATGCCAGGTACCTTGATGTAAACGGCGATCATGCTTTTACGGCGGCCGACTACCAGCTGCTTGGGAATGCGACGCCGAAGTACACCTACGGATTTATCAACGACTTAAGCTATCATGATTTTTCGCTCAGCTTTATGTTCCAGGGCGTACAGGGCAGCCAGGTCTTCTCGCAGACGCTGGCCTATCTCTGGGGCGGACTTGGGGACATGAAGAATGCGACGACCACGCAGGCGGTGCCTGAGAACCTGTGGTCCGATAAGAACCCGAACAGCAATAACCCGGCATGGAGCAGCACGGGTCATAACTACAACGGCAGCAGCCGGTATGTATACAATTCAAGCTATGCGAAGCTGAAGAATCTTTCGTTGACCTACCGGTTGCCGTCTGCCGTCACGCATCGCCTGAAGCTGAACAGCCTCGAGGTCTATGTTAGTGGTCAGAACTTATGGACCATCACTCCTTACAAGGGGTATGATCCGGAGATCGACCAACAGCCTACGGGGAATGCTATCTCGCAGGGCCAGGAGTTTGGCATTATTCCCAACCCCAAGGCGTATACAATGGGTTTCAGACTTTCATTATAATTATAAATGTATTTCCATATGAAACCGAGCATGATAAATTTAAACACACAGGGGGATGAACTGCGAGGTTCTATCCGACCATTTGAAAATAATTATATACGGATGAAATATTCACGATTTTATAGTTGGGCGACCGGGCTGCTCGTGGCGGGTGCTGCGGTGGCAGTGTTTACCGGGTGTCAGAAGCTGACAGAAGATCCGAAGGGTAGTATCACTCCCGGCAGTTATTATAAGACACAGAGCGACCTGGATGCGGCGGTTGCCGGTATGTATATCCAGATTGCCCGCGATGGCGCCTGGGGTTTCACGAGCAAGGAGACCTCTTATTTCGGGTCGGATGACCTGACGACGGACCCGGGTTTGAACAAGGGTGATCAGCGGGAGTTCGACCGGCTGCAGGGCAGCTCCACCAACTCTTCGCTGCCGGCGGAGTGGAATGGCCCGTGGCAGTGTATCTACAATGCGAACTTTATTTTGCAGAATTATTTAAACATCTCGTCGGCAGACACCGTGACCAGGAATAGGTCGGCGGGTGAAGCGTATTTCCTACGGGGGTTATGCTATTATTACCTGGTGCGGACTTTTGGTCCGTTGCCGATAGTGACGGTGCCACTCGATGCGACTGCGCGTGTTCCGAGGAGTGCGGTGGCTGACGTTTACAAGCAGATCATCAGCGATCTTACGATGGCCAAGACGATGCTGGGTAAGGCGAAGGTGCAGGGTCATCCGAGCATTTATTCCGCGAGCGCAATACTTGCAGATGTGTATCTGACGATGACGGGATGGCCGGTGAATGACGCGACCAGGTATCAGGCTGCTGCGGATGAGGCGAATATCGTGATGCAGTCGAATGTCTACAACATGAATATTCCCTATGACCAGGTGTTCAAGACCCGGAATGGTCCGGAGACGATATTTGCGTTGCAGTATAGCGTCGCGGGCAATCTGCCCAACCGTCGCTATGGCTCTTCGAACGTGCCGCTGGATGAGGTGGCGGTCGACGGCAGCAGCGGCTGGGACGATGTCTATCCCGAGATCAATTTTTACAAGAACAGGCCGATCTGTCAGCGGAGCTATCTGACCTTCTACGATACGATCAAGCTGCGGAACCCAGACAAGCAGACCTTTACGCTGGTGCCTTGGAATTCGCCGGCTACGCACGCGCAGCATCCCTACTATAAGAAGTACAGGGCTGGATTGGTGACGAATGGCGTAGGGGATGGGGTCAATGAGGACGCGACGCATCTGTTCACGATACAGCCTTCGACGAATATGGAGACGGTGATCAGCCGTTATGCGGGTGTACTGCTGGATTATGCGGAAGCTTCCGATATGGCGGGGAGCGGCCCTTCTGCGGCGAGCTATGCGGCCATCAACCAGGTGCGGGCGCGTGCGGGATTGCCCGATCTGACGCCGGGGCTTTCGAAGACGGCGTTCAGGGATTCGGTGGTGTATGAGCGGGCCTATGAGTTCGCGGAGGAGTTCGGCGTACGGTGGTTCGATATCGTCCGGCTGCAGCTGTTGCCGCAGATATCGGCGGCTCGGGATGCCTCGGAGAATCCGATACCGGCGGGGGTGAATTTTTCCCAGAAGTACTGGGCGCCGATACCGCTGGCGGAGATGACGCTGAATCAGGCGTGGAAGCAGAATGACGGATATTGATAATTTTTATGTGGGTCGTGCCTTGCGGCACGACCCTTTGCTAAACGGACTTTTGAATGAAAAGACTTGTTTTACCTCTGTTATTCTTTTGGGTTGTTGGGGCGTTTGGGCAGGCGGGTTATATCGATCCGACGATCGGGAATGTGGGGGCGTTGCTGGAGCCTACGAGGCCGACGGTGTTTTTACCGAATAGTGTGATCCGGGTGTATCCGGTAAGGAAGGACTATATGGATGATTGTATCTCGAGCTTTCCCCTGACGATGGTGTCGCATCGCCTGGGAGAAGTTTTTTCGGTGAAGCCATATGTGGGAAATCTCCGCGCGGGAGCCGCCGCGGAGGTGGAGATCGGGGAGGATGCATGGAAGCGGCGGATGCCTTATGATCATGACCTGGAGGTGACGAGGCCCTGGTATTATTCCACCTGGCTGGAGAACGACAATATTACGGTGGAGTTTGCGCCGGGGGCGAGGACGGGGATTTATAGATTTGATTTTGGGTCGGCTGGCGTAAGGGCTTTGTTGCTGAATATATATAATGGTTCCACGGGATCGGGGTGGCATTTTTTGTCGGGGAAAGAGGTGACGGGGATGGAAGTATGGCATGGGGATATTCATGTTTATATGTACGGGGTGTTCAATGTGGCGGGTAAGCCGGATCAGCCGGCGGTTGCTGGTTCGGTGGCGCGGACCTATGTGGAGTTTCCGGCTTCGGTGGGGACGGTAGAGCTGCGGTATGCTATAAGTTTTGTTAGCGCCGGGCAGGCGAAGGCGAATTATGAGCAGGAGATTGCAGGGAAGGAGTTCTCCTTTGTGCGGCAGCACGCGGAGGAGGTGTGGCAGAAGGTGGTGGGTCAGATCAGGGTGGAAGGGGCTACGGAGGGGCAGCGCCGGTCTTTTTATTCTGCCCTGTATCGTTGTCAGGAGCGGATGGTGGATATCTCTGAAGGACAATCTTATTACAGTGGGTATAATAAGCAGGTCAATACCGACAAGCGGCCTTTTTATGTAGACGACTGGGTCTGGGACACTTACCTGGCGCTGCATCCGTTGCGGACGATCCTGCATCCTGCGCAGGAAGAGGACATGCTGCAGTCCTATGTCCGGATGTACAGGCAGAGCGGCTGGATGCCGACTTTTCCTGTCCTGTTTGGGGACTACGCGTGCATGAATGGTTTTCATTCGTCGGTGGTGTTCCTGGACGCGTGGAGGAAGGGGCTTCGGAACTTTGACGTGGCTGGTGCGTATGAGGGTATGCGTAAGAATGCTACCGATGCTACGCTGTTGCCGTGGAGGAATGGCCCGAAGACGTCGCTGGATGATTTTTTTCATGAGCATGGCTATTTCCCGGCCCTGCATCCGGGGGAGAAGGAGACGGTTGCAGAGGTGCATCCTTTTGAGCGCCGGCAGGCAGTTGCGGTGACGCTGGGGGCTTCGTATGACGACTGGGCTTTGTCGCAGCTGGCGAAGGAGCTGGGGAAGAAGGAGGATTATGAGGTGTTTGGTCGCCGGGGGTTGAATTACAGGAACCTTTGGGATAGTTCGCGCAGGTTCTTTTTGCCGAAGGATGACAAAGGCAACTGGATACCGATCGATCCTGTTTTTGACGGGGGGCCCGGGGGAAGGGATTATTATGACGAGGATAATGGCTGGACCTATATGTGGCAGGTGCAGGAGAATATTCCCGATCTGATTAAATTGATGGGTGGGAAGAAGGCGATGGAGGAACGGCTGGATCAGCTGTTCCGCGAGGAGCTGGGGCATTCCAAGCAGGATCTCTGGACGAAATTTCCGGATATGACAGGTATGGTGGGGCAGTATTCGATGGCCAATGAGCCTTGTTTTCATATTCCTTATCTGTACAACTATGCGGGTGCGCCGTGGAAGACGCAGCAGGCAGTACGGTTCCTGCTGGCGACCTGGTTCAAGGACAACGTTTTTGGGATACCCGGTGACGAAGATGGGGGAGGGATGTCGGCTTTTGTGGTGTTCTCTTCGATGGGCTTTTATCCCGTGACGCCGGGGCTTCCAATATATTCCATCGGGAGTCCGGTGTTCAGCAAGGTGTCGATAGCGCTGGAGAATGGAAAGACCTTTACGCTGGTGGCGCATAATAGTTCGGTCGTGAATAAGTATGTGCAGCGGGCGCGTTTTAACGGGGCTGCGCTTAATTCGCCCTGGTTCACACACAAGCAGCTGATGGATGGCGGGACATTGGAATTAGAAATGGGACCAAAACCAAATAAACTATGGGGAGCAAGTGTAAGTATACCTTCTGTGGAGTAAACTTATGAAGAGACGATCTCTTTTCAAGATAATTGCCGTTGCGCTTCCGCTGGTGCTGTTGCTGGTGCTGGAGGGGGTGCTGCGGCTTTTTCATTCTGGCTATGATCCTTCGCTTTTTATCGAGTATCCGGGGAACAGCGACTATTGGGTGATGAACCCGGATGCGTCGCGGCTCTATTTTATGGATCAGCTGAATGCGACGACCGGTAACCAGGAGCCTTTCCGGAAGGTAAAGGAAGCCGGGACGATGCGGATCTTTGTGCTGGGGGAGTCGACGACGGTGGGGTATCCTTATTTTCACAACGGGTCATTTCACCGGTGGCTGCAGTGGCGCCTGATGCATGATCATCCGGACAGGAAGATCGAGATGGTGAATGTGTCGCTGACGGCGGTCAATTCGTATACGGTAGCGGGGTTTGCACAGGAGGTGGTTCGCTATGAGCCGGACGCGGTGTTGATCTATGCGGGACATAACGAATATTATGGTGCGTTGGGGGTAGGGTCGACGGAGCGGTTGGGGAGCAGTCCGGGGATGGTGAGGTTTTTGTTGTGGACGCGGCGGTCGAGAGTGGTGCAGCTGATGGGGAAGGTGATGGGGTGGATTGGCCGGCAGGCGGGTGCGGGTAGTTCTAAGGGTGGGAAGACGAGGATGGAGGTGATGGCGGGTGATCAGCAGATTGTCTATGGTTCGCGGGAGTTTTACAAGGGGATCGATCAGTTCAGGGAGAATATGGACAGGACGTTAGGTATATTTCAGCGGGCTGGGGTGCCGGTCTATCTGAGCAACCTGGTTTGTAATGAGAAGGATCTGCGGCCGCTGGCGAGCTGGCCGGCGGCGCAACGGCTGGCGCCTGTCGCTCAACAGCAGCTGGTGCGGGGGCAGCAGGCGTTGGGGGCGGGGGATTCGGTGGCGGCGTGGAATGCGCTGCTTTCGGCGGATAGTGTGGACAGCGGGTATGCGTTGTGCCGGTATGACCTGGGGCGGCTGGCCTATGACAAGGGGGAGTTTGGGCTGGCGGCGAGGTATCTGGCGAGCGCGAAGGAACTGGACGCGCTACGTTTTCGGGCGCCGGACAGCATCAATGGGGTGATATCTGCGTTAGTTAAAAAATATAAAAACGTTCATTTGGTCGATGCAAAAAAAGTATTCGGAGAGAAGTCGCAACACGGGCTCGTCGGGGATCCGCTGATTCTGGATCATGTGCATCCTAACTTAAGAGGGTATGCGTTGCTGGCGGGGGCGTTCTATACAGCGATGGGGGGTAGAGGGGAAATGGTCTATGAGGATATGCCGGTCACGGTGGTGGATTCGTTGAACGGCGTTTACAGGATAGCGCATCTGCGGCGGTCGTGGCCGTTTGCGGATTCGGCGCATGGGATTGCGGCTGTGCCTTCGCGTTCGGAGCTGCACGTGGTGACGCCGGAGGAGCAGCTGGCTTATTCGGTGGCATTTGAGCATCTGGGTTGGGAGGATGCGATGGAACGATTGTATGAAGACTATAGCCGCCGTGGGGATTGGAAGAAGGCTGGGACTGTGATGGAAGGACTCGTGCTGGAGCATCCGTGGGAAGGCGAATACCTGGAGCGAACGGCGATGCTCTGCGGGAAGGCGGGGGAGTATGATAAGGCGATCTTTTATTTTGGGCAGGCTTTCCGGCAGCAGCCGAGCTTTGAAAAGGCGAGGTATCTGTTCGTGCTGTGTCTGCAGCAGGACAGGCCGCGGGAGGCGATGCCTTATCTTGACTATGCGATCGCGAATAATGCGCAGGGGATGGATCTGCGGCCTGTGAAGGATGGGGTGATGGAGGTGATGAGGCTGCAAGGGGAGTTGGTGAAGGAGCCGAATAATCCGGGGTTACTCGACTCCATCGCGCGTGTTTATCAGTTGATGGGGAATAAGGAAGGGGCTATGAAATATGACAGGAGGGACCGTTAGTACCGCAAGACGGCGGCGAGTTTTGCCGTTATGGGCATGTTTTCCACCAAATGAGCTTTGCCGCCGTGCAGGACTGTCTGGATGACGGCCTGGTCGGCCAGGTTCTCGTCGCCCGTCTCTTCGTGTTCGTGGAGGACGGGTTCGTTGACGGAGGGCTCATAGTGTCCCCAGAGCTCGGTTCCCTTCATTACATACAATTCGGATATGCGGCCTTCGAAGGCGGCGCGGATGACGTCCTGTGGAAAGCTGTTGACGCGGGAGGTGTGGTCCATGAGGTTCGTCATGGTCTCCTGCTGCTGTTTGGCGAAGTAGGATGCGAGGACGGGCCGGACGTGCTGGAACAGGGTCGAATCGTCGACGCGGTCATAGTTGCCGGTTATGAACTGATCGGCTATGTTCTTATACGAAGAGACTGAGCGGTAGATCGGCAGAAGGTATTCGACGCCTGCGAGGAATAGCGGGGCGTTGCTGATGCCGATCTCGGATCTGAGGGTTTTGTCGACCTCTTTGAGGTAGATGGAGATATTGGTCTTGTCGTCGGGGAGGCCGGAGACGCCGCCGCGGGCGCCTTCGGGGCCGGGGGAGTGGCCTTCGCCGCTCTTTTCTTCGAAGTGAATAACGTCGTCCATGCCGTTAGGCATTTCGGGTATGTCTATGCGCGAGAGCGTGAAGCGATCGGCGCGGTAGACGCGTGCGGTGTGCTTGCTCAGGACGAGGACGTATGCGTAGTCGGTGTCCGTCAGCATCGACGCCAGCGGAGTCAGCTGAAAGCCGGTATTGATGTGTAGCTTCTCTTCGGGGCTTGTCGGCAGCTGGCAGCAGGCGCCGTAGCCCGGTGAGAGGAAGACGGCGAGTCCGGGGGACTGGTTGCGCCAGAAGTCTTCGTCGTTCAGCAGCTGCAGACCGGGTATCATCAGCTGTCCGGACACTGAGGCGTTGATTTTTTGCTGGATCAGCGACTGTTGGACTTTCTGGAGCATCGATCTGAACGTGAGCTTGTCTGCCTGTTCGTTGACCTCCATTCCTGCGTCGTGCGTGGGAAAATAAATAGACACACAGGGCGCATCGTGGTGTTCGGCAAGGCGTTCGAAGGTTTCCTTGTCGAGCCAGGATATTTTCTGGATACCGTTCTCCGATCGCAGGACAAAGGGTTCGAGGTCCTGCAGATTGGGGTTTTTCATATCTTTTCCCATGGTAAATATTTTTATTATGACTATTCAATTCTTATACCACGTACGTATGATGGTGGACAGGGTGGGGGTGAATATGTATGATGGTGGATAGAGGCAAATTGTTTTAATGTGGTTTTAACGAGGTGCGATTAATTTTTTGGGATTGGGTGCGTTCTAAATATGTAGGAATTAAAATCTCCTAACAAAAAAATCAACGTATGAAAAAGCTACTCATTCTAACCATGATCGTTGGTGGAAGTCTTGTTGCGAACTCGGTCTCTGCACAGGTCAGGGTGGAGGTAAACTTTGAGAAAGATTATCCCGGCGCTACCTATTATGAATATCCCAAATGGCATGGGCACTATCATGATAAGGTGTATTATGATCACTATCATGCTCGTTTTGAGAAGGAGCACAAGGCGTATTATCATGGCAGGGACTTTGATCACGACCGTTATGAGCGGGAGCATCATTGGAAGGAGCATCATCACTAGAATTGTTGAAGCCCGTTTTGCGACGGGCTTTTTTATTTTGGGAGGCGCAGGGCGGCCGTTGGGTAGAATCGGTTTTTGTTGTTGGTTTTGGGGGGTAGTTTGCAGGGCTGTTTACAGCAAGCAATGATAGGAAATGTGACTTTAATTAAAAAAGGGCCGCTTATGTCTATAAGCGACCCAATTTTGTTATGAAAAAAGCGGAATTTATTTAGATGTGGGATTCGATCTTTTTAACGAAGTTGGCTTTCGGCTGTGCGCCTACGAGCTTGTCTACCACCTTGCCGTCCTTGATGAAGAGGATAGCGGGGATGCTGGTGATGCCGTAATTAACGGAAAGCTGGGGATTGTTGTCCACGTTCACTTTACCTACATTGATCTTATCGGCGTACTCTTTGGACAGCTCTTCAATAACGGGTCCGATTGCGCGACAGGGTCCACACCATTCAGCCCAAAAGTCTACTACGGTCAATTTATCGGATGAGATGACTTTCTCCTGGAAGTTGGTGTCAGTTAATTCTAAAGCCATAATAATTAGAGTTTTTTATGTGATGTGATTGTTTTTCTGATACAAAGGTCAACCAATTTTGTGAACTTTTTCGTCGTTTTCCCGACAGTCCTTGTAGGGAATTGTCCGGGGGTGATCCTTTCGGTTGGTCTTGTTGGTCGCTCAGTTGGTCTTGTGTCCGGTTGGTTGATTTGGTTCCGGACTGTTTATTCCAATATCATTCCAATCGTGTGGACTGACAGTTAGGCGGTTAGGCGGTGACCACCAGGACCTCCAATTCCGGTTTGTTTTCCAGGAAAGCGGACATTTCGTCATTCATTTCAAAGCCTGTCCCCATTGTGTACAAACTTACCCGCGAATGGCTTTTGGATTCTACGATATTGAATTTCAGGCCGGACTTCCCGGGGTATTTTTTAACATTCTTTTCGATGAAGTCGACCATTTCCTGGCTGATATAGCGCGCTTCCACGTCCATGATCACTTGTTTGGTGAGGAGCGGCTTTATGCTCTCCAGGAGCATCATTTTGTCGATCTTGAACTCGAACTGATTGGTATTGAACCGTTGTTTGAAGCAGCCCATGAGGAACAGGTTCTTGCCTTTTTCCAGGTAGTTGGAATAGCGGGCGTAGTCTTCGCTCCAGAGCATGAATTCGGCTTTGCCGGTATAGTCTTCGATGGTCAGTGATCCGAACTGTTTGCCTGTCTTGCTGACGCGGTGTTGTGCGTCTACGACCAGGCCTGCCAGGCGGAGGGTTTTTCCCGGATTGCTCTGGAGGCCGAGGGCGTCTTTTATTTCGTTGTATTCGCCCAGTTGGGTGATGCCGTAGTGGGAGATCTCGAATTTGAAGTGGTCGAGGGGGTGTCCGCTCATGAACATGCCGGTGACGTCCTTTTCGTGGTCAAGCAGCTCGGTGAGCGACCAGGGCTCGCAGTTGGGTATCTTGGGGGTGGCGATATCGGGCATGACCAGGTCGCCGAAGAGGCTGTTGGTGCTCTGCTGGGAGTTGGTCTGGTAGACGTTGCCGAATTTGATGATCTTTTCGAGGCCGGTGGCTGTGTCTCCAGGGGCCATGAAGAAGTACTGGGCGCGGTGGAATTCGGTGAAGCAGTCGAAGGCGCCGGCGTAGGCGAGGCTTTCCAGCGTTTTTTTGTTGACGGTTCGCTGGTTGATGCGTTTGATCAGGTCGAACATGGAGTTGAAGTTGCCTTCTTTCTGCCGTTCTTCGATGATGCTTTCCACTGCGGCTTCGCCGACGCCTTTGAGGCCGCCGAGCCCTACGCGGATATCGCCTTTATGGTTAACTGCGAAGCCTTTGCGGGATTCGTTGATGTCGGGGCCGAGTACCTTTAGTCCCATCCGTTTGCATTCTTCCATGAAGAAGGTGATCTTTTCGATGCTGCCCGCGTGGTTGAGGACGGCGGCCATGTATTCGGAAGGGTAGTGGGCCTTCAGGTAGGCTGTCTGGTAGGCGACGAAGGCGTAGCAGGTGGAGTGTGATTTATTGAATGCGTACTGGGCGAAGGCTTCCCAGTCGGTCCAGATCTTGTCGAGGGAGGCTTCGGGGAAGCCTTTTGCGGTTGCTCCCTTGATGAACTGACTTTTCATCTTGTCCAGGATGGACTTTTGTTTCTTACCCATCGCCTTACGGAGGACGTCGGCGTCGCCCTTGCTAAAGCCGGCGAGCTTTTGGGCGAGGAGCATTACCTGTTCCTGGTAGACGGTGATGCCGTAGGTATCGCCGAGGTATTCTTCCATTTCCGGGAGGTCGAAGACGATGGGCTCGCGGCCGTGCTTACGGTCGATATAGTTGGGGATATAGGCGATGGGACCGGGCCGGTACAGGGCGTTCATTGCGATGAGGTCGCTGAATTTGTCCGGTTTGAGGTCTTTGAGGTATTTCTGCATACCGGGACTTTCAAACTGGAACGTACCGATGGTCTCGCCGCGCTGATAGAGCTCGAATGTTTTGGCGTCGTCCAGGGGGACGTCGTCGATGACGATATCGATGTTGTGGTTCTCTTTGATCAATTCCAGGGCCGTCTTGAGGATGTTGAGGGTCCTTAGCCCGAGGAAGTCCATTTTAATAACTCCTGCTTCTTCGATGACGCTGCCTTCGATCTGTGTTACGAGGAGGTCGGAGTCTTTGGCCGTGCAGACGGGGAGGATGTTCATGAGGTCTTCCGGGGCGATGATGATGCCCGCGGCGTGAAGACCGGTGTTGCGGACGGAGCCTTCGAGTCTTTCCGCCTCGTGGAGGACGCGGCTGCGCATGTCCTCGCCTTTGTAGATATCCCGCAGCAGC
>Ga0105239_10004666_pt1 | contig 16295 bp, 13 predicted proteins | sample KBSC44metaG_FD_92761 | JGI IMG/M metagenome (GOLD analysis project Ga0105239, IMG submission 92761) | Corn rhizosphere microbial communities from Kellogg Biological Station, Michigan, USA - KBS C4-4 metaG | ecosystem: Host-associated > Plants > Roots > Rhizosphere > Soil | place: Michigan, USA...
GGGCGGCCGGGCCCGTTTCGATGCCCCCACATCGGATCCATGACCCGGCCGTCCGACCTATTCAGAGATTTCAGTTGTCGCAGCCCTTTAGTTGCCATAGTGCGGGGGTTGTCTTGGGCATTCTGGTCTCTATCTAAGATCGGGGATTCTGCGCTTCGGTGAGTGATTCCATGAAGAAATTGCTGTGCTCCGCCCTCTTGGGCGTCTCGACTCTGGCTTTGGCGGCCTGCTCGACGGAACCGCCAACGGCGCTCAAAACGTCGGAAATGCCGCAAGCCTTTTCGTCGCCGCTTCCGGAAGGTGCCACGGCATGGCCAACGACGGACTGGTGGGCCGGATTCTCGAGTCCCGAACTCACCACGCTTGAGACCTCCGCCCAGCAGAACAATCTCGATTTGGCTGCGGCGGCCGCGCGCGTCGAACAGGCGCGGGGCAATACCGGTATTGCAGCCTCCGCGCTTTTCCCTGCGGTCGATTTCCAGAGCAGCGCACAGCGGGGTGCCTCGAGCGTTCCTATCGCAAACGGCCGGCACATCGTGACGACCGGAAACAGCTTCGGCCTGTCGCTGAACGCGAGCTATGAAATCGACTTCTGGGGTCTGGCGCAGGACAATCTCCGCGCCGCGCGGAATTCGGCGCAGGCTGCGCTATATGCCCAGCGTGTCGTTGGACTGACGGTGACCTCGGAAGTCGCCAACACCTATTTCGACGTTCTTGCGCTGCGCGAGCGCATCTCCATCGCCAAGAACAACCTCGAAGCCGCAAAACGCGTTCTGACCATCATTGAAGCGAAGGTAACGAACGGCGTTTCGTCCAACCTCGATCTTGCGCAGCAGCGCGCGGTCGTCGCCGCCGTGGAAGCCGCGATTCCGAATCTCGAAGAGCAGGAGCGCGAGGCGCGCTATGCCCTTGCCGTCATGCAGGGCCGCCCGCCCGAAGGCTTCGACGTGCAGGGTCAGACGCTGGAAGGCCTTGTGCCACCGACCGTGGTACCTGGCATCCCGGCAGCCTTGCTGGCGCGCCGTCCGGATATCGCCGAAGCCGAGGCCAACCTTCTGGCGGCGCACGCCAATCTCGACGCCGCACGCGCAGCATTCCTGCCCGCCATCGGACTGACGGGTTCCGGCGGCTACGCCAGCAGCGCGATCTCCAGCCTCATCAATCCCTCGAGCCTGGCGTGGAGCATCGGTGCGTCCTTGCTGCAGACGGTCTTCGACGGTGGTCAGAAAACCTCGCAGCGCGATGTCGCCCAGGCCCAGGAAACGGAGCTGATCGCGACCTATCGCAGCACGGTGTTCAACGCGCTTTCCGATGTCGAGAGTTCGCTCGGTCAGGTCTCAAGCCTTGCGAAGCAGGAACAGTACACCACCGAGCAGGTGAAGAACGCGGCCGAAGCATTCCGCATCTCCGAGCTTCAGTATCGCGAAGGCGTTGCCGATCTTCTTGCCGTGCTGCAGTCGCAGCAGACGTTGTTCACCGGCCAGGACACGCTCGTGCAGATCAAGCTCGCCCGGCTGCAGTCGAACATCAGCCTCTACCGCGCGCTTGGCGGTGGCTGGACGGTCGACTCCGACAAGGACGCGCCGACCCGCAACGAATTTCAGCCAGTGCCGATCCTGTCCGCTGGGGACATGATCAAAGGCTAGGCTCCAGTAGCCGGCCGCGGACATGAATGGCTCGTCGATGACTGGGGTGGCTGGATCTGAGCTAACCTCTTACCAGGCTCTAACCGGTTCCGGCATCGGCTGTGGGGAGCGAATGTTTTCGCCGAATTGACATGTGATGCTGTTATACTTTCGCGCGAACTCCTCGCCGGAGGTGGTTATGTCAATTCGTTCGTTGTTCGTCCTGTTTGCGGCACTTGGCCTTACACTATCGACCGCGCACGCCAACCCGTATCGGATCGTTCATGCGTTCACCGCGACAGACGGCGTGAATCCTTATGGCGGCCTCGTCATGGACGCTGCGGGAAATTTCTATGGCACAACGAGATGGGGCGGTAACGGTACGCTCTGTTACGGCGGGGGGTGCGGCACGATCTACAAGATCACGCCTGAAGGCGACGAGTCGATTGTTTACAACTTTGTCGGAGGCCCCGATGACGGCCGTGAGCCGTTGGACACGCTTGCGATGGATGCCAGTGGAAATCTCTACGGCACGACGAACCTCGGCGGAGGCACCGGTTGCGGCGGCAATGGTTGCGGCAGCGTATTCAAGGTCGCGCCGGACGGTACGGAGACAATCCTCCATCGCTTTGCCGAGGACGGCATCGACGGCGTTCGGCCGGTGAACGGTGTCGTGGTCGATGCCAAGGGCAATGTCTATGGAACCGCCTATTCCGGAGGAGCCTATGGCGGTGGAGTGGCGTATTGGATCAAGCCCAATGGCCGCGAGATCGTTCTTCACGCGTTTGGAAACACGGGTGACGGGGTCAACCCGAACAGCCTGGTGCGCAGCAAGACCGGCGATTTCGTCGGCACGACAGATGCTGCAGACGGCTGCACCACCATATGCGGCAGCGTTTTCTCACTGACGCGTGCGGGCGGTTATTCCATCCTTCATAGCTTCACCCCGGGTACGGATGGGGCGGCTCCGAATGGCGGCATGATATTCGACCCCAGCGGCAACATGTACGGCACGACGCGCAGCGGCGGCACGGTCGGATGCGGCGGCATTTACGGATGCGGGACTGTTTACAAGCTGACGCCCGCAGGAGTCGAAACCGTCCTCTATTCCTTCACGACCGTCGCCGACGACGGGAGATTTCCCGTGGGCGGACTCGTGCGTGACAAGAACGGCAATCTTTTCGGTACCACGCAATATGGCGGCATGGCGAGCAAAGGCGGCAACGGCACCGTATTCGTGATTGCGCCTGACGGAACCGAGTCGATTCTGCACGATTTCGCCAAGCAGGGTGGAGCCCATCCAATGTCTTCCCTGCTCGCGGATCATATGGGCAATCTGTTCGGCACGACGGTGTCTGGACCGGGGGCGACAGCATTCGGTACGGTCTTCGCGCTCAGACACTAGACGTGTCCCAACACGCGATGCGGCGTGTAGGGCTTTGACAGTGCGGCGATCTCCTCATCGTTTAGCGTGAGAGAGGCTGCCGCGATGGCGTCCTCCAGGTGCTGCATCTTTGACGCGCCGACGATCGGCGCGGTCACGCCCTTGCGGCTCAGAAGCCAGGCCAAGGCTATCTGTGCATTCGGAACGCCGCGCTTCGCGGCGATATCGCTGACGGCATCGACGACCGCGAAATCGCCTTCCTGATAGTACATCGAATGCGCGAATTCGTCGGATTTGGCGCGGGTCGTTTCGCCCTTGTCCTGACGCCTGCGATTGCCCGTGAGAAATCCGCGCGCCAGCGGGCTCCAGGGGATCACACCGATGCCTTCGGCCTGGCACAGCGGGAGCATTTCGCGTTCTTCCTCGCGATAGAGGAGGTTGTAATGGTTCTGCATCGACACGAAACGTGTCCTGCCGCGCTTCTCGGCGGTGTGCAGATAGTTCGCGAACTGCCACGCATACATCGATGACGCGCCGATGTAACGCGCCTTGCCGGAGCGGACCACGTCGTCGAGCGCATCGACGGTTTCCTCGATCGGCGTCGTCGGATCGAAGCGATGAATCTGGTAGAGGTCGACATAATCCATGCCGAGCCGGCGCAGCGAATTGTCGATGCCGTGCAGGATGTGTTTGCGCGACAGGCCGCGCTCATTGGGATCGTCGCCCATCGGACCGCACACTTTCGTGGCCACCACCACGCGCTCGCGCGAATCCGCGAAGTCCTTCAGCGCGCGGCCGAGAACCTCTTCGCTGGCGCCGATGGAATAGACGTCCGCCGTATCGAAGAAATTGATCCCCGCTTCGAGCGCGCGCCGGATGAAAGGACGGCTGGCCTCCTCGTCGAGAACCCAATCGCGCCATTTCGGCGACCCGTAGGTCATCGTGCCCAGGCAAATGCGTGTCACTTTCAGACCGGTCTTGCCGAGTGAGATCTTTTCCATCGCGAGCGTCCTTCTGCATGGCTGAACATAGTTTATGAGGCGGCGCGTGCTCTGCCCAGCGCGTCAGCAATTGCTCGGATTAAGCACACTGCTTAACCTGATCTTGATGATTCGCTGTGCGGCGGGGGCGTTTCGCGTCAGGGAATCGCGGGAGGGGGGCTCCAATGCCTACACGACGGATTCGCAAGCGTCTTCGCAACACCAAACCACGTACGCATCTCTCGGCGCCATTCCGCCGGATGCCGAATGCGCAGGTGCCTGTGACGCCCATGCGCCGTCCCTCGCGTCCCAGCAGAGCCTGAACGTAACGGCAGGTTTGCGCCGCTGCTGCTCGAGCGCCAAGATGGCCGCTCGGGAGATGCGCTTTGAGTGCCTTTCAATTCACGCCCTACGATTTGTCAGCGGAGGCACAGTCCTTGCGCGGAGACGTGCGTGCCTTTCTCGCCGAGACACTTGCCGGCAAGCCGGCCGTCGAGCGCGCGCAGTCCTGGTCGGGCGGTAGCCGCGAATTCAGCCTGAAGCTCGGTGCGCGCGGCTGGATTGGCATGACATGGCCCAGGCAATACGGCGGCCACGAACGGTCCTATGCCGAACGCTATGTCGTGATCGAGGAATTGCTGGTTGCTGGCGCGCCGGTCGGATCGCACTGGGTTGCCGACCGGCAGAGCGGCCCGCTGCTGCTGCGCTTCGGCACCGAAGAACAGCGCGAGCGGCTGCTTCCCGCGATTGCGCGCGGTGAGCTTTGCTTCTGCATCGGCATGAGCGAGCCGGGATCGGGTTCGGATCTCGCCAGCGTGCGCACCCGCGCGCGGCGCGTCGATGGCGGGTGGAAAGTGTCCGGCCAGAAGATCTGGACCTCAAATGCGCAGCACGCCGATTGGATGATCGCGCTGGTGCGCACGGGCGACGCCGAACAGCGCCATGCCGGGCTCTCGCAATTGCTTGTCGACATGAAAAGTCCGGGCCTGACCGTCAAGCCGATCGCGAACCTTACCGGCGAGAGCCACTTCAACGAAGTCTTCCTCGACGACGTCTTCGTGCCGGAGACCATGCTGATCGGCGCCGAGGGCGATGGCTGGCGCCAAGTCGGCGCGGAGCTTGCCTATGAGCGCAGCGGACCTGAGCGCTACCTCTCCAGCATGCGGGTGTTTCTCGAATTCCTGCGCGTGGTCGGGGACAAGCCCACGGAAGCGGAGCGGCTTCTGATTGGCGCGATCACCGCGCGGATGTGGACCCTCCGGCAGATGTCGCTCTCCATCGCGGGCAAGCTTGCTGCCGGGGAAAACCCGGCGGTCGCGGCCGCGGTTGTGAAGGACCTCGGCACCTCGCTCGAGCAGGACATTCCGCGCGATATCCAGGCGCTTGCACCGGATGTGGAAGACGCGGCGTTCCAGCGCACGCTCACCTATCTTTTGCGGACTTCGCCATCGTTCTCGCTGCGCGGCGGCACACGCGAAATTCTGCGCGGCATCATCGCGCGCGAATTGGGGCTCAGATGAGCGAGCTGCGCGCGCTTCTCGCCGATACGACCGAACGTGTGCTTTCGGCCAATCCCAATTGGACCGCGGTCGAGGAATCCGGTCTCACGAAAGTACTCGTGCCGGAAGAGCAGGGCGGTTTCGGCGGCACCTGGGAAGATGCCTTCATCGTGGTTCGCGCCTGCGGTGCGCACGCGATCGATCTTCCGATCGCAGACCCCATTCTCGACTCGGCCAATGTCAGCGACCGCGATCTTTATTCCGCGATGATGCTGGCCGCGAGGATGGCGGGAGCGCTCAATGCCGCGCTCGAACTCTCCGTCGAATACACAAGGCAGCGCCAGCAATTCGGCAAGCCGCTGGCGAGTTTCCAGGCGATCCAGCAGCAACTCGCCGTCTTCGCAGAAGAAGCGGCGGCGGCGGATATGGCGGCGGCGGCTGCGTTTCGCGCCGCAGACTTGGCTTTGGAGAAGGGGGGCGACGCCTGGTTCGAGATCGCCTATGCCAAGCTGCGCGCCAATAAGGCCGCGCGCATCTCGACCGGCATCGCCCATCAGGTCCACGGCGCAATGGGCTTCACCGCCGAGTACCGCCTGCAACACCTGACCAAGCGCCTGTGGGCGTGGGGCTCGGAATACGGCAACGAGCGGTATTGGGCCGACCGTATCGGTGCGCGCATTGCAGCCCGGGGAGCCGCCAATTTCTGGCCTGATCTGACCGCCTGAGGCTCCCGTTGCGTCAGCCATGCTAAACTGACATATTGTCAGTTATAGCTATCGGGGTCCTCCATGAACGCGCCTTTCCGCGATCCGCAGACTTTGGATGTCGCCATCATCGGCGCGGGCTTTTCCGGCATCTGCATGGCGATCAAGCTCAAGGAAGCAGGACGCACCAACTTCAAGGTGTTCGAGAAGGCGAGCGACATCGGGGGCACCTGGTTTCTGAACCGCTATCCCGGCTGTGCCTGCGACGTGCCCTCGCATCTCTATTCGTTCTCGTTCGAGCAGAATCCGAACTGGTCGCGCGCCTATTCGCCGGCCGGCGAGATCTGGCGTTATCAGAAGGCGACGGCGGAGAAGCACGGCATCATGCCGTTCATCCGCTGCGACGCGGAGGTCGCGCGTGCGGAATACGACGAGCTTGCGCAACAGTGGCGGCTGACGCTCGCGAACGGCGAGACGGTAACGGCACGCGCGCTTGTTGCCGGTGCGGGCATTCTGCATGTGCCGCTGTATCCCGAGATAAAAGGCGCCAGGAGTTTTGCCGGCAAGGTGATGCACACCGCCGATTGGGACGACTCATACGATCTCACCGGCAAGCGCGTTGCCGTGATCGGCACGGGCGCGAGCGCGGTCCAGCTCGTGCCGGCGATCGCAGACAAGGTCGCCCATCTCGATCTCTATCAGCGCACGCCGGGTTGGGTGATCCCGCGGATGGATTACGCCTTCGACGAAAAATCGAAGCAGCGGTTCGCGCGGTTTCCGGCGCTGCAGCGTCTGTTCCGCGATTTCATCTATCTGCGTGCGGAATCGCTGGCGTATGGCTTCACGCGCAGTCCCAAGATGATCGCGAAATTCCAGAAACTCGCGGAAGCCTATCTCGCCAAAGCCATTCCCGATCCGGTGCTCCGCGCGAAGCTGACGCCGAACTTTCCCATCGGTTGCAAGCGTGTCCTGATCTCCGATGATTTTTACCCGGCACTCCAGCGCGAAAACGTCGATGTCATCGCCGATGCGGTCACCGAGATCACGCCCAAGGGCGTGGTCACGGCTGACGGCAAGCTGCGTGAGGTCGATGCGATCCTTTACGCAACGGGCTTTCGCGTCACCGACTGGCTCAGCCATGTCGACATTCGCGGGCGCGGTGGCCGCAAGCTCATCGACGACTGGCGCGACGGTGCATCGGCCTATTATGGCGTGGTTGTGAACGGCTATCCGAACATGTTCCTTTTGCTCGGTCCCAACACGGGGCTCGGCCATAACTCCGTCGTGTTCATGATCGAAGCCCAGGTCCGTTATGCGATGGACTGCCTGAAACTGCTTTGGAAGGGCGCGGGGGCGCTCGAAGTCAAGGCAGACGTTCAGGCCGCATTCAATTCCACCCTGCACGAGAAGATGAAAAGCACGGTGTGGATGAGCGGCTGCAAGAGCTGGTATCTCAATCCCAACGGAACGAACTCGACGATCTGGCCGTATTTCACCGTCACCTATTGGCGAAAGACGCGCAGCGCGAACAAGCGCGATTTCGATCTCGCGCCCGTGCGGGTTCCGGCGGCCTGATCTTTCCTACTGCGCCTTGGGCGTAAAGCCGACGATCATCGCGCGGAAGGCTGCGCGCGCGATCGTGTCGAAATCGCATTCCTCCGTCAGCTTGCCGGCAAGCTGAAGGACGATGGCGCCGTGAAGCGCGGTCCAGAAGACATGTCCGATTAGCACCGGATCGCCCTCGAGAATTCCCTGTTCCACCAGCGGACGCACATGCGCCGTCATCGTGCGCCGTGCGCGGTCCGCTGCGCGCATGAGATCGGGATAGTCGGCTTCGCCGGGCTGGGACATGTCGAACATGAGCCGGTAGGCAGCCGGTTCGCCGAACGCGAAGCGTATATAGGCCTCACCGACGGCGTTGGTGCGCGCGATTGCATCGGACGAGGTCTCGAACGCTTTTTCCAGCGCTTCGGCGAAGCGGTCGAACGCCGCTGCGCGGACGGCGGCCAAAATCTCTTCCTTGTCTTTGAAGTAGCGATAGGGGGTCATTGGACTGACCCCGAGTTCGGCCGCCAGCTCGCGCATGGTGACGTGTTCGCGCCCTTTTTCCGCGAACAGCCTTGTGGCGATTGCGATCAATTTTTCCCGGAAATCGGCCAGTTCGGCGGTTGTCAGAACGCGCGGCACGAGAATCTCCAGCGGAGGGCTTGAATGCTAGGCCCTCTACCACTACAAATTTACACTGTAAGTCGATAGAGAGGTTGGCACCATGAACGCACCCGTTCGCATCAATCCCTATCTTACCGGAAATTTTGCCCCCGTCCGCAGCGAAGACGATTTCGCGGATCTGAAGATTCGGGGCGAAATCCCCAAGGGCCTTCACGGCTCCTACTACCGCAACGGTCCCAATCCGCAGTTCGAGCCGCGCGATCCGAACCATCACTGGTTCGCGGGCGACGGCATGATCCACGCCTTCCACGTCGCGGACGGGAAAGTCTCGTACCGCAATCGCTACGTTCACACGAACAAGTACGTTCTCGAACACCAGGCCGGGCGTTCGCTGTTCGGCACCTTCGGCAATCCGATGACCTCCGATTCCTCGGTTGCGGGCAAGGATAGCGGCGTCGGCAACACCAACATCGTCTGGCATGCGGGCAAGCTGCTCGCGCTCGAAGAAGGCCACAATCCGTTCGAGATGGACCCGGTCACGCTCGAGTCGCGCGGCTATGTCGATTACGCGGGCAGCTCGATGCACTTCACGGCTCATCCGAAGATGGACCCCGAAACCGGCGAGATGGTGTTCTTCGGCTATTCGGCCGGTCAGAGCTTCTTCTCCGATGATGTCGCCTATGGCGTTGTCGACCAGACCGGCAAGGTGACGCGTCTCGATGTGTTCAAAGCGCCCTATTCGAGCATGATCCACGATTTCTTCGTGACCCGGAATTACGTCGCGTTTCCAGTGCTCCCACTCACGGGCTCTCTGCCGCGCGTGATGAACGGCGGTCCGGCCTTCGCATGGGAGCCGGACAAGGGTTCGCATATCGGTGTGATGCGCCGTGACGGCGACGTGAACGCGATCCGCTGGTTCACCACCGATCCCTGCTACGTCTTCCACCCGATGAACATGTGGGAAGAGGGCACAAAGATTTATGCGGATGTGATGCAATACGCCAACGCGCCGCTGTTCCCGAATGCGGACGGATCGCCGGGCAAGCCGGCAGGCGCGCGGCTGGTGCGCTGGACCTTCGACCTTTCGGACTCGACCGACACGATCCGCCAGGAAAAACTCGACGATATGACCGGCGAATTCCCACGCCTGGACGAGCGTTTCGCGGGACTTCCCTATCGCCATGGTTATTACGCGGCGAGTTCGACCAACTCCGAGAAGATCCTGTTCGACTCGATCGCGCACATCGATCACAAGACCGGCCGTCGTTCGGTGCACACATTTGCGCCAGGCGATGCGCCCGGCGAGCCGGTGTTCGTCCCGCGCTCGGCCGACGCGCCGGAAGGCGACGGCTGGCTGGTGGCGACCGTTTATCGCGCGGCGACGGATACGAGCGATTTCGTCGTGTTCGATGCCGGTGAGGTTGCCAAAGGCCCGATCGGCACCGCCGAACTGCCGCGCCGCGTGCCCTTTGGCTTCCACGGCAACTGGCGTCCAGCCTAGCACCAACACACCACCTTGGCAGCGTCCGCCATGGCCGAATAGATTCGCGCCATGACAACGCTGCTGGGCATTCTAAACATCACCGAAGATTCGTTCTCGGACGGCGGGAAATTCCTCGATCCGGAGATGGCGCGCGCGCACGCGCTCCAACTGGCGAAGGATGCTGACGCGATCGACATTGGTGCGGCATCGTCGAGGCCCGACGCGAAGCAGGTTGCGCCCGAGACCGAAATCGCACGCATGGCGCCACTCGTCACCGAGCTTCAGAAGAACGGCGTCGCCGTCTCCGTCGATACCTTCGCGCCGGAGGTTCAGCGCTGGGCGCTCGCGCAGAATGTCGAATATCTGAACGACGTGCGGGGCTTTCCCGATCCGGCCCTCTATTCGGCGCTCGTAGCGTCGTCCGCGAAACTGATCGCCATGTTTTCCGTGGAGGGACTCGGACCCGCTACGCGCATCCATGTTCCGCCGGAGGGACTGCTCGACCGCATCTCATCGTTTTTCGAACAGCGCATCGCGGCATTGAGCGCGGCGGGCGTCGCGCGCGAGCGGATCGTTCTTGATCCCGGCATGGGCCTCTTTCTCGGCAGCCATCCTGATGCGTCGTTCACGGTTCTGCGCCAGCTTGGCGATTTGAAGCGCCGGTTCGCGCTGCCGGTCCTCGTCTCCGTGTCGCGGAAATCGTTTCTGCGGAAGCTCGTCGGCCGCGAGGTGCCCGGTATCGGGCCCGCAACCTTGGCCGCGGAACTCTATGCGGTTGGGCAGGGCGTGGACTATATCCGCACCCACGATCCGCGCGCGGTCAAGGATGCTTTGGCGGTTTTCCGGGCTCTGGACGGCAACAAGGCGTAACCGAGCGTGCATCTTTAAGCCTCGCCCTCGTGGCTAGGGATTTGTTACGATTGGCCCTGTACCATCGCCAGCTCACCAGGGATTTCTAAGAGATGACCCGCAAACTGTTCGGCACAGATGGCGTGCGCGGGCTCGCCAACAAGTTTCCGATGACTCCCGAAATCGCGATGAAGGTCGGCATGGCCGCCGGCCGCATCTTCACCCGCGGCGAGCATCGCCACCGCGTGGTGATCGGGAAGGACACGCGGCTTTCTGGCTATATGATTGAGAGCGCGCTGGTCGCGGGCTTCACCTCGGTGGGCATGGACGTGTTCCAGTTCGGGCCGCTGCCGACGCCTGCGGTCGCCATGCTCACGCGTTCGCTGCGCGCCGATCTCGGCGTGATGATCTCCGCCTCGCACAACGCTTTCCAAGACAATGGCATCAAGCTGTTCGGACCCGATGGCGAGAAGCTCTCTGACGAGCGCGAGCAGGAGATCGAGGCGCTGATGTCCAACGGTCTCGAAGAGGGGCTCGCGGAGGCGGGTTCGATCGGCCGTGCCAAGCGCGTCGACGATTCCCAGGCGCGGTACATCGAATTTGCCAAGCGCACCTTCCCGCGCACCCATCGTCTCGAAGGTCTGCGCATCGTGCTCGATTGCGCGAACGGTGCCGCCTACAAGGTGGCGCCTGCTGCGTTGTGGGAACTGGGCGCCGAGGTCATATCGCTCGGCGTTGAGCCCAACGGCACGAACATCAATCTCGATTGCGGTTCGACATCGCCGGAGGCCATGCAGCGCAAGGTGCGTGAGGTGCGCGCCGATTTCGGCATTGCCCTCGATGGTGACGCCGACCGCGTGGTGATGACCGACGAGCAGGGCAGCATCATCGATGGTGACCAGATCCTCGCCCTGATCGCGCGGTCGTGGTCGAAGAACGGGCTGCTCAAGGGCGGCGGCGTCGTCGGCACCGTCATGTCCAATGCCGGGCTCGACCGCTATCTCGGCACCATGGGTCTCAAGCTCGCGCGCGCGCAGGTGGGCGACCGCTATGTCATCGAGGAGATGAAGCGAGGCGGGTTCAACGTCGGGGGCGAGCAATCGGGCCATATCGTGCTTTCCGATTTCGCCACCACCGGCGACGGGCTGATCGCAGCACTTCAGGTACTCGCCGTGCTCGCGATGGAAGGCCAGAAGGCGAGCGAGGCCGCGCATTTGTTCGAGCCGCTGCCGCAGGTGCTCGAGAATGTCCGCTTCAAGAAAGGCATGCCGCTCGAGGATGCGCGCGTGAAGAAGTGCATCGAGGCCGGTACCGCACGTCTCAACGGCTCGGGCCGCGTCCTCGTGCGGAAATCGGGCACCGAACCTGTGATCCGCGTCATGGCGGAAGGCGACGACGAGAAGCTCGTGCGCCAGGTCGTGCGCGAGATTGCGCAGACCATCGAGGAAGTGGCTGCGTGACGGTGAAACCGCCGCGCGTTCTCATCATCGCAGGTTCGGACTCAAGCGCTGGCGCCGGCATCCAGGCCGATCTCAAGACCGCGCAAGCGTTTGGCTGCTATGCCCAGACTGCGATCACGGCTGTCACAGCTCAGAACACGCGCGAGGTCGGCGCGGTGAATCTCATCCCGCCGGATGTTATTGTGGCGCAGATTGAGGCCTGCCTCTCCGACATCGGCGCGGACGCGATCAAGATTGGGATGCTCGGCTCCGCGAATGTCGTGAAAGCCGTTGCAAGTGCTCTTCGGAAGCGCGCGCGGAAAATCCCCATCGTGCTCGATCCGGTGATGGTCTCGACAAGCGGCCACAGTCTGCTCGCCGCGAACGCCGTCGCTGCGCTGAAGAAAGAGCTGTTCCCGCTCGCAACGCTTGTCACGCCAAACATTCCCGAAGCAAAGGCGCTCACACAGCTGAGAAGCAGCAAACGCAACGACGCCGAGGCATCTGGCCGCGCACTGATGGCGATGGGCGCGCAGGCAGCGCTCATCAAAGGCGGCCACGCGACGACGGCCACCATCGACGACGTGATGGTGTGGAAAGGCGGCGTCGAGGTCTACGCCTTCCCGCGCATCAAAACGAAACACACACACGGCACCGGCTGCACGCTTTCCACCGCTATCGCCTGTGGCCTTGCGCGAGGCTTGTCACTACCGCTCGCCGTCGGGCGCGCCAGGGAATATGTGCAGCGGGCCATCGAAACCGCACCGGGCCTCGGCAAAGGCCACGGGCCGCTAAACCATGCCGTTTAGCGTGCCAGAGGCCGTAGACGATTGCTTCCGCGTTATCGGCACATGCTCATCCATCAATGCTCGTGGCTTAGACTTCGCCCGCTTGAACCTGATGTGCAATAATCTCATTCCATTTTCCGTTCCAAGCGATTTCAACGACAATGGGTGAACTGGTTATTTCAGAAGCATGCACCCGAAGACTCAGCCGATAGATCGCTTGATCGCTAAAGATATTTCCCAAAGCATTCGGCCAGTTGGGCGTAGTACTTTGTAGGCCGCCGGTTTCGTTTGCCTTCGCGAAATCGATCATCGTTGCGATTTTGGGTTTTACGTCGAACAACTCATCTCTAAGCGCAATTGGGTGCGAGAGTTTGATTTCCTGGAAATCTTGTTGGCTAACTGTCTTTTTGTGCAGGCAATCGAGGAAGACTTCGCAATTTCTGGCCACCGCTTCTCCCGTGGCCTCAAGAGATAACCTCAGATACTTGGCCTTTCGATACCTGGGCCGATAACTTGGCTCCCCATACGCACTGACGCCAACATATTCATCGTATTTCTCTAGTTCGTGGGTAATGCCTCGTTCGGGGTCAAACCGAGCGACTAGCTTAGGTATGAATCGCTCGCTTAGAGAGATGACCGCTATTCGCTCCCTTCGCCACATTAAGTAGGCCACTAGAACGATGGAGAAAGCCGCCGTAATCCATAGAAGGAATTGGGCCGTGCGGTTCTCGACATACAGCGCGGCAATAGCGGCGGGTACGCTTGGGGCTCCGCTCATGTAATCGGCCCAATGAGAGCCGAAAGCGCGGAGAAATGCTTTTGGAGAAGGTGCTTCGACCATAAAACTAGGCGCCCGATTCAGGCTCATAAGCTAGATTTATAAAGCAACCGCTGCGCGACGGAAAAAGGGGCTCAATTGGCGAATAGGCTCATTGTGCGCTGCAGCGAACTCTGAGGCAATCAGAAAGCGTGAAGCATGGCAAGTACACACGGGCGATCCGCGATCTTACGCGCGTCGGTGAACACATCAGCGCGTGCCGCACTACGGCGAATGTTTCGTCATGCGTCGAATGACGCATTGGCTCCCGCGCCAGCCGCGCTTATGCCACCGCGCGGTCCAGCCGTTCGCGGATGATCGCGGTGGCTTCGCTCACGATGCGCTCGACGAGCTCCTTGCAGGTCGGGATGTCGTGGATCAGGCCCTGTGTCTGGCCCGCGGACCAGATGCCGTAGTCGGTGTCGCCGCTGTCGTAGACCACGCCGCCACGGGTACCGGCAACGAGGTCCTTCACATCGGCGAAGGTGGCATTGCCGCGTTTTTCGATGGCGACGACTTCCTGGCTGATCTTGTTCTTCGCCACGCGTGCGGAGTTGTGCAGCGTGCGGAAGATGACATCTGTCGAGCGCTCGTCGCCGGAAACGATCGCTTCTTTCACCTTCTGATGGATCGGCGCTTCCCTCGTCGCCATGAAGCGCGTGCCCATGTTGGCGCCTTCGCAGCCGAGCGCCAGCGCCGCCACCAGCCCGCGCGCATCCGCGATGCCGCCCGAGGCGATCACCGGAATCTTCAGCCGCTCCGCCGTCACCGGGAACAGCACGAGGCCGCCGATATCCTCTTCGCCCGGATGGCCTGCGCATTCGAAGCCGTCGATCGAGACGCAGTCGACGCCGATGCTCTCGGCCTTCACCGCATGGCGCGCGGTTACGCATTTGTGGATCACCTTCACGCCCGCGGCCTTGAACGCGGGCAGGTGAGGGGAGGGATTGTTGCCGGCCGTCTCCACGACTTTGATGCCGCTCTCGATGATGACCTGACGGTACTCGTCATAGGGCACAGGTGTGATCGTCGGCAGGATGGTCAGGTTGATGCCGAATGTCTTGTTCGTCATCTCGCGCGTCTTCTTGATCTCGGCCGCAAGCTTTTCGGGCGAGCCGGGCGTCAGCGCGGTAAGGAAGCCGAGTGCGCCGGCATTGGCGACCGCGGCGATCAGCTCGGCTTTGCCGACGCGGGTCATGCCGCCGCAGGTGATCGGCACATCGACGCCGAACATTTCGGTAAAGCGGGTTTTCAACATGGGATGGCCCTTTCGAACAGCGATTGGGCCAAGCCTGCCGGGATTATGCAGTGGTACGCAAGCCTGTCGCCGCGTCAACCCAGGAACGGGTCGCGGACCATGATCGTGTCGTCGCGCTCGGGGCTGGTGGAGAGAAGCGCCACCGGTGCCCCGATGAGCTCCTCGACGCGGCGGACATATTTGACGGCCTGTGCGGGAAGATCGGCCCAGCTCCGTGCGCCGCGCGTCGAACAGTTCCAGCCTTCCATGACCTCGTACACGGGCTTCAGGCGCGCTTGTTCGTTGGCGTCGGCGGGAAGGTGGTCGATGTGCTTGCCGTCGAGTTCGTATCCGACGCCGACATGGATGCTCTCGAATGCATCGAGGATGTCGAGTTTGGTGAGCACGATGCCGTCGATGCCGCCGGTGACGACGGTCTGCTTCACCAGCATCGCGTCGAACCAGCCGCAGCGGCGCTTGCGGCCGGTAACGGTGCCGAACTCAGCCCCGCGCGTCCCCAACTTTTCGCCGATCTCGTTCGTCTGTTCGGTCGGGAACGGGCCTTCGCCGACGCGCGTCGTGTAGGCCTTCACGATGCCGAGCACATAACCGATCTGGCGTGGTCCAATGCCGGAGCCTGCCGCGGCCTGTCCCGCCACCGTGTTCGACGATGTGACATAGGGATAGGTGCCATGATCGACGTCGAGCAGTACGGCCTGTGCGCCTTCGAACAGGATGCGCTTGCCGTCGCGCCGCGCGGCATCGAGTGTGCGCCAGGCCGAGCCGACAAACGGCACGATCTTCGGCGCGATCTCGGTCAGCGCCGCGAGGGTCTTCTTCTCGCAAATTTCCTCGCCCCCGGTGCCGCGTCTCAACGCGTTATGATGGGCGAGCAGCCGCTCGATCTTTTTCGGCAGTGAGGCCGGATCCTTCAGATCGATCGCACGGATGGCACGGCGGCCAACCTTGTCCTCATAGGCCGGCCCGATACCACGCTTGGTGGTGCCGAGTGCCTGAAGGCTGTTCGAGCTTTCGCGCGCCTCGTCGAGTTCGCGATGCAGCGGAAGGATGAGCGCGGCGTTCTCAGCGACGATCAGATTCTCCGGCGTGATGTTCACGTTCTGCGCGCGCAGCTTCTCGATCTCGGCGATCAGCGCCCAGGGATCGACCACGACGCCATTGCCGATGATCGCAAGCTTCCCTGGCCGCACGACGCCGGAGGGCAGGAGGCTCAGCTTGTAGGTGACGCCGTCGATGACCAGCGTGTGGCCGGCATTGTGGCCACCCTGGAAGCGCACGACCACGTCGGCGCGCGCGGACA
>Ga0105239_10004669_pt1 | contig 16284 bp, 9 predicted proteins | sample KBSC44metaG_FD_92761 | JGI IMG/M metagenome (GOLD analysis project Ga0105239, IMG submission 92761) | Corn rhizosphere microbial communities from Kellogg Biological Station, Michigan, USA - KBS C4-4 metaG | ecosystem: Host-associated > Plants > Roots > Rhizosphere > Soil | place: Michigan, USA...
AACGGATCGTATTGCCGCTTACTACTATTCAGCAATACGCCATGACACGTATACGGCAAATGGAAGAGCAGCTGGCACAGCCGCAGCATAAGGAAACCTTCGAAAAGCTGGTTATCCGCAGTTCATTTGGCATTATTAATGCCGGCAGAAATTCGGCTTAGATCGGCAGTCGTGAATCGGCAGTCGGCAATGGTGAACCGTGATCATACACTATTGCCGACTGCCGATTGCCGTTTCACGAAAAAAATAACGCACCCGGTCGAAACGGATGCGTTTTCTGATAACTAAAACAACGGTAATGAAAAAAAGCATTAAATACTATTTTCAATATTACCGCACAGAGTTTAGTTAGTTTTGGTTAAATTATTAAAAACACTACTATGTAAATTTTTTCAAAAATCAGCCAATTTTATATACCATTTTAGCAAAATAGCTTAGTAATATCTCAAAAATACCATTTTTTTACATGGCTAGTTAGGTCATTAACAATATATAATTAAAACTAATATTAATAAAAGGGCAAAAGAAAAAGGCTATTCATATAGTTCGGGAGTTAAATCCCAGACCATTATGAATAGCCTTCAATATTTATTGAAGAGCGGGAACAGGCTCTTTTACTTCAGGTTTAAATTCGGGATGAGGTGGTATAGATGATTGATGAGGATATGCCTCTGTTCCATGTTCGAATACATCCAAACCGCCAGGACCGGTTTCGCCATGTGATTCCACACGCAGGTTCCAGGGATAAGGCAACTGGCGGATCACCCACATTAGCGCAAAAGCTACCACAAAGGTGCCGACGGTAATGATGGCGCTGCCGACAAACTGAGCTTTTAATACACCCATGCCGCCGCCATAGAACAAACCGGTTACAGGAGCAGAATTATCTGCGCCGAGAGGTCCTGTGGCTCCATATTTTCCGCAGGCAAATAATCCCAGCGACAGGGTTCCCCATATACCTGCAAAGCCGTGTACAGCCACAGCGCCAACGGGATCATCTATACGGATCCATTCAATGAATGCGCAGGCTGCATATACCACAAACCCGGCAACACCGCCCAGTAATATAGCACCCAACGGACTTACCCAGTAACAGGGACAGGTAATTGCTACCAGTCCGGCCAGAAATCCATTTATAGAAAATGCCAGATCGAATTTTCCTTTTGTAGAACCCCACCAGAAAGCGGCCAGCATAGCAGTTAAGCCACCCGCACAGGCAGCGAGGGTAGTATTGGCAGCAACACGGCCTATACCCTGCGCATCCATTGCAGAAAGTGTACTACCGGGGTTAAAACCATACCAACCGAACCATAATAAAAAGCCCCCTACAGCAGCTACGGTAAGATTATGTGGAGCAGGCATACCGCCACCATCACGGGCAAAAACACGACCAAGGCGCGGCCCCAGCACCATAGCACCAGCGAAAGAAATAACACCGCCAATGGTATGCACTACTGTAGAACCGGCGAAATCGCGGAATGGCTGACCAAGATTTGGCAGGAAATTACCAGCGGTTCCCATAGTAGCGAGGAAACCATCAGGACCCCATGCCCAGTGACCTATGATGGGATAAATAAAACCGGTTACGCCAAGGCTGTACAAAATATCTCCACGGAAACTTGTACGACCGATCATGGCACCGGAAGTAATAGTAGAACATGTATCGGCAAAGGCGAACTGGAAGATCCAGTGTGCAAGTATTGGCACTCCGGTAGCTTCATACGTATCAGGTGCTCCTGATAAAAAGAACCAGTGTGTACCTATAAATCCGTTGCCATGGCTAAACATAAATGCATAACCAATCGCCCAGAATAAAATACCACATAAACAGGTGTCGAGTATACATTCCATCAACACATTCACAGTTTCTTTGGTGCGGGCAAAACCAGCCTCAAGCATAACAAAACCGGCCTGCATACCAAATACCAGGAACGCTGCCACCAGCGTCCATACCGTATTCACTGAATTGATCAGGGATGTTTCATGTGCTGTATAGCCTGTTTGAGCATGAGCAGGTGTGCCCAGCATACCAGGCAAAAAGATCATTGCAGCAAAGACAAGAGCAAGGCCAATAATTTTTCCAAAGAAAAATGTTGTACCCAGCCTCCACTTTTCAGATCGCATTAATTCTTTAACCGGCTTTAAATAATTTTTACCGGCTCTGACGGGCGCGGTCAGCGCATCACACAGACGGACAAACTTGGATTGCATGTTTTAAGTTTTTAGTTGGGGTGAACAATATTAGCTTAACCAGCGGTCGGTGCCGGCTTAACTTTTTACCTTGCCTGGTCGGTCTTTTTGGTTTATTATCACTTATTTCTATCTCTTTATATAAGTATCAACACTTTTGAATCTGATCCAGCGCCCCAGCTAATGTTTCGTTTTACCAATACGTTAATACATGCATCAAAAGAAATACATCTTTTGCTCCTGCTTATAGCCACTCATGATGAAGTACGAATACAAAGCGGGAACCTCATCAACTAAAAATGCCAGGTGGCAGCCAGGATAAAAGTTCCTGTGCTTTTCACCATTTCGTTAGGGTTTTTGGTAAAAATGGCTTCTTTTGAATTATCCAGTCTGAACTCAGGAATGATCGTCAGATTGTCGAAGTGAATGTTGCCCGATAAAGTAGTAGCCGTTACGCTGGTAGCTTTACCTGTAGCAGCAGTTAAACCCGACACACCTTTTGTATCATCGAAATATTCCTCACGAAGTGTTAGCCCGAATACCTTGGTAGGATCGAAATTCAAATACAACGCAGATCCCCACCATTTGTCGCCATCGCTCTTACCGTTGGCCTTAACCGATTGCAAGGTGCCATTATATCCAACACTGAACTGATCGCTGGCAGTAACAGTAAGCACCAGATCAACCTGTTGAATAGAGTTACTGGCAATGTCTTTACCGCCCTGATAGTTCAGGTAAGCTTTTAATTTGGTGTCGCTCAAACTGATTTGACCAAGCACCATTTTCTTTCCGAAACTGGCGGTCACATTGTCAGTTGGGTTGGCAACACCGACCATAAAGCCGAACTTGCCGGCAGTATATTCAGCCTTGATACCGGTATGAAAGAATGGGCCATACGAAAACATATAGGCCATACTGTAGTTGCGGTTCAAATAAGCATCTACCAGCTCATATCCGATATGTGTAGCCCATTTACCCATGGTAAATTTCAATTTATCGGTAGCGGCTACTGAGATATATGCCTGCTTTATAGCGGTTAAGCCTCCTTTGTCGTTGTACGAAAATTCTTCGGCCCTTCTTCCAAAACCCAGATCAACCACACCGGTTACGCGGCCCTGGGTATAATCTGCCCTGATAGAAGCCATACCCAATTCGAAAGAATTTTGCGAATTTGTAAAGCTGGTAAAGTTGTTGGTTATGCCAGAGTCCTTGGCATTGTGGAAATTGTAGCGGTAGTAAGCGTCGACGGAGCCTGTAATTGCGAGATTACTTTTTTTAGTGGAATCCTGGGCCATTGCAGTGGTGCCAATAGCCACAATAGTAACAAATGCGGAAATTTTTCTTAACATTGCAGTTAGATTTTAAGTGTTATAAGAAAAAGGTACGGTGAAAGATTGAGCTTGTACCAGAAGCTCAATCCTTATTAAGCTGTATCTTTTTCTATTTAATCGAGTGATTCCACGTGCTTCTCGATCAACTTGCCGTTTCCATCAGCCACTAACAACGTTCCCTGGACATATTTTTCATTATGCTGTGTTTCATCCAGACCCAGTTCTTCTTCTTCAGGAGTTACGCGCAAAGGCAAAATAAAGTTGATGAATTTGAAAATGAGAAAAGAAACAGTAAAGCTGTAAGCCACTACGATAGCCATTGCTTTTAACTGAATAAAGAAGAAAGATGCATTACCATAAAACCATCCGTCATTACCGGCGCTATTTACAGTTTTGGTAGCAAAAATACCGGTCATAAGCATACCTACCATACCGCCGATACCATGACAAGGGAATACATCAAGCGTATCATCAAGCGTAGACTTTTGTTTGTAATAAACAGCGCCATTTGAAATAATAGCAGCTACTACGCCGATAAAAATACTTTGAGGAATAGCAACAAAACCTGCTGCAGGAGTAATAGCCACAAGGCCTACTACAGCACCTATACAGAAACCTAATACAGAAGGTTTTTTACCACGCAGTACGTCAAAGAACATCCATGATAAACCGGCAGCGGCGGCGGCAGTATTGGTAGTGGCAAAAGCAGAAACTGACAATGCATTGGCAGCCAAAGCAGAACCTGCGTTAAAACCAAACCAGCCAAACCACAGTAAACCGGTACCAATCAATACATAAGGAATATTGGACGGGGGGATTTCTCTGTTCTCGATATGGGCTTTTCTGCGTTTTAAAACGAGGGCGCCAGCCAGGGCTGCACAACCGGCAGAAATATGTACTACAGTACCACCGGCAAAGTCAAGTACGCCCATTTTAAACAGAAAACCATCGGGATGCCAGCTCCAGTGTGCTATTGGTGCATACACCAGCAAACTGAAAAGGACTATAAAAAGTGTATAAGCTGTAAAACGGATACGTTCAGCTACAGCGCCTACCACCAAACCGGGTGTGATAATGGCAAACATCAGCTGAAACAGCGAAAACAATAACAGAGGAATAGTGGGTGCTCCACTCCAGGGAGCGCCGGATGTTACTCCTTTGAAAAACAGAAAAGTACCAGGATTACCAATAACTCCGCCAATACTCTTTCCAAAGCAAAGACTAAAACCTACTGCCACCCAAATAATACTAACTATACCGGCAGCTACCACACTTTTCATCATGGTAGACAGAATGTTTTTACGGTGTACCATACCACCATAAAAGAAAGCCAGGCCAGGTGTCATTAAAAATACCAAAGCAGTGGCAACAATGATCCAGGCTATATCAGCACTGTTATATTTTCCTCCGTCATTAAATGCCGGAAGGGACGGAATAAAAAGGGCAATTACAGCGACTGCCGCCAAGACAAGGAAGGGCGCTACCCGCTTTAGTGAAAAATTGTTCATACCGTTGTTTTTTAGTTATCTTATATTACTATTAAAATGTATCTGATGTTCTGATATCGAAAATATCCATTTTTTCGCATAAAACCTGACGTAAACAATACATTTTATTTTAATTAATATATATCTTATTTATCTAATACTCCACCTGTAACTCCTTGTTTGTGCAATCTTTAAACAGATTAATAGTTTAAAAACAAAAAAGCCATCCTTTTTGGGATGGCTTCAAAAAATAGCACCAGTTTTTGCTAAATAGCTAAAACTATGTTTTGATCTTTACTTTCTAAAAAAGAAACGCCTTCATTCAAAAATTCATCAACTTTCCGGGCGCATTCACGGCCTTCGCTGATGGCCCATACTACCAAACTCTGTCCACGGCGCATATCACCGGCAACAAACACTTTATTAATACTGGTCTTGTATTCCTTTTCAGATGCTCTTACATTACCCCTGCTGTCGAGGTCAACGCCCAGCTCATTTAAGAGCCCTTCATGCTGGGGATGTACAAATCCCATAGCCAGCAGTGCCAGTTCGCAGGGTAATTCACGCTCAGAGCCGGCTTTTTCAACAAATTGAGCGGGTTTGCCGTCTTCGGTCACCTTCCATTCCAGATCAACTACTTTCAGCGCTTTCAGGTTACCCTTTTTATCGCCAATGAACTCTTTGGTAGCAACAGCCCAATGACGGTTGGCGCCTTCTTCATGAGAAGTGGAGGTTTTCAGGATCATGGGGAAGGTTGGCCAGGGCATAAACTCGGTTCTGTCGGCCGGAGGTTTGGGCAACAATTCGAACTGGGTTACCGATTTGGCTTTATGGCGGTTACTTGTACCCACACAGTCGCTACCAGTATCGCCACCACCGATCACCACTACATTTTTATTGGTAGCCAGCAGGTTTTCGCTAAAGATATTGCTTTCAATAGCGGCATTGGCCAATGGGTCGATACCGGCATTGCGCTTGTTTTGCTGTTTCAGGAACTGCATGGCGAAGTATACGCCTTTCAGTTCGCGGCCCGGAATTTTCAGATCGCGGGGATCGGTAGAACCACCGGCAAGTACTATTGCATGATACTCACGCAGCAGGTCGTTGATGCGAACATTCACGCCTACATTTGCATGGCAGCGGAAGGTTACGCCTTCTTCTTCCATCAGTTTGATCCTTCTATCAATCACCCATTTTTCCAGTTTGAAATCGGGGATACCATAGCGGAGCAAACCACCCGGCTGATCGTCGCGCTCAAAAACTGTAACCGAGTGACCGGCATAGTTTAACTGAGCGGCGGCAGCAAGCCCTGCAGGACCAGAACCTACTACGGCCACTTTTTTGCCCGTACGCACATTCGGTTTGCGTGGTTTTACAAATCCTTTTTCAAAAGCTATTTCTATAATATGCTTTTCAATTTCTTCGATAGTTACGGCCGGCTGGTTAATACCCAGTACGCAGGCACTTTCGCAAGGCGCAGGGCAAATGCGGCCGGTAAACTCGGGAAAGTTATTGGTAGAAGTGAGTATTTCATATGCCTCCTGCCAGCTTTTGCGATATACCGCATCATTAAATTCAGGTATCACATTTCCCAGCGGGCATCCGCTGTGACAGAAAGGAACACCACAATTCATACAACGGGCCGATTGCTGATTGAGCTTTTCATCGCTGTAGCGCTCAACAAACTCGTTGTAATTTTTCAACCTCTCCTCTACTGATTTTTTACCCGGCAACTCCCTGTTAAATTCTAAGAAACCCGTTGGTTTACCCATTTTCTATTGCTGTTTATCGTTTCTTGTTAATGTTTTGGTTGTTTGCTTCTGCTAATTAGCCTGATGGCTTACTTCTTCTTAGCCTCCTGCTTTACTTTTCCTTTTTCCTGCAGCGCTTTTTTGTAATCTTTCGGGAACACCTTTACAAAATTCTTTAACTGGTTTTCGAAATCGTCCAGTACAAAGCGTGCTACCGTGCTGCCGGTATAGGCATAATGGCTGGTGATCATATCATTCAGTACCTGTACATCTTCAACATCCAGCGGATCGAGATCAACCATTTCTTTATTACATAAAGAAGCAAACTGTCCTTTTACATCATATACATAGGCAATACCGCCGCTCATACCTGCTGCGAAGTTTCTGCCGGTAGCGCCAAGAATTACTACGCGTCCGCCGGTCATGTATTCGCAACCATGGTCACCTACTCCTTCTACTACCACCTGAGCGCCTGAGTTACGTACGCCAAAACGTTCGCCGGCTTTACCTCTTATGTATGATTCTCCTGAAGTAGCGCCGTAGAAGGCCACATTACCGATGATGATATTTTCTTCAGGCACGTAGCGGGCCTGTTTCGGCGGATATACGATCAGCCTGGCGCCGCTTAATCCTTTTCCGAAATAGTCATTGGCATCTCCTTCCAGTTCAAGCGTAACACCTGTGGTATTGAAAGCGCCAAAGCTTTGTCCGGCAGTACCATTAAAGTTGAAATGAACGGTATCGTCGGGTAAGCCTGCGGCTTTGTATTTCTTTGTTATTTCGTTCGACAAAATAGTACCGATAGTTCTGTCGGTATTTTTCACCGGGAAAGAAGCGGCAATGCGTTCCTGTTTTTCCAACGCGGGTTTGGCTGCTTCGAGCAGTTTCCAGTCGAGCACATCTGCAATGCCATGATCCTGCTCTTCCATTTTATACAAACCAGTGTACTTGGCAGCTGGTTCTTTATATAGTATGGGTGACAGATCGAGTTTGCTGTATTTCCAGTGATTAACGCCTTCGCGCATTTCGAGGCAATCTACCTGTCCTACCATTTCATTAATGGTGCGGAAGCCCAGTTCAGCCATGATCTCGCGTAATTCCTGTACAATGAAGCGGAAGAAATTCACCACGTGATCGGCATTACCGGTAAAGCGCTTACGCAGTTCAGGGTCCTGAGTGGCTACCCCTACCGGGCAGGTATTCAGATGACATTTGCGCATCATGATACAACCTTCTACTACCAGCGCTGCCGTGGCAACGCCCCATTCTTCAGCGCCCAACAAAGTGGCGATGGCAATATCACGACCGGTTTTCATTTGACCGTCGGCCTGTACTGTAACGCGGCTGCGTAATTTATTTTTTACCAGTGTTTGATGGGTTTCGGCCAAACCTAACTCCCATGGCAAACCGGCATGTTTAATAGAACTGATGGGTGATGCACCGGTACCACCATCGTGACCTGAGATGAGGATCACATCGGCTTTGGCCTTTGCCACACCGGCAGCGATAGTACCTACACCAGCTTTCGACACCAGCTTTACATTGATGCGGGCTTTACGGTTGGCATTTTTCAAATCGAAAATCAGCTGTGCCAGGTCCTCGATAGAATAAATATCGTGGTGTGGCGGCGGAGAGATCAATCCAACACCGGGTGTAGAGTGACGGGTTTTACCAATCCATTCATCTACTTTATGACCGGGCAACTGACCACCTTCACCGGGTTTTGCACCTTGCGCCATTTTGATCTGCAGCTCATCAGCTTCAGTGAGATAATAACTGGTTACACCGAAACGTGCGCTGGCTACCTGTTTAATAGCGCTGCGCATAGAGTCGCCGTTGGGCAATGGCGTATAACGTACTTCATCTTCACCTCCTTCACCGGTATTGCTTTTAGCACCAATGCGGTTCATAGCAATAGCGAGCGTGGTGTGGGCTTCCCATGAAATAGAACCAAAGCTCATAGCCCCTGTAGCAAAGCGTTTAAAAATGCTTTCTGCAGATTCTACTTCATCAATTGAAACAGCGGGTCTGTTTACTTTGAACTGGAACATGCTGCGCAAAGTGGCTGCTTTTTCACTTTGGTCATTTACCAGTTTTGAATATTTTTTAAATGTATTGTAGTCATTCATTCGTGTTGCATTCTGCAACAGGTGAATGGTTTGCGGATTGAACAGGTGAAACTCTCCTTTACGCTTCCATTGGTATACACCACCAACCTGTAAGCGATCTACCGGTATGTCTTTACGGCTAAAGGCAAACCAGTGTTTTGCAAGGGCTTCTTTTGCCAGCTCATCCAAACCAATTCCTTCAATGCGGCTAACGGCACCTGTGAAGCATTTATCTACGAGGTCTTTATTTAAACCGAGTATTTCAAAGATCTGGGCACCCTGATATGATTGCAGGGTAGAGATACCCATTTTTGAGAACACTTTCAATAAACCATCGCACAGTGCCTTGATATAGTTCTTACGTAACTGATCCCACGTTAAATCGGTTTGCAGTACGTTGTTCACTTTCATGTTGCGGATAGTAGCCAGCGCCAGATAAGGATTGATGGCAGTAGCACCGAAGCCTAACAAACATGCGAAATGATGCACTTCCCATACATCGCCGGCTTCTACTACAATACCTACTTTACCACGCAATCCTTTACGGATAAGATGGTGATGTACGGCAGCAGTAGCCAGTAAAGAAGGAATGGCAGCATGGTCAGAATCAACAGCACGGTCGCACAGGATCAACACTTCAAAACCGTCGTATACGGCATCTTCGGCATAGCGGCAAAGCCTGTCCAGACCGGCTTTCAGCGAACCGGGTTTACCATCGGCCCTGAAATAGGTTTGCAATGTTTTTGCCTGGAAGATACCGGTATCGATACTACGCAGTTTTTCCAGTTCGGTGCTGGTTAAAATGGGATGCTTTAAGGCAACTGTATGACAGTGCTTAGGATCTTCCAGTAATAAATTGTCGTTATTACCCACGAAAGTAGCAAGGCTCATTACCATTCTTTCACGAATGGGGTCAATGGGCGGATTGGTTACCTGAGCAAATAACTGTTTGAAATAAGAAGTGATGTGTTGCGGCTGATCGCTTAATACAGCCAGCGGTACATCGGTACCCATAGAGCCTATCGGTTCTTTACCATCAACAGCCATAGGCGTTATAATGGTTTCGATATCTTCAGTGGAATAACCGAAAGCTTTCTGGTATTTTAAGATCGATGAATCTGAAAGATGGGTGAACGTTACGCGGGGCTCATCCAGTTCTTCGAGGCGAATTTTATATTGGTTCAGCCAGTCGCCGTAAGGTTTGCGTGAGCAGATATCGTTTTTCAGTTCGGTATCGCTGATGATACGTCCCTGTTCCATATCTACCACAAACATTTTACCGGGTTGCAGACGGCCTTTTTCAATGATGATCGAAGGATCAACAGGTAATGCACCTGTTTCAGAAGCCATGATCACGCGGTCGTCGTTGGTAACGCAATATCTTGACGGGCGCAAACCATTTCTGTCGAGGGTAGCGCCGATTATTTTTCCATCGGTAAATGAAATAGAAGCGGGACCATCCCAGGGCTCCATGATAGAAGCATGGAATTCGTAAAATGCTTTCTTCACGGGGTCCATATGCTCGTTGCCATCCCATGCTTCAGGAATAAGCATCATCATTACGTGAGGCAGTGAGCGGCCGGTAAGCGCCAGCAGTTCGATCATATTATCGAGGCAGGCAGAGTCGCTTTGTCCTTCGGTAACGATAGGCAGCAACATTTCCATTTCTTCTTTGGAGAAATAGGGCGAGGTAAAACCATGCTCACTGGTCTTTAACCAGTTGAGATTACCCTGCAACGTGTTTATTTCACCGTTATGAGCGATGAAACGGAAAGGCTGGGCAAGTTTCCAACTCGGGAAAGTATTTGTAGCAAAGCGGGAGTGAACAAGACCAAAGGCAGAAACCATGCGTTTGTTGCTGAGGTCGGCGAAGTAGTGGCGTACCTGACCGCTGGTTAATTGTCCTTTGTATACAACGGTTTTGTAAGAAAGCGATGCAATGTAAAAACCAATAGCATCTTTCTTTACCGTGTTGTTTATGGTGTGGCTGGCGTAGTTACGCAGCACAAATAATCTACGTTCAAAATCATCAGGATTGTTGATATGATCGGGGCAGGCAATGAACACCTGTTCCATTTCAGGCTCAACGCTTAATGCCGAAGGACCAATACCATCGGGATTTACGGGTACCTTTCGGTAAACCAGCACTTCGAGCCCCATTTTTTCAGCGGCGCGATTGAAAATATCGCGGCACTCTTCACGCAAACGGATTTCACGGGGGAAGAAGATCACACCCACTCCATAACGCCCGAATGCAGGTAAATGAACGCCCAGCTTAATACACTCATCAAAGAAGAACTCATGAGGCGTTTGAATCATAATACCGGCGCCGTCGCCCGTATTATTTTCACATCCGCAGGCTCCGCGATGCTCCATATTTTCCAATACGGTCAATGCATCGCTGATGTTCTGGTGACTTTTGTGCCCCTTAATGTTTGCTACGAAACCAATGCCGCAGGCATCACGCTCAAAGGAAGGATGATATAAACCCTGGTTACTTGCCATGGAAATGCATAGTTTTTATAAAATATTCAATAAATAGTCAGTTTCTCTGTATATTTTCTAAACAGATAGCAAGCAACCGAATGAAATTACGAAAAAAAGTCCGTAGTAAGCCGCATTTCATGCAATTTTTTCTTCAAAAAATACATGAAAAACATTATGAAAAACAGAATGTAAACAGTGGCTGGACGCGACTTTTATATGATCAGCGTAATATGGCAAAGCTCAAGGGGTACGAGCAGGACAGTTATTTTCTTATCTCAATGTAGTGGGCAACAAATTTACGTATTTTCTCTCTTCTAACCTTACGATTGTTCATTAACATCATCGCTGAGTCGCCATCATAATGGAAAACATTTACCGGGTTGATTTGGTTCGCGGTTGAAGTTGAGAAGTTGATAAGTTGAAAGGTTAATAAGGCTTACCCGGCTAGCTTATCAACCTTTCAACTTGTTAACCAGTCAACCTGGACGAGAGAACTTATCCACAATTTTAAATTCATCCTAACACTCGTTATTTCTGCTGCTCAGTTTGTTAGTTGATTGAAGTATACATATTCGTCAAATTAATATCACACTTATGTGTCTGCTATTTAAGGTTCTATACTTACACAGGTTTTAAATCAATAATCTAACTATAACCCGGTGGTTATACGCAGATTAACGTATGTTCGTTTAGTGGTTTAGGTTATTCATATCTGTTAACAACTTTTTTGCTTTTCAGGTTTGTCTGCTATGCTGAATCGTTGTAACTTTGCAGCGCAAAATACAAATAACTGACCCCTACGCCCTTTACTTGTTCTCGCTGCAGTCTGTCCTAACCATTGTTATTATCAGCCATAGTTATCTTTTTTCCAAAAATACTTATAACCATAAATCAATCAATTTATGAATCAGGATGCTATGCCCCGTTTTGTTAAGCTAACACAAGCAGAGCTATTGGAGCTCACTACAGAAGTTAAAGAAACCATTGCATTTAATGAAGAGCCGCATAAAAAGGCACATAAATCTTTTACCGCAGCTCAGCTTTGGTTTCGCCGCCGCTATATGCGGTCAGCTTCAAAATGGATCCGCAAATAACAATACCCGGGTTAATTATGACCTTACTTTCCGGTATCTGTTGAAATACCACAATGACATAGCTAACGGGCAATTTAGATTGCTGTTACCTACAAATATCCGACTGTGAAACCCGTGATCTTAACCAGTATTCATGAAAAACCAATCCGATACTATGAAAGCGATTCTTCGCTAAATCAGATTCAAATAACCATATCGGTCTTAGTATTAACTATGATGTAACCAGTATCTATGAAAGCCAAAGAAGATGCAATATCCGGAATGAACAAACCATGTTAAAATCCAATACGTACGAAGAGCCGTTCCTTAAAAATTGATAGCGACTCATACTCAACACAAGTTATATAAGTGGATTTCGAATAAAGTATCCGTCTTATGTTAACAATGAACAAATCCAATACCTGAAAAGCCGCTTACTAACTTCAGCGTTCCCGCTGGTATCACAGTATCCCTTAAAAGATCAACCGTCGGATATCATGACAGAAGCCTTCCGGTAACGGAGGGCTTTTTGTTTTAGCCTTCTATCCTTCAACTACACTCAGGGCAAAATAAAAGCCACGCCTTTCGGCGTGGCACCACATGAACAGATAACAATTTATTTTTTATACCAAATACCCAAAAAGTGTATCGTTTTTATTCAATGCTGTATAGTTAATATGATACCGTTGCATATTCTGTAAAAGAACATCATAATCTTCGCGGTTCTTTAACTCAATACCCACGAGGGCCGGGCCATCTTCCTTGTTATGTTTCTGCATATACTCAAACCGTGTAATATCATCATTAGGCCCCAATACATGATTTACAAACTCTTTTAAAGCTCCGGGCCGCTGTGCAAAGCGAACAAGAAAATAGTGCTTTAATCCTTCGTACTGCAGGCTACGTTCTTTTATTTCCTGCATACGATCGATGTCATTATTACTTCCGCTGATTATACACACAATGGTTTTACCTTTGATAGCATCTGCATAATCATCCAGCGCAGCAATTGACAAAGCACCAGCGGGCTCTACAACAATAGCATCTTCATTATATAGTTTCAGAATGGTAGAGCAGATTTTTCCTTCGGGTACCAGGTGCATATCATCCAACACTTCTTTGCAAATTGAAAAGGTAATATCCCCTACCCTTTTTACGGCAGCGCCATCTACAAAGCGATCAATTTCGTTCAACGTAACAGGCGCGCCGGCTTTTAAAGCCTCATACATCGAAGGAGCTCCTTCGGGTTCAAGGCCAATAATTTTTGTTTTGGGTGAATACGTTTTGAGATATGATCCAACACCGGCGCTTAATCCTCCGCCGCCTACAGGAACAAACAGAAAGTCAACATCTGATTGTTCTTCCAGAATTTCAACAGCTACAGTACCCTGCCCCTCAATGATGCGGTAATCATCAAATGGAGGAACGAAGATCATATTATTTTCTTCAGTGTATTTTTTAGCTGCGATAGCGCAGTCGTCGAATGTATCGCCTGTGAGTTGTATTTCGATATTTTCCTCACCAAACATTTTGGTTTGATTTACCTTTTGCTTGGGAGTAATGATCGGCATAAAAACCACGCCTTTTACATTCAGTTTTTTGCAGGAGAAGGCAAAACCCTGGGCATGATTGCCGGCACTGGCACATACTACACCCCGTTGCAATTCCTCTGCCGTTAAACTGCTCATCATATTGTAAGCGCCACGCAGTTTGTACGAGCGCACTACCTGTAAATCTTCTCTTTTCAGATACACATTGCACTGGTATTTGCGCGACAGATTGTGGTTGTACATCAGCGGTGTTTTGTTCACCACTTTTTTCAACCGCAAGGCTGCCTTATGAAATTCCAGCTCAGGTCTTGTATATGTGGATGTGCCCATGAATATTAGTTTAAAAAAATAGCCACCGCTGTTTTAGTTATTAACCCTTCGACTTTGCTCAGCCTTTCGGCTACGCTTAGAATTTCCGCTGTTTTAGTTATCAGAAAAACAACTTGCGAAAGGTGAATATAATGCGGTGGCTAAATATCGTGAGTCGTGAATCGGCAGTCGGCAATAAAATACAGATTGACGATTCACGATTGCCGTTTAAGCTTCTACTTCCTGATTTTCAGGACGCAGACTGCGAACTACTTTACCGGCCTGCCACATTTCACTTTCACGCAGTTCTTTCAGTTCAGCTTCCAGTTTCTCGCGATAGTCGGGCTGGCTGTTGCTGTCGATAGAACGTTGAGATTCTTTACCACTTGCAACACTTTCATACAATTCTGTGAATACAGGTAATGTAGCATCACGGAATTTCTTCCACCAATCCAATGCACCGCGTTGAGCAGTGGTAGAACAGTTGGCATACATCCAGTCCATACCATTTTCTGCTACCAGTGGCATCAGTGACTGGGTGAGCTCTTCTACTGTTTCGTTGAAAGCTTCTGAAGGCGTATGGCCTTTGCTGCGCAGCACCTGGTATTGTGCAGCAAAAATACCCTGAATACAGCCCATCAGTGTACCTCTTTCGCCGGTTAAATCGCTGTATACTTCTTTTTTGAAATCTGTTTCAAACAGGTAACCGCTACCAACAGCGATACCTAAGGCAACTACTCTTTCTTTTGCTTTTCCGGTAGCATCCTGATAAATAGCATAGCTACTGTTCAAGCCACGGCCCTGCAGGAACATTCTGCGTAAAGAAGTACCTGATCCTTTGGGAGCTACTAAAAATACATCCACATCTTTGGGAGGAATAATACCTGTTTGCTCGTTAAAGGTGATACCAAAACCGTGAGAGAAGTATAATGCTTTACCGGGTGTTAAATGTTTTTTTACAGTTGGCCACAACTGGATCTGGGCAGCATCGCTCAACAAATAGCAAATGATAGTACCGCGTTGTAACGCTTCTTCTATTTCGAACAATGTTTCGCCAGGTACAAATCCATCCCGCACTGCTTTATCCCAGGTTTTTGAATTTTTACGTTGACCAACGATTACGTTGATACCATTGTCTTTCTGGTTCAGCGCCTGGCCGGGGCCCTGTACACCGTAGCCGATAACAGCCACAGTTTCATTTTTCAATACCTGTTGCGCTTTGGCAAGTGGGAACTCATCGCGAGTTACTACATTTTCTTCCACCCCGCCGAAATTTAGTTTTGCCATTGTTTTGAATTTTTAAGCTAAGAAGTTACAAAAAATATGTCTTAGCTGCGTTTGCTTTTTAATTAATGAACAATAAGTAATATAAATTCCAAATATCAAATAACAAGATCCAAATAAATTAAAACGTTAAAGCTACCCGATTTGGTTCTTGTTTTTGGGTTAATGTTTTACATAGTAAATACCTCATCGCCCTTGCCTAAGTACTCGTTCTCAATTACCTCTTCACCGGGCTCGGTTTTTTCAAATTCTTTCAGCTTATCGTGGAAACCGCTGCTGTCTTTGATAATAGCTACACGGGCGCTGCGTACAAATTCAATCAGCCCGTATGGTTCCAGTACTTCCACCAGTTTATCGGTTTCTTCGCGATGACCGGTTGTTTCAAATATGGTATAGTCTTTTCTGATCACTACCGCACGTGCACCATATTCACGCAACAGGCGTTCAACTTTTACTTTTTCAGCAATTTCATCGGTAGGCACTTTATATAAGGCCAGCTCCTGCCATACAATTTCCTCAGGGGTATTGTAATAGGCTTTTAAAACTTCTACCTGTTTTTCGATCTGGCGCACCAGCTTTTTAACCACTTCTTCCAGTTCGTTGATCACAATAGTGAAGCGGTGAATGCCTTCTACTTCAGAAGGAGAAGTATTTAAACTTTCGATATTGATCTTACGGCGCGAAAAGATGATCGCGATGCGGTTGAGTAAACCA
>Ga0105239_10004670_pt1 | contig 16282 bp, 16 predicted proteins | sample KBSC44metaG_FD_92761 | JGI IMG/M metagenome (GOLD analysis project Ga0105239, IMG submission 92761) | Corn rhizosphere microbial communities from Kellogg Biological Station, Michigan, USA - KBS C4-4 metaG | ecosystem: Host-associated > Plants > Roots > Rhizosphere > Soil | place: Michigan, USA...
GTTTGTGCAAGGGCGATCCCGCAACTCGCCAGCACCGCGGCCGTGGCTATCAAGCCCCGGCGGAATTTGGAAATGCTCATACGTCCCCTCTCCTGCTTCGGCGCAAAAGCCGCTCGCCGCGACACGATGCGCACCTCGGCTGATCCTCTCAGGCAGGCTTCAAATTCTTTCGATTCTTCGCCCGCTCCGGTACGAACGTTACTATCAATCGGAGGCGCGTTCATCCGCGACGAGGATAGGGATTGAGAGAGAAGCGATGTTCGACTGTGCGCGAATTCAAAAATAAGCTATATTATTCAGGAACATAGAGAATATTTGTTGGTTAGACTTACGAGCGGATAGCACTCCGGCCGCATCGCAGGTGAGGATTTTGCGTCACGCAACAAAAGAAAACGAGTTCGCTGCGTTGCAGTGATGCTTCCCGCGCTCGGTCAGCGTTTCAGGACCCGGCCGCGCCTGCCAAGCGCGTCGTGTTCCAGTTCGTTCGAAGTGGAGCCAGAGGAAATCGCCCTTTCAAACTCACACGAAAGAGCACCGTCAGGAGAATGCGATGTCTCTGACCGTTCTGCCGCTGCATCCCATCTTCGCCGCGGAAATTATCGGCGCGGATCTCAGCAAAGAACCGGACGAGGAACTGGTTCGCACCGTCGACGACGCGATGGCGACGTATGCGGTCAGCGTGGTGCGCGACGTGAGTGACTCCGACGACGACCACATCCGCTTCAGCCGGGCTTTCGGCCCGCTCGAACTACCGCCGAAAATGGGACGCTTCAACGCCGCGCGCAGACTGAGGCGCGAGCTGTTCGACGCGTCGAACCTGGACGCGAACGGGGAGATTATCCCCTACCACTCGGAAGCGCGGCGGCTCGCACGCGGCGCGGAGCGCTTCCACACCGACAGCTCGTTCAACAAGCTTCCCACCAAATGGTCGTTGCTGCGTGGCCACATCGTTCCGCCCGAGGGTGGGGACACGCACTTTATCGACACGCGCGCGGTCTACGACGCGCTGCCGGCGGCTATCCGCGAGCGCATCGAGGGGCTGGTAGCGGTGCACGATTTCTGGCGCGGCCGCGAACGCCTTGGTTTGACAGGCGTCACGGAGCAGCAGCGCGCAGGACTTCCGCCGGTTACGCATCCGCTCGTGCGCACCATGCCCTATGGCCGGAAGGCGCTTTACATTGGCGGTCATGCCGTCGGCATCGTCGGCTGGCAGGAGGACGAGGCGCTCGCGCTGCTCGACGAACTCTACGAATTCGCGACACAGGACCGCTTCATCTATGTCCACCACTGGCGTCAGGGCGATCTCGTGATCTGGGACAACCGCTGCACCCTGCATCGCGCAACCCCACTCGAGAACGACGCTTACAAGCGCGACGTGCGCCGCACCACGATCAACGAATACGGTCCCGAAACCTCCGCCGACGCGGACGCCGCCTGACCATGGACCGGCTCGAAGGACGCCATGCCTTCATCACCGGCGGCGCGAGCGGTATCGGGCTCGGGATCGCGCGCGCGCTTCTGGAAGCGGGGATGACTGTCACCATCGCCGATTTCCGCAAGGATCATATCGACACAGCGATGGCGCTGTTCGAATCCATTCAGAAAATGCGGGCCGTTCACGCCATCGAACTCGACGTCACCGACCGCGCGCGTTTCGCGGCAGCGGCAGATGAGGTGTACGCCAAGTTCGGCGCTGTGCACGTGCTGGTGAATAATGCCGGCGTCGGCATCCTCGGGCCTATCGCCACGGCTAGCTTCAGCGACTGGGATCTGGGGTTGGACGTCAATATCGGCGGCGTGGTCAACGGCATCACCACGTTCCTGCCGCGCATGATCGCACAAGGGACAGACGGGCACATCGTGAACACGGCATCTTTGTCCGCGATTTCGCCGTCCCCGCGCGATTCCACGATCTACGCCACGACCAAAGCCGCAATCATGGCAATGAGCGAAGCGATGCAAGAGGAGCTTGCGGACCACGGCATTGGCGTGTCGGTGCTGCTGCCCGGACCGTTCAAGACCAACATCCGCGAGGTCGGCCGCAACCGCGCGGCCCGTTACCAGAGCGAATCCGGCTATCGTGCTGTCGAGGAACGGCTGGCCGCGCGCGGGGACGCTTCCGACTGGCTCGATCCGCTCGAAGCCGGATATATGGTGCGCGCCGCGATCCTTCAGAACCGCCTCTACGTGATCACGCATGGCGAGTTCAAAGGCTGGGCGGAATCGAAATTCGAGGACATCCTCGCCGCCTATCCGCCACCGCGCGATCCGGAGCGCGCCAAGGCGATGGGGCGCCGGCGGCCGATCCGCAAGACGTGACGATGCTCGAGCTTTATCACGCCGAGCCGGCGTCGAACTCGCTCAAGGTGCTTATCTGCCTGAAGGAAAAGGGTGTCGATTTCACCAGCCACCTGTTGGACATCCAGGCCTTCGAGCAGCACGAGCCCTGGTTCCTGAAGATCAACCCCGACGGTCAGGTGCCGGTTCTCGTCCACGACGGCGCGGTCATCACCGAATCCACGGTGATCAACGAATACCTCGACCACGTCTATCCCGATCCACCGCTCAGACCGGCCGATGCGATCGCCTGCGCGCGCATGCGTGTCTTCACGAAATTCATCGACGAATATTTCCGCCCGGCGCTCAGCAGCATCGCGTGGCAGCTGATGATCCACACGATCACGGACAAGCTGTCGAGAGAAGAATTCGAGGCGAAGCTCGTGCGTATTCCCCGAGAGGAGAAACGTGAGAAATGGCGCGTTGCCGCGAGGCAGGGCTATACGCCGGAACAGATGGCGGCGTGGCGGCGCACGCTTATCGAAGGCATTGGTAAGGCGGAAACGGCACTCGCGGACGGCCCGTGGCTGGCAGGCTCCCGCTACTCGCTCGCGGATATCGCCTTCTTCGCAATGACCGCGCACATGCCTGCGCGCTTCTCCGACATCATGAACGAAGATATCTCCCCGCGCACTATGGAATGGCATCGGCGCATGAACGAGCGCGCGCCCGTCCAGGCCGCGCTCGCCATGCCAACGCCGGTGCGGGCACGCTAATACGCGATCGTGAAACGCTTGCGGATGTGGTTGCCGCGCTCCAGCTCGTCGACCAGCGCGATGGCATAGTCATCGTAGGAGATGCGGCTCTTGCCGTTGGCATCGGTCACAAGCTGGTCGCCGCCGAGACGGAACTTGCCCGTGCGCTCGCCAGGTCCGATTTCTGCCGCCGGCGAAAAGAACGTCCATTCAAGTTCGTGTTCGCCGCGCAACCGCGCCAGAATGGCCGCCGCTTCATCCAGGATTTTCTTTATCGGGTCCGGCAGCGTGAGCGTTTCTTTCAACATCTTGCCCGGCGCGACCTCAAGCGAGCCCGCGCCGCCCACCATGATGTAGCGCTTGATGCCCGATTGCTTCACAGCGGCAATGATGCTTTCCGACAAGCCTGGGGCGAACGGCACGGAGCTGATCACAGCATCGTGGCCACGCAGAGCGCCCGCGAGCGCAGCCGTATCAGCGGCGTCGACCGCCACGATCTTGACCCCGCCGGAAGGCGGCACCTTCTCCGTGTTGCGAGCAATGGCAGTGACGCTATGACCGCGCGAAAGCAGCTCGGCGAGAATTTTGCTGCCGATATTGCCGCTGGCGCCAATGAGCGCGACGTTCATCTGCGTCTCCTTAAGGTTTGCGCTTTTCGGTGAAGATCGGGTTGTGCAGCAGGAACGGCAGCGCCGCTTCGAACTCGGCATTGCGCGGCTTGTCCGGCACGGCCGCCATCAATGCATCGCAACGCTCCTTGATGCCGGGACCGAACTCGCTGTGCGTGAAGATGTAAAGCCAGTTCTTGCGCACGCCTTCGAGCACGATCTCTCCCACCTCGACCGGATCCATCCAGAGCGCCGTGTTGAGGCCCGAGCCTGACGCGCGGCGCTTGTCCCATTCTGCATAGCCCGTGTTGGAGAGGTTGGCGGGACGGTTCTCGGCGCTCTTGCCGATCTGGCTGCGCACCGGTCCGGGACAGAATGCCGAAACGCCGACATTGTCGGCCGCGAGTTCGGTGCGTAGAACCTCCATCATCGCCACAACGCCCGCCTTGGCGACCGTGTACTGGATGGTGTTCGGATTGGGCATGACGCCCGACATCGAGCTGGTCGAGACAATGTGCCCACCCTCGCCGTGTTTCAGAATGCGCGGCAGCACCGTCATCACGCCATTGACCACCCCGCCGAGATCGACGCCAAGCACCCAGTCCCAATCCTCATAGGTCGCGAACTTCGCCGGGCCTGCGAGCCCGATACCGGCATTGTTGCTGAGCAGATGGATTTTGCTGAAGTCGCGCTCCACCGCATCGGTCACATCCGCGAATTGTTTGCGGTCGGTGACGTCAAGCCTGTAGCCGCGCGCGCGATTGTCGGCGTTCAGCTCCTCCAGCGCCGCATCGATGTGGTCCTGCCGGATGTCGGCAATGGCCACTTTCATGCCGGCATTGAGGAAGGCCTTGACCTGCCCCAACCCGATGCCGCTGGCGCCACCCGTTACAAGCGCGACTTTGCCTTCAACCTGTTCCACGTCTCTAACTCCATGTGTGATGCATGCGCGCCACCGCTGCGCCATAGGCTCTCCGTCCACTCAGGATGGCAAGAGCCGCCGGCAATCCCAGTACGCCGGAAATCAGCGACAGCGAGTACCGCAAGTATTGGTCCCCGCCGAAAACATGCGTCGTCGTCAGTGCGACGATGGTCGGCCCGAGGCCGTATCCGAAGATATTGATGGTGAAGATCAGAAGCGCGGTGACCTGACCGCGCATCTCGTTCGGCGTCACGACCTGAATCGCCGCGTTTTGCGGACCGAGCACCCAGGCCGCGATGAATCCGTTGACCGCACTGATGCCGAGGGCGAGCCAGCCATTGGGCATCAGCGGAAACAGCACCTGCCCAGGAATAAGCAGGAACATCGCCCAGACGACCACGCGCAGATTGGCGTCATGCTTGCCCGCTCTTGCCCAGCGCTCGGCCAGCCAACTCCCGAACATCGAACCCAGCGGCCAAACGACGATCAGCACGAGACCGGAATAGATGCCGACCCGCGCAGGATCCCAGCCATAGGTTCGCGCATAGAAGGTGGGCGCCCAGATCAGCGTGCCGATGGAATGGATCGTGTTGAAGGCAAGACCCAAAAGCATCGGGCCATAGATCCAGCCGTGGTCATACAGATAGCGGACGATGGTCATGACCGGCGCGGATTCCAGCCTGGCGCCCGAGGTCGTTCGGCCGCGCCGCAGCGGTTCCTGGATGGTCCAGCACAACGCGGACACGATAAGGCCCGGCAGGCCCACGATCAGAAACGCCGTCTGCCAGCTCTTCATCGTACCGAACCCGGGCAGCGTGAGCGGGGGCAGATGCCGGATCAGATCGAGCACCGCACCGCCGACAATGAGGGACAATCCCGTTCCCACGGTGAAGCCGAAACTCATCACCGCGATTGCCCGCGGTAGCTTTGCGGGCGGGAACAGATCGGACAGCATCGAATAGGTCGCCGGCCCTCCACAGGATTCGCCGACGCCGGTTCCGACACGGCAGAGAAATAGCTGCCAGAAATTCTGTGCGATCCCGCAGAAGGCGGTGGCCAAGCTCCAGAGTCCAATGCCGATGCCGACAATGGTCCTGCGCGGGCCGACATCGGCCCAGCGCGCGACCGGCAGCCCCACGAACACATAGATGACGATGAAGGCGAAGCCGACCAGATAGCTTATCTGCACGTCGGTGAGGTGCAGGTCGGCCTTGATGCTGGGCATCAACAGGCCGACGATGCCGCGATCGAGAAAATTGATCATTAGCACCAACGCGAACACAAAAACGGCGTACCAGGCGACGCGCGGACTCGGCCAAGGAGCATCCGACGCGGGCGGTGTGGTCGCGGGAATCGGGAACGCGGCGTCCGCCAGCGGTTCGACCGTCATGCACTCTCCTCCGCGCGCCCCAGCCCTTCGAGTCATCTTCGATTTGGCATCGCGGCGCTACTCCACTTCCCGCGAACCCAAAGCCATATCTTCGGGAAAGTGCAACCGTCCTGATTTTCTTCTACTTTTCGCCGACGCGGGCGATGCAGCCGATCAATGACATCGCGTTCGCGGGGGAGGATATGCATGGTCGAGATCACCGATTTGGCCGCCGAACTGCCGGCGCAACCCAACCCTGTCGTGACGAACCCCGAAAGCGACTTCTCACCGCGCAAACTAAAGGTCGCTGCAGGAATCCTGATCGGCCAGAGCTTCGGCACGAGCATCCTCCCCTATAGCGCGCTGATGCTGATGCAGATACCTCTGACCAGACAGTTCCACTGGACCTCGCAGCAATTCTCCTGGGCGGTGTTCTTTCTCTTCCTGTTTGGCGCGCTGAGCCTGTGGCCGATCGGGCGCATGGCGGACAAAATCGGCGTACGGCCGGTTCTGCTCACCGGCACGATCGTCGTAGGCCTAGTGTCGTTCGCCATGGCCTATCAGACGCCGAGCCTCTGGCACTTCTACACGCTCTACGCGTTGCTCGGAATTTTCGGCTCGACCGGCGTCACCTACACCAAGGTGGTGGCGGCGCTGTTCACGCAGCATCGCGGCAAGGCGATGGCGATCCTTACGGCGGAAACGACGCTGGCGCGCGCCGGCATCCCGCTGTTCGTGAACTGGCTGCTGCTGACCCAAGGCTGGCATGTGATGTATCTGGTGTTCGGCCTGATGATCCTTGCCTGCGTGCCCGTGCTGTTCTTCACCCTCGAGGAGCCGGGCCAGACGGGAACGGCAGGGCGGTTCTCCTGGCTGAAGCGCAATTCGGCCGATCCGAACGCGCCGAGGCAGATCAAGATCGACCTGCCGGGGCTGACCATCGGACAAGCGCTCAGGGACTGGGTGTTCTGGCTGACAACGGTGGCCGCGTTCATCGGGCTCTTTGTCTTCAACGGCATGTTCCCGCACCTCGTGCCGGCGCTGGTCGAGAAAGGATTCTCGCAGACGACGATCGTCGAGATTCAGTCGGCTTCGACCGTGATCGCCTTCGTGGGCGCGCTGATCGGCGGCTGGGCGGTGGACCGCTTCCAGACCGCGAAGATCGCGGTCCCGATCTGCCTCGTGGCATCGCTCGGAACGTTCCTCACGCTGCTTGTGTCACCGTCTTTCGGCGGCGTGCCGCTTCTGGCCGCGATCCTGATCCTGGGCGCGCTGTCGTTCAACGCGCTATTCCCGATGGGGACCTATTTCGCGACCCGGTTCTTCGGGTTGTCGTCGATGGCGGAGATCGTGGCGACCCAGTTCTTCTTCACCAACATCTTTGCGGGGCTCAGCGCGCCGCTGTTCGGCTGGATCCACGACACGACGCATTCCTACAACAGCGTGTTCATGATCACGACGGTATTGAACCTCGTGGTGGCGCTCGTCTGGTTCGCGATGCCGAAATACCGCTTCGCCGCCAACATCGGCCAGATGCCGGCGGCGGCCAAATAGGCACGAGCGTTCAGGCCTGTCCCGTTGCCATCAGGATCAGATGGGCGATTGTGTCGGGGTGCGAGATGAGCGAAAGGTGGCTCGCCTTCACCTCGATGGTGGTAGCGCCCATGCGTTTCGCCATGAACCGCTCAAGACCGGGATCGATGGTGCGATCCTCCGTCGACACCGCATAGAAGCTCGGTTTGGAGCGCCACGCAGCATGTGTGGTCCTGCCGGTGAGCAGCGCCTTGTGAAACGGCTGTTGCACGGCATAAAGCGCCTTTGCGCGCGACGGCGGCAGGTCGCCAGCGAAATCGCGCAGGAAGGCTGCCTCAGTCAGCCGACCCTCGTCGCCGTCGAAGACAATACCGGCCGATGCTGGAGGCGTCGGAAATTTTTTCGCCAACGCGGAATAGTCTTCGCCTGCATCAGGCGCTCGCGCAGCGACATAGACAAGCGCCGTGACCTTGGGATGGATGCCGGCTTCGGTGACGATCATGCCTGAAAACGAATGGCCCGCGAGCACTGTTGGACCAACCTGCCGGTCGAGCACGCGTTGTGTCTCGGCCAGGGCTTCATCCAGGGTGGTGAGAGGATTTTGAACGGACGTTACGTTGAGGCCTTGCCCCTGCAGACGCGGGATAACTTCGGACCAGCTCGAGCCGTCGGCGAAGAGTCCGTGCACAAGAACGACATTGCGAGCATTCGGCGGGCGCGCCGCAGCAGCGCGCCCCGCTGCAGTTGCGGCCATCGCCCCAATCAGGGACATAAAGGCTCGACGGTCCATCATCCGATCTCCGTCTTTGTCCCGCTTATGTTAGCCCCGCGCTCCGCGGGCCCACAGGATTATTCAGTCCTGTGCCTTCGCCCGCCAGCCTCCCGGCGCGTAGCTCGAGCGCACCACCTCGACATAAGGCGACGGGCTGACGATGCCGCGGATTTCGGTCTGCACGTGCGGTTCGACCGTCAGCTTGGTCGTGCCGCCATCGGGCTCCCCCCAGATGAGCGTGACTTCGTTGCCCGGATGCGCGAACTCCTCATCGAGGATCGCGAGCGTGAGCATCTTGCCTTCGTTCGCCGTGTAGCCGATCCAGGTCGAAATGCCGGCATGCTTGCTGCCCGCGATCACACGGTCATAGGGATGCATGCAATAGACCGCCGACGGCGAGTCGAAATACTTGGCGCGGATCTGCCGGTTGAACTGGCTGGCCATCGCGCGCGTGACATCGTCATTGTTGAGGGCGAGCGTGACCTTCTTGCGATGCGGACCTGAGGCTTTCTTCTCGAGCGCCTCGCGGCCGATGAAGTCGTGGTCGAACTTCATGAAGCCGCCATAACCGATGTCCCACGGCGTCAGGTAATAATCCTCGATATTGTCCGATACGAAGCTGCCGCCGAGCGAGGCCGCCGCCTCGTAACTCTTTTCACCGAGCCATTCACGGTAGGGCTTCATCTTCTCGCCCGAATAGACGGCGGGCAGCGGTGACGGAATCCAGCCGGATTCGAGCGCGTTTGTGGAATAGGCGCGGCCACCAACAAGGCGCATGCCGAATTCCTCGCCCGCGCGCACGAGTGCCTCGTGCACCGCATCGGCATCTTCCCATGGCCCCATCAGCTCCCAACCCGGCTGGCCGGACATGCCGTGGCGAAGCGCCAGCACCGGCCTGCCCGCGATCCGGATATTGTTCATGTGGAAAAACTTCAGATCCTCCGGCTTGTAGCCGAGCGTCTTCTTGAGAATCTTCATCGCGTTTGGGCCCTGCACCTGGTAGCGCCAGAGCTTGCGCTTGCCGTCGCTGCGCAACGCGGTGCGCTGGTCGAGTTCGACCTTGACGTCCCATTTGCCGCTGGCAGCATGAAACTGCACCCATTCGAGCGCGGGCGCGCGACCGACGAGATTGAACTTGTTCTCGGCGAGATAGAACATGATGACGTCGCCGATCAGATAGCCGTCATGGCTCACTGGTGCGAACTGCTTCGCACGGTTCGGCACGAACCCTTTGAAGCTGTTGGGCGCAAGGTAATTGAGAAGCTTGAACGCGTCCGGCCCTTCGACCGCGAGATCGGCCATATGATAGGACTGGTTAAAGAGCACGGCCGTCTTCTGCCAGGCCATCTGCTCGTCGCGCCAGTTGGTGTATTCCGGCTTCACGCCCGGATAGACATTCGGGCCCGTCTGCGAATGGCGCAGCACGTCGACCGGGTTCCTGCCCCTGAGCAGGTCTTCCAAACTCTTCGTCATGTCGTCCTCTGTTGATATCCAGCAAATTCGTCATGGCCGCCCTTGAGGCGGCCATCCATCCGGCGCGCGTCTGGGCGCCGAGATTCATCTGCGCTCGCAGACGCTCGCGCGATGGATGGCCGGGTCAAGCCCGGCCATGACGGAAAAATAATGGGCGAAGCTTCCATAGCGTACTCAGCCCACCTTCGCCTTTTTTGCTTCGTCATGGGCTTCCTTGGTCGGAAGCATTCCGCGCCGCGGGGCGGTCGCCATCACCTTCTTGACCGCCGGCCGGTCCTCGATCGCGCGCAGCCAGCGCATGGCGTTCGGCGTTGCCTCGTCGTTCATCGTTTCCGGCATCATGCGCGGCACGCTCATGGCGATGGCATAGGTGCAGATATCAGCGAGCGTGTACTCGTCGCCCGCAAGCCATTTGCGCTCAGAGAGATCGCGTTCGAGCTTCTCGACCGAGTAGCGCACCTTGCGCCGCTCTTCCTCGAGCACGGCCTCGCCGAAGCCTTTGCGCGCGTTGCGCCACTTGACCTTCTGCTCATGGATCGGCACGCGCGCGACATAGGCCTCGAACTCGTCTTCCGGCATGTCGCGCACGAACAGCTTGCCGAGCGCTTCCCAGCCGAGCGTCGACACGCACCAGCAGAAATATTCGTCGATGAACTTCGTCCAGATGCGCATATGGGCGCGCCAGTAGAGATCCTTCGGCCGGAGCGGCACCTGGTCCGGAAAACGCTCGTCGAGATATTCGCAGATCACCGTGGATTCGGTGATGATGCGGCCATCGTCGATGACCAGTGCAGGTACCTGGCCGCGCGGATTGACCTTGACGAATTCCGGATCGTGCTGCTGGAACTGCGCGAAATCGATGAAACGGTCGACATAGGGGATGTCCTTCTCCGCGAACACCAGGAGCGGTTTGAGCGAATTGGCGCCCGGACCGCCATGAAAGAGTTGAAGGCTCATCGTCTTCTCCCGTCTGCGGCTTAGGCCGCCGCCTTGGTTTCGTCCTTCGGAAGACCGAAGAGATTGTGCATGCCCGGATGGCGGCCCAGCCCGCCGAAGAGATCGAACCCGCGATCGATATAGTCGCGCAGCGGATCGTCGTCGTGCAGCGGTGGAATCTTGGCAACCGACGCGGTCCACAGAAACACCGCGAGTGCGCGATAATCGGCATAGTTGGGCTTGTCACCGCCGAGCCATTTCGTGTCCTTCAAGAGATCGCGGAACGGCTGCAGTGTCGGCGGCACAAGCGACAGGCGCTCTTCCCGCCCCGCCTGCACTTCTTCCAGCTTGCGACCTTGCAGGAACAGGGTCTGGCGGCTCTCGCGCACATAGGCGTGATCCTGCGGCAGCGAGAGGTCGTGATAGTCGAGGATGTAGCAGGAGAACCACGGCCGGATCGCGGTCGCCCACAACCATTGGTCGACGAACTTCGTCAGCACCTTAATGCTCGGGCCTTCGCACAGCATCGGACGGTCGGGGTATTTCTCGTCAAGATATTCCGCGATCGCCCAGCTGTCCTTCACCCAATGACCGTCATCGATGATGACCGGCACGCGGTCGGAGAAGCCGTTAGTACGCTCCATGATGCCGGTGAAACCGCCCGGAATGATGTCGATGTCGAAGCCCTTATGCTTCAGCGCATATTTCGTCGCCCAGACGAACGGGCTGATCGTGCATCCGGAGGCGAGCTGGAGATCGAACAGCGTAATCGTGTTGTCCTTGGCCATGGTCATTTCCTCGCTGGCGCGTCGGAGCTAGTGCGGCAGACCGAGTTGCTTGCGCGCCTCGCCGGCGGTTGCCACCTCGCGGCCGAGTCGCTCCACCAGTTCGACCGCCTGCAGCACCATGCTGCCATTCGACGGCGCTTGCCTGCCTGGGCCAAGATAGGTCGAGTCCTCGAAGCCTGTGCGCACATTGCCGCCCAGAATCACAGACTGCGCCGCCATGGCCCAGGTGTGCTTGGAAATCCCGAAGCCCTGCCAGATCGCACCTTTCGGAAGGCGGCTCTTGCAATAGATCATCGCCTCGGGATCGCACGGAATGCCGTACTTCGTGCCCATCACAATGGAGAAAACGCCGGGTCCGTCGAGCACGCCATCGGCGATTAGATCGTCAGCGAACACTAGATCGCCAGTATCGAACACCTCGATCTCAGGCTTCACGCCCATGTCGCGGATCATGTGGCCCATCTTCGTCATCATCTTCTTGGTGTTGATCGCCACGGTGCCGAAGATCTGCATGGTGCAGATGTCGAGCGTGCACATCTCCGGGCGCAAAGCTTCGATGTGCTCCAGCCGCTTCTCCGCGGTGAACACCTGTGCGCCGGGACCCGGCATCATCGGATCCTCGTCCGACTGGATCCAGTTGCAACCCGGGCCGGTCGTGAGATTGATGATGAGCTCGTTGTTCTTCTGTTTGATACGATTGTAGACCTCCGTATAGTCCTCGAGATCGACGGACTGCGATCCGTCGGGTTTGCGCACATGGACGTGGATGATCGAGGCGCCCATCTCGCCGGCTTCAAGCGCGGCATTCGCCACAGCTTCGTTGCTCTTCGGGAAATCGGGATGCTCAGGCACCGGCGACGAGCCTGTCACCGCGCAGGTGATGATAACTTTCTGGCTCACGAATGCCTCGCCTGAAACGCCGTCTACGGAAGACTTTATAGCACCGCAGTAGCGATCCTATACGCCCAGAGCGCACTCGCTTTGCACCCGCCGCGCGGTCGGACTTGTCACATCGCCACGCGCCCACAATGATCGGCTCGCAACACAAAAGCACAGCGCATGCGATACAGCCGCGACCATATTCTCACCACCCATGTGGGCAGCCTCCCGCGCTCCCAAAAGCTTTGCGACATGCTTCTCACCCGCGACCGCGGCGAAGCCTACGAGCCGGCTGAATACGACCGTGTCGTCGCAGAGGCAGTGCGCGATGTCGTCGAACGCCAGCACGCAACCGGCATCGACGTGCCGAGCGACGGCGAGCAGAGCAAGGTCAGTTATTCGACCTACATGATGGATCGCCTCACCGGTTTCGGCGGCGACAACGAACGCCGGATTGCGCTCGATCTTAAGGACTATCCCGAATTCCGCCAGAAGATGGGACGGATGACGGGCACGCAGGAGTTCCGCCGCTCATCCTGCATCGGCCCCATCGCGGTGAAAGACTTGGAGCCGCTGCACGCCGACATCCGCAACCTCAAGGCTGCGATGGAGGCCTCCGGCGTCGAGGAAGCCTTCATGAACGCGGCTTCGCCGGGGTTGGTGACGGCCTTCCAGCCGAACAAATTCTATCCCACCCACGAGGCCTATCTCGAAGCGCTCAGCACGGCGATGTGGCAGGAGTACCACGCCATCGTCGATGCCGGATTGCTGCTGCAGGTCGACTGCCCTGATCTCGCCATGGCGGCGCATATCGCGTTTCAGGATTTGAGCGAAGCGGAGTTCCTCAAGCGCGCAATGCTTCACGTGGAAGCATTGAATCACGCCCTCGAAGGCATCGATGCCGGCAAGGTGCGCATGCACATCTGCTGGGGTAATTACGAAGGTCCGCATGATCACGACATTGCGGTGGACAAGCTCTTCGCCGTGCTGCGCAACGCCAAGCCGCAGGCGATCCTGTTCGAAGGCGCCAATCCACGCCACGAGCACGAATGGGAAGCGTGGGCCGCGGCCGGTCTGCCGGACGACAAGATTTTCGTTCCCGGCATGATCGACACCTCCACCAACTATATTGAGCACCCCGAACTGGTCGCGCAGCGCATCCTGCGCTGGGTGGACTTTGCCGGCCGCGAGCGCGTCATCGCCGGCACGGATTGCGGCTTCGGCACGTTTGCCGGCTATGGGAAGCTGGACGGCGAGATCGCCTACAAGAAGCTCCGCGCGCTCGTCGAAGGCGCGGAGATCGCCTCACGGAAGCTCCGGCGCTAACCGCCGATCGTCATTGCGAGACTGCCTTGGCGGTTTTTGAACTTCCAAGTGCCATCGCTGTCGCGGACGATCGTGTCGTCGAACGCGCCGAGAAGCTGCTTCGTGTCGGCTTTCAAAGGAAGGACCGCTCCTTCCGCCACCGGAGCGGTGAGGAGCAAAATATAGGAATGCGCTTTCGCTTCCGTGGCGCTCAGGACCGTCACGACGGTGTTGGTACAGACGTGGCGCGTGAGCGTGCCGGGCGGGCGTGCATGAAACCGCTCGCGGATAGTTTCGCGCCCGCGGATGGGCTGATCGGGCATGGTTGGCCGCGCAAACATTCCATCCTCCACGAACATGTCGGCGATCGCATCAGCATCGCGCGCATCGTTGCGCTCCGCGAAGCGGTTGATGAGTTCGGTACAAGCCTGAACGATGAGCATGCGCTGAAGGGGATCGATATCCGCCATGACGGCCTCCTGTCGCTGCGAAAGCCATTGCGCATTGCCAGTGATTGTTCAAGCGCGATCCCAAACCCGCGGAGTGGGACGGCTCATGCTTGGCCGGTCCCTACGGCGCGCCTATATTGCACACGGCTTAAGGAATGAGCGCAGATCATGGCCCGGATCATCGGCGGCATCGGCACGTCCCACGTCCCAACCATCGGCGTGGCGTACGACCGGAAAAAGCAGGGCGACCCGGCCTGGGCGCCGATGTTCGAAGGCTACAAGCCCGTCGCGAAATGGCTGGCCGAAAGGAAGCCGGATGCGTTGGTCGTATTCTTCAACGACCATGCCTCGAGCTTTTTCTTCGATCTCTATCCCACCTTCGCGGTCGGTGTCGGCGAGGAATTCGAGGTTGCCGACGAAGGCGCAGGCAAGCGGCCTTTGCCGGCGATCAAGGGCAATCTCGAACTTTCGACCCACATCATCGAATCCCTCGTGACGGACGAGTTCGACATCGCGACGTTCTACGACCGGCCGCTCGATCACGGCGTGTTCTCGCCGCTGCCCCTGCTACTGCAGCACGATCCCGTATGGCCCACCGCGCTGGTGCCGATCTTCATCAACGTGATCCAGCATCCGATGCCGACGGCGCGGCGCTGCTTCAAGCTCGGCCAGGCCGTCCGGCGCGCGATCGAAAGCTTCCCGCAGGATCTGGACATCGCCATCGTCGGTACCGGCGGTCTCTCGCACCAGGTGCATGGCGAGCGCGCCGGCTTCAACAGCGAGGAATGGGACCGGGAATTTCTCGACCTCTTCGTGCGCGATCCGGAGCAGCTCCTGAACATGACCCACGCCGATTTCATCCGGCTGGGCGGCGCGGAGAGCGCCGAGATCGTGATGTGGATGGCGATGCGCGGCGCGCTGCCTCGCGATATCCGCGCCTTGCACGAGAGCTATTATCTCGCCACCTCGACTGCGATGGCGGTGGGGCTTTATGAAGGAGCCGATGCGGCCGCGCATCGCGCCGCGGCATGAACCCGCAACTCGAAGGCCTCGAGCATCTCGAAGGAACCTATCCCTTCGACATCCGCCAGAGCTATCGCGCGCGCAGGCTCAACCGCTTTCTGTGGAATCTCAGACTCGCCGAGCACCGCGCGGCTTTCGTTGCGGATGAGGCGGGATCCTGCCGCGATGCTGGGCTTTTGGATGAGGAAAGGGGCCTCGTGCGCAAGCGCGACTGGCTCGGCATGGTGAAGTATGGCGTGCCGATGTTCTGCATCGAGAAGATTGCCCGCGTGCTCAAGATCACCAACCTCGAAATCTACGCCATCTTCCGCGGCGAGAGCTTCGAGGATTTCCTCAAGACAAGGCGCGTCCCCGACGCGCGATAGACCTCAATCGAAAAACGCGACCGAGCGAAGTTCGATGCTCGAACGGATCTTCGCGTCCGGAAAGCTCGGATCGTGGAACGCGGTGTGCGGCGTGCGCCAGGCGCGACTGCGGTCGGAATCGTGGAACTTGATCAGCAGAGCTTCGTCGCGGACCATGTTGGAGAAGTACCACCAGCGATGGTCGGGACTGTAATGGAAGATCGCAGCCCCCGGCACCGAGTCCTCGTTCGGCATCGGCTTGAGCGCCTCGGCTTCATCCGGAATTTTGTCGACGATGAAGAGGGTGTTGGTCGTGCCCTCGTCGGGTCGCACACTGCGTGCGTCGCAGACTGCCAATGGCACATCCTGCGGCGGTTCGGAGAACGCCCGCCAAAAGCTCGCATAGATATAACGTGAGTAGCCTTTGCCGCTCGGAAAAGCGCGTTCGTACGTCATCCGGGCGACGCGATCGGCCCGATCCGGCGCGGTGTCGACATGCGCCTCGCCTGCCGGCGGCTGAACACCACCCCGATGCTGGTAGTTCGCGACTTCGCGCTTGTACTTCGAAAGATCGCCGGATGTACGGACCATCCAGCCGCCCGCCACCACATGATCGGCGCCGGTCAGCGCCTTCACCGCCTCCTCCGCTTCTGCGGGATAGACGCGATCCACCTCGTTCTTGTCGAAAAAATCGCGCACGGCGCTCTTGTGGTTGGTCAGCGTGAAGCCATTTGTGTCGAGGGTGAAATGATCCGCGATCGGGCGGGCGTCGCGCACGATGACGTCATGAGCCTCGTACTTGCCGGTGTTGTATTCCACGCCCGGCGCCACAAAACGGCGATTGATGAA
>Ga0105239_10004672_pt1 | contig 16278 bp, 16 predicted proteins | sample KBSC44metaG_FD_92761 | JGI IMG/M metagenome (GOLD analysis project Ga0105239, IMG submission 92761) | Corn rhizosphere microbial communities from Kellogg Biological Station, Michigan, USA - KBS C4-4 metaG | ecosystem: Host-associated > Plants > Roots > Rhizosphere > Soil | place: Michigan, USA...
CCACTCGACACTGCGGAGCAGATGGTCCCGGATAGCCTTTGTACGCTGTTCGATGGTTGGGGGCGGGAGATGGGTCCCAGTGTGCAGATAATGTTTTATTTCATTGAATATCCAGGGATAGCCGATGGCGGCGCGACCGACCATGATACCATCGACTCCGAACCTATCCTGGTAGATCTTTGCTTTCTCAGGGGAGTCGATATCTCCATTGCCGAAGATGGGGATATGGATGCGGGGATCTTCTTTTATCCGGGCGATAAGGGTCCAGTCGGCCTGACCTTTATACAGCTGGGCCCTGGTCCTGCCGTGAATGGTAAGGGCCTTGATCCCTACGTCCTGCAGGCGGAGGGCCACCTCTTCGATGTTCTTCGACTGATCGTCCCATCCCAGCCGGGTTTTTACCGTTACGGGCAGCTTTGTGCTTTTTACGACGGCTTCCGTCAGGCGGGTCATGGCGGCTATATCCTTTAAAACGGCGGCTCCGGCACCTTTACAAACCACTTTTTTGACGGGACACCCAAAATTGATGTCCACCAGGTCAGGCTGGACGGTGTCTACGATACGGGCGCTCATGGCCATTGCCTCTTCATCCCCTCCAAATATCTGGATACCAAAGGGTCGCTCGTATTCGAAGAAATCGAGCTTCTGACGGCTCTTTATGGCGTCGCGGATCAATCCTTCGCTGGAAATGAACTCGCTGTACATGAGGTCTGCGCCATTTTGCTTACAAACGTAGCGGAATGGCGGGTCGCTCACATCTTCCATGGGGGCCAGAAGAAGCGGGAATGCAGGAAGTTGTATATTGCCGATGTTTATCGCCATGAAGGATGCAAATTTACGTCGAAATGCCCAATGGTCAAAGGATAGACGCGGATTGACCCGTAAAGCCGCCGAAGCAGGTCCGACGAAGGCCTCAGACTTTAGCGCTTTGCGGGAATTGGGCTATTATTCATGGGAAGAACAATTCCCGCACATATTATGAACCAAAGATTGAAAATACCCTCTCCCTGGGCCCAATTAGGTCTTTTTATAGCCTTGCTGGGCGGGTGTTATGTTTTTACCAGCATATTGATCGTAACTACCCTGGGCTTCCCCGCAAAAACCATTGCATTGAACAAATTGGAACAGGCATTGTCCACCATAGGGATATTTGGCGTGCCTGCCTGGCTATATGCTATCATGACGACCTACCATAAGCCGTTGGACTTTCTTGGTTTTCGAAGATCCCAACTCCCCGTCTTTTATGCGATTGGGGTGCTGCTGCTGCTGCTGTCCTTCCCCTTCGAAGGCTGGCTGGGGCAGCTGAACAGGCATTTACCGCTGGCCGAATGGATGGTCACGGCGGAGAAACAGGCCACAGAGAAAATGGGTGAGTTCTTAAAGGTGGGCTCGCCAATGGATATCGTAGTCAACGTGATCTTTATCGCGGCCATTCCGGCCATCTGTGAAGAGGCTTGTTTCAGGGGGGGATTACAACGTATCCTCATTCAATGCTTTAAAAGCCCTTGGGTGGGTATCGTGGTCTCTGCCGCATTCTTTTCGGCCTTTCACCTGCAGTTCCAGGGTTTTCTGCCCCGTATGTTCATGGGGATGTTGCTGGGCGCGGCATACTGGTATAGCGGCAGTCTGTGGGTGTCCATCCTGGCGCATTTCTTTGTCAATGGAGCGCAGGTGCTGGCCGTATCCTATTACCCAAAAATGATCGACGAGGATCCATATGTACCTGTGTACTGGGCGCTGCTTTCCCTGGTGATAGTAGTGGGACTGTTGTCCATATTCCGGAGACGTTCGAGGACCAGTTACGCAGAAGTATATGCGAACAATGATAATCATTTCAGCGGATTTCCCGAATCCTAATTCAATGTGCCATGGCATTAAACATTTCAGTATTTAAAACACGGAGTCTGACGGCTGCTATATTCGTGATCGTCATGCTGGCCGGATTGCTATGGAATGTATGGAGTTTTTTTGTGCTCTTCTCCATCATCCATTTCGGCGCCTGGTTTGAATACCAAAAGCTGATAGCTGGCATCGACGGCGAGTATGCCACTATCTCTCCCTTCCACCGTTATGGCGTTATGATCGCCGGATGGTGCTTTATGTGGTATTTCACCAATGAAGGGTATCTCATCGGAAATATTCCCTTTCATATCATCGGATGGTGGACGGGACTGGTCTTTCTTTTTATATTGCCGTTAGGCGAGATCGTGCTGACCCGCAAGCTCAGTGTAAAAAATATATTGTACTCGGCAGGCGGGCTTGTTTATATATCCCTTTCCCTTGGCCTGCTGACAAATCTGCGAACCATGTTCTTTGGCAATATCGTCAGCTTCCAGGGCAGCCTGCTTATACTGATCATCATCGGCTCCATCTGGATCAACGATACGATGGCGTATATCGTGGGCTCGCTGATCGGCAAGACGCCTTTTTCAAAAATATCTCCCAAAAAGACCTGGGAGGGGACATTGGGCGGGATAATCCTGGCGGTGGTGGTGATGGGAGTCATCGGATTCTTTTCTACCAGATATGCCAACGGTGGTCAGGTCACCTGGGTATGGACGTTACATTGGGTAGCCATTGCCGGCATTGCTGCTGTCACGGGCACGGCGGGCGATCTGCTGGAAAGCAAGCTCAAGCGTATGGCGGGAGTAAAGGACAGCGGTCATATCATGCCGGGCCATGGAGGTTTCCTGGACAGGTTCGACAGCCTGCTGGTGGCGACGCCGTTTGTGTGGTTGTATATCATGTGGTTGTTGCTGGCGTGATCCCTTCCCGAATGGCAATAAATCATTAACTTTGACAGAACGAACCAAAGGTTCGTTGGCTGTAACCGAGGGAACCGAAAGTTACGACCGAGGAGGAGCGTGACGGAGCAGCTCCGACGAAGGTCTCCGACATAAGACGTTTCCGGCAGGCGGGGTGCATTTGTCGGAACCTCCACCTGCCGGACATTCAAATCATTTATAAAGTAATGACAATCCATCGAGAAGGTTATCCTACTATCGCCATCAGCGCGCTTGCCTTTGCGCTGATAAACCTGTCTTCCTTTTATTTCATCAGCGCCCATGCATTGTGGCTCAGCTATGTGCTCTTTTTTGTGACGCTGGCCCTTTGGCTCTTTCTTATTTCTTTTTTCCGGGTGCCCAATCGTAAGCTGACCAAGGGTGATAACCTGGTCGTCTGCCCGGCAGATGGCAAAGTGGTGGTGATCGAAGAGATCGTCGATGTGGAGTATTTTAAGGACAAGCGTATACAGGTATCCATCTTTATGAGTCCCGCCAATGTCCATCAAAACCGGAACCCCATGGGCGGAGAGGTGGTATACAATCAATATCATAAAGGGAAATACCTCGTGGCCTGGCATCCCAAGTCTTCTACGGAGAATGAACGGCACAGCGTCGTGCTGCGCAATGGCCATGGAGAGATCCTGGTAAAACAGATCGCCGGCGCTCTGGCCAAACGTATTGTCAACTACCTTTCTGTAGGACAGAAGGTAGATCAAAGCGCGGAATATGGGTTTATCAAGTTCGGTTCTCGGGTGGATGTGCTGCTGCCGGTGGGTACGAAGATAAACGTCCAGCTGAACCAGGTGGTGCAAGGCGGGGTGACGGTGCTGGCGACCTGGTAGCGGGCCGGAAGCGACCGATAATTGGGTTTTGAGCCAGAATGCGTATATTTAGGATATGAACATGAATAGCAAAATAATCACACTTACGACTGCCGTCCTGCTTGTAGCAGGTATGGCCTATGCCGGCGACAAGGGAAAAGAAAAAGATAAGAAGAAAGAAAAGCAAAAAACGCACACGACCTGCTCAGGTAAAGAGTGCGGGAAAAAGAAAGGCTAATGGGCGCGGGGCGTCCTGCTAAAATATATCTTTCAATTCCCTAAGTGAACGTACGGTATAGGTAGGCCGTACAGCTGGCTCCTGGTCCAGATGATTCACATATACCTGATCGATGCCTGCATTCATGGCTCCCTGTATGTCAGCATCTACATTATCCCCCAACATGATGCTTTCCGCCCTTGTAGCGCCTGCTTTTTGTAAAGCATATTCGAAGATCTCCTTGTGAGGCTTAAGACTATTACAACCTTCTGACGTGATCACTTCCGTAAAATAGCCGGTCAGTCCTGAATGCTGCAGCTTGCTATGCTGTGTCTTTTCAAATCCATTGGTGATCAGGTGCAGGACGTAGCCTTTGTCACGGAGATAATCCAGCACTTCCGTCGTATGGGGGAACAGCAGCTTCCGGGTGGGCAGGGCGTCCAGGAACCGGACATCCATCACACGGGCCAGCTTTTCGTCCCCTATTTTGAAATCCAGCAGCGTAAGCCACATTCTTTTCCATCGCAGCTCGTCGACCTTGATGTAGCCGTTCCGATAGCGCTCCCACAGCTTATCATTGTGTACGATATAGCATTTATGGAACAGGTCAAAGTCGTGCACTCCTCTGCCTGCAAGGTCGAGGGAATGGTAGAGCTCTTCCAGGGTCAGCCGGCTATTGGCTTCGAAATCCCATAGTGTGTGGTCCAGGTCGAAAAAAAGGTGCCTATATTGCATGAGAAAGAGGTAAAATTTCTATAAGGCGCAAATTTACGAATTATGAACTGTATCATCACCGGCGCCTCCAGGGGGCTGGGTAAGGCTATTGCGGAGAAATTTGCCGGCGGCGGCTATCAACTATATCTTATATCCCGCAGCGCGGATGCGCTGCGGGATACTTCGGACGAGCTGCGGGAGAAATATCCTGCTATCCATGTCCGGTCAAAGGCTTTTGACCTGGGTGATAAGCAACAAGCCATACAGTGCGGCCGCTGGATCATCGATCATGGCGCGGATGTGGATATCCTTGTCAATAATGCAGGCCAGTTCCTTCCCGGGAACATCTCCGATGAAAAGGATGGGGTATTGGAAAAGATGATGGAAGTCAACCTTTACAGCGCCTATCATCTCACCCGTGTGCTCCTGCCGGGTATGATCCAGCGTAAAAAAGGGCATATTTTCAATATTTGCTCGATCGCCTCGCTAAAAGCCTATCCCAACGGCGGGTCGTATAGTATCAGCAAATACGCCCTGGCGGGCTTTTCAAGTAATCTGCGGGAAGAGCTAAAGCCGCATGGTATAAAAGTGACGGCCCTGTATCCCGGGGCGGCCTATACGGATTCCTGGGCAGCCAGCGGTGTGAACCCATTGAGGATCATGGAGGCGGGGGATATAGCGGAAATGGTGTATGCGGCCACTCGTCTGTCTCCGCAGGCTACCGTGGAAGACATTGTGTTACGACCGCAATTGGGGGATTTATGAAAGATTTAACCCTTTCCGGGCAGCGTTTGGTGGCGATCAAAATGTAATTTTATAGCCCTGGCATGGACCTTATTAAATCCATAAAATCATTGATTATCGGTAGAAATATACGTTTGACGCTCCTGATCCTGGTTACTGTATTTACGGGCATTGGTGTGTCCGGCCAGGTAAAATTTACTACCGTTGTCAATAGCAAGGCCATCGGCAGGGGCGATTATCTGCAGATCGAATTCTATGTAGAAAATGCCCGGCAGATAGATCAGATGACGCCGCCGGAATTCCCGGGGTTCCAGATCGTACAGGGACCCATTCAATCCAGCGGGATGAGCATTGTGAATGGCAACATGAGCCAGTACAAATCTCTTTCTTTTGTATTGCAGCCAGTTAAGACAGGCAAGTTCACCATTGGCGGCGCATCGGCCACGGTGGATGGCAAACACATGCAATCCAATTCCGTTACGATCAATGTCGGCGCCAGCTCCACAGGTGCAGGCGGTGGGTCTGCTCCCGGTAACAGTCAGCCTGTCAATCCCTTCCCTTCCATGAACTGGCCGCCCGATCCTTTTGCGATGGGGAGCCCGATGGATGTGGACAAAGACATTGTGCTCAAGCCGGGAGAGAATATAAAGGACAAGATCAACAAGGGGCTTTTTTTAAAAGTGCAGGTAGACAAGACCACCTGTTATGTAGGGGAGCCGATAGTGGCCACCTATAAGCTTTATTCCCGGCTGGCTTCGGAGTCCAAAGTGACCAAGCGTCCCTCCCTCAATGGATTCAGCGTATACGATATGGTGGACCCTAATTCGGATGCCGCCTCTGTCGAGCGTCTCAACGGTAAGGCCTATACGGTGCACATTATCCGCAAGACACAGCTGATCCCCTTACAGCCGGGAACCATCGACCTGGACCCGGTGGAGGTGGAAAATACGGTGCATTTTGTCAAAGGGACCAAACAGCAGGAGCAGCATCGCAGCAACAATCCCATGAAGGACTTTTTCGATCAGCTGAATGATGAGAGCATGGGTCCTGAAATAGACGAGAATGTTACATTGACTACCAAGCCGGTGACCATCACCATCAAGCCGCTGCCGGAAGAGAACAAGCCCGCCGGCTTCAGCGGGGCGGTAGGCAATTTTACCATTCAGTCATCCCTTGCCAATCGAAATATCTCGGCACAGGATGAAGCCACCCTGCATGTCGTCATCCGGGGCAAAGGCAATCTGCCTGTGATCACTGCTCCACAGGTGGCCTGGCCGGGTGGGGTCGATGCTTTTGACCCTACCGCCAAGGAAGATATCAATAAGACCGTAGCACCCATGAGTGGAACCAAGGCCTTCGACTATATCTTTACGCCCAGAGATCCAGGTCATCATGTTATACCCGCTATCAGCTTCCCTTATTTCGATCCCGTCTCCCAGTCGTATAAGACGGTGGGCACGGACCCCATAGACTTCCAGGTACTTGCCGGTGCGAAAAAGAAACAGAGCGACGCCGGGGCCAATGCGGCCCCTGCTGCTACGCCTGTTCAGGAGGAGCCGGGCCAGCTGAAAAAGCTGATCCAGGATCATCTGGAATGGATATTCGCCGTCCTGATCCTTTCCTTCCTGGCGGTGTATCTGTGGAGGCAGAATATTCGTCTGAGAAAGGCGGAGCAGGAGCAAAAGGAGGCGGCTGCCAAGCAGGCTGAGGAAGAGAAATTGGCGGAAGAAAAGGCGCGCGAGTCACTTGCCGCCGCCGCGGCAGCGGCGGCGCCGGCAGTGGATTACCTGCTGGAGGTTCGTCAGCTTTTCGAACAAGGGGATTATAAAGGATTCTACCGGGAGCTCAACCGGGCTATATGGAAGGCGTTGTCCAGGAAGCTGGAGCTGCCGGCCAGCGAGCTGAATAAGCTGAATATCGCGCGCCAGCTGGACACAAAAGGCTGGGACAGACAGGACATCCTCTCTTTGGAAAATATCCTCAATGAATGTGAGATGAATCTGTATACGCCCGCCTATGATACTTATAATATGCAAATGCTGCTGCGACAAGCGGAGCCGGTGATGAATAAGCTGGGCTGATCCGGAACCGTCCCTTACTATTCGGTGTATTTATAGCCCACCCCTCTCACAGAGTGAAAATATTTGGGATTGCGGCTGTCCTCCTCGAAATATTTACGGAAGTTGAGCACAAAATTGTCGATGGTGCGGGTGGTGGGATAGACATTATAGCCCCATACAGCCTGCAGGATCTTTTCCCGGGTGACCACTTCATTCCTGTTCTCTATCAGGAGCTTCAGGAGCATGGCCTCCTTTTTACTCAGCTGTATACGCTCTCCTTTTTTAGTGACGGCCTCCTGCGCTTTGAAGTCGATGGTATTTTTTCCAAATGAATAGACATCGCCTGCAGAGTCCTTGTCCTGCATTTTCTTATTCTTCTCGATGAGCTTTTGTATGCGCAGTAGCAGCTCTTCCAGATTGAAAGGTTTGGTGAGGTAGTCGTCGGCGCCTTTTTTTAGTCCAAGTACCCTGTCGGCGCTGGCATTCCGGGCGCTGAGGATCAGAATGGGGACGTCGTTGTTCTGGACCCGGATGGTTTCCGTGACGTTGATGCCGTCGATGCCGGGCAGCATGACATCCAGGATGATGAGGTCAAAGTATTCTGACTGTATCGCTTTTAAAGCCTGCAAACCATCATAGGCGGAGGTTATCTCATAGCCTTCCAGCTCCAGGTTGAGCTTTAGGGCATCGTGAAGGTTTTCTTCATCTTCTACCAGTAAGATGGAAATTTTCGAGTTCATGGTGTTCCGGCGACGTTGATTAGAACGTTACTGTAAAAATACTTCCAACCGGGGAATTGTCGGTGACTTTAATAGTTGCCTTATGATCCTGGGCTATCTTACGGCAGAGATAAAGGCCCAGGCCCGTCCCCTGGGTGCTGCGGGTCTTTTCCTGACCTGTACGATAGAATTTATTAAATATCTTTTTCTTTTCCTCATCGGGTATACCCGCTCCCTCGTCTTTTACGGCGAGCTGGATATGTCCCCTCTCTCTTTTTAACGTAATGGTGATGGCGCCTTCACGGGAAGAATACTTAATGGCATTCTCTGCCAGGTTGCTTACCAGCATTTGCAATAGCAGTGGATCTCCTGACAGGCTGCAATCCTCCTCGACGACGTCCACCCATTTACGGTCGGCGTATCGATGACGAAGGTCCTGTACGATGCGCAGCACCAGCGTAGAGAGATCCAGCTCTTCCTTGGCCCGGAGATAGCCTCCTCCTTCCAGCTGCGAGGCGATGAGGATATTGTTAGCCAGGGTATCCAGCCGGCCTGTCTCCTGCAGGGCGGCCTGTATCATCCTTTGTTGTTTTTGTTCGTCCAGGCGGTGTTTAAGAAGGGTTTCGAGGTTGAGCTTGGTGACGGCAATCGGTGTTTTCAGCTCATGTGTGACGGCCATCATGAAGTTCTGCTGCTGCAGCTGAAGTCTTATCTGACGCCGGACCTCCCTGTACACGAAGAGAGCGCCTATCAGGATAAGAAGGAGAAAGGTGCTGCCTTCTCCAATGTATTGTGCCGTCTTGCGCTGAGACTCTGCCTGTACCTCGTTGAGTTTTGCTTCATAAGAGGGGTCATCCATTTTCAGCTGCTGCAGCTTATAGCTGGCCATCTGGGTGTTCTTCCTTTGCAGCTCGATGAACCAAAAGCCCAGTCCTGCAATAATGTAGGCCAGGAGTACCCAGTAGACGGTAATGGCGACGGCCAGTCTTCTTTTTCGAAAAAGGTTCATTTGGCTTTTTCAACGCGGACCCCTACGTTCAGTACATGTTGAAGAGGGTCATCGCGCATGATTTGTTCCAGCGTAAAAGAATAGGTGCCGGGCTTTGTAAATTTTGTTTCCGGCTGTATCAGGACCCGATGTTCGTAAATATCATCCATGCCACTGCCCAGCCAGCCTTTGTCATTGGTAGCCAGGGTAAGATCATAGCGTTGGCTTTTGGGGGCGCTGTCGCCCGGCTCCTGGACCGACCCCCTGATCCAGATATTGTTATAGAGATAGGCGTCGGAATGCCGCAATACAAGGTAAATATTGTAGCGGTCTGCTGTATCGGCGGCCTTAAGGGTAAAATCTACGCGGGGTTTGAAACTGCTGGCCCATTGATGTCCGGGGATGACCACATCCTTCTCAAAAACATCCGAGGGGAGAGAACAGGACGACCAAAACAGGGTACCGACGGCCAGAAGAAATAAAAAAGGCTTTTTCAATGAAATTCGATTTGTACAAATGTACATAATATGTGCTGGTGTTTAGGGGTTGGAGTCATCAAAGCACGTTGAGCACCTGCTCTTTTGCTTTTTCAAGCTCGTCCTTCATTAATACCACGCACTTCTGAATGGTGGAATCGTAGGCTTTGCTACCGGTGGTATTGATCTCACGGCCTATCTCCTGAAGGATAAAGGAGAGTTTTTTGCCCTTGCTTTCCTCCGTCTCCTGCAGGATGTTCTTAAAGTAGTCGCAGTGATTTTTCAGCCTCACCTGCTCTTCGCTGACGTCTATCTTCTCGATGTAATAGATCAGCTCCTGCTCCAGCCTGTTGGCGTCGTAGTTCTCCTTCCCTACCTGTTCTTCCAGCAGCTTGGTAAGACCTTCCCGGATCTTGACCTGGCGGAGGGGTTCCAGCCGGATGACCTCTTCCTGGTGCTTGAGGATATTATCGATGCGCAGGACGAGGTCTTCTTCCAGGGAGGCGCCTTCGTTGAGCCGGTGGGCATTAAGGTCATCGATGGCCATGAGGATCACTTTTTCGAATTGCTGCCACTCTTCGTCTGTGAGGGTATCGCTGGTGGGGGTGATCACTTCGGGCAGCTTTACCAGGGTGCTGAGAATATTGGAAGGGTCCAGGTTCAGCTCGTTCGAAAGTTCGGCCAGCGCATTGTAATATGCCTTGGCAAGGTCCGTATTGATACTAACAGGCTTGGCGTTCCCTGTTTGTTTCAAGCTGATGGTACAGTCCAGTGAACCACGGCCCAGCTTCTCGGAGAGCAGCTTGCGAATGGAGAATTCGAATGGTTTTAGAAAGCCGGGTAATTTCAACTGCAATTCAAACTGCTTGCCATTCAAGGATTTTACATCCACCTGGAAGGTTTTGTCTCCTACTGCCTGTTCTGCGCGTCCGAAGCCGGTCATTGATTTCAGCATAAATTATTGTGTTTAATGTGCACCGGGTATGGTTTATTCCGAAATGTATCCCATCCCCGGTGCACGGCTGATGATGGGCCTTCGGCCAGCGGACTTTGTCCGCTAAAGTGGAAAGTTAGTGATTTCCCGCATCCCTCCGGGCTGTAAGCCATCCAGGGCTATCTTCCCAATGCGATAACGGATCAGTCTCAAAGTGGGAAAACCTGCCCTGGCCGTCATTTTACGCACTTGTCTGTTCTTTCCTTCCTGTAAGATCATTTTTATCCAACTGGTAGGAATATGGGCACGGTAGCGTATGGGTGGGTTCCTTTCGGGTACTTCCGGGGCGCCGTCGAATTTTTCTACCTGGCATGGGCGGGTGGTATAGGGTTTGCCATCGATGTTGATCGTTACTCCGGAATGAAGCATCTGCAGAGCGGCATTATCGATCGCTCCCTCTACCTGCACCCAGTATTCCCGTTCGTGCGCAAATTTGGGGTTGAGCAAACGATGGTTCAGCTGTTTGTCATTGGTCAGCAGCAAAAGTCCTTCACTGTCGAAATCCAGGCGGCCAACGGGATACACGTCATCGGGCACAGAGAAAAAATCTTTCAGGACCGGCTTGCCTTCCGAAGAAGTAAACTGAGACAGTACGTTGAAAGGCTTATATACGATGAAATAGCGCGACACGATGCTTGGATAATTTGAAACAAAAATCCCGCCAGAAGGCGGGACTTTGAATATATGGATGGGTTAGTAAGTACCGGGAAATAAATTTCCCTACACAATATTAAAAATAAATTTCCCTATCTAAAAAAATTTTCCCATAAATTTTATTCACATTTTTTTTTGGCCTGTGGAAAAGGGAGCATTTTCGGACTGATGGCACACGTAATTCCGGCGGTATCTTCGCAGCTGAAAGATGATCAAAAGAGGAATCCAGCAATTCCCGCACATTACTTCACACAAACTTTTCGAGCATGAAATTTCCTTCTCCCGTCAGTGTTCAATGGATCGCCGACTTCCTGGGGGCGCAGCTTACAGGCGATGTGAATGGCCAGGCAACAGGTATTAACGAGATCCATAAGGTAGAAAAAGGGGATCTTGTATTTGTCGACCATCCGAAATACTATGATAAGTGTATCAACTCAGCAGCCAGCTATATCATTATCAACAAGGGGGTAGATCAGCTGCCGGAAGGGAAGGCTTTGCTGGTGGTGGACCAGCCATTTGAAGCCTATTTGAAGATCGTCCGCCATTTCCGGCCCTTTGAACCTGCCGAAAAGATGATCAGCGACACGGCGATCATCGGTAGAAATACCTATATCGCTCCGGGCGTTTTTATAGGTCATCACGTGGTCATCGGCGACAATTGCTTTATTCATCCCCATGTTTCTATCCTGGATCATTGCATCATCGGCAACAACGTGATCATACAGTCCGGGTCTGTCATCGGATCGGATGCCTTTTATTATAACTCGAAAAAGGACCGGGAGTTATGGTACAGAAAGATGGAAAGCTGTGGACGCGTGGTATTGGAGGATGGGGTGGAAATAGGCGCCAACTGCACCATCGACAGGGGGGTAAGTCATGACACCCGTATCGGAGCCGGCACCAAGATGGACAACCTCGTACACATCGGGCACGACACCGTCACCGGGAAAAATTGTTTGTTCGCCGGACAGGTGGGTATTGCCGGCGCCGTGGACATCGGTAACGGGGTCATATTATGGGGCCAGGTAGGGGTTAGTAAAACGCTGAGCATTGGAGACAATACAGTGGTGCTGGCGCAGAGCGGAGTACCTTCTTCGCTGGAGGCGGGCAAGGTATACTTTGGCTATCCTGCGGAAGATGCCGCTGTGAAGAGAAGGGAGATCGTGTGGATCAAGCGGATACCGGAGTTGTGGAAAAAAGTGATGCAGGGCTGAGCGGAAGAATTGCAGGGAGTGACACAGCGGCGAGCGAAAAAGAATCATTCCGGGTTGTAGTCATAAGGCAGCACCTCAGCCAGCTTTTTCCAGGACCAATACCCCATATTGATCACGTCCGTCTGATCGTAGAAATACCCATTCTCTTCGATGGTGAAACCATTCGCAATATCCAGGGCGGATATCTGCACTTTCGTATTCAAGGGGAAATTGTATTGCTGCAGGTACTTCCTGCTGGGTTGCTGGTTAGTATAGCTGACCCTTAGTCTCCCGGTGAGATTGATGACTACGTCCCCGCTGTCCACGGAATAGATCCTGGGGTCATAAGGGTCATTGACGGTGGTCATTTTTCCTTTGCCTGTCGTGTCTGCCACCTCCAGGATAAATCCTTCATCCGTCAACGTGCTATCGTACCAGCTCCGGATGAAATGAAGACGGGAACCCATATAGGTGTAATCCCTGTTGTTCTTCCAGGTCTGCTGCTGTTCGGGTGTGCCCTGCATCGCCTCGAAGAACGGATAGCCTGAGTATGTGCTCACATTGGTGTTGTACTCGAAGACAAATGAGTCCAGCTGGAATTTTATCTTATAGCCGAGGGCATTATTCGTGATAATGAGATCTTCTTTCGCCTTGATCCGGAGCTTGTTCCTCTTTTTATAGAAATAGAACTTGAGGGCATCCTTGTTCTCCAGCGTACATTGAGCTGCGAACGGGGTAGTGCCGATGAAATTGTCCAGGAAGAACTGGCCATACTTGTTCCAGCCGTCTGCTACCTCCGCGCTGCCTGCCACTACCACCTGTTCCATGCTTTTATCCTGCTCCTTCAGCTCAATGACGAGGGAGTCCTTATCCTTGAGGTCCTTATTGATGCGGATATTCCGTGTCTCATAGCCGGTGTAGGATATGATCATGTCATAACCTCCATTGGCCAGGCGCATGGAAAAAGTACCGTCATTTTTCGACAGGACCCCTATCGTGGTATTCTGACAGAATACACTGGCTCCCGCCATAGGCTGCCCGGATTTGGCATCAACGATCCTGCCGCCGATGCTAAATGTCTTTTCCTGGGAATAAAGGGAGGAAGAGAGAAGAAGAAAGGCGCCGTAAAGGGCAGCCCTTAGGAACTGCGAATTCATGGATATCGTGTTTTCGTGAATGTCGGAATGGGTCGTTCATTCCTCCTGTAAGATAGGCCAGTTAGACGGAATTTGGAAGGGGAAGGAGGATTTTAACAGGAGGACACGTCATTCGGCCAATAGTACTTTATAAGCTTCGCAGGAGCGTTTGATCGTCTTTTCCAGCGGGGTGAACTGGAAGCCGGGTATCTGTTGCAGTATCTTACTGTTTTCAAAATAGGTTTTGCTGCGGGCTACCCGGGCGCTGTCCCGGGTGAGGAGGGGGCGCTTGCCGGAAAATATGGACTTTATCTTTTCCAGCCGCCAGGCAATAGCGCTCAGGAAAGGGGTGGCTTCCCTGTGGGGCCTTTTTTTGCCAAAGCCATCCGCGATGGTATTGAACAGCTGCCGGAAGGTCCAATTGTCACTATTGAGAATAAAGCGCTGTCCCGTGATGTCGCTTTCCATCAAGGCTATAATGGCGTCTGCGACATCGGAGACATCAACAAAGCCATTGATGCCATTGCTGTACCAGGGGAATTCATTGTAGATGCTCTTGAATATGGCGCAGCTGGATTGATTCCAATCGCCCACGCCAAGGATGGTGCTGGGATTTACGATGACGGCCGGCAGTCCTTCACCTATGCCCCGCCATACTTCCAGCTCGCCGTAGAACTTGCTGATGGCATAGTTCGTTTGTCCCTTATTGTTGTCCCACTTCTTTTCTTCGTTGACCTTCTCCTCTTTTTTTGTCCTGCCCAGTGCTGCTACGGAGCTAACATGTACCAGCCGGCGGATGCCCAGCTCGAGCGCAATATTTACGACATTGGCAGTACCCTCTACATTGGTAGTAAACAGCTCGTGTCTTTCATTGTCTGCAAACGAGACTTTTGCTGCTGCATGGATGACGGCATCAACACCTGTCATTGCCTCTTCGAGGCCCGCGAGGTCCAGGAGATCGCAGGAAAACCATTCTATTTTTTCGAGTATGGAGGGCGGGGTATAAAAATATGGCTGGCTGCCTTCACGCCTGATGGCGCGAACAGCGTATCCCTTTTCTACCAATTCACGTAGAATATACGTTCCAAGAAAGCCTGTGCCGCCCGTGACTAAGACCGTCCTTTCCATAATTATTGAAGATAGGTATAATATCCTTTCCCGGATTTGCGACCCAGCTCTCCGGCCTTTACCTTTTGTTCCTGGATGGGTGAAGGTTGCAGTCGTAAAGGTTTGCCCATTGCCTCATAAACGGAACAGCTCACGGCATAGTTTATATCATTGCCGATGAGGTCCATCAGCCGGAAGGGGCCCATTTTAAAACCCGAGGCTTCCATCAGGGCATCGATGGTATCGGCATCAGCCAGTCCTTGTTCCAGCAAACGCAATGCCTCGAGGTAATAGGGTCTTGCCACATGATTGACGATGAAGCCCGGGGCGTCCTTGCACAGGACGGGGGTCTTGCCCATTTTTTTCGAGAGGTCTATGAGCAGGCTGATCGTGGTGTCGCTGGTTTGAGGGGCTTGTACCACTTCTACCAGCTTCATCAGCGGGGCCGGGTTAAAGAAATGCATGCCGGCAAATCGCTCCGGATGGGGAAGCTGTTCGGCCAGCCGGGTGATAGACAGGGAGGAGGTGTTGGAGGCCAGGATGGCGTGGCTGTCGTTGTAGTTGGCCAGCTGGCGAAAAAGGTCCAGCTTGGCGTCCATCTTTTCAACAATGGCTTCGATGATAATATTTGCCCGGCAATGGCTGATGTCGGCGGTAAGGGTGATGCGTTGCAGGGTATTTTGTTCTTCCTCAGGAGTGAGCCGTCCTTTTTCCTTTAGTATCTGCAGGTTCTTTTCAATGGAGGTCCTGCCCCTTTGCAGCACCTCGGCATTGACATCAAAGAGGATGGTCCGGAAGCCGGCGGCGGCAGCCGTCTGGGCAATACCGCTGCCCATGGTGCCTGCTCCGCAAATGCAGATGGTGTGGATCATACTGCCCCTGTAAATTGTTTTAGGAAGCGGACATCGTTCTGCGAATACAAACGCAGGTCATTGACCCGGTATTTGAGCTGGCAGATACGTTCTATACCCATGCCGAAGGCAAAACCGGTGTATTTATTGGAGTCGATACCGAAATTTTCCAGCATTTTCGGATGCACCATGCCGCTGCCCAGGATCTCTACCCATCCGGTGTGCTTACACACGCTGCAGCCACTGCCTCCGCAGATACGGCAGTTGATGTCCATCTCGGCGCTTGGTTCTGTAAATGGAAAATAAGAGGGGCGGAACCGGACCTTTACATCCTTTCCGAACATCTCCTGTACAAAGAAGTAAAGCGTTTGCTTCAGGTCGGCAAAAGAGACGTTCTCATCCACATACAGGCCTTCCGTCTGATGAAAGAAGCAATGAGCCCTGGCGCTGATGGTCTCGTTCCTGTAAACACGTCCGGGGCATATGATCCGGATAGGAGGCTTTTGACGCTCCATCACCCTGGCCTGGACACTACTGGTATGGGTACGCAGCAGCCAGTCGGGGTTCTGATGGATATAAAAAGTATCCTGCATATCGCGTGCGGGGTGATTTTCCGGCAGATTAAGGGCGGTGAAGTTGTGCCAGTCGTCCTCTATCTCGGGGCCTTCTTCCACAGAGAATCCGAGCCGCCCGAAGATATGTACTATCTGGTCGCGTATGATGGTAATGGGATGATGGGTACCCAGGGGCAAGCCATCTCCCGGCAGACTGAGATCGATGTCCGAACCTTTGGAAGCGGCGGCGCCGGCGGCATGACC
>Ga0105239_10004673_pt1 | contig 16276 bp, 8 predicted proteins | sample KBSC44metaG_FD_92761 | JGI IMG/M metagenome (GOLD analysis project Ga0105239, IMG submission 92761) | Corn rhizosphere microbial communities from Kellogg Biological Station, Michigan, USA - KBS C4-4 metaG | ecosystem: Host-associated > Plants > Roots > Rhizosphere > Soil | place: Michigan, USA...
CCCCGACCAGCACCGCCGACACCACCACCAACCCGAGCGCCAAGAAGATGATGACCCGGATGTTGCGCCGAAAATCCACGAACGGCACCTGCCGAGCGGCCGCATACAGCAGCGGCGGCAAGATCACGGTGAGCACGAGATCGGGGTGGATGACGAAGTGCGGCAAAGCCGGGATAGCGCCGAGGCCGACCCCGACGACGGTCAGCGCGAGCGGGGCGGCGACGCCGATGCGGCTGGCGAAGAAGGAGACTACGCCGATGATGAGGACGACGGCGGTGACCACCAGCACGATCAGCTGGGTGGGTTGCATGGGAAACAGGGTATCGGCGTGGCGCCACTTGTCAGGCGGGCGGGAAGCCGACTGCGAGCGCGCGGAAGACCGCGTCGAACTCGTCGCTTCCGAACGACCCCGGGCTCCTCACCCGCGACACCGCCTTCCGGGGCCAGAGCACCTCGACGTTGTCGATCATGAAGTCGCCACCGAGCGGCGGCCACGTCGCCCCGACGAAGCACAGCATCCCGAAGGTGGGAATGTGGGCGAGGCCGGCGCGCTCGAGCGCATCCTCGACCAGACGCACCTGCTTGTGGACGCCGGCGACCAGCGAGGTGTGGTCACGCGATCCGATCATGAGCTTCTCGACCCGCGGCGAGAACAGGCCGCCGCTCGTGCGCAGCGTCGGCCCGCCCTTGTAGTGCTTCGCGTCGATGACGAACACGCCGCGCGGCCCGATGGCGATGTGGTCGATGTTGGCCTTCGAGCCCGGGATGCGGCGGTCATGCAGCACACGGACGCCCACCGCCGCATCAAGGCGGCGCCCGAGCACGACCTCCCCCTCTGCGCCGGTGGCCCACGCGCGCGTCCGCTGCGGCTCGTCGGTCAGCGCGAGGATCACGCCGCCGAGGTGCGGATGCTGCTCGCGAATCCGGGTCTCGCGCTTGTCTTTCCGCCTCTCGAACTCACGTTGAGCCGAGCCGCCGGCCGTGCCTGCTTGGAAGATCTTGTCATCGGGGTCGAGCGTGGAGCAGTGGGCGCAGCTCACCGTTCGGCTCGCGCGGTCGTATGCGGCCCACGCACCGGCGGGAAGGCCGACGCCGCATCCGCTGCACGTCCCGACGTAGCGAAGGCTCATCATCTTCGTCGAGGCGGGATCGGTCATGAGCCTCACCGTAGGAGCGAGCGCGGTGCTGCCGGTAGACCGCGAACGGGGCACCGAGGCCAACGAAGCTCCCAGCTGTCCTTGTTTACATTTCCACTGTTTTCTACTTGTGTATGCTACTGTCTGCTCATTGCAGATAGTGTGCGAGAAAAAGGAGAAGAAATGCTTGAAACAGCAGATGGTCTCGTGAACGTCGCGGTCCCTCGGGAGCATCTCATGGCGGTGTACGCCCTGCTGACGGAGCTCAATAGGCCCGGAATCCAGCAACCGGTCAAGAAACCCCGCGCATCGGAACCTCGTCGCGAGGCAACGGAGCTGGGCTCGGTCTGGTCAGTCGACGATCTTCGTCGGTTTGCCACGACTCCAACGAAGACCAGCGGGATCCTGGTCAAGGTGCTGAATCTGCTTGCTAACACTCCAGACACGTACGTCTCGACTAGCGATCTCGAGCGGCTCACTGGTGTACCGAGGGCAAACCTCAAGGGCGCGTTCTCGGCGCTGACCCGTCACTTGAACAAGCACTACGCAGGGCAGAAGTGGATGTTGGCCTTTCAGTGGGGGCCGGCCATCGGCCCTGAATTCCCGGCCGAAGGCCACTACAAGCTCACACCCGAGCAGGCCGAACGGTGGACCGAGGCGGTTCGCGAAGAGAGGTGAGTTGAAGCAGCAGGGCCGCTACCAATCGCCTATTGATCGTGCGGGCGAACGGCGATATGGAGAGAGGCGAGGCAGCTCGGCGATTATCGGCGCCTCAGGTTCACACGGATCTGACTGCTCGTTTCGGAGGAACTACTGGCGATCTCAAGCACTTCGAGGCGTCCCACTAGTGCGCGGTCCGCGTCCGTTCGGGGAAGGTTCCGGCGACGTCCGTTTCGTGCGGAGACTGCCGCATAGTCGCCGCCCATTGCCACCAGGATCGCGACAAGTTGTGGCTCCGTTACCTCGTCAAGGATTGGCTGCAGGAGCCGCACGACGAGTGTTACGGCAACCCGGGACTCGGCAAGCCGCGTGACGAGGGCAACGGGAAGACGAGGCATGGGAGTGATGCTGACGGCGTAGGTTGCGATCGCGGTCAGCGCGGCGCGATCGCTTCCAGGGGCGAACTCGTCTGCCCGATCAAGCACGGCCTGCTTGATCGCTCGCGGAACGACTGTACTCGCCATGAGCCGCGGCAGGTCGGCAACCGGCAGCTCGGTGGGGCTCATGTATGAGCCGAACTCGGATGACCGGCCGATCAGGAACTCGCGCGTCGGCCAATCTTGCTTCGGAGCATGGGCAAATGTCGCTGCGTCGTCAGGGAGGAGCGACGCCTCAACAAGAAGGCCAAGTAGCTGGCCTTTCTCGGGCGGAACTGATGTGAGGGGGAGCGTGTCGTCGAGACCGAGGTGCCGCACGATCTCCACCCGGATGGACGGATCGGGGAGCGCGTCTTCGGCTGCAAGCACCTGGGCCGCGAGCACTACACGATCTGCCTGCGCGACCTCCTTCGCAATGCTGATCGCCCTGGAGCTATTGAGTAGCAAGCCGAGTTCGGCGTCGATCGCGCCACGGCCCCCGATATAGGCAACGACATTCTCGAACGTCGACGGGAAGAGCCCGCGTGAGGCGAGTGCCGCCCAGACGGACTCTGGCACGTTCGCGATCATCGGTACGGACGCCGTCGGGGTGACCGAGTCGAGAACGTTCGCGAGCATGTCCGGAGCTTTCTCCGCCACGTCCGAAACAGTCGTTGAGAGCTCACCGGGGTCCCGCACAGCCACGGCGCCCTCGCGAGCGGCAAGTACCTCGAAGTATGCCAGCCCGTTTGCAAGCACATACTCGTAGGCCTGCTGTGAGGCCGACCGAAGGCGATCGAGGGCGATGTCCTGATCTGCGGCGATCGCTTCCAGGTTCGGACGGGTGAGCACAAAGGCAGAAGAATCAACAGCGGCCCGACGCAGCTCAGGGCCGAGACTGGAAAGCTCCTGCAACTTGACCTTGGCGGCGCGGAGAACCTGCGCGATTCGGTCCGCTGCATCAGCTGTTAGAGAAGGATCAGTCAGCACAGAAACCTGTGCGCCGTGCTCGTCGAGCAGAGCCTGGAGCGTGGGGCCGTCTGCAGGATAGGTCCGCCGCGCGGCAAGCGAGCGCAGGGCGACATCCACGAGCCGGCCCGTCTTCGCTGCGTCGTCCAGTGTGCCACCGAGGAGCTGCTGAAGGATCCCGCCCCACAGGCGCGTGATTCGAGCGACGAGCGCATCGGGCCACTGGCCCTCGGCGAGATATGCAGTGATGGTCTCGAGCTCATCCGCCCCAGCAGCCGCAAGCGCCGCGACAATTGCGTCGGCCTGCTTCTCCCGGCGATAGAAGTCGGCGGAACCCTCAGCAGCAACTCGGTCGGCCAGCAGGTAGTCGAGGACGCTGAGGTTGTACATCCCGCGCTCCCGCAGCACCGAGTCGCCCTGCTCGGCGATCACCGCGCGAGCATCGTCGGCCGTCAGTACGAAGTGCAGGTCCGACACCTGTCGGCTCACGCAGCGAAGGATGAAGTTCTGCGCTTCAGTGCTTACACGGCCCGAGTAGTACGTCGAGGTGTAAAGCGCGAAGTCACGGCCGATGAAACCTGCTGCGATCAGCGATGCGGCTAGAGGCCCGAGCGCATCGAGGGACGCGGACAACGGCCCGCCCTCCTCGCTGACGTAGTCGTCGTGCGAGATGAGCACGTCCATGTCGCCGCTCAAGAGTTCATCGCGATCGTGGGTAAGCCGCGCCAGTCGCGCGTCGACGTCCTTCCGGGTGCCGGCGTCCCATGTATCGACCGAATCCAGCACTTCGCCGACAATGTCTGCCGTGTCCGATTTTGACATGTTGAGCTGCGCGCGGCCACCTGCGATCGTGACCAGTAGAGGCGCGTCGCCGGCGACGAGATCGCGCCAGAAACCCGAGGTTTCGATGTCCGGGGTACGGTCCACTCCATTGAGGCTGATGGTGGTCGGCGGTCGATCCGGCGCTGCGAGTTGCCTGCGCACGCCCGCAATGTACGACTGCAGCGCTACCCCGGCGCGGGCCCCCCGACCGTCAACTGTTGAAAGGTCCCGGAGCTCGCGTCGCGCCTGCTGGATCTCCGCCGTTAGGCGCTGTCGCGTGAAGTTGACGATCTGGCGGTATTCGCGGTAAAGATCGTCGAGCCGACTATCCCCGGGCTTGATCTTCTCGAAGTCCTCGAGGTGGATACCCTTGTAGAGCATCATCGCGAAGAGCGCGCTCTTGCTGAGATCGAGTTGCTTGCCCTCGTCAGAGATGAGCACCTTCTGCTTGAAGATGACGTACTCGTTCCGCACATTCTTGATGAGCCGCATGTCGGTGATGTGCCGGGCGGCGATGTCGATCACTCGCGGGTCAAGCTCATCCTTGAGGACACCGAGCTCGGTGTCGATGAGGTTTCGCGCATTCGCGTGGGTGATGAACGGGACGACCGGGATCACGAGGTCGAAAAACTTGGTGCGATTCGCCTGCGCCGCTTCATCGGGAGATGCATCACCGTACTCGGAATCCTCCTCAGGATCGCTGCGTCCGAGGTCGATGAATATGCTGTCCTTCATCGCGTAAACGAAGCGAATCACTCGGGGGCGGAGCTGCGAGGCGGCGTTCAACAACGTGTTTAGCGCACGGAGCGTCTCGAAGATGTGCGGGTTGTCGAAGCGGTCGATGTCCTCGAGTACGACGATGTCGCGCTTTTTGTCGTTTTCGAAGTAGTAGACGATCTCGTCGAGGTACTTGTCGAAGTAGGAGGTCCCATCCCTTGACAGCGTGACCTCGAAGTCACCGGCCTTCACCCGCGGGATCTGGATCCGGTTGTGGAACGCAGCGACGAGCGCGAGGACCGCGAGGCTGTACACGCCCCAGACGATCGGCTGGATCCAAAGCCCGATATCGAAACTAATTGCACCGAACGCCGCGGCTCCAGCATTCACGAGGTTCGACAGCTTTTGTGTCCAGCCCGCGAACAGCGAGACGAACGTGATCGCTAGACCGAGCCCCGCGGCGACGCCTGCAGCCGGTCCGAACCGAAAGCGGCCAATCCGCTGGAAGCGTGACCCAACCGACCGGTGTGGAGCGAGCCGGTACAAGAGCTGTTTGACGATCTCCTTCTGGATAAGGCTCGTCTCGACGTCGTCGTCCGTCGACCCGTCGAACCCCAGCGTCGAAAGCGAGATCTCGATAACCCGCTTCCGATTCTCGTCGGCGAACTTTCGGAGGATGCTGCTCTTGCCGGTGCCATAGCCGCCGGTGAGCGCAATATTCTTGATGTCCTTGTTGGACAGCGTCGCGTCGAGGGCCGCGAGATAGATGGCGTGTTGCTTCTCGTCGTATTTCGGCGTGAGGGCATGAAGTGCGTTGGTAGTCGAGTCGACTGCGGGCACCGCCGCCTTGTCCCCGGTCACCGCTGAACCACCTCAGAACAGCGCACTGTCGTCGTCTTTGGTCTTCGGAGGGTGGCGCATCCAGTCATGGGGCTGCGGAAGGTCGGACGCGGAGATGAGCGGACCTTCGACGACGCGCTCCAGGAGCGCGATTCCTTGGGGCTGCAGAGTGAGCGTGTCGCGGATCGCGACGACGATCTCGCGAAGCTCCTGGCTCCAATCCGGCGACCAGGTTGTCGGGCGAATCTCGTCGAGCGGCGACTCGCTCGACGCGGAGCGACCGGACGCCTTCGCCATGCGGTAGCCGAGCCACTTCGGAATGACTTCCATGCCGCTGACCGAGAAGTGGTAGACCTCGGATGTCACACCGGTGAGATTGCCATCGGCGACATGGAGCACGCCGCTCTTCGCGTCGTAAGCGAGTTCCGCCTTCGTCGCTGGCAGGCGAGTGGGCTCAGCCCTCCATTCGACGCCATCGAGGTCGAGAGGCCCGGACGCGAACCGCTCACCGAAGGTCTGCAGGGCGATGAGCCGCTCACCCAGGTCAGTGATCTCGGCAAACAGTGCAGGGTCCGCGGTCAATGGAAGTCGGGGACCGGGGGTCTCCAACTCATCGTGCCACCGCGCCGTGTAGTCGGTCCCTGCGAGAACCGCGAAAGCGTACGCAAAGAGTCGCTCCACGGTGACCTCGGCGGCCGCCGAGTCCACATCACGGTGAGCCGCAGTGATCTTGGCGAGAAGCTCGGCGTCGGCGTTTGGCGCACCCTTCGCATCGCGATAGAGCGGGATCACGTCCTTGCCGCCGCGGCCGGCGAAGTAGTGAAAATCCGGGACGGAAGTGGAAAGCGTCGCCGCAGGCCCGTGACCCATCGGGTTGGTCATCATCGCGGTCAGGAAGATCTGACGATCAGACACCGACCACCAGAGGGAAGGACGTTCAAGCGTTGCGAATCTGAAGTCAGTGAAGGACCACTGCCGATCGAATGACCGGTAGGCGTATCGGGAAATCGGCGATGGTTCTGCACCGACCGGCTCCTCCGCGAGCGGCATCCGACCGCCGACCTTCGTGAAGATATTCCGGCCAGACTTCGCCGCCGCGTAGCACTTGGCTCGGTCGGCGACGTCCTTCGTTGAAACGAACCGCTGCCAGCGGCGCTCTAAGACGTCTTTACTCGGGGCAACGGGCGAAGTCCGACCCCAGCTCACGCCCGGCTGCTGCCACGGAAACATGTCAGCTACAGCGGGAAAATCGAGCCAGTCAGCAGCCCCAGTCGAGGGTGCGAGCGGAGCGAACGATTCCGGTTCGAGCGTCGTCCATTCGACCGCCTTGCCGACAGTGAGGCTCGCGAGGGCCGCAAACTTCTCCTGCCGAGTTCCGCGGATGCGGTGGTATCGCGCCGCTGCTGGCTTCGTCCGGTCGACCTTGCCCTTTCGAGTCAGCGTGACGATCGCGACGGGGGTCTGGATGTCGAAGATGTTCTCTTCCTTGCGGGCACCGCGGCCAGCGCCGCCGAGGTCGAGCACCGTGATCTCGTCGGCGACCTCCCGGGCGAGCCGCCGCAGCCCTAGGAAGCCGGGTCCGACCAGCCAGGAGGACGAGGTGATCATCGAGACGATGGCGGGCCCATCGTTCTCCTCCATGACCTTCCAGATCGCCCAGCGCCAGAAGTAGACGTAGAGGTCGTTGAGGCTCTTTGTGTGACTGAAGATGACGTGCGCCTTCGCGTCGTCGAGAATGTCGTCGAAGAGGGACCGCTTACCCGATTGCACCGGTGTGGTGATGTAGCCGGCCTTGCTGCTCGCGTCGCGGTCATAGGGCGGGTTGCCGATCAGGACGGTGTGGTGCCGGTCGTACTTCACCTGGTTCGCGAGGAGCCCCTCGTGGCCGATCGGGTCGTCGAGTCCCTCAAGCCCGCTGGCCCGGCGGACACCCAGCGTGTCGCCGAGGAAGATCGGCAGGCGGAACTTCTCGCGCAGCTCGGTCGGGAGATCCAGCGAGACCTTGAGATGGCTCACGGCATACGACGCAAGCGAGATCTCGACCGCCGAGGCGTGCCGCAGTGCCGTCTCGACGGCCGCCGGTCCAGCGTTCTTCTTCGCCTGCTCGATCCACTCGACGAGGAACGTGCCGGTGCCGTTCGCGGGATCGAACATTGACACTACGGAGTCGCTCGGGCTGACGTTGGCCGGGATCTCGATATCCGGGTGCGTCTTGACGTAGTCGGCCCAGGGGGTTGGGTCGGCGACACCGAGCGGCAGGCCAAAGGACTTCAGGGCATCGTCGACGGTTTTGACGATGTAGCGGACAACCGGCTTCGGCGTGTAGAACGCGCCAAGGTCGCGTCGCTGATCCGGGTCGTACTGCGCGAGGAACTCCTCGTAGAAGTAGACCACCGGGTCGTCGCGCTGATTGTCGGCGCCGAAGTCGGCGAGCAACTCGTCGACGTTCGTCGTGGCAAGCTCCTCGGCGAGGTCGGCAAGTCCGAGCTCGTCGACGTCGAGCACGCCATCGGCCTCGTCGCGGAAGCGGGAGTAAATCGCGTCGAGGAACTCATTGTCGAACTTCATCGCCGCCAGCGAGCGCTCGGCCTTGAAGTCGTCGGGGTGCGCGATCCGTGCGGTGAGCAGGCCGTAAACCATCGTCTGCGCGTAGACGTCGGCGAAGCGGGCTTCCGTGATGTCGCCGATCAGCCGCTCCTTGACGTCGCGGTACAGCGACTTCATCGGGCCGCTCTCGGTCTCGACAGCGAGCAGCGACTTCACCTCGTCGCGGACATCCTGCGCGACCTCGGCCATGCGCTTCGAGAGCGTCTTGGCACTGCGGATGCCCTCACGGTATGCGGCGAAGCCGACGGCCTGGTCCGGTTCGACAATGAGCCGCGGCCCCTCATCCCTGACCCAGGTCAGCTCGGAAAGCGCGCGCTGAGCCAGGAGATTCAGTCGCGCCTCAGTCGGGGTGTCGTTCCAGGTGAGCACCCGGAGGAGCCGCTTGCCGTTCCGCTCCTGAAAGTTGACGACGTGGATGACCGCCTCATCGCCATCTGCGAGACAGAAGAAAAGGATGTCGTGGAGATTCCAGGTCGGCGTCTTCCCGCCGGTCCTTCCCCGCTTGCTCGCCACGAGCCGCTGCACGAGGCGGCGAACCGCTCCGATCGGGAGCTGGCCGCCTTCGAACTGCAAGTAGAAGGTGCCGAACTTTTGCTTTGCGGTGAGCGGAGGGATCTGCGAAATCCGCGATAGCCGCGCGACATGGTCCGGATCGAGGTGAAGCTCCTCGGGACTCCAGTCGATTAGGACATCCTCCGGCTCGAGGGTGGTGTCATAGAGCGGCCACCCAAGCCCCTCGTAGAGCAGCGAGAGCAGATTGTTGAGCGAGTCTGGAGCCGCCTTGATCAGGGCACGAAGCTGCGCGCCGTCAGCCATCACTGCACCTCTATCCAGGCGAGCGTCTCCGGGGTCGGGGCGTCGAGCGGGAGCTGGACCTCCTTGCGGAGTTCCTTCGTTTCGTTGCGCTCGAACTCGCGGAGCGATGCGAGCAGCCGACCCTTCGCACTGAATGATTTCGCTACGTCTGCCGGCTTCGCCTGGATCGCGGCGTCGATCGCGAGCAGGCCGCGCTCGACACCACCAGTCGTCTTCAGCGACCACTCGATGCGGCCTGGCTTAAGACTCCACTCGGGCTCGGCGTCCCCATCCGGCTTCACGAGCACCGGGACGCGCCGCACCGTGAAGAGGCCGGAGGGCTTGCCGTCCTTCGCGACCGAAATGCTGTCCGGGAGCCGGTCGACAAGGTCTGGCAGAGCCGGGTCGTCCTTGACCAGGCCGAGCCACTTGAGGCGGAGCTCCTCGATCGGGGCGATGTCGCCCTCGTAGTCATCCTTGAACGCCTGGAAGACCTTGACGTCGTCGTAGAGATCGGATTCGTCGATGAGCTTGCCGCCAGGAATGCCGAGGGTCTTCGAGATCATGAGCGTCTTGCCCTGCACCCGGCCGTAGAGCGCGAGCAAGCTCTCGATCTCCTCGGGCGGGAGGAAGTTGCGGACCTGAATGTGACCGCGGGAGCCTTTCGGCAGCTTTCGTTCACTGACTAGCTCAGCCTCGATGGCAGGATTCATCCGCCTGTCGACGCGGCCGATACGCTGCATGAGGCGGACCGGGTTCCAGTGAATGTCGTAGTTCACCAGAAGCGAGCCGTCCTGCAGGTTCACGCCCTCGCTAAGGACATCAGTCGAGACGAGCACCCGAAGGGGTGTGAGCTGCCTACGGTCAGTCCCGCTGACCTTGTTATAGAACGGCGCGAAGCGCTTGATCATCGCGTAGCGGTCGTTCCCGCGCGTGCCGTCGATCCGGTCGACTTCCGTCAGCCCGTCGGCGCGCAGCCGCTCCTCCAAGTAGCGCGCAGTGTCGGCGAACTCGGTGAAGACGATGACCGGCTGATCCTGGAACTCCTTCGTGAAGACCGTCGGGTCGAGAGCCTTTTTCTCCTGCTTCGACGGGCCGAGGAGCAGAGCGCGAAGCTGGGCGTACTTGTCGTCATGCCCGGCCGCGAGCACGACGAGGTCCATAAACCTCTGCAGTTGATCGAGGTCGCCGAAGGCCGCGTCGATCATGTCGGCCAGCTTGTAGCTACCGCCGACGAGGTTGTACTCGAGCTCGTCCAGTTCCTCCTCGGTGAGGTCCTCCTCGTGCCAGACCTCGTCGAGGCTGGCCCTGTACATGTCGTGAATGTGCTGGAGCGTGGGCTCGTGTGCCGTGCGCCAGGCGGCGAGCTTCGCTGCATTGGCCGCGTCGCCCTTTGTATTCACGTCGAGCCATCGCAGCATTTTCGCTGAGAGGTCGAGGCAGGATCCGGCGAAGGCGGCCAGGCTCGATTCGAACCGCTTGAGAAAGATCGTGCGGATGAGGGCGACGACCTGCCGCTGCCGGTTCTCGGCGACTGTGTCGATGTTCTTGTCAGTCGAGAAAGCGAGCGGGTAGTACATCGGCAAAATGAAGAGCGGTGTCGCCCGACTGAACGCCCCCTGGATTTCCTTGAAGAGCGGTGCATAGAGCAAGCCAAACTCGTAGGGCACCACCTTCGGCACCTGAGTCTCCGGGAATATGACCTCGGCGCCGCCCGCCAGCTTTGCGCTGTCGACTGCGTACTTGCGACTGTTCTGGTGGATCACCGCCTGGAAGAGTTTGTCCTGCGCCATGAGCGCGTCGATCGCGGCGTGGTCCGGGACCGCATTCTTGAACGGCTTCTCGAGGTCGACGACGTACTTGCGCAGGCTGTTCACGCCAATACTCGCGAAGTGGTTATCGGCGTCGACGCCGGTGAAGAGCTCCGTCTCGTGCACAAGGTCGAAGAACGAGTTGTTGATCGGGGTCGCTGTCAGCAAAAACACGGTCTTGCCTTTGCAGATCTCGTGCATCCGCCACCAGCGTGAGCCCCACGGGTTGTCCTCGGTCGGCTTCGCGCCGTGGTTCCGAAAGTTGTGCGCCTCGTCGATGATGACGATGTCAGCCCGCTTGGCGAGGTGCTCGATCTCGGCCGCGCCCTTGTTCGTCGTGAGGTCCGTGTGTGCCCGGACGAGGACGTTCGAGAACTGGCCCCCGAAGAGTTCCGGCAGCTTCTCTTTGAGCTCCGGATTCCAGACGGCGTCCTGCCCGGTCTTCGTCGCCATAATGAGGACGTTCTTCCGCTGCCGGACCGAGAAGTACTCGGTGAGCATGAGCCCGACGAAGGTTTTGCCGAGACCAACGCCGTCGGTGAGAAACCCGCCGCCCCACTGCTTCGACATCTCGACTAGCGAGTGGAACGCTTCTTGCTGGTAAGGCGCGAGGATCGGGTAGATCGCGGATTCCGTTTCCTCCCAGCCCGTGTCACTCGGGTCGGCGTTCGCGGTGAGCGCCTGGAGTGCCTTCGCGTAGACCTCGAAGGGGGTGAACTCGCGGACATTGTGATCCAGGACCGCAAGCAACTCCGGATTCACAGGCGAAGCCTGCGCCCAGTGCTCTTCGTACCAGGCCTGCAACTCCACAACCTCTGGCCCTTGGAAGCGGACATTAAGTTCGACGTTCTGTGTCAAACCGGGGCGGGTGAAGTTCGATGAGCCGACGAGCGCCGCCGAACCAACGACTGGATTTCGTGCGTGCGTGATGTAAGCCTTGGCGTGGAACTTCCGCGGCTTATAGACACGAATCTCGACCTTGCCGGAGCGAATCCCATCGACAACTGCGCCAGCGCCCGTGAGAAAGGTGTCGCCGGTCTGACGCTCGAGCTTGATGGACGTATCCAGCGCCGCGGCGATTGTGTCCGCCGTCTTGCGACTAGTTTCGCCACCGATCAGCAGCCTGATCTTGTCGACTTTTTGCCATTCGCCGTCGAGGGAAAGGAATGCGCCGATTTCGAAATGGCCGGTCGCGATATCAATCGACTCGCTGAGTTCCGCCCACGCGCCGAGGTACTCGAGGGCTTTCCAGTCATCGTTTGTGTTGTCGACGATGAAGCTGTCCGGGGTCGCCATCTCTCTACCTGCCCGCTTGGTCGGCGCGCAGCGCGTTCTCGACTGCGGCTGTCACGTGCTGGTAAGCGAGCGGAGCTTTGCCGACGTTTTGCGGATCCCAGGCAAACGCTTGCGTCACTGCCATGTAAGCACCGACAATCTCGGCTTGGTGTCGATTCAGGAACGCAATCGGGTCGGTGACCCAGGCGATGGTGCCGTCTGCCTGCTGAGTCATGAGCGCACGGAGTCCGTAGACAAGGGGCCACAGGAATCCGTCCGGGCTCGCGGTCGGGATCGCTTGGCCCTCGAACTTCGAGTGCTTGGGAGTTGCGGAGGCGTTGAGCTTTTTCACCGCGGTGATACGTCCGTAGCTGCCACCTGCGGCGTTATAGAGCGCCGGGAAGTTCTCTTCGATGAGGTCCCAGACTTCGGGGAGCTTGGCGGCGACCTTGAGGGCGCTAAGCACCCGCGGGTTCCGAAGCTCTGCCTTACCGTCATGTTCGACGGTCACCGCATCCAGGCGCATGAGGTCGTCGAACTTTGTCAAGCACTCGCCCTTGCTGCGATAGAGGTTCTGAGGGATCGGCGCGACAACCGGCTTCTCGCCCTCGTCGATTGGCATCGGGTCGAGCAGGCTAAGCGGGATCCAGGTCAGGGCGATGAGGTCAGCAACCTTCACCGACCCACCCTCACCAATCTTCCACTCGATGCGCTCGGCAATCGAGGGCGGCAGGATCTCTTTGAGATCGTCGTAGAACCCAGCTTGATTGGACTTTGCGCTGACCACGAGCTCGGCATTGTTGTTTCGTGCAGCGCAGATCTCGAGAATCGACGACTGGAACTCGCTCACCACAACCTGGTCGTTGGGATCACTCGGTACGATTAGCTCCACAGGAACGCGGAACGCGAGTTCGTCATCCTCAGGTTCCTGGGTGCCGAACGACGACAGACCGCCACGGAACTTCTTGACCTCGTCCTCGGAACTCGACCAAAGCGACCGGAACGAAACCCAGTCTCGAGCTTTCTTGATCTTTGCCTCGGTCACGCCAGCAATCCGAAGAATGTGAAGGCCAATGGCGAGGGCGTTGTGCCCTCCGTCCAGGATGCCCTCCTTGTCGCGCTCCTTGAAAGTGGCGCGGACGCGGCCACGGTCGAGGAGCTCGAATTCGGTTGCCCCGAGCAAGATGCCCTTGGTCTTGAACGGAAACTCTTTCGGCGTGGTCATGATGGAGTCGATGATCGCGTTGGTGACCCGTCCGACGCGGGCAGAGCGGGGATTCGCCTCAAGGTCAAGACCGTCGATGATCGCGATGAGGTGCCGCGCATGGACGAAACCCGAGATTTTAGTGATGTCTCCGGCGGTTTGTTCGGCACGCTCGTCGAACTTGATGGTGATCGTGTTCGGCTGGGCAATAGTTGCGTTGTTCATGATGTTCTTCCTTGTCTCGGAAGAACTCCTGGCCCCAGAAAACCGAAAAGCCGACAAATGTCGGCTTCTGCATCTCACGATCCGCCAGGGCGGTTCGTTGGGTTGCCCAGAAGCCCTTGACCAGGGTTACTGATGTGTGACTGCCGCGAACCCTTTCAGGTTCACTAGGTGCTACGCCGCCTCCATCCGGAAGGCAGTAGCTCAATATGACAGGTCCTCCACAGGGATGTCAAGGGAGTGCTTGTTGACAAGGGTTGCGTTGGGCAGTCGGATCGGCGCGCACCCACCCGGGCTTGGACACCGCGCAATGTCACCGGCAGCTGAGGTCTTGGCTAGGGTCTCCGCCAGTCCCGACAGTCGTGGCCGTTAGGGTGACGCTCATGAGCCCCAGTCCGATTACTGTTCGCGAGATTGCTGAGGAACTCGCCGTCTCACCAAAAGTGGTTCGCGCTTGGATGCGGCTCCAGAATTGGCGATCATCCGTCGAACAGGGCCAGCCTTGGCTACTCACGCCCGAACAGTCGGACCTGGTCAGGGGTCGATTCGGCGAAGAACCCAACGACTCGACCGGTGTTGGGAGGCCGATCGACGACCCGTTGCCTGACCAAACAGTGGCGGAGCTCCTGACCAGCTACCGCAACATTCTTCTGTCGCTTCGCGCTCGCGGTCTCGTTCGAACCAGCAATGCCCCGATCGGCGATCTTGCGGAGTACTGCGCTGCGATCGTCTACGACGGTCTTCTCGCGCCCAACTCGGAGAAGTCCTACGACCTCATCGCCGAAGATGGGCGGCGCATCCAAGTCAAGGTCCGCTTGCTCCGCCCTGACACCAGCCGAGCAGCGGTGTTCTCGCCGATTCGATCGTTTGATTTTCACGGTGGGTTGTTCCTGATCGTCGACGACCAGGCTGGTGACGTGAAGACGGCCCGTGAACTGACAGTCCAGGAGATCCGCGACCACGGTAAGCATCGGGACCACACGAATGGCCTGGTCATGCGGACGAGTCAAATCAGCGCCAAAGGCCTCGGCATCGATCTCACAGCAGAGTTCAGCGCGGCATGGCGGGAAATGCTGACAGGAGCGGAGCGAGGTCAGTAGATGGTCAACACTAAGACGCAGACGACGGTCGGCAAGCAACCGGTTGCGACCGAACCCGACGTGCGCGCACAGTCGTAACTGTCGCTCAGCCCTCCGGCTTATCCCCGCGTGTCAGTTTTGCCTTGAGTCCTCCAGCCACGCGGGCGATTCCGTGACCAACGCTCTTCGCCGCTGTGAGAGCCTGGGCCTCATCGGGAATCCCGTCGCCGTCGAGGTCGACACTCCGGAACGGGCGGGAGGCGACGCCGGCGGCAGTCGCGACACCGGCACCCACCGCCAAGGCCCCCGTGGCCAGCCCTGCGCTGACCGTCTTACCCGCATCCTGAAGGGCCTCAAGAGCACGATTCGACTCTGCGTCCTTCTTCTCGGGCCTGCGTTTCGTCTTGACGGCCAGATGCTCAGGGAAGGCGTTCGGCGCCTCCGCGAAGGCTGTCCGCGAGGCGTTGACCACCTGTCGGCCGAAAGCGAATCGGGTGACGCCGCCCACCACAGCTCCAACCCCATACTCGACAGCCTTCTGCTGCTTGCTTCCGAGCGTTCCACGAACGTCCTCGAGAACGCCCGTCTGCACACCCCGCACGAGGGTTTGCGCGGCTCCCCCGGGAAGAGAATCAGCGAGGGTATTCGCCCAGTGAGCCCAGTCGTTGCTTCCGCTGGCGATCTTGTGGCCGATGCTGACGACCTCCGAGTCGGACGATCGAGCCAAGTCTTTCGCCATCGTTGCGATCTGGACCTGGCTGACGCGATCGTTCGACAAACCGTAGATGAGGGCATGGGCCTGGTTCTGGTCCAGGTCCATCCCATGGATCTCGGCGAGAGCAAGCGCGAAGACCGCCGTGATCTCGAACTGGAGTTGCTCGTCGCCGGCAGGCAACAAAGATACGGCCCGCTGTGACGCGATCTTCGCGCCGCTCAGTGCGACGGACTTCGCAGCCTCCTTCGCTATCGCCTTGCCTCCTGCGGCTGCCGGTCCGACGACCGGGATCATCGCGATGCCGATCTCCGCTGCAATGGTTCCCACCGTGATCGCCGCTCCCGCTGTGCTGATCGCGGTCACGTAGTGCCGCTCGAGAGTTGTAATGACCTCGGCAGGCGTCGCCCTGGGATTGCGCCGACGGGCCCACTTCACGTACTTGCGAGCGATGCCTCGACGACCGCGGACGGCCTTCTCGATTTCCTGATCAGCGTTCTCGCCGGGGAGCTCGGCGACGAGAGTGACCTCGGCTGGGTCGAGATCACCGCTGCTCGGCGCGGTCGAGTCATCCAAGTCGGTCAAGAGTCTCTCCGCATCGAGTCCGCCATCATTCGAGTCATCATGACAGAAGGTCGATTGCGGGGCGGCGACCGTTCCATCCCAGGGGCGCGCAGCATCCGGTCTCGATACACGCTTCGCGCTACTCGACCAGCCAGCGGGCCATAAGCTCACCCCCATGGCAGCCGGCGCACTCATGTACACCTTCGCCGCGCAACTCGCCGACGTCGATCGCGGCGTCTACGAAGACGTCACGCTGCGGGCCGCTCGGCATCCCTCCGAGACCGACGCGTACATGATGACGCGCGTGCTCGCGTACTGCCTCGAATACGTGGAGGGGATCACCTTCAGCGACGGGATCTCGTCGACCGATGAGCCGGCCGTGCTCGTCCGCGACCTCACCGGGCGGCTGACCACCTGGATCGAGGTGGGCGCCCCCGACGCGGAGCG
>Ga0105239_10004675_pt1 | contig 16265 bp, 15 predicted proteins | sample KBSC44metaG_FD_92761 | JGI IMG/M metagenome (GOLD analysis project Ga0105239, IMG submission 92761) | Corn rhizosphere microbial communities from Kellogg Biological Station, Michigan, USA - KBS C4-4 metaG | ecosystem: Host-associated > Plants > Roots > Rhizosphere > Soil | place: Michigan, USA...
ACCGAATTTCGGATCACTTTCGAAGAGCAGAAACTCGGGCTGTCGACAAAAGCGGCACTGGATCGGTTGAGTGAACGCGTGCCGCTGCTCGATCTGCGTCTCTGCGTCACGGCGATGCACATTCAGCGGGAAACCGGCGGCAACCTCGGCGAGATTCTCGAGAAGGTTTCGCACACCATTCGAGCCCGGTACAAGCTGATGGAAGATTTTCGCACGCTGACGACGGCGTCGCGCGGCTCGGCCTGGGTGCTGTGCGTTTTGCCGATTGCGATTATCGGCGTGCTCACATTGCTTAATCCGGATCACACATTTTCGCTGCTCCATGAAACACGCGGCCATTACGTCATAGCGCTCGCCGCGATACTTCAGTTTCTAGGTGTGATCACAATAAAGAAGATTTTGGATATCAAGGTCTAGTCGGAAGAAAGCACAGGTGCTCGGATGTTAACTGTCATAGTCATTCTCGTCTTTAGTTGCCTGGCGCTCGGGGTTATGAGCCTCTATCTGGTGTTTGCGAAGCCGGCGAGCGCGGTCGAAGCGCGACTCGAGACGATGGATCCATCGCTCGCGTTGGTCGAGAACAACCCGCTGACACTCATGGCAGAACGCGTGGCTGATCCCATCAATCGGATTATTCCGATCTCGGCGGTTGAGGCGGCAAAACTTCAGAAACAGTTGATGCAGGCGGGTTATCGATCTCCGGACGCCGCCACGGCCTTCCGCGCAATCCAGATTGTCATGCTCATCGCGTTGCCCACGATTGTCTCAGTGATTTGTTTCTTGCTCGATCGTCCGCTCAATAATTTCATCATCTGGGGTTTATTCGGAGTGGCCGCGGGTTTCTATCTACCGAAATATTTTTTGCTCAAGAAAACGCAGGCCCGCAAACTGAGGATTACCTGGGGACTTGCTGATGCGATGGACTTGATGGTTGTAGCGGTTGAGGCGGGTCTGGGTTTGAATGCGGCGCTCAATCGTATCGGCGAGGAACTGAAGGACCTGCATCCGGACATGCACTACGAAATTGACATTGTAAATCTCGAGATTCGTGTTGGTCGGAGCCGCGAAGAGGCCCTGCGCAATCTTGCGGAGCGGACCGGCGTAGATGACATTCGCAGCTTCGTGGCTTTGTTGATCCAGGCCGATCGTTTCGGTTCGTCAATCGCCAAGGCGGTTCGCGTGTTCGCTGAGTCTCTACGCACGAAGCGCCGTCAGCGCGCCGAACAGGCTGCGGCCAAGGCCGCTTTGAAACTCTTGTTTCCGCTGACGTGTTTTCTGTTTCCAGTAATTATTTTGATAGTTCTGGCGCCGTCGCTGTTTGCGCTTTCAGACCTGCTGTTCAACTGAACGTCTGCGCGCTGGAGGAAGCTAAGCCATGAGAAGACGAATTCTACTTGTCGCGACCATATCGATCATGATGCTGGTAACGCTCGCCACTCCGCGATTCGGAGAGGTTGGCGCGTGGAGCAGGCCGCCCAGCGCCACCGATGCGCAGGCACCTGCTTCCTTTAGCATTGGCAAAATCTTCAGAGCTTTATTTGGCGGGGGCAAAAAGAAAAAGACAGTTGGCAAAATTACCGATAAGGACATTGCCAAGTTTGAGAGTTCCGAAGTAAGCCGCGTCAACGATGCGACGACTCCGACGGTTGCGCCCGCCACGCCGGCCAGTACCACCATTGACGAGAGGCCGTTCTCCGAACGCATCCAAAGAGGTCGCGAACTGTTAAATGCCGGTCAACTAAACGACGCGATTAGTGAGCTGACAACGGCCGCAGCCCTCGAACCGAAATCAGGCGAGGTGCATATGCTGCTCGGAGTAGCGTACGACCGAAAGGGACTCGGGGGGCGTGCGCGTGACGAATTTGAAACTGCCGCGCACGATCCCAACGATCAAGCGATGCATCTGAACAATCTTGGTTTCCTGCTTTACCGGCAGGGCGAATACGACGAGGCCATTAAGAATCTGAAGAAAGCCGCGAAGCTGGATGCGAGTGACAACCGAATCTGGAACAATCTCGTGCTTGTTCAGTTAGCCGCCGAAAAATACGACGACGCTTACAAGAGCTCGGTTCATGTGCTTGGAGAGTTCGACAGCCGCGTGAAGATTGCCGACCGACTGGAATCACGCGGACGCGCAAAAGATGCCATCAAACAACTTGAAAAGGCGCGGGCCATTAGACCTGATTCAACTAGCGTACTCGCGCGGCTGGCATCGCTCTACGCGAGCAACGGCCATGATGAGAAGGCCGAAAGTGCGCGGCAGTCATTAGCGTCCTTGCAGGCAGTCGCGAACGCGTCGGCACAGAAATGAACCTGTCCGGTTCGTCCAGATCACTCGTGGGGAGAAACGATGGGCCCGCTGGGAATCGTTACCACTAATAAGGTTGAGACAGTAGGGCCGCCGGTTCCGGAGGAACTGGCGGATCTAGGGGTATCGCAAACCTTCCTCGCTGATCTTGCGCTGAAACACGCCGCCACCCTGCCGGAGCCGACAACAGCCTCAGTCGCTGAAAGACTTCATCTCCCAAGGGGACTCGCCGAAGAGATCCTCTACCGTCTGTACCGCGAAAAATTTCTCGAGATGCGTTTGCAAAGCGCGATCAATACGACGCGTTACGCAATGCTTGATCATGGTTGGGAACGGGTGATGTGGTTGCGCTCGCAGTGCGCCTATGAAGGTCCCGCTCCGGTCTCGTTAGCAGACTATTCCCAGATAACTCGACTGCAAGCAATCCCTGCAAAACCTGCTTCGGTCGATGCAGTGCGCCAGGTTTTTGCCGATCTGGTCCTGCCTGAATCGTTAATCCAAACGTTGGGTTGCGTCATCAATTCGCGAGCTTCGCTGTTTCTCACGGGCCTGCCCGGCGTCGGTAAGACGGCGGTTTCGGAACGTATCAACGCGGCATTGGCGGGGGACATTTGGATTCCGTACGCGCTCGAAATCGATGGCCGCGTTATTCGCATCTTCGATCCGCATGTACATCAAGTCGCCGAGGATGAAGCGATGGGCATTGAGTACGATCGTCGTTGGGTGCGCATCTCTCGCCCGTTGATCATGGTCGGTGGTGAGTTGACGTTGAAGGATACCGACCTCGCCTGGTCTGAGTCAGCAAAGTTCTATGAAGCACCGTTTCAATTGAAATCTAATGGTGGGACGCTGGTAATCGATGATTTTGGTAGGCAACAAGTCGCCCCGCAGGATTTACTGAATCGCTGGCACCTGCCGCTCGAACGTCGCATCGATTTCCTGACGCTGCATAATGGCCAGAAGATCGAAGTTCCCTTTGAGCAACTGATCGTGTTCTCGACTAACCTCGAAGAGAAGAATTTGGTAGACGAAGCTTTTCTCAGACGGATGGGTTATCGCGCACGCATCGATCCGCCGACACCGGATGCTTACGTCGAAATCTTTGAACGCGCCGCTCGTCAACGCGGAATTCACGTCGATCCGGGTTGTCTTCTGTACGTCCTCCGAAAGTACGAACAAGAACAACGGCTGATGAAGTCCTGCGAGCCGCGTGATCTCCTGAACCGAATTAGCGATCTTTGCCTGTACGAAGGCATTAAACCGAGAGTGACGGCGGAACTGGTCGATATTGCGTGGAAAAACTATTTCGGGTCGACGCACGCGTTTAAGCCGCACGTGTCGGCGGAAATGTCTGAGCCTGAAGTATCGCTCGAGATGTGATGTCAGACGTCGAATGATCAAATCGATTCTCAAATCTCTGTTCCCGCACGTCCTGCTGGCGCTCGTGATTCTCTCCGTGGTTGATGCGCGCGCGCAACAAAAGGCGCGTGCGCATAAGGCTCGTGGCAACTCCTCGGAAAAAACAGCACCCGCGGCGACCGTGCCCGGCGATGGTCCGGTCATCGGGAAAAAAATTCTGCTTGCTGACGGCTCCGTGATCGTTGCTGATGAGGTTACGAAGATCGGCGCCGATTATTGGTACCGTGACGGTGGCCTAACGAAGCGGGTTGCCGGCACGGTCAGGTCGGTCGAAGCGGTGCGCGCACTCATTGAAAAACCTCCTGAGAACCAAGCGCCGAACGCGGAAAACCCGAAAACAGCGGTGCCCGATTCGTTTTGGGTGATGCTAAAGGGCGGCGCGCGCATGAAGGTTGAGGAAGTGAAGGAAGACGATGACGGCGCCTGGTGCCGGCGCGGAAATTTTTCATTCCTGATCGCTCGCGAGCGTATCGACCGAATCGAACGTGATTCAACTCTTACGGTGAAGCCGGGTTGGAAGGCGCGTGACTGGACGACCGGCAACCCTCGGTTCGATCAGCTTATCAAAACAAACGGCAATCGATTTGGCGTAGATCCATACCTTGTCTTTTGCGTGATTGAACATGAATCGCATTTCGATAGTCACGCGATTAGCCCGAAAGGCGCGCGGGGGCTCATGCAGTTGATGCCTGGCACAGCCGCTCGTTTTGGCGTGACCAATCCATTCGATCCCGCACAGAATGTTGTGGGTGGAACGCGATACCTGAAGGAATTGCTGACAATGTTTGGTGACCGAGTTGATTTAGCCTTGGCGAGTTATAACGCCGGCGAGGGAGCGGTGCTAAAATACGGCAGCAACGTTCCCCCGTATCGCGAGACTCGCGAGTACGTAAAACGGATTAGCCGTCGCTACGGCATTGAGCCAAAGCAAGACCGCAAAGCCACGTCCGCTTCGAATTGAGGAGTGAAATCGCATGCCGCGTGCCGCCATTAGAAATCTTGCGCCGCTCGTATTAGTGCTGCTCCTGGTAGGGATTGTCTGTTCGCAGACAAATGACAATGGCCCTCTCACAAATGCTGCGGTATTGAAACTTGTGCGCGCCGGTTTCAAAGAAAAAACGATTATCGCGATCATCAATGCCCGCCCACCGGCGTTCGACTTGTCGCCAGACAGCATGATTGAACTTAAGCGAAGCGGAGTTCACGAGCACGTGATTCTCGCTATGCTCAATCGGCAGCAGGGATTGACCGTGTACGGGGATGACAATTGGGAGAACGATCCGTTCTTTCAGAACAAACGCGATAAACAAAAGACCGACCAGCCGCGCGATCAAAAAGAGACTGACATTTTCGGCTCGAGCGGAAACAATCAAAGCAGCACGCGAAATTCCGGCGGCGTCAACGCCGAGCAGAACGGTGACACGCAGACCAGCGGCACGGCAACTGTGCGCATTATTCGTCCACCCTCCGAAGGCGCGGCCCCGATGAAACTCGAAAAGACGCCTTCACTCACCAACGATTCCATTATCGAGTTGGTCGAAGCCGGTTTTTCCGAAGGCACGATTGTGCGTCGGATTGAGCAGTCTCCTGCCGAGTTCGACTTGTCGCCAACGAAGCTCACTGAGTTGCGGAAACATCGTGTGGGCGAAAAGGTGATCGCCGCTATGAAAGTCGCTATGGGCGATGACGCGAATGCTGGCAAATCCGCAGCACCTTCCAATGGCATGTCTAAGCCGAAATAAGTCGACTCGGTTGTTACTCGAATGCGGCCTTTTCCTGGTCATCGGGACAGCCATCTATGGTTTTATTGGCTTTCCCCGAACTCTCGCGCAGCGGAATAAATCTAAACCGGCGGTAAAACCGTCGCCAACTCCCGAATCACAATTACAGCGCGTGGGGCCGCCACCCGCCACTCCGATGCTGCGGAAGAAACCTGATCAGGAGATCACGCCCGGTGACGTGATTTCTGTCGATACGACTGAGGTGATGCTGCCGGTGACGGTTCGTGATGCGGAAGGCCGGCTTATTTCCGACTTAAGACGCGACGACTTTCGGGTCTTCGAAGATGATCGTGAACAGCCACTCAATGATCTCGCGTTGAGACAGGTGCCAGTCGATGTGATTTTAATGGTCGATGCTTCTTCATCAGTAGCCGCAAATCTGGATGATTTTCGGCGGGCGGCTGAGCAATTCGCCGCAAAGCTGGACGTTAAAGACCGCATCAGTCTGATCAAATTCGATGACAGAATCGAGTTATTACAGGATTGGACGCAAAGCAGATTTCAATTGCATCGCGCGTTGAACCGTATCGAGCCGGGAATCTTCACACGATTCTATGACGCTTTGCTGCTGGCGGGGCGCGAACAATTTGGTCGAACGCAGTCGCGGCGCGCGATCATCGTACTCAGCGACGGCATCGACAGCGGTCGTGGGACGACTTCCGCGGAACAGGCGTTACAAGCAATCCTTAACGCAGAGGTATCTGTCTACGTTGTCAGCAACACCGAAATCTCGCGCGCCACAAAACGGGCCCAGCTCAACGCCCTGCTCAATTCCGACTCTGTTTCATTTAACCAGGTCCGGATTGAAGACCTGCGCGAAGGCCTGCGTGCTCTCGATGAAAGCGAAATAAACCTCGTCAAGTTGACAGAAGCCACGGGCGGACGACTTTACAAACCCCTCACTTTCGCCGGTCTGGACGACGCATACCAGGAAGTCGCGGATGAACTGCGCCGCCAGTACGCGATTTACTACAAGCCTACAAACAAAGCTCGAGACGGAAGCTTCCGCCGTGTGCACGTCGAAACGACAAACCCGCGTTATCGAACCTCAACGAGGATCGGCTATTATGCGCCACGTGGCTGATGCCGCTGGGGATTACTTTGCCGCTCGAGATCGAGAAAAAATATCGACTAACGCTGAAGGATCGTCGCGCGATTGAAAAACACTTGCGCGCGCTTGGTTCGAAGCCGAAACCGCTGGAGCACGAAGAGAACACGATCTATCGCGGCGGGACCTTAGGGTTCGATCTGCGGGCGCTGCGTCTGCGACGCGTGAATGGTGAAGCGATTCTGACATTAAAAGAGCGTATCCCGACAGCATCACCAATCAAACACCAGAACGAAGATGAGACGCGCGTAAAGGACGCCGACGCAACTGATGCGATCTTGCGCGGCATTGGGTTTGAACCTGCGCTGGTTTACGAGAAGCGACGCACGCGCTGGGACGTGGGCCGGGCAAAGGTAGTAATTGATGAGCTACCCTACGGCTTGTTCATGGAAATTGAAGCGTCAGAGAAAGAGATCAAGCGGGTCGAAAAACTTATCGCCGCAGAAGACCTTCCGGTCGTGTTCGAAACCTATCCCGCGATGACGGCGAAGATCGGAAAGCGAAAACGGAAGGGAATTATCGAAGCGAGATTTGGGAAGTAGAGCCTAGGGGCTCGCTTGAGATTGGAGTCCCGCTTTTCGTCTGGCCCCCAGCCTCTAGCCTCAAGTCCCCAGCCTCTCCTTAATAATTCCGATCGCGCACTTCCACTCTCTGAATCGAAAACACCACGCGCATGGTTTCCGGTCGTCGATCGATTGATGCCGGGACAAACGCCGCGTTGTTTCTCAGTGCTGCCTGGAAGTCGTCGAGCATCCGCCGGTCGCGCGGTGCATGCATGACGTCGGCCAACGATGCTGTGCCATTGCTAAATACGTCGGCAACCACGACCATTTCGTCACGACCCTCATTTTGCGAGTGGTTGTTCGCAAGATTCAACGTCGCGATGCCGCCTTTCGGATTCAGGCTGGGCGACTCAGCATTGTAGGGTTGGCGCAAAGCCGCGTAATTGCTGGGGGTAATCGGCTCGTAGATGTTGTAAGTTCCCGATTCGACGGCGACTGTCAGGTCATCCAGCGCGCCAGCGGCCTCATGCAGCGCAATCATGTGCGGGCGCAAAGCCAAAAAGACCAGACTGAACAGAAGAATCGACATCACCGAGCTGAATGCATAACGCATTACGCGGGGTTGTAGCCAGACAGAAATGTAGTCGACAAAAATTTCGCTCTTGGGTGCTCGACGCCGCGCGCGTTGCACAACGACTTCAGCGCGGACGGCGTTCTGAATAGTTGAAACCAGATTCGTTGGCGCTGACCGAGTGTGGATAGTTGCCAAACGAAGGCGAAGCGCGCGGAACTGCGCCAGTTGAGATCGACAAACGGGACACACTTCCATATGCCGATCGCAATGGGCACGCTCGTCCTGGGCTAGCCCGTCATCGCAATAGAGCGGAAGCACTTCCTGGATTTCATCACAAGACATTTTAGATTTTTGATTTGTGATTTGCGATTGCTCCGTTCCCTGAAAAACTCAAAAATCGCAAATCCAAAATCCCAAATTCTCTTCGTGAATGGCTGGCCAACCCCGGCTGCTCTTCCCTGGAGCAACGCCGGCTCGAAAAGATTGGGGCATGTTGGTTCGTCAATCTTTCGGGTGAACGACACGTGTTGTTGCTGGCACGTTTTCAAACTCACCCGTTCGATCTTCTCACCGGCCTTTTCCGCCGAGCCGTCACTTCGACCCTTTTGGCACCGAGTTCTCCGTGAAGCCGGGGCAGGCCAACCATTCACTTCGATTTACAAAGAGCTTTCAAGTTTCCGTCGCAGTTCCAGCCGCCCACGCGCCAGTCGCGACTTTACCGTGCCAATGTTGATTTGAAGCGTCGCGGCGATTTCTTCGTAGGTCAGGCCTTCGATGTCACGCAAGACCACTGCCTCACGATACGCGCTGCGTAATCCCTGGAGGGCTTCGCGCAACTGGCTGTGGCGTTCGCGCGCGAGCGTTTCCTCCTCTGGGTCGCTGGCGCTCGCGTCTTCCAAGTGCATTGCGACCGTCTGTTCGCGTTCGCCGACAGTCGCGTCCAACGAAACCGTCGCATCCCGCCGCCGTCGTCGCCACCAGCGCCATCGATTACGCGCCTGATTGATCGCGATGCGATACAACCACGTTTTCAAATCGGCGTCGCCGCGGAACTTCTGTATCGCCTGAAATGCGCGAAGAAAGGTTTCCTGGGCCAAGTCGCGCGCTTCCTCAGCGTCGCCCGTCAACCGGAAGAGCAGGGCATATATGTCTCCTGTTCTTTCCGCAACCAACTGTTCGAAGGCGGCCGCATCGTGGCGCTTCAATCTTTCAAGGAACTGATCTTCGGCCCGCTCAAGAAGCGGATATTCCGCAGTCGAACGCTCACCGACTAAACCCGCCGGGGCAACTTCGTTTAGCTCCGCTTGCGTGCGGAGGGCGATTTGCTCTCCGTAGCTCACTCTGCGCCCCCTTCGGGACTGCTTTCCGCGAGAAGCTCAAAACCGTTCGACCGCGATTGCTTCTCGGGCCGACGCCGATTTAGACAGCCGAGGTTTGCTATTTGTTCCCAGCCAAACATAAAAGAAATTCGTGACTTCTTCCCGTTCTTCGATGATTCGCGGCGGGTGTTAGTTGCGACGGTTGCCTCCTTGACATCCTTCAGACCCGCCGTTAAATTCGCTGTTTCCGCGATCATACACGATTTTGAACGCACGTCACCGTGTGTACTTGCAAAAGGAAGTCCCTTGGCTAAATACAAAAAGAAACGCGCCCGCGAACTGAAGCATGACAAGTTCCGCGACACTACCATGCTGCTGGCCGACCGCATGGCCGAACGAGTGGCGGGACGCGGGCGGCAGGTTCTTTACATCATCCTCGGCGTGGTTCTCGCCGCCGCCGCCGGTTATGGCATTTACCGCTGGTCGCATAAGAAGTCGGAGGAAGCGGAAGCCGCAATGGGACGCGCCATCGCCATCGCGCGGGCCGAAATCAACGCAAATCCTCCCGCAAATTCGAAGGATCCGGTGTTTAGCACTGAAGAGGAGCGCGCGCGACGGACCATCGAAGAATTTCGAAAGGTCGAAGCTAAGTACGGCGATCCTTATCGGAGTGAGGCAAGACTTTTCATCGCACGAAGCCTGTTGATAACCGATCATGATAAGGGCGTTGCCGAGTTGCAGTCGCTCAGCACTGGTAGCGGAGAGACTGCGGTCCTTGCGAAATTCGCGCTGGCTCAAGCCAAGGAATCAGACGGAAAATTGGACGAAGCCGCGGGACTCTACAGCGAAATTGCAAAGATGAATGCCAAGCTCGTCACGCCGGAGAGTGCCAATTTGCGCCTCGCCAAAGTCTACGAGAAACAGGGAAAGAATAAAGAAGCTGCCGATCTGCTCTTCAATATGGTTTCTGCTGCGCGCACGGCAAAAGATAAAGACGGCAAGGCAATCCCCGAATCCGCAGCTTCCCGCGAGGCAACTCAGGAGCTGCTGAAGCTCGACCCTGAACGTCACAAGCAACTGCCTGCGCCTCCACTCACTGATCTCTAATTCAAAGCAACCTCGTTCATGCTAGCGTAAGCTGACGTCAGTCATGGATCCGTTTACGCACACATTGGTCGGCTTGACTGCGGCCAAAGCCGGGCTCGAGCGACTGTCTCCGCTCGCCACCACGGTTTGCGTTCTGGCGGCGAACAGTCCGGATTCAGACGTCGTCGTGGGTCTGACCACCGATCGGTGGAACTATCTCCATCATCATCGCGGAATCACCCATTCGATCGTGGGAGTGATCGCGCTGGCGTTCGTCGTCCCGACACTTGTGTGGCTGGCGGAGCGCGGCTGGGTGAAGTTGCGCCACCGTCGAGCAAAGTCGCAGTATCGAGGTTTGCTGCTGGCTTCGGTGATCGCGACCGCGACGCACCCTTTGATGGACTGGACGAACAACTACGGTGTGCGACCGTTTCTGCCGTGGAACGGGCGTTGGTTTTACGGCGATCTTGTGTTTATCGTCGACCCGTTCATTCTTTTAGTGGTCGGCGGCGCGGCATTTCTGGCGACCAGCAATCGCTGGCAAAAGATAGGTTTGTGGGCGTTGCTGGGCGCGGCGTTTGTCACCTTGAGTTTCATCATCGGCGGAATTCGCGATCCAAGTTTGCAGGGCGCAGCGGTTGCACGAATCATTTTGCTGGCTGGCGTAATCGTGTTCGTTACCGTTCGCATTGTAGGAATTGCACATGGCCGCGAAAGGATCATCGCGGCAAGCGCGCTGGCGCTGGTCATGTGTTATTGGGGCGGTCTGGCTGTGGCGCATCGCCGCGCGTTAAATGCGGCAGCATTAGTCGCGAACCGTTCGGCATCACAGTTCAACGAAAGAATCTCGCGCGTCGTAGCGATGCCGACACTCGCGAATCCGACCCAATGGTTCTGCGTCGCCGAGACTGACCGAGCGGTCTATCGGTTCGCTCTCAGGCTGGGGAAAGCGCCAGCTGAGAACTCTTTGCCGGTGGTAGACGGCTATCAAAGTGACGCGCCGGAAGCGGTCGAACGATTTGAGAAACCCACCGGTCAAGCCGCCGCAATCACAGCAGTCGCTTCACAGGATCGCCGCGCGCGCATCCTTCTCGACTTCGCCAGGTTTCCAATCGCACACGTGCCGGAGCAAGACTGCGTCAGTCAAACAATCGTGCAATTCTCTGACCTGCGCTACACTAAACCCGGCTCAGCGCGCGGCACGTTTTCTTTGAATGTGCCGGTCGAATGTGCGTCTAAGTGAGAGGTGCCGGGCATCGGGTGCCAGGTATCAGGTATCAGGTATCAGGTGTTGGGTTTCAGTTGTCGGGTATCGGCTGTCGGGGTATCAGGGTTAGTCAAAGTGGTTTGATAGCTGACACCCGACACCTGATACCCGAAACCCTACCCCCAACCCCTACGCCCTAGTTTGTCATGAACGAATCAACGCAAAAGCAACTGCTGGAAGTTTTGCGCGACGCGCCGGGTGCGCGCGCCACAACCAGCAAGCGCGCGTCGACCAGCAGCATCCGCGTTTCTCCCGGAGGCTACTTTGCATTTGCCGCTCTGCTGACATTCGCCGCGGCGATTCTGCTGCGCACGCAAAACGATTTCGCCGCTCTCGGGCTAGTCACCGGAACCTGGATTCTGACGCCAATTCTTATCGCGACGGATCGTCTCTACTTTGACGGCGAAACTTTGTTTCGTGCGGGACTACTTCCGTTGCTATCGCGCGTGATTAGCGGACGACGACCTGCGCTGCCGATCGCAGATGTCGAGACTGTTGAAATCGCCACCGTACGCACGCTTCGTCGCGGCGGAAGCGTGCGATACCGGTACTCTGTTGAAGTCAGCGGCCGGAAAGAGACGTTTGTGTTTGCGTCAGGCGGCAAGAAGTTTCGTCAGATGGCGCACGCTCTATTAGGGCTGATTGCTGACCATAAGCTGGACGCGCGCGCCGCCGAATTACGTGATTACCTTTGCGATCCGAAAGAGCTAAATGAGCAGTTAGCGGCCCTTGAAATTCCTACGGACGCCGTACTTGCTGCAATGGATAATCGCGCACGGACTGAAAAACGAGCGGCGATAGCGGCTTCTCCGACAGGAGAGGACGCCGAGCGTGCGAAAGCATTGGCACAGGCTGGAAATCGCCTGCGCGTTGCCGGACGTCTGCGCGAATCAGGAGAGGCATTTAGGCGCGCACTCCATTTCGCCCCGCGCGACTACTGGCTGCTTTATCAGTACGCGCGTCTCTTGCGTTCGCAGGCGTCTGCTTTTGGCAACGCCCAGCTGCTCGCGCGCGCCTGCGCAGCGCTGAAACTTTCATCGCTGCGTGGAAGCGAGGATGCGAAGCTGCTTGAACGTGTGGGCGAAAGCTTCTTTGAATTTGGCCAACCGGCGCGGGCTGCGAAGGTGTTGCGGCGCGCTTTGGATCTGGATCGAGATTCATTCCGTGCCTCGCTCAGCCTCGCTGAAATCGCCTTGAGTGAAGGAAAGCTCGCGCATGTCATCCATCACTATCGCGACGCCGAGAGTGTGGCACCTGACACTGCCGGCGCGCGCATGGCGCGACGCGAGGCAGACTATTACGCCCGACTAAATGACGACGATGATTATTTGTCGGCAGAGTTGCGACGGATGAACTGGCTGGAAGGCGCCGGACGCATTCAGCAATTTGCCGCGCGCGTCAGCTTTGCAGCTTTATTTGTCGCGCTGGCAGGTTCCTTCCTGGATCAGATAGTGGCGGCGGTCGGCTGGGCGGTGGCGTCCTCTTCGATCATCGGCTGGTCGGGCTCGTTGCTGCTGCGAAAGATACTGACGCGACGCCGTGGCTTCGAAACCTCCTGACAGCACGCTTATTTCTGCGCGCTTCGTGACTTGCTCGCCTTCTTTTCCGACGTCGGTGAAATCGTGCGGCCCGCCTGCTCACTCGCTGACGCGACCGCGTCAAGCCTTTCCGGCAGCGGGCTCAACAAAGCATCCCAACGGTACTGTGCGTTGCGCGCCGGTTGGCTCAACCGTTTGAAGATGAGCCGCGTCACCGCTTCGCTTACCCAGTTGTGATAGAACTCGCCGACCGATGCCAGTTCCGCGTCGGGCGCGGGATTCATGAAGTCGATCGCATAAGGAATCCCACCCTTAATCGCAAACTCGCAAGTGTTGATGTCGTAACCGAGCGCCGAGCAGAGGGTACGCACGTCGTGCGTGACGCGCGCATTGAGTTCCGGCGAAAGGTAATTCGGATCGTAAATGTACTGCTCGCCCGAGAGGTAAGGCTTGCGCGGATCGTACGGCATGATCATCACGTCTTCCTGGCCGATGCAGTAACATCTCACAAACTGTTCGAATTCGACCGAAGCTTGCAGCGTCATACAGAGCGTGCCCGTCTGGTCGTACTCGTGAATCAGCTCTTCAAGCGAGTTCACCTTCGAAACGTTCTTCCAGCCGCCACCATCGAAAGGTTTCAGAAATGCCGGAAAGCCGATGTAGTCCGCAATCGCTTTCCAATCGAGCGGAAACTGAAGGTTGCGAAGACTCTCGCTGATGATGCCGGGAATGTAATCCTTTTGGGGCAGGAGAACCGTTTTCGGCACCGCCACACCGAGTTTCATCGCCAGCGAATAGTTGAAGAATTTGTCGTCGGCCGACCACCAGAACGGATTGTTGACGATGATACTGCCTTCGAGCGCCATCCGCTTGAGCGTCGCGCGATAAAACGGGACTTCGTGCGAGATACGGTCGATCACCAAGTCGTAGCGCGGGGGCTCATCATGACGAATGCCGCCCAGCACCAGATAATCCGCCGTGACCTCACCATTTCCCCGTTCGTTGACGTTGCGGATTAGCGCTTCGGGAAATGTCTTTTCCCGTCCCACCAAAATGCCTACACGTTTCATGAAATACTCGACTCCAGACTGTGAACGCGCGCTTTTTCCGCTACGTGATGAGACGGCGTTCGCCTAAATTCTTGATTATTCGGAAGCGAATCCAAGCTATCGTCAGGCGCGGCCAAAGTCAAACGCGAGACATCCGTTGAATTCCTCGTGGCATCTATTCCTTGTCTCGCATCTCTCTCAGATGTTGGCCTGTGCTACAATCCGCGCCGAAAACGGAGCACGTAGTCGCCAGAGCAAGTCGGCAGTACAACAGAAACACCCCATGAGCGTTAAGAAGTTTTTTCGAATTACCATCGCCAGTATTTTGATCGCGCTGTTCGTGGGCGCGACTTTTTATGTGCCCGAGGCCCGGGGCGAACAACAAAAAGAACTGACGGCAGAACAGATCGTGGAAACGCTGATCCTTCTCTCGGGAACCCGTCCAGGTCTGGCGCAAGTGCGAAAAACCGGGTTGGAGAACGGCCGTATGTCGCGTATGACTGACGACGGACGGCCGGAAGAGGTCCGTTACCAGCTTCGATTTATTCACGGTGACAAGATCGAGAAGGACAAGATTCGACTTGATCAGAAAACACCCCAGGCCGAATATTCGCTGATCAAAAACGAGGACCGCTTGTTCGGAATCATCAACGGCTCGGCCTTTACGCCCCGCGCCGACACCGCGGCTGAGTTTCTTTCGCAACAGACGCACAGTATCGAAGCGCTGCTTCGCTACAAAGAAAACGATTCCAAGATCGCGTCAGCCGGCAAAGACAAACAGCAGGGAATCGATCTCTACGTCATCGACCTCACTGACAAAGCCAATCACAAAACGCGTTACTTCATCAGCGCGAAATTTTTCCGCGTGCTATGGCTCGCGTACGAAGAGACGCCGCCCGAGCAAACCACGCCGGTGAAATACATGAAGCGGTTCTACGACTATCGTTACGCGCAAAGCACGCTGGTGCCCTACCGCAGCGTGCTGACGGTCGACGGCAAACAGACCCTCGAGACGCGCATTCTCACCGTTACCTACGGCGTTAAGATGGAAGACGCAACGTTTCAATCACCGGATGCGACCAGCGGGATGGACTAGTGTCCGAATCTCCCCTTCGAAAACACAACCTGCGGACCATCGCCACGTTTCTTGCAAATTCTGATCGCCTGGCCAGGTTTGGCCCGCCTTTTACTACCTTTTGGAACCCCGGCACGTCCGACGCGTGTCACCAATGAGCGTCGCAGGCGGCGGTGTATAATGTCTGCTCGCGAAAATCGAGCGAAATCTCAAGGAAACTCGGGATCGCGCTACTAACCGAAGAGCCTGCCTGCCGATGAGGGCGTTAAGTTCAGTTGAGCAATTTGATTTCGCTGCCGGGCGAGCCACGGCGGTTGTCATGCAGCCAGTCACCGATCATGCCCTGTTGGAAGGCACGTTGGCTGGTGACGAAGATGCCTTTGCGGAGCTGGTCGCTCGATATCGAAATCAAATCACGAGCTACATTTATCGAATTGTGGGCGATTACGACACGGCAATCGATTTGGCGCAGGAGACGTTCATCCGGGTATATCGTGCGGCTGGCCGATACCAGACGACGCATGCGTTTTCGACTTACATTTATCGCATCGCGACTAACCTCGCGATTAGCGAGCTGCGCAAGCGGAAGCGCCGGCGGTTGGTTTCTTTGACAGGTTTGCTGGGCGGGACGGACGGTGAAGAAGCGATCGATTTTAATCCGCCGGATGATCAGCCCTTGCAGGATGTGGCCCTCGTGGATGCTGAGCGACGAGCTGTCGTGAAGCGCGCCATCAGCACCTTGCCGGAAAGGTATCGCGCGCCGTTGGTGCTGCGCGACGTGGAAGGCAAGAGCTATGACGAAATTGCCGCGATTCTGTGTACCAGTGAGGGCACAGTTAAGTCGCGGATAAATCGCGCGCGAAATTTCCTGCGCGACAAAATGCGGAATTATGTTCAGGTGGTGTAATCATGACCAATAAGGAATGCCGCAACACGCGGCGAGAAATAGACGAAGTTGAATTGGGGCACCGGCCCAGTGCCCGGGCTACGGCCCACATAAACGGATGCGTCGGTTGCCAGGAGTTTCAGGCCGAGCGCACCTCTCTGCGCGAACTGGTGGGCAGCCTTGAGCCGGTTGTCGCGCCGCCGGATTTCGACATGCGCCTGCGCGCGCGGATGGCGGCTGAAAAGTATGACAGACGCCGGCAACCATTTTTTGCTCGATTGATTAGCACGCCCGCGTTGGCAGCAGCAGCATTGTTCGTGATCGTTGCGGGATCGGTTTATTGGATCGCGCG
>Ga0105239_10004678_pt1 | contig 16257 bp, 13 predicted proteins | sample KBSC44metaG_FD_92761 | JGI IMG/M metagenome (GOLD analysis project Ga0105239, IMG submission 92761) | Corn rhizosphere microbial communities from Kellogg Biological Station, Michigan, USA - KBS C4-4 metaG | ecosystem: Host-associated > Plants > Roots > Rhizosphere > Soil | place: Michigan, USA...
CGGCGGCCTCGGCTTCCGCGAAGCGATGCGCCCTGGCGTAAGGCGCCGCCATGTTGGTCAGGATATCGGCCTCGAGCAGCGGACTTTTAAACGATGTGGCGATCTTCAAAGCGCGTTTGTAGTCATCGATGGCCTCATTGTAGAGGCCGACCTGCTGAAGCGCGTAGCCGATATTGTTCGCAATGGACAATTCGAGTTTAGGATCCGCGGAATAGACCTGCGACGCCTTTCGGTAATAGGCGATCTCGCGGTTTAGATCGTGCGCCTTTTCGTAGATGGCACCGAGGCCCAGAAGCGCAAGCGCCTGGCTCCTCGGGATGCCCAGACGGACGAACGTTGCGTGCGCCGCCTGATAGCTTTTGAGCGCGAGCGCGAAATCGCCGCTACTATCGGCGAGCCGAGCTTGCGTAAGGGCCAGATCCCCATCGAGCTTGCTAGTCTTGCCGTCATGTGCGGCGATCTGGAGCGCAGCTTTCAGCGCGGAGTGGGCTTGTGCGGGCTGATTGATGCGCATCGCCGCTTCCGCTTCCAGCCAAAGGCTGGTCGCCAGCGACTCCTTATACCGCGAAGCACTCGGATGGCGATCCGCGACCTTCTTGGCCTCCTCAGCGCTGGCGAGCGCGCTTTTCGGATCGGCCATCATGGCTTTCTGGCTCGTGGCGATGAGGGCATCGAACCGCGACCAGTCGGAGGTGTCCGCGCGCGCCAACGCACCCGCGTTTGTCCCGAAGAGGACAATGCCGAGCAGAAACAAGGTACTGGGTCTTGATAACCCCAAGAGCATAGCCATCCTTGTCGCACCACTTCAGCGCGAACCGGCCCGACCATCGCATAGGGAAGCTTTATGCAGTGTAAACCATTGAGCTGGCTTACAAATGTTAGGTATCAGACACTTAAGCCGGGAACTTTCATCTTGCCCGGGCGAACTCCCTGCTCCGGACAGAATCCAGCACGCTGCAATGGCTGCAGAGATTCTTTAGCGAAGGCTCAATTCCGTCGACGCTGCAACGCATTAGCACGCGGTCAGGCCCACGTCGCGGAACACAGACGCCGTTTTCCCGTCGCGTCATAGGTGAGAAATTTCGCCAAAGGTAACAACCAAAGAGGCGCTCGTGGGTTTCCGAACGGATATGCGCGACTGGAAGCGGCATGGCTGTCACCGAAGATAATGCACCGACACCCGCCGTGGCGTTGACCCGGCGGGGTGTTCTGGCCGCCGCAGCTGCTACCAGCGCCACACCCGCCTTTGCCACCTCAAGAAGCAGATCTGCTCCGATGCATGACTCGAGAATTCCGGTACACCTTACTGTGAACGGGCGGCAGGAAAATCTTTCTCTCGACCCCCGCACCACGCTTCTCGACACGCTGCGCGAACATCTGGGTCTCACGGGATCGAAGAAGGGTTGCGATCACGGCCAGTGCGGTGCCTGCACCGTGCTGGTGGGCGGAAGGCGCGTGTTGTCCTGCCTGACGCTCGCGGCGTCCGTTCGCGAGCCTGTGACGACTATCGAAGGTCTTGCGTCACAGGAGGGTAGCCTGCATCCGATGCAGCAGGCCTTCATCGACCAGGATGCGTTCCAGTGCGGTTATTGCACGCCGGGCCAGATTCTCTCCGCCGTCGCCTGCGTGAATGAGGGGCACGCGGGATCGGACGCCGACATCCGCGAATATATGAGCGGCAATCTCTGCCGCTGCGCCGCCTATCCACACATCCTCGCCGCCGTGAAGCAGGCCAGGACCCTGATGGAGAAAACCTGATGCGCGCCTTCGACTATATGCGCGCGGACGATCCGGCAGCGGCGGTGAAAGCCGCGAACGCCTCGTCCCAGTATCTCGCCGGCGGGACGACGCTGCTCGATCTGATGAAGCTCGATGTCATGCAGCCGGAGCAGGTCATCGACATCAACGGCCTCGCGCGAAACTTTGGGCAGATCGAAGCCGGTCCGAATGGCCTTAGGTTGGGCGCTTTCGTCCACATGTCTGACGCTGCGGATCACTCCGCCATCCGCCGCGATTTTCCCGTCCTCGCGCAATCGTTGACGCTCGCCGCCAGCGCGCAGCTCCGCAACATGGCCACCCTGGGCGGCAACGTGCTCCAACGCACACGCTGCAACTATTTCCGCGATCCGCGCTGGGCAGAGTGCAACAAGCGCAATCCCGGCTCCGGTTGTGCGGCGCTTCTGGGCGTGAACCGCAAACACGCCGTGCTGGGCACAAGCGACGCCTGCATTGCGACCTATCCCGGTGATTTCGCGCAGGCCCTGATAGCGCTCGACGCCATGGTGGACATCGTCGGCGCGCAGGGGCCGCGTTCCATCCCCTTCGAGAGCCTTCACGTCGCGCCCGGGCAAACGCCACAGGTCGAAACCACGCTGAAGCCCGGCGATCTCATCATCGGTTTCTCCGTGCCGGCGAAGCGGTGGTTCCGGCGCTCGCTCTATCTGAAAATCCGTGACCGGGAATCCTATGAATTCGCGTTAGCGAGCGCTGCTGTCGCGCTGGACATGGACGGAAAGGTCGTACGCGAAGCGCGCATTGCGCTTGGCGGCGTGGCGACAAAGCCGTGGCGCGCACGTGAAGCGGAGGCGGCACTTGCCAATCAGCCGCTCAATCCGAAAACGGCAATGCAGGCGGCTGAGGCCGCGTTCTCAGCGGCCGTGACCCATGGCGGCAACGATTACAAGACGGAGCTCGGCCGCCGCACGCTGGTGCGCGCACTGCTTCAGGCCCAGGCGATGGAGATTTGAATGACGGCGATCGGCATTGAAACCGCCCGTCTCGACGGTCCGGCAAAAGTCACCGGCACGGCGCAATATGGCTCCGACGCGACGCCGGCCAACCCTGCCTATGCCGTGCTGGTCACGAGCGCGATTGCAAAAGGCCGCATCACCTCCATCGATGCAGGCGAAGCACGCGACGTCGCGGGGGTCCTTGAGGTTTTCACCTATCACAACATCGGCAAAATCGAGCCGGGTGAAGTGTTCGATCATGGCGGCTATATGGGCACGACCATCGCGCCGATGGCGTCGGCCGAAATCCTCCATGACGGCCAGATCGTAGCCCTGGTCGCGGCAAACACGTTCGAAGCGGCGCGCGAAGCCGCCCATCGCCTGAAGGTCGACTATGCGCCAGAAGCACCGAGCGCAACGTTCGATTCCGAGGGTGCGCAGATCGTGGCCGGAAAAGACGCATCGCAAAAGCACAAAGACCCGGCCGTAGGAGACGCCGAAAGCGCTTTTGCCTCCGCGCCGGTCAAGGTCGATGCGCGCTATGCGACGGCGACCGAACACCACAATCCCATCGAGCTGTTCGCGACCATCTGCGAATGGCGTGGTGGAAAGCTTACCGTTTGGGAATCAAGTCAGAACATGTGGGGCTTCAAGAACGGCCTCGCCAAGCAGCTCGGCATGAAGCCGGACGACATCCACGTGATTTCGCATTTCGTCGGCGGCGCGTTTGGAAGCCGCGGCTCGCTCACCCAACGCACCGCGATCCTCGCCCGCGCAGCACAGAAGCTCGGCCGCGCTCTGAAGCTGATGACCACGCGCGACCAGGGCTTCACCATCGCCACCTATCGCGCGGAAACGCAGCACCACCTCAAGCTCGGTGCGACGCGTGACGGCAAGCTCGTTTCGCTCAGCCACGAGGGCTGGGAGGTCACCAGCCGTCCGGACAATTACATGGTGTCCGGCACCGACGCATCGACACGCGTCTATGCCTGCCCGAATGTCTGGTCGAAGGTATCGATCGTGCACGCCGACCGCAATACGCCGGGCTTCATGCGCTCGCCCCCCGAAACGCCTTATATCTTTGCGCTCGAATGCGCGATGGACGAACTGGCCGTCGCGCTCGATATGGATCCGGTGGCATTGCGCAAGATCAACGACACCAGGAAAGAGCCCATCAAGCAGCTTCCCTATTCCAGCCGCTCCCTGGTGGAATGCTTCGACGCTGGTGCCAAGGCATTCGGCTGGTCGAAACGCGACAGGAAACCCGCCGCGATGCGCGACGGCGACTGGCTGATTGGCTGGGGCACGGCGACGACGCTCTATCCCACCAATATTGCCCCTGCGACGGCGCGCGTGACGCTCTATCCCGAAGGCCGCGCCAAGGTTCAGGTCGCCACCCATGAGATCGGCACGGGCGTTCTGACCGTCTGCGCGATCATCGCGGCGGAAAAGCTCGGCATCGTGCCGGAACATGTGCACGTGGAGCTTGGCGATTCCGATCTACCGCCCGCACCGGTATCCGGGGGCTCGAGCAGCACCGCCAGCGTGTCGAACGTTGTCGCAAAAGCCTGCGACGACGTGCTGGCGCGCAAGCGCCAGGGTGCCAACGGCGTCATCGAAGCCTATGCCGAGAACATCCCCGAGGGCGCACCGAAGGAAGGCATTGAAAAGCTTTACAAAGGCCAGCCAAGCTTTGTCGGCGGCACCTCGTCCAAGGACAGCATCCGCTTTGCATTCGGCGCGCAGTTCGTCGAGGTGCGCGTCCATCGTTTGACGGGTGAAATCCGTGTCCCGCGCGCGGTCGGCGCTTTTGCGGCGGGCCGTATCATCAATCCCATGACGGCGCGGAGCCAGCTTATGGGCGGCATGATCTGGGGAATATCGGCAGCACTTCACGAAGCGACCGAGATCGACAAACGCTACGCGCGCTATGTGAACACGAACCTGGCCGACTATCTGATTCCGGTGAACGCGGACATCGGCGAGATCGACGTCATTATAATCCCCGAGAAGGACGACATCGTGAACCCGCTCGGCATCAAAGGCATCGGCGAACTCGGCAATGTCGGCATGAACGCCGCGGTCGCCAACGCCGTCTATCACGCGACCGGATTGCGCGTGCGTGAGATTCCCATCCGTCTGGAAACTTTGCTCAAAGCGCCTGCATTGGCGCAGGTCGCATAAAAAGGCGGGCCCGATTTACGGGCCCGCGCAGCACTTCACATTTTGAACCGCTACTTTTTAAGGCCGTTCTGAATCTTTTCCGCCATGTTCAGGTGCATCTGGACGGTTGGTGCGGTCTTGGCTGCCAAGGTCTTGATCGCCGCCGTATCACCGTCCTTGGCATAGCCCTTCATCAGGATCAGCGCTTCCTTGTGTGCGTCGATCTGCTGCGCGATGTAGCGGCCGTCGAAATCGGCATCTTTGGCGCCACGCAGTTCGTCGATCATGCCCTGGCGGCGATCGTCGAGTTGCGCGGGCGGTGCGATGTCGGGGTGCGTGCTCGCCAGTGCTGCCTTGAGCTTCTTCGTCGTCTCGGTATGCGCCGTCACCATCTTGGCGCCGAAATCTTTGATCGCTGCGCTCTGGCCGCGCTGCTGCGCGATCTTGCCGGCCTCGACCTCGTACATGTCGCTGACCGCAGCCGCCTGGACGAAGCCCTTCGTCGTGCTCGTCATCTCGGCGGACACGACACCGACTCCGTGGCCAACCGTATCCTTCACCGAACTCATCGTGTCATTTGATGTCCCGGGCGCTGGGCTCTGGTGACCGGGCTGATCCGGCGGGTCGGCGAGCACTGGCGACGCAAGCAACGCAATCGAGAGCGCAGACGCGCTTAACAAAAGTGATTTCTTCATGGCTTCCTCTGGGTCGTGGTCCCGAGAGAAAACCTTTCAGTGTCTTCTTTGTTCCGAAATGGAACTACTCTGCCGCTTGCCGCTGATGGCGGCCTTCGCCGATCTCTTCGATAATCTTGGACGTAAAGGCATCGAGATCGCCGGGATTGCGGCTGGTGATTATGCCATTGTCGACAACCACCTCTTCATCCACCCAATGCGCGCCAGCATTTTCGACGTCCTTGCGGATCGACTTGTAGGAGGTCGCGCGTCGGCCTTTGAGCGCGTCGGCCTGCACCAGCAGCCACGGACCGTGGCAGACAGCGGCCACGATCTTTCCCTCCGCCAGGAAGGATTTGACGACGCGCATGGCATCTTCGTCGACGCGCAGTTGGTCGGGATTGAGCACGCCGCCGGGGATGACAAGCGCCTGATAGTCGCCGGACCTGGCATCCGCGATTTTCAGATCGACCTCCGCCTCGCTGCCCCAATCCCTCTCGTCCCAGCCCATGATCGCTTTGCCGTCGGGTGAGGCAACATCGACCTTCGCACCGGCCTCCCGGAGCTTGTCGCGCGGAACTTCCAGTTCCTTCTGTTCGAAACCGTTGGTGGCGATGATCAGGATGCGGGAATTCTTGATGTCGGCCATGGCGGTATCCTCTGTCGGCATGCAGAGAACGTCGCCTTCTCGCGCGCGTTCCAAATCTGAATGGGTTTCATGCCGCCCATTGTTTGAAGAGATTGGAAAGAATGGCATCGCGATCGGCGTCGCCCTTGGCGAGCGCGACGAAGAGGTTCTTCGTCTGCTCGAAAGTGGCATGCGGCGGAAGGGCTACGACGTTCGGATCGACCTTGGCGTCGATAACCACAGGGCGGCCGGCCGTCAGCGCCTGTTCCCAAATGCGATCGACATCTTTTGCTGCCGCCAAGGTCAGTCCGCGCAGACCTAAAATCTCCGCATAGCCCGCGTAATCGATATCGGGCACGTCCTGGGTCGCGGCAACCTTCGGCGAACCGCCAAGGGCTCTCAGTTCCCAAGTCACCATGTTGAGGTCGCGGTTGTTGAGCACCAGCACGATCAGCCGTGGGTCGCTCCAACGCTTCCAGTATTTGGCTACCGTAACGAGGGCATTTAACCCGAGCATCTGCATCGCGCCATCGCCGACAAAGGCGAGCGCCAGCCGATCCGGAAACGCGAACTTTCCCGCCACCGCGAACGACAGCGCCGGCCCCATGGTCGCGAGCGTGCCCGAGATCGCCGTCTTCATGCCGCGCTTCACCTTCACTGCGCGGGCGAAGAACGTCGTCGACATTCCGGTATCGGCGGCGAGGATCGCATCGTCAGGAAGACGGCCCGTCAGCTCCCAGAACGGCAGCTCAGGATTGAGCGGATCAGCAGCAAGTTTCGCGAGCTTCTCCTCGGCTTCCCACATCTCGCGGACATTCTGCTCTACCGATCGCCGCCAATCCGAAACGGTCTTCTGCTCGAGCAACGGAAGCAGTGCGGACAGGGTGGCCGCGGCATCCCCGGTGAGCGCGACCTCCATCGGATAGCGCAGGGAAAGCATCGTCGGATCGATGTCGATCTGCACGCCGCGCGCCTGACCTTCTTTTGGCAGGAATTCCGAATAGGGAAAGGTCGAGCCGATCATCAGCAATGTGTCGCAGTCCTTCATCAGCTTGTAGGACGCGGTCGTGCCGAGAAGGCCGATCTGCCCCGTCACATACGGCAGATCGTCGGACAGCACCGCTTTCCCGAGCAGCGCCTTGGCGATGCCGGCCTGAAGCTTCTCTGCGGTCGTGATCACCTCGTCCGCCGCGTTCCAGGCGCCGGAACCTATGAGGATCGCGACGCGCTTTCCGGCGTTGAGGACATCCGCCGCGCGTATGATTTCGGATTGCGGTGGGACGGTGATGGAATGCGAAAAATCCACGCCGGTGTGGATGGTGCCATGGCCCTCCCCCGGTTCCTCGGCGTCCGCTTCCTGGATGTCGTTCGGAAAGATGATCGCCGTCACGGTACGCTGCGCCCTGGCAATGCGCACCGCGCGATCGATGAGATGGCGCACCTGCGACGGCGTGGTGCAGACCTGCACGAAATCGGAGGCGACGTCCTTGAACAGCGAAAGCAAATCGACTTCCTGCTGGAAGTGTCCGCCGAGAGACGACCGCGCCTGCTGCCCGACGATGGCGACCACCGGCTTGCGGTCAAGCTTGGCGTCATAAAGGCCATTGAGCAGATGGATCGCGCCGGGGCCCGAGGTCGCAAGACACACACCGACCTCACCGGTCAGTTTGGCATGGCCGCTCGCCATGAAGGCGGCCTCTTCTTCATGCCGGACCTGAATAAACTCGATCTCGTCTGTCGCGCGGCCGAGCGCGGTGACAATCCCGTTAATGCCATCGCCGGGATAGCCGAAGATGCGCTTCACACCCCAACATTGCAGGCGTTCCAGAAGATAATCGCCGACCGTCTGTGCCATGGGAACCTCGCTGTGCCGCACAGCGGAAACGGTCGGGCGCGGAGCGTCGTTCCTCAGCGTGGTGGATATTCAATCCGGGCGTTGCGGAACGGCTCCGGCGCGAGCGCTTTTTATGATGGAACAGACTTGAGGACAACGGCATGCCCCGCAGCAAAGACGAGCCTATCAAAGACCGGGATGACAACCCGTTCAGCGGCCGTGCGCCTTATGGCGATGCCAAAGTGGTGACGCCCCAGGAAGATTTCGATCGCAACCGCGACGGACTTTACGGCGGCTTGCCGAAGGTGCGCGACGAAAACGCGGAAGGTCCGGAACCGAACAAGCCGCATCCGGCGCGCAAATAGATGCTGTCGATCGTAACAAAGGAACCGCGCATGTCCGCTGCGTTGAAAGACCCGACCGAGCAACACCCAAAGCCGCCCTTTAAAAAGCAGAAGCAGGAATGGCCCGGCCTTGCGCGCGACATGGATCCGCGGCCGGACCATGGCGAGAAGAGTTATCGCGGCTCGGGACGGCTCAAAGGCCGCAAAGCGCTGATCACCGGCGGCGATTCCGGCATGGGCCGTGCAGCCGCGATTGCCTACGCACGCGAAGGCGCGGACGTCGCCATCAACTATTTCCCGAGCGAAGAGCCGGACGCGAAAGACGTCATCGCGCTGATCGAGGATGCCGGCCAGAAAGGTGTAGCGATCCCAGGCGATCTGCGGGACGAAGCATTCTGTAAAGCGCTCGTGGCAAAGGCGGTCGACAGGCTCGGTGGGCTCGACATCCTCGTCTGCAACGCCGCGCGCCAGCAATCGCACGACTCGATCCTCGATATCACGACCGAAGAGTTCGATGCGACGATGAAGACGAACATCTATGCGCCGTTCTGGATCATCAAGGCGGCCCTGCCGCATCTGAAGCCCGGCGCGACCGTCATCGCGACCGCCTCGGAGCAAGCCTACGATCCCTCGCCCGAGCTTTACGATTACGCGCAGACCAAGGCGGCGACGATGAACTATGTGAAGTCGCTCGCAAAGCAGCTCGCGTCGAAGGGCATCCGCGTCAATGGTGTGGCGCCTGGCCCCATCTGGACGCCGCTCCAGGTGAGCGGCGGCGCCGACATGGAAAAATTGGAAAAGTTCGGCGCGCAGACACCGTTTGGCCGGCCGGGCCAGCCCGCAGAGTTGGCCTCCATCTACGTCCAGCTCGCCGCCAGCGATGCCAGTTACGCGACGGGGCAGATTTACGGTTCATCTGGCGGCGCGGGCCAGCCGTGAAGCCACCGCCTACATGATCTTGCCTTCTTTCACGTACTCCCGATTGATCGCAGCCTCCAAGCCCTTGAGGTCCAGGCGCAGCGTGTCCTTGGCCAGAATATCGACGGCGCAGAAATGCGTCACGTTGAGGATCCCCGCGCCAGTCAGTTCGTGGCGCGCGGCGATGTAGCGCCAGTCGATGTCGTCGGCGATGGCGATCTGCGGCGGGAAGGTCTTGCGCCAAATCTCGTAGCGCTCCTCAGGACTTGGCATCGGGAACGCGATGATCGCCTGCAGCCGACGCACGAAGGCATCGTCGATATTGGCGCGCTGGTTGGACGCAAGAATGACGAGGCCGTTATAGGCCTCGATCCGCTGCAGCAGATAGGCGACTTCCTGGTTAGCATATTTGTCGTGGGCATCGCGGATGTCGGTGCGTTTGCCGAAGAGCGCGTCTGCCTCGTCGAAGAACAGGATCCAGCCTTGTTCTCCGCGTTGTCGACGCGTTGCTCGTTCCGACCCTTTTGAATCGCCGGGAGTTATGTTTTCGCCAGCTTCTGGCTGTAGAGATATTCCACCGATTGCGCGAAAGCGTGTTGTGGATCGCGGCAAGGCTGACGAATGGCAGGCCCCTCCATATAGCGAACGCCGGCGGCCATGGCCCTCAGCGCCAGACTTGTCGTTCGCACGCCAAGCACGAAAGTTTCGGCGCCCGAGCCGCGCGCCTGTTTGGCGAGTTTTTCGAGGCGTTCTGCTGCCTCGACTTCGTCGTCTTCCGGCGTCAACGACAATCCCAGGGCGCGGGCGCCGGTTGCGTTGAACCGGACACCCGGATTGATCGCGTCCTTATCCTCCAGACAAAAGACCTTGTGCGCCGTCGCCTTTAGTTTCGGCAGCTCCTGCGCCAAACGAACGCCGGGAACACCAGGATCGATCCCGAACACAAGCACCGCAAGATCGCGCGCGACTTTGGGCGGTATGTCGCGATAGGTCTGGCCGAATTGCGTCCAAAAACGCCCCCGCACAAGCGTTGTGAAAGCCAGCGGCATCGCGACCATAATTCGCGCGCCGCGTTGGTGGAGATTTGAGGCCCGTGCCGCACATTCGCGCAGCACCATCAGATCCAGCGTCGCTTGATCTTCTTCTGTCTCCGCCGTGCAGAAGCTTGCCAGGTTCTCGTTGTCCCACGCGCGGCCCTTTGGCACCGGCTGGCAAAAATAGAGTACGACGACATGCTTATGCGTGTCCCAGACGGGGCGGTAGAGATAGTCGATGTCCATCGCGGCCACTGTCTCGTACGAAGTTGCACCCGCTCCAGATTTGAGGCGCAGGGAAACCGGGTTCTGTTCGGGCTTCCATTCGCGCCGGCCGCTCGGGAAAACCGTTTCCTTGCCCCGCTTTTCGAGTAACGCGTCGAGCGCTTTTCCGGGCACAAAATCGTCCGGCAGATCCGCCATGGTCAGCTTGGCTACGAGACTGCGCATCTTCACCTGCATGCCGTGTTCGCCGAACAGCCTCTGGCAGACGTCCCGCAACACAGTTTCGCACTTCATCTGCGCTTCGGTTTCCGAAAGACCGCGGAAAAGGACGACATAGGAGAGTTCGTCCATGCGCGTATAGCTGTCGCCAGGTGCCAAGCTTCGCTGGATCGCGCTTTCGAAAAACCGCTCGACATGAACCGAAAGCCTGCACCACCGCTCGCCCAGGCGCTCTTTCAGCCGCGCAAGATCGAGGAGCTGAAGTTTGCTGGCGGAGCCTGCTGGGTCGGTGGGCGCCGCTGCGATGCGCCGGCTGAGTGCCTGAGACATGGGAACGCCTTCAGGATGCCCGTTGTACCGGACGGTCGCGGCGTTCGAGAAGCTCGATCACGGACTGGAGCGGAAACGGTTTGCGAAGAACCGCGTCCGCGCCGAATTTCCTTGCAACCGTTAAGAAATCCGCGCGGCCATACAGGCCGCCGCCGCTCATCACGAATACTTTGAGCGCCGGAAACCGTTGCTTGAGTTCGATTAGGGTCTCCAACCCCTCCTTGCGCGGCATCAGGATGTCGAGAAGCATGGCATCAACGGTGGTGGATTCCACGATCTTCAAGGCATCATTGCCGTCCTCGGCGAGGAGAACGTTGTAACCGCGTGCCTCGAGAAAGGCACGAAAGGTTTCGCGCAACAGCGAATCATCGTCGGCGACGACAACGGTCATGACGTTGCTGGACATTGCAGCCCCCGAAATCCCCATTCGACAAGCTCGGTATCCGAGTTCAACCCAAACGCGCGAACCGAAAGAACGCACAAAAAGAGTTCCATTCACGCTTAACAAATGGAAAAAGTAAGCAAGCTTCAACCAGACAGGGTTGTTCAGCGCCGCGACGGTGTCGTCAGGGAACTGGCCGAGGCACAACCGCCATCGACACCGGAGCGTGCGCACCAGTACTTCGTGGTTTCGCGGCATTCGAATGCGCGATCATTTCCTGCGCATCAGACGTGATGATGGACCGCTTCCTGACGGGTGATGCGTTTTTCGACCTGGCGAAGCGCAACGTAGAAGGCGGGTGTCAGGAACAGGCCAAAGAAGGTCACACCCAGCATCCCGAAGAACACGGCTATGCCCATCGCATGGCGCATCTCGGCGCCGGCGCCGGAGGTGAAGACCAGCGGCAGCACGCCCATGATGAAGGCGAAGGACGTCATCAGGATGGGACGCAGGCGCAGGCGCGCGGCTTCCATGGCGGCGTTGAGCGTCGCCCTACCCTGGATCTCCAGCTCGCGCGCGAACTCGACGATCAGGATCGCGTTTTTGCAGGCCAGCCCGATGAGAACGAACAGGCCGATCTGTGTGAAGATGTTGTTGTCGCCGCCGGTCAGCCATACGCCGCCGATGGCGCTCAAGAGGCACATCGGCACGATCAGGATGATGGCGAGCGGCAGGAACAGACTTTCGTATTGTGCCGCCAACACCAGAAAAACCAGCAGCACACACAGCGGAAACACAAGCAGCGCCGTGTTGCCGGCGAGTATCTGCTGATAGGTCAGGTCCGTCCATTCGAACGTCATACCTTTGGGCAGGTTCTCGTTCAGCAGTTTGGTGATCGCGGCCTGCGCCTGCCCGGTCGAAGTGCCCGGCGCCGGCGCGCCGTTGAGATCGGCGGCGCGGAAGCCGTTGTAGCGCATCGCGCTGTCGGGACCCGTCGTTTCGCTCACCCGCATGATCGCGCCGAACGGCACCATCTCGCCCGTCGCATTGCGCGTCTTGAGACGAAGAATATCCTCCGGCTGTGAGCGGAACGGCGTGTCGGCCTGCGCGATCACTTCATAAGTGCGCCCGAAGCGGTTGAAATCGTCGACATAGATCGAGCCCAGGTAGGTCTGCATCGTGTCGAACACATCCTGCACGTCGACGCCGAGCTGTTGCGCCTTGGTGCGGTCGAGATCGGCGTAGAGCTGCGGCACACCGATATTGAAGCTGGAGAACACGCCGGCGAGGCCCGGCGTCTGCCGCGCCTTCATCTGGATGTTCTGCATGGCGCGGTTGAGTGCCGCGTCGCCCTGGTCGGTTCGGTCTTCGACCTGCAGCTTGAAACCGCCGATGGTGCCGAGGCCCATCACCGGCGGCGGCGGGAAGATCGCGATCATCGCATTGCCGCCGATGCCACCGAACTTCTGCTGAAGGCTCTGGGCGATCGCCATACCGGATTGGCTGCGCTGATCGAACGGCTTCAAGGTCACGAAGACGATGCCCGCCGATGCGCTGTTGATGAAGCCGTTGATCGACAGGCCGGGGAATGCCACCGCGCTTTGGACACCCGGCTCTTTCAGCGCAATGTCCGACATCTTGCGGATGACGGCTTCGGTGCGGTCGAGCGTGGCACCCTCGGGCAGCTGCGCGAAGCTCACGAGATAGGCCTTATCCTGCGTCGGCACGAAGCCCGGCGGCACGGCCTGAAAGCCCAGCCATGTCAGCCCCAGCAACAAGCCATAGACCGCGAAGGCGCGCGTGCGGCGCTTGAGAATACCGCCGACACCGCGTCCATAATTCTCCGAACCACGATGAAACACGCGGTTGAACAGGCCGAAGAACGGGCCAAGCACCTTGTCCATGCCACGCGCTAGCGCGTCCTTGGGCGCCCCATGGGCTTTCAGCAAGGTCGCGGCGAGCGCCGGCGATAGCGTGAGCGAGTTGAACGCGGAGATGATGGTCGAGAACGCGATGGTCAGCGCGAACTGGCGATAGAACTCACCGGTCAATCCGCTGATGAACGCAATCGGCACGAACACGGCGCAAAGAACCAATGCGATGGCGATGATCGGGCCGGTCACTTCGGACATCGCTTTGAGCGTCGCGTCGCGGGGCGAGAGGCCCGCTTCGATGTTGCGCTCGACATTTTCGACCACCACGATGGCGTCGTCGACCACGATGCCGATGGCAAGTACCAGCCCGAACAGCGACAGCGCATTGATCGAGAATCCAAACGCCAGCATAAAGGCGAAGGTGCCGATGATGGAGACGGGCACTGCCAGCAGCGGAATGATGGATGCGCGCCAGGTCTGCAGGAACAGGATCACGACCAGCACGACCAAGAGCACCGCTTCAAGCAGTGTGTGCACCACCGCTTTGATCGAATCGCGGACGAAAACGGTCGGGTCGTAGACGATGCTGTAGTCCACTCCCTTGGGGAAGTTCTGCTTCAATTCCTCCATCGTGGCTCGTACAGAGTCTGAGATCTGGATCGCGTTCGAACCGGGCGCCTGAAAGATGGGAATGGCGACCGCCTGCTTGTTGTCGAGCAACGAGCGCAGGCCGTATTGCGAGGCGTCGATCTCCACGCGCGCGACGTCGCCGAGCTTCGTCACCACACCATTGTCGCGTTTGACGACGATGTCCTTGAACTGCTCAGGCTCGGTGAGGCGTCCCTGCACATTGATCGGAAGCTGCAGCTTCCCGGTCCCGCTGTAGGGCGGGCCGTTGATGACGCCGGCGGCAACCTGGACATTCTGCTTGCGGATGGCGGCGACGACATCGCCGGCTGTCATACCGCGCTCGGCGATCTTGTCGGGATTGAGCCAGATGCGCATGGCATAATCGCCAGAGCCGAACAACTGCACGCTGCCCACGCCCTCGATCTTGGCGAGCCGGTCCTTGACGTTCAGCACCGCGTAATTGCGCAGATAGAGCATGTCATAGCGGCCGTCCGGCGAGTTCAGGTGCACGACCATGGTGAGATCAGGCGAACTCTTCGTGGTGGTGACGCCAAGCGCCTGCGTCACCTGCGGCAGACGCGGCAGCGCTTGGTTGACGCGGTTCTGAACCAACTGCTGTGCGAGGTCGGGATCGGTGCCGATCTTGAACGTGACGGTCAGCGTCAGCGTGCCGTCGGAAGCGGCTTGCGAGAACATGTAGAGCATGTTCTCCGTGCCGTTGATCTGCTCCTCCAGCGGCGTCGCCACCGTCTCGGCGATCACGTTGGGATTGGCGCCAGGGAATTGTGCCTTCACCACCACCGACGGCGGCACGACCTCGGGATATTCCGAGATCGGCAGCCGGGTCATCGCGATCAGCCCGGCGAGGAAGATCACGATCGAGATCACGCCCGCGAAAATCGGGCGGTCGATGAAGAATTTGGACAGACTCATGGCGTCCTCTGAAAACAGATTCAGGAAAAGGGGACGGGAAACGCGCGGTCTAGTTCGACGCGAGCTTGCCCGCGAAATGCGGCTCGACCGCAGCACCCGGCTGCACACGCTGCACGCCGTCGACGATGATCTTCTCGCCGGAGCGGAGGCCGGACAGCACCACGCGCTCGCCGTCCATCTCCTGCCCGAGCGCCACTTCGCGATAGTCCGCCTTGCGCGAAGGCGTCACGACGAACACGTAGCGCTTGGACTGATCGCTGCTGATCGCATCTTCGGGCACCAAGATCGTCTTACTCGGCTCAGCCGCCCACAGACGCACCGATACGAACATTCCAGGCACGAGCGCGCCATCGGCGTTGGCGAAACGCGCCCGCGCGCGGATCGTGCCCGTGCCGGTCTCGATCTTGTTGTCGAAGCTTTCGATCGTGCCGTCGTAGACGTGCGTCGCGTCGCCCTGCACCGTGAGCTGCACCGGAAGCTTCTGCTCCTGATCGAGCGTGGCGGCATGCGCGCGCACGCTATGCAGATAGGTCTGCTCGTCGACATCGAAATCGGCATAGATGCCGTCGTTGGAGACGATGGTTGTGAGCAGCGGCGCGGATTGCGTCTGCACCAGATTGCCGACCGTGATCTCGGCCCGGCCGACGCGGCCCGTGATCGGCGCCTTCACATAGGCATGATCGAGATCGAGCTTGGCCTGCGTGAGCACCGCCTGCGCAGACTGGATCGACGCCTGCGCGACGCCGACCGTATTGGCGCGCTGATCGTAGGTGTCGCGTGCCAGCGCCTGGGCGTCTACCAGCCTTTTGGCGCGATCAAGTTCGGTGTGCGCAAGACGCGCATTGGTGTTGGCCGTCGCAAGATCGGCCTCCGCCTTCGCGACTGCCGCCTCGTACGGGCGCGGATCGATGACGAACAGCACGTCGCCCGCATGCACGGTCTGTCCGTCCTTGAACCGGATTTCCGTGATGCGCCCGCCAACTTCGGGACGCACATCGGCGGAATCGACCGCAGCCAGACGGCCAGAAAAGTCCGAGGACAGGCGGACCCGCTTGGCCTCCACGGCGGCGACCGTCACCGGTACCGCTGAGTTTACGGCCGCCACGGCATCGGGCGCCCCGCCCATATGGGGCAGGGAAATGCCCGCCACGATAATTCCCAGCGCCGCGACGCCGCCAAGAAGTACGTTTCTTTTCAAATGGTTATAACGATTGTCCGGCGCACCAAGCTTGGCGACCTGCATAAGTTCGGCGATATGGGCCATTTGTGGCCTCCTATTTCTGTATTGATCGATACAGATATAGGAGCTGGACGAACCGCGTCAAGCACATTATGTATCA
>Ga0105239_10004679_pt1 | contig 16255 bp, 13 predicted proteins | sample KBSC44metaG_FD_92761 | JGI IMG/M metagenome (GOLD analysis project Ga0105239, IMG submission 92761) | Corn rhizosphere microbial communities from Kellogg Biological Station, Michigan, USA - KBS C4-4 metaG | ecosystem: Host-associated > Plants > Roots > Rhizosphere > Soil | place: Michigan, USA...
GTCGTGATCCGGAATCGGGCCTGGGTGGATCACCCGATCGCGTGACACGTCGTTCAACCCGGGCCGTCGGGGTGGGCCAGATCGTACGCACGGCTGACCTTCAGCGGGACCACCATGCGCCAGGCATCGACGACGAGCTCTCGGGCCTCGCCGGCATCCAAAGAGGCAAGATCGGCTTCGACCCAATGGAACCGCATGTCGGACTCGGATGGCAGGTGGAACTTGCGCGGATCGCCGCCCACCAGCGCCGCGCGCTCGTCCTTCGGGAAGGCGAACCCCATCTCCGTCTCGTCGAGCGAGAACGCCACGTAGACCAGCTGCCCGACGCGGAACTTCAGCCGGTTGCGCACGTAGACCGGGTAGGAGCGCTCCAGCTCGGAGCCGAGCGCTCGGACGTCGTCGACTACGGCCATTCTTCGAGTGTGGCAGCGACGAGCGACTGTCAGACGCGCTCGAACAGAGAAGAGCCGGGGCTACGATTCTCGGCTCTGCATGTCGTGCTGCTCAGCCGCGCTCGCAGACCGTCGGCTGGCCTATCATTCATATGCGATTCGCGAGGGAGAGGGATTCACGTGGCGCAATCAAGGCAGCTCCGCACGCAGTGACTGCTCAACGGTGGGGCATCATCGGTGCAGGGAGCATCTCGCGCACGGTGGTCGCCGACCTCCAAACGTGCCAGGGAGCCGAGGTCGTCGCCATCCAGAGTCGCGATGCCGATAAAGCAGCGAGCTTCGCGGAGGAATTCGGCATCAGCGTCTCCACCGGCTCCCTTGAAGAGTTGCTCGCCGACGCATCCATCGATGCCGTCTACATCGCGACGCCGTTCGCCACCCATCACGCGATGGCGCGACAGGCACTGGTCGCGCGCAAGCATGTACTCGTCGAGAAGCCGATGGCCATGAACGCTTCCGAGGTGGAGGACCTCTTCGCGCTAGCGGCCGAGCAGGAGCGGTTCCTTATGGAGGCGATGTGGATGAAGTTCAACCCCGCCTTTCGGCGACTGCACGCGGAAATGGCCGCGGGTCGCATCGGGACGCCCCGCAGCGTACGCGCGTCGTTCGGCATCCCGCAGCCGGCCGACATGGAGAGTCGGTGGGACGTGACCCGCAGTGGTGGCTCGCTGCTCGACCAGGGGATCTACCCGGTGACACTCGCATACTCCGTATTCGGCACACCCGTCTCCATACACGCGGCGGGTGAAATCCGTGACGACGGCCTGGACCTGGCCGAGCACTTCACGCTGGAGTTCGGCGACGGGCGGTTCGCGCAGTGCGCGAGCTCTATGAATACGTTCTACGACCTCTCCGCCGCAGTCAGTGGCACCGCCGGTTGGATTGGCATGCCCGAACCATTCTGGGCGCGCACAACCCTTCGCTTGCACGTCGATAACATGCAGACGATTTTTCAAGAGCCCGTGCTCGTCGAGTATGAGCAAGAGGGGAACGGGTACGTGCCGATGCTGCGAGAGGTCATCGAGGCGATCGGCGAGGGTGAGATCCAGCATTCAGTCCACCCGGCTTCCGACACGATCGCCGTGTTCCGGATCCTCGATGGGATTCGTGCCCAGTTGGGGGCGTCGAGATCGTGACGTCGCCTAGTAGACGGACTCGCCACCGTCCGACGTCAGCAAGGCTCCGCTCACATTTGCACTGTCGTCGCTGAGTAGGAAGGTGATCGATGCGGCGAGATTCTCCGGCAGCGCGATGGGGACCGGCGGGGAGAAGCTCTGCACGCGGTCCGGGCCGTAGCCACCCGTGATGACGGGGCGCATGCCCGTCAGCGTTCCACCTGGGGCCACTGTGTTGACTCGGATCCCGTTCGGCTCGTACATGAACGCCATGCTGCGGGTGACGCCGACAACCGCGTGTTTGGAGGCGGTGTAGGCGAGCCCGGATGAGGATCCGCGAAGGGCGGCCTCTGACGCGACATTCACCACGGCGCCGCGGCCCGCGTCAAGCATGAACGGTATGACGGCACGGGTGAGACGAATCAATCCGAAAACGTTGACGCTGAATGTGCGTTCAAGAATCGCGTCGGTCACCTGATGGATGGCACTGAAGTCGTCGGAGAGCCCTGCCACATTGGCGAGACCATCGATTCTTCCCCCCGCCGCTTCTATGACACGCGCGATCGCGCTCTCGTCGGTGATGTCGGCGGCAACCGGCCGGATGTCCGCGTCGGGCAGGGATGCAGCGAACTCCGCCAGCTTGGCCTCGGAAAGGTCGACGGCGACCACAGTGCCGCCTTCCCGAGCGACCCGGGACGCAACGGCGCGTCCGATCCCCGAGGCCGCTCCGGTGACGATGACGGTCTTGCCGGAAAAGCGCTCCGGGGTGACGGTCTCGACCCAACCGGTGTCGACCACACCGTCGTTCGCGCCGCCGATCTGGGACAGCAACTGCTGGGCGACACCGGCTGAATCCGGCGCGCCCGTTGCTTCGAGCATGCGCGCCAGCGGGAGGTTCTTCAGGATCGCGAGCGACGCCGTGTCCAAGCCGGCCTGCTCTGCGAATGCCACGAAGACTGATGAGCCCGCGGGATGCTTCATCCACGCTCCGATGGTGCTGTTCGCGGTCAGTGAGGTGGGTTCGGGTGCACTCATGATGCTCTCGCCTATTTCATCTGCGCGAGCAAGAACTCGCGCACCTGTTCAATATGTTCGCGGTCCTCAGGCGCGCCACCCATGAAGAGGCCGTGGGGCGCGGCTTCCCAGACGTGGAGTTCCGTCACCACGCCGGCGTTCACGAGTCTCCGATGCAGCCGAACTGCGTCGGAGAGGAGCATGTCGCGGGTGCCGGCCGTGATGATCGTCGGAGGAAAGCTGTCGTCGTATTCGCCGAAGAGTGGCGAGATGTACGGGTGCTCCACCGGGTACTCGGTCTTGTACAAGGTGAGCATGTGGGCGAACTCATCGGGCGATGTCCCTTCGCCGTTGGTGTACCAGGTGTCTCCCTGAAAGGTGAAGTCGACGGGCGGTGAGATCAGTCCCAGGCCAGCCGGCACCGGAAGTCCTTCGTCTCGCGCGCGCAACGTCAGAGCGACCGCGAGATTCCCACCGCCGGACTGCCCCATGACGACGATGTCCTCCGGCGCATGGTCTTCGAGAAGTTCACGGTAGACCGCCATGCAGTCGTCGAGCCCTGCAGGGAAGGGATGGTGGGGCAGCTGACGGTAGTCCATGCCCCACGTCCGTAGTCCCATGTTCGCCGCGATCAGCTGGGTCGATCGTCGCGCAGTCGCGCCGCCGCCGAACGTAAAGCCTCCACCATGAATGTTCATCAACACTCGGGCGTCGTCGGGAGTCCAGGACGCTGGCGTAGCGACGATGAATGTGGCTCCATTGAATGTGCGGTCGGCGACGTCGACATGCTCCGCCGACGGGGGCGCTCCCGTTGTGGCCATGGCCACCAACTCCACCGTTTCAGGGTCGGTGGACGCGGCCGCCGCTTCGAGCATTGCCCAACCTTTGGTATCTGACGGGGTGGGGTTGGGCTGCGCGGGACGCTCATGGATGGCTTTCAGGATCGCTTGCGCTTCGGTCGAGATGGTCGTGGGAATACGCAACTGCAGTGACACGAGGTGCTCCTTCGGATGAGGTTGGGCTGTCGTCAGCTGAGTGATTGACCGTGGGATCCGGCGACCCGCCCAAGCCACGCGAGGCTCGGCTTGGGCGTCCGGACGAACGTCTGGCGGTCAACCGCGATCAGACCGAACGTGGGCGACCAGTGGCCCCATTCGTAATTGTCGAGAAGACTCCAATGCAGATAGCCGTCGACCTGAACACCGCCTGCTACATTCGCGGCAAGCCCTCGTAACGCCTCCCGCGTGTAGGCAATGCGGCGCTCGTCGTCGGGAGTGGCGATTCCGTTCTCAGTGACCAGGATGGGAAGCCCGGTGACCTCCGCGGCGTGTGCCACAGAAACGGAGAGAGAATCCGGTCGGTAGGCGGTGCCAATCATGGTGTTGTCCGGGCTCGCGGGGTGCGGAACGAGCCCGTCCTTGTCCACCTGCTGGGATGTGTACGTTTGCACGCCGATATAGTCGTCCGACCGGGCCGCGTCGAGGTAGTAGTCCTCGAATGCCCATCGCACTTGCTCGAGGCGAGCCTCACCCCCGGGTGCTGCGGTGAAGGCTTGACAGGCGACGCTCCAGCCCACTTTCGCGTCGGTGCGGTCCCGGAGGACGTCGCGTGCGACGTGGTGTGCCGTGACGAGAGGTGCGCCGTCTTCGGGTTCCGGCACCGGCAACGGCGGCTGCTTGTATTCGGAGTCGCTCTGGCTTTCAACCGTCGGACTCTGCCACTGCGCGAGATCACCGCGCGCGGCGGCTGCTTCCAGATTGATGATCATCGCGAGCATGTTGGGTTCGTTGATGGTGACCACGTGGCTCACGCCTTCGAGAATCGGCGCGATGGTCTCGACGTAGCGCGCGAACGCGTCTGTCGCGTCCGGAGCGTTCCAGCCACCGCGTTCCGCGAACCACGCTGGGGAGCTGAAATGGTGGAGGGTGATGATCGGCTGAATGCCCAGTTCCAGGGCGGTGTCGATCATGCGCCGATAGTGGGCGATGAGCGCGGGGGAGAAGATCCCGGGGCGGGGTTCGATCCGTGCCCACTCAATGCCGAATCGGTAGGCGTTCAGTCCTGCTTCTGCCAGCAGAGTCATGTCCTCGCGGTAGCGGTGATAGCTGTCGTTGGCGTCGCCGCTCAACTCCATCCCCGGGATGAGTCCCTCGCGGGCCCACCAGTCGCTGTTGATGTTGTTGCCCTCGATCTGGTGGGGAGAGGTTGAAGCACCCCAGAGGAAGTTGCTGGGGAAGACTGTCATGGTTGGTTCCTTCCGGTCTCGGGTTGGGCGACGAGGGACAAGAGCCAGTCACCGTCGATCGCCCCACCCAGGATGCTGAGGATCTGGTTCATCGGCATGCCGCGCATCATGGCGGTGCCATCGCTGCCGTCGACGGGTTCCTCGCCGCTGGACCCGATGACTGCTTGCATGCGCGCTCGAAGCTGCGGTCCCGCGACGGGGTCGTCCAGCCAACTGCCCGTCTCGGATTGCAGCGTCAGTGTCACGGGGAGAAAGTCGCCGTCAACTTCGACCGTCTGCTCGAGGAGCACCGTCGAGGCACTCTCCGCAACCTGAACGGTGTACAGGCCGGGCGAGACGATGAGTTGCTTTCGGTCGATGTCCCAGTAGCCGAGCACCCGACGATCGAGCTCGACGACAACGTGCTTCGACTGACCAGGTTCGAGGTGGATCTTGTCAAAGCCAGCGAGAATTCGCCGGGGCCGAATGACCGGGCCGACGCCGGTTGAGAGGTATACCTGGACGACGTGTGCGCCGGCTCGGGATCCCGTGTTGGTCACGGTGACGGTCGCCTCCAGGGAGTCGTGCGCCGTGACATCGACGGCCAGACTGTCGGTGGAGAAGGTGGTGTAGCTCAGCCCGTGCCCGAATGGATACCGGACCGGTCGGTCCGCGGTCACGAAGTAGCGGTGTCCGACCATGACGCCTTCGCCGTAGCGCACGTGGCCTTGCTCGCCCGGGAAAGTCAGCCACGCGGGGGTGTCTTCCAGACGCACGGGGATCGTCTCGGCAAGATGCCCGGAGGGGTTCTCCGCCCCGAAGAGGATGTCTGCGATGGCCTTCCCGCCTCCTTGACCGAGCAGGAAGCCTTCCAGGATCGCGTCCACTCGGTCGTGCCAGCCCTCGAGAGTGACGACTCCACCGTTGGCCAGAACGACGACAACCCGCCTGGCAACCTCGGCAAGGGCGTTGATCAGTTCAGTTTGGGACTCCGGCAACTCGAGCCGGCTGCGGTCGAAGCCTTCGGACTCTTCGCTCTCCGGGTTGCCAGCGAAGACGATGACCGTGTCGGCCAGACGAGCGGCTGCGACGGCGTGCGCTCGAAGGGTTTCGTTCTCTGCCGAATCGGTCTGGAATCCCTGTGCGAATGCGACCTGAACGTCGCATTCCTCGGCAAGAATGCGCATCTCGTCGAGCGGGATGTCGACGCGGGTGGCGTTGACGTGCGAACTCCCTCCGCCCTGGTAGCGCGGCTCTTTGGCGAACTCACCGACGACGAGGATCGAGGCACCCTGATTGATCGGCAGGGTGTTGTTCTCGTTCTTGAGAAGGACCGCGCATTCGACGGCCAGCCGTCGAGCAAGATCGTGGTGGGCGTCCCAGTCGGCAGTTGATCGGTCGGAGTTCGAGTAGGCCGCCAGGGCGAGTACCCGCGCTGCCGCATCGTCAACGGTTGCTTCATCGATCTCGCCGGCTTCGACGGCACCGATGACGGCGGCCGTCGCGAACTCTCCAGGACCGGGCATGCCCAGGTCAAGGCCGGCCGCCAGGGCGGCGGGGCGGGTCCGTATCGCACCCCAGTCTGAAACGACGGCGCCCTCGAAGCCCCATTCCTCTCGGAGGACGTCGTTGAGCAGCCAGCGGTTCTCAGCTGCATGGATGCCGTTGATCTTGTTGTACGAGCACATGACCGTTGCCGGCTTGCTCTCGGTGATCACACGCTCAAACGGGGCGAGGTACACCTCCCGGAGCGTGCGATCGTCGACGTCCGAGCTGATGACCATGCGGTCGGTCTCTTGGTCGTTGGCGACGAAGTGCTTCAGCGACGCCCCGACACCTCCGGCTTGGAGCGACTCCACGTAGGCCGAGGCGAGCACTCCCGACAGGAGAGGATCCTCGGAGTAGTACTCGAAGTTGCGACCCCCGAGCGGAGACCTTTTGATGTTGACCCCAGGGCCGAGCAGAATGTCCACCCCCAGAGCTCGCGCTTCGATCGCCAGCGCGCGGCCGACAGCCGCCGCGACGTCCCTACTCCAGCTCGAGCCGATAGCGACGGCGGGCGGGAAACAGGTCGCCGGTTCGCTGTGGTACAGACCGAGGTGGTCGGTTCCTTGAAGTTGACGGCGGACGCCGTTCGGGCCGTCCGCGAGAACGACCTCGCCGATGCCGAGCTCGCTGAACGAAGCCGTCGACCAGAATGTTGCTCCGGTCAGCAAGCTCGCCTTCTGTGCGAGGGTGAGGTCGGTCACTCGGGGTCTCGGTGTCAACGTGTGCTCCTTCAGCGCCCTAGCGCGCGTGGATCGGCCGATCAGCCGGGACGGCTGGAATGACGCTGATCTTTACCCGCGCCGGCGCCAGGTTTTCGGCCTGAACGATCAGTTCGATGTCGCCCACGCCGGTCGGTCGCACGACGGCCAATGCCGACCCGTCGAATGTCTCGACACTGTCGACGCCGAACGGGGCAGTGGGTGCAGGGTCCGCGCTCGCGAGCCCAGCAAGTACGCCGCATCCGGACACCGAAACGGAGACCGTTGTGGCGCCCAGTGGCTGGAGGATGCCGTCTGCGTCGACGATCTCGATCCTGACGAAGGCGGCGTCCTGGGTCCCGACCTCAAGCAGTTCGCGGTCAGCTGTCGCGCGGAGCCGCGAACTACCCGCACCGCTCGCGAGCCGGGTTCGTCCCACTTCCAGGCCGGCCGCGTATGCGATGGCAAGCAGCTCGCCCGGTTGGTACGCGACGTCGAAATCGGCCTGGAGACGCCGAGCGCTGCCCACCGGAGTTCTGCCACAGCTGACGCCGTTGAGGATCAACTCGACCTCGTCGGCTGCCGCATACACCTCGACGGGCAGAACCGTTCCTTCGAAGCCCTCCCAGTTCCAGCTCCCCACCGTGTCGGACCACGACCAGGGCGTCATTCTCGGGATCTGGCCGCTTCGGTCTGGCCTGCCCACCGCGATGTAGGGCTCCGTTCGAAGCCCGAACACGATCTCGCGGTAGAACGACGACGGACGCCGAGCGCCGGTGATGTCGATGTCGCCGCTCCCCGCAGCAAGCCACGGGTATTGCTGGACAACGGCGGGGCCGTCGCCGTAGGTGATGGATCCCAGTCCGGCCTCACCGAGGTAGTCCCAGCCGGTCCAGACGAAATCTCCGATGATGTGGGGATTCGACACCACAAGCTCCCAGTTCGACGCCATCTTGCCCGGAAAGGTCTCGGTTCCGAGAATCACCCGATCGGGGAAGAGCTCACGGTCAAGGAGGTAGCGGGCATCGCCGTAGTTCATGCCCGCGATGTCGAGGACGCTGAACGATTCGCGCGTCCTGTCTGTCACCATGTCTGAGGCCGAGATCTGATTCATCATGTCGCCGGCCTGGGTCATCATGCCGTTGACGCCCTCGCCGGGCGATGTCGGGGGCGCGAATTCCTTCATGCCGGCGACGACCACGTCAAGGCTGGACACGAACCCGTTGATCCCGTTGGTAATCGGCCGCGTCCGGTCAAGAGACCTGATCTTCTCCGCAAGCCGCCGGCTCCAGATGCCCCCGAACGCTGTTCCCGTTTCGGGGATCTCGTTGCCGATGGAGTACGCGATGACGCTCGGGTGATTGATGTCTTTGGCGACAAGAGCCTCGAGGTCTCGCTCCCACCACTGGACGAAGTCCGTCGCGTAGTCGAAGTCCGACTTATTCGACGTCCACATGTCGAACGTTTCGTCGAGGACCATCATGCCGAGGCGGTCACAGGCGGCAAGCAAAGCTGACCCGGCCGGATTGTGCGAGCTCCGGATCGCGTTGAAGCCAGCTTCTTTCAGGAGCCGAACCTTTCGTTCCTCCGCGGCAGCAAGGGCGACGGCGCCGAGGGGGCCGTTGTCGTGGTGGATGCATGCGCCGCGAAGCTTGACAGGCTTCCCATTGATGCGCAGACCTTTTCGGGCGTCGACTTGGATGCGTCGAATGCCGAATGTGACCAGTTCCTCGTCGATGGTGCGGTCGTTCAGGCGCAGTTGAACAAGGCCCTCATAGAGAAACGGGGAATCGGTCGACCAGAGGGCGGGCCGCTCGATATGGAACGTCTGCCTCACCGTGCCGGAGGATCCAGGCAGCAGCGTGATCGGCGACGATGCGGATGCGACCGCGGCAACGCCCTCCTCGTCAATGAAAGTCAGGAGATCAACCGTCACGGTCGTGGCGCCATGATTCGCGACGTCCGCCTCGAGCTCGACGAGACCACGGTCGGAGTCGATGTCCGCCGTGGTGAATCGCACGCCATCGTTGGCGATGTGGACGGGGTCCTTGATGATCAGGTGCACGTCTCGGTAGACGCCTGCCCCGGTGTACCAGCGACTGTCCTGATGGGCGACGCAGGTGACCCGCACCTCGTTCGTCGTTCCGAACCGGAGGTACGGGTCGATACGGATCAGAAATCGGGAATACCCGAAAGCATGTTGTCCGGCGAGGGCACCATTGACGTAGACCATGGCGTCGCGATGCACGCCATCGAACTCCAGAAAGACTTGCTTGCCCTCGTCCGAGGCCTGGGGACTCAGTGTGGTTCGGTATTCGAATGCCCCGCTGGGGAAGTACCCCGATGCTGCTCCGCCAGGCGCGTCCGCTGATCGGGGCTGACTGATGAGAGCGTCGTGGGGAAGGACGACGTCCACCCAATCGCTGGCGGCGCCGCCAAGCTCGGCGAAGGCACTCACGGTGGATCTGAACGACCAACCCTCGTTGAGCAAAGCTCTTGACATGCACAGCTCCGAAACGTCATTGTCGCGATTGTCGCGCGTCAATAGACAATCAGAAGAGTTGTCGCGCGTCAATGCGTTACGCTCAGATCCGTGAAGGGTGGCAGAAAGCGACCGTGGTGACGATCCCGACGAGCAAGGACGTGGCGGCGCGCGCCGGCGTTTCCCGATCCACGGTGAGTCAAATCTTGAACGGCCGTGCAGACCTTTTCGCCCCAGAGACCCAAGCGCGGGTTGCATTGGCGATCACGGAGTTGGGATACCTGCCCTCCGAGGCGGGTCGCACACTCGCCCGAGGCTCAAGCGACATCGTCGTTGCGCTCATTCCCAACACCACCTTTGGAAGCAACATTCAAGACGTCTACGAATCGTTGACCGAGGAGCTCGCAACTCGGGGCCTGACACTGGTGCTCCGTTTCACGGGCCACAACCTCCAAGCTCTGGATCGGGTGGCATCCGGCATCAAACCACGGGCGCTGATTGCATTCGCGCCCTTGGATGACGCTCAACATGCCCTGTTGGCAAAGCGCGGCATTGATGTACTGGAACCGAACGGCCCCGTCGCAACCGACGTCAACGCCCAGATCGGTGCGCACCAGGCCAGGTTCCTCGCCGCCCGCGGCTATCGGCGCCTGGCATATGCGCATCTTCGGGACTCCCGCGACGACACCTTCGGCAGAGACCGAGAAGTGACCTTCGCCGACGAATGTCGGGACCTCGGTCTGGAGGCGCCCCGAATTCTTCACCTCGGGATCTCCCCCGAGGACGCCACCCACGCATTGGATAGCTTGGGAGAGAGGGGTTTCGCCGTCGCCTGTTACAACGACGACGTTGCCACGGCCCTCCTTCATGCCGCCCGGGAGCGTGAATGGGCGGTGCCAGCGGATTTGGCGGTCGTCGGCATGGACAACACGCCGCTGGCTCGCCTGACATCCCCTCCCCTGTCCTCGATGGCATTCGACGGCGCAGCCGTGAGCCGGCAAGCCGTGGAATCGATCGTTGCGCGGCTCGACAACAAGGACGCCGCGCCCAGCATCGAACTGACGCTGATCGACTTTCCGCGAGATTCGACCTAACCCCGGGCCGAGTCACCCTGCGGTCAGCAGGTGCTGTTGCCGACGCAGCCGGAGTGCGGCAGCTCTCGCACCGGTTTGATCGTCCTGATCCCCATGCTCGTCTTCTTCCTCTTCATGCAGCGCTGCATCGGTCTCCGACTCAGTATTGACACGCGACAATGCGTCAACGTACAGTTTTGACGCGCGTCAATGAGAAGCATCCTGACGCTGCACTTGAAGCACCCCCGTGCACTCACACAGCAACACCGACGAAGGAGTCGAAATGAAGAAGCGATTCGTCCTGTCCGGCATGGCTATTGCGTTGGCGGTTGGACTGGTCCTCAGCGGTTGCAGCGGAGGCGCCGCCCCAACCAAGCCCGCCACTGCGGCGACCCTCACCCTGTCGCAGACCGCACAACCGTCGAACCTCTCCGTCGGTAACTTCGGAGGCGGTGACGCGACCATCTACCTGTCCGTCTATGACAGCCTTCTCAGCCAGAACATCAACGGCGTGCTGAGTCCCGGTGTGGCCAGCTCATGGAAGACGTCGTCGGACGGCAAGACCATCACGTTCCAGATCCGCGCAGGTCAGAAGTTCTCGGACGGCGAGAAGGTCGACGCGAAGGCGGTCGTCGACTCGATCGAGGTCTCACGCAAGGGCGTCGGGAGCGCAGGCCAGCTGAAGACCATCAAGTCGGTGTCCGCGTCCAACAACTCCACGGTGGTGATCACGCTGACCCAGCCCGACGCGTCGATCCTGTACCAACTCGCCGGGACCCCTGGCGCGATCGGAGCGCCGAAGTACCTGACGGCCGCCTCCTCCAAGCTCGACCCGATCGGATCCGGGCCGTACACGTTCGACAAGTCCGCTAGCTCCATCGGTTCGCTGTACGTCCTCAAGAAGAACCCGAACTACTGGAACAGCAAGGCCTTCCCGTTCTCGACGGTCAAGTTCCGTATTCTTGTGGACTCGACGGCGATCTCTAACGCAATGAAGTCGGGCCAGCTGGACTTCACGCAGCTCACCAGCCTGTCGGACGCCGCTCAGTACCCGAGCCCTCAGTTCCACACGGGGAAGCTGCTCCCGTCGACGACGGCGGTCATCGTGATCGATGACCGGGCAGGCAAGGTTGTTCCCGCGCTCGGCGACGTCAGGGTCCGTCAGGCGATCAACCTCGCTTTCGACCGCAAGCTGATCTCAGAGAAGCTTGTTGCCGGCAGCTTCCCAACGGCCCAAATGGCAAACCCCAACGGCAAGATCTACGACAAGGCCCTGGACGACAAGTACAAGTTCAATATCGCCAAGGCCAAGCAGCTGATGGCTGCGGCTGGCTACGCCAACGGTTTCAAGGTCACCATGCCCAGCGACGCCTTCTCCACCCAGTTCGACTCGACAATCAGCCAGTCGCTTGGTGCGATCGGCATCGAGGTGAACTACGAGACGGTTCCTATCCAGGATCTCTTCACCAAGCTCTACTCGGGCACCTACGGCATGTTCTTGTACTTCAACGGGTTCTCAGGCAGTGATGCCAAGGATATGGGCCAGGTTCTCACCGGTTCCTTCAACCCCTTCAACTACACGACCCCGAAACTCGACGCTCTTCTCGAGAAGGCCAACAGTGCGCCCGCTGCAGAGCAGGCCGCTGATTTCCGCGCGGTCAATGAGTACATCACCGAGCAAGGTTGGTTCGTGCCGCTTGTCGATGTTGGTGGCGCGTACGTATCGTCGAAGTCCGTCAAGTACACGCCTTCGGTGGCCACCTATATCAATCTGCTGCCTTACTCTCCCGCGAACTAATCGCCTAACGGATCAGGGGATGCGCAGCCGACCGCTGCGCATCCCCAAGGAGTACGAGTGTGATCACCTTCATCCTTCGGCGCCTCATCTCGGGTGTCGTGCTCATCGTCGTCGTCACCGGAGTCACCTTCTTCCTGACGCACGCGGCGAGCATTCCCGTCGCACACAATCTGCTCGGCCCCACCGCTAGCCCGGCTCAAGTTGCCCACCTGAACCATCAGCTAGGCCTTGACCGCCCGGTTGTCGTCCAATACTTCTCCTGGGTGGCCGAGGCCGTCCGTGGCAATTTCGGCTCCTCATACTTCTCGAGCCAGCCGGTTGGCGAGGCCCTGGCCGATCGCCTGCCGGTGACCTTGTCCGTCGTCCTCGTCTCCCTGTTGATCACCCTGGTGATCAGCGTCGTCCTTGGCGTTCTTGCCGCCTCGAAGCGCGGACCGCTGGACTTCGTGATTCAGGCGATCTCGACCCTGTCCTTCGTCTTTCCGGGGATCATCATCGGCATCGCGTTGGTTTTCGTCTTTTCGATTTGGCTGCACCTGCTGCCGGCTGTCGGGTACACGAAGTTCCAGGACTCCCCAGCGGGGTGGTTCGGGTCGATCATCCTTCCAGCGATCGTCCTCGCCATTGGAGGAATTGCGTCGTTGTCTGCGCAGATCCGCGGCTCCCTGATCGATGAATTGAGCCGCGACTACGTCCGCACCCTTCGCAGTCGCGGAATCTCGGAAAGATCGATCCTCTACAAGCACGCACTCCGCAACGCATCCGGGCCGGCTTTCACCACCTTCTCGCTCCTGTTCATCAGCCTGTTCGGCGCCGCTCTGTTCGTCGAAAAGATCTTCGCGCTCCCGGGATACGGCTTCTACGCCTTCACCGCGACCGTCCAAGGCGATCTGCCCGTCATGCTCGGCGTGACCCTCTTCAGCGTCATCCTGGTCGTGATCGTCAACCTCATCGTCGACCTGATCAGTGGCTGGCTCAACCCGAAAGCGCGGATCTCGTGACCACGCCACCCGTTCCCGACGTCGCAGTGCCGACGTCCAAGAGGCAGGGAGCTCTCCGGCGCCTGCTCCGCAAACCACTTGGCCTCGTCTCGCTGACGGTTCTCGTCCTCCTGGTGCTGATTGCGATCCTGGGGCCTCTGTATGGACACAACCCCAACTTCAGCACCTTGAAAGACATCAATGTCGGCCCGGGTTCGCCTGGGCATGCCCTCGGTGCCGACCAGTTCGGACGCGACATTCTCGCGCGGCTCCTTGCCTCGCTCAATGTCTCGCTCATCAGCGGCGCCATCGGCGCAGGCGTCTCCACGATCCTCGGAACGGTCTTCGGCCTGATAGCGGGGTACACCGGAAAACGCACCGACGCGGTCACCTCCTGGGTGTTCAGCCTGGTGATGACATTCCCGGCACTGGTGCTCGTTCTCGTCCTCTACCCCATAACCGGTGGCTCCTACCAAGTCATGATGGTGATCTTCGGGGTGTTCCTCTCCCCCGGCACCTTCCGCCTGGTTCGCAATCTCGTCATCGTGGTGCGCAACGAGCTGTACGTCGATGCCGCGCGAGTCGCCGGTTTGTCCACATTCCGCATCCTTTCCCGACACGTGCTCTATGTCATCCGCGGTCCTCTCATCATCTCGGTGGCCTTCCTGGCCAGCACCGCGATCGGCGTTCAAGCCGGCCTGGCTTTCCTCGGACTCGGCTCAACCCTCGTGCCGAGCTTCGGGGCGATGACGAGCGATGCGTTCGCGAACATCTACACCGCGCCTGTGCAGCTCGTGTGGCCATCGCTCACCCTTGCCCTGCTGACCGGATCCATCGTTCTCCTCGGAAACGCACTCCGCGACGTGCTCATGGACGTCGGGGGCGTCGCCAAGGCGGTGAAGACCAAGGGGCGCGGTCACACATCGGAAAGGGACACCGCTACCCCCCATATCGAGGATGATGCGCCACATGGCGGTCTGCTGGCGCTCCGGAACCTCCGCGTCTCGTACACCCAGCCGGACGGTTCCGAGCGCCTGGTGGTACGTGATGTCTCCCTCGACGTCAAGATCGGTGAGGTCGTCGGCCTCGTCGGCGAATCCGGTTCGGGAAAGACGCAAACCGCCTTCTCCGTCCTGGGGCTGCTCCCTCGGGAGGCTCACGTGGAAGCGGACCTTCTCAGTGTCGGAGGCGACGCGATCTCCTTGTCCGACCCGGCAGCGATGCGAGGTATCCGAGGCGGTGTCGTCGCATACATTCCGCAAGAACCGATGTCGAACCTCGACCCCTCGTTCACCATCGGGAGTCAGCTCGTCGAGGGTCTGAGCGCGGGCATGTCGAAGCGAGAAGCGAAAGCAACGATCCTCGCGCTCCTCGCGCGGGTGGGCATCGGCGACCCTGTCCGCACTTTCAAGTCGTATCCCCACCAGATCTCGGGCGGCATGGCCCAACGGGTGCTCATCGCCGGAGCCGTGGCGGGCAGGCCGAAGCTCCTGATCGCCGACGAGCCGACTACCGCCCTCGACGTGACAATCCAAGCCGAGATCCTCGACCTCCTGCGAGATCTACAGAGCGAACTCGGGATGGGCGTTCTGCTCGTCACGCACAACTTCGGGGTCGTCGCCGATCTCTGCGATCGGGTCATCGTCATGCAAGCTGGGGAGATTGTCGAAACCGGTGATGTGCGCTCGGTGTTCACGTCACCCAAGCATTCGTACACGCGGGAACTCGTGGGCGCCATCTTGGACGAGAACACGGTTCGCTCCGACCCGCCCCCACGTGCCGCAGGGGCTCTCACTTCGGAAGGTACAAAATGACCTCCCTTCTCTCCGTCACGGATCTTCGACTGAGCTACCCGAGCCGAGGCTTCAGAGCCAAACGCCCTGAGGTTCTCCGCAGTGTCAGCATCGACATCGCCCCCGGCGAAACTCTCGGTCTGGTCGGCGAATCGGGCTCGGGCAAGACCACGCTCGGCCGGGCAATTCTCGGCCTTGCCAAGCCGACCGGTGGAACGATCGTGTTCAACGACCAGGACATCACTCACCTGTCACCGCGCGAGCGCCGCGCCATTGCGCGAGACGTGCAAGTCGTCTTTCAGGACCCCTTCACGTCGTTGAACCCCGTCTTGCAGATCGGCGACATCCTCTCCGAGCCGATCATCGCGCAGGGCACCTCACGGTCCGACGCACAGAAATCGGTGGGCGATCTGCTGGATCAAGTCAACCTGCCCGCCAACGCGGCCGCCCGCTACCCGCGCGAGTTCAGCGGCGGTCAAAGGCAGAGGATCGCAATCGCCCGCGCCCTCGCGCTGAGACCGAAGCTCATCGTCTGCGATGAGCCGGTCTCCGCGCTGGACCTCACCACCCAGGCCCGCGTTCTCGACCTCCTCATCGACATTCAGCGCCAGACCGGCGTCGCTTACCTCTTCATCACGCATGACTTGTCTGTCGTGCGTCATATCAGCCACAACGTCGCAGTGATGTTCAAGGGAGAGCTGGTGGAGACCGGGACAGCAGCCCAGATCACGGAGGCTCCCGAGCACGACTACACCAAATCGCTCCTCCTTTCCGCTCCCATCGCCGATCCGGATCGGCAACGCGAACGTCGCGAGCAGAGGCGGGCCATGAAATCCTTTGTCACCGCCTAAGAGCGAGCGGAAGGAAGGATACGTCCGGGAAAGCGACGCGACTGCTTGACGAACTGAGCCGTCGCTTCTTGGTCCGATTCCGGGTCGTGGGGCAGCGCCTGGCCATCTCTGCCGGAGCGAACGTCAAGGTCTGTGGGACAGACATCGGAAGAGAGGGAAAAAGCCCCGGAATCTCAGTGATTCTGGGGCTTTTCCGCGGCGGTACCGGTGGGATTTGAACCCACGGA
>Ga0105239_10004681_pt1 | contig 16243 bp, 15 predicted proteins | sample KBSC44metaG_FD_92761 | JGI IMG/M metagenome (GOLD analysis project Ga0105239, IMG submission 92761) | Corn rhizosphere microbial communities from Kellogg Biological Station, Michigan, USA - KBS C4-4 metaG | ecosystem: Host-associated > Plants > Roots > Rhizosphere > Soil | place: Michigan, USA...
CGGATCCGGACGTGATCCGAGTCGGCGACGACTTCTATTTGACGTCCACCTCGATGCACTACGTGCCGGGATGTCCCATTGCGAAGTCCAAAGACTTGGTCAACTGGTCCATGGCAGGTTACGCCGTCGACCGGTACGACGAAGACCCTCGCTGGGATATGAAGGGCGGGGAACTCTACCTAAACGGTTCTTGGGCGACAGCGCTCCGGTACCACAACGGCCAGTTCTACCTAGGGTTTTGCACTCCGGAGGGATGGGGCATTCCCCACGGCCACTTTTCGATGTGTGTCGCCAAGAGTGTTGTCGGGCCCTGGAAACGAACGATCTTTCCCGAGTTCCTATACGACCCTGGCCTATTCTTCGACGATGACGGCCGTGTCTACGTGGTGCATGGTCAAGGAACGCTTTATCTGACCGAACTTGCCGCCGATGCCCTTTCCGTCAAGCGTCCGGCCGTGAAGATTTGGTCGGGTGGGTTCGACGCGAATGGCGAACTCGGAACCAAGAAAGGCTCCGCGCCTTTCGGCCTTGAGGGCTCCCACGTGTACAAGATCGGCGGTCGCTACTACATCACCTGCCCAGGCGGCGGCACCGAGGGCTTTCAGATCTGCTTGCGTTCGAACAACATCACGGGGCCTTACGAATGGAAACGAATCTGCAAGGATGATCGCGCCTATCCGCCGAACGGGCTTCACCAAGGCGGGATGGTCCAGTTGAAGAACGGCGATTGGTGGTTCGTCATCATGCAAGACCGAGGACCCGTTGGGCGAGTCCCAATGCTTGTGCCCGTCAAATGGGTCGATGGTTGGCCGATGCTCGGTGAGGGAGGCGAGGGGAAAGGCGTTATTACTTCTCGCAAGCCCGCCACCGGCAGCGTTCAACCGGAACAGTCACCCGCGACTTCGGACGAGTTCAGATCCTCCAAGCTTGGGCTTCAGTGGCAATGGAATCACAACCCGGACAACGAAAACTGGTCGTTGACCGAGCGCCGCGGGTACTTACGGATCCGGGCTGGAGTCGCCGAAAACCTCACCCACGCTCGCAATACGCTCACTCAACGGGTTCAGGGGCCACGTTCGGAGGCGACAACCCAACTGGACGTGAGCGGTCTAAGGGACGGAGACACCGCCGGACTCGGGGTCTTCCAATTCCCGTACGCCTTCGTGGCGGTGCGCCAAGAGAAGGGAAGACGCCGCGTGGTGATGGTGAACGACGGCAAGGACGTTGCAACGTTTGACGATTTCGACGGCCGGTCGATCTGGCTTCGGGCCATTACAACCGACCATGGATTCCGAGCAAGTTTCTCCTATAGCCTCGACGGCAGAACCTTCACTCCTATCGGAAACACCTTACTCATGGGACTCGGCCTTGATTGGACGGCAAACCGATTCGCTCTCTTCAACTTCAGCCGGCAACTTACCGGCGCAGGTGGAGCAGCCGATTTTCACTGGTTTCACCTGATGATGCCGAACAACGACTCTGCTGCAAGTGCCGGTTCGATCGGACTAGACCGACCCTAGAGTTTGTTCGCGCTCGGGAGGTAAAGGTCCGCCAGTATCCAAATCTCATCCCGGCCAGTGATTTGTCACGCCATCCGATCAGTTGGTCGGGTGGTGACCCGCGTGCTCTCCCCCTTTCTTCGGTCTGCCATCGTGCTTCTCCGACGAGTTGCCGTGCGCATGGCCGCCTTCCGTGCCCATGTTCGCCATCATCGCCATGCACATCTCTTGCATTGCCTTTTCTTGGGTCACCATTTCGTTCACCGTGGCCGTCGTCGCATCGATTCTTTCTGCTCCTTGAGTGCCATTCATTTTCGCGACGAGATCTGCGAGCTTTGCTTGGCCCTTTGCCATATCGGCCATGCACTGCTTCATGTCCATCATCGGCATTTTGGCTGCGTGGGCGGGTTCGGTCGCCGCAGAATGGCGCCGGTGCGGGTGGCTGTGCGTTTGAGCGAAAGAGCTAATCGCCGCCGCCGCCACTAGTATGCCAAGGACAAATCTGGATTTCATGAGGATCTCCTTCGAGCCACTCTCGGGATCGATTGCCTATGTTTCGTCAATCGACAGCCCGCAAGCCAGTCGTTGCTTCCGCGTCATGGGATTGCACGACGTTGAAGTGCAGCCGTTGGTCGATCCATTTCTTCAAGCCCTTGGCCTGGGGTGCGAATAGGCGCATGACTCCCGATCTCCAATCCTTGTTTCTTGCGGGATGTCGGCAAGTATGAAGCCCCAGGAGGCGTAGCGAGGGGCCACATAGGGCTTTACGTTTGTTCCTCGTAGACAGTCAGTATAAGTCGCGGTTATAGTCTATAAGGTCGAAGACTAGTCGGATAAGTCGGCTCCAAAGGAATGGACGGTATCGCTACAGTGTAACGTAATGGTGGCCCGGTAATCGGCGTATAGATTATTAGAAACGCCGTTCGAGGAATGTCTTCCTTTACGGTAGTGGGAGAATTAAGAATGTTGATGTCGCAGTCGCTGAAAACTCGAGTGTTGGCCACGATCGCCGTCGGTGTGCTAAGCCTGGCGCCCATGGCTAGTTATGCGCAGCGTGGTGGGGGCCGCTCCTCTGGCGGAGGCCATTCCTTCGGCGGAGGCCGCTCCTTCGGTGGTGGCGGCAGCTTCCGAGGCGGCGGCTCATTTGGCGGTAGCCGGGGTTTTGTTGGCGGCCGCCGCTATGGCGGTTCATACCACCGAGGAGGTTATGGCGGAGGCTTCGGCTTGGGTATTGGCTTCGGTCCCGCATACGTTTACGGGCCGGACGTGGTGGTCGGAGGCGGCTATCCGTATGCTTACGAACCCGCCCCCTACTACCCGTATGACGACTATCCTTACGTCTTCGGAGGCGGAATTTGGATCGGCGGAAGGTTTGTCCACCATGGCTATGGCGGCTACCACCGAGGTGGCTCGTTCCGAGGCGGTTCCTTCCACGGCGGGGGTGGGTTTTCCCATGGTGGCGGGGGCCGAAGGCGCTAAGCCGCAGATAGAGACATCGCGGTGATGCCGGCGCCCGGGGTGGGGTCAGGCCCTTGCTTTCGCATTGGCCAATTCCACCGCATCCGGGCCCGCCGGGAATCGAAGTTGTCCGGACTGATCGTTCGCGGCTCGCCAAACGCCTTCGGCGACGTCCGATTCGACCGTCACCAGCGCAGGCTGTCCAAACGCAGCGAGAATAGGTTGGGCGAAGGGGAGATACGGTTCCGGGACGACCTCTTCGATTCGCACGTCAGTATTCTGTGAAAATCTGGTGGTCGGACCGTAACCTGGTTCGACCAATTTGACGAAGACGTTAAAGTCGCGAAGCTCCCACTCAAGCGATTCGGTGAACCCCTCGATGGCCATCTTGCTTGCGGCATAAATCGACACAAGCGGCATTGGGGCGAGGGTCACACTGGAAGTTACATTGACCACGACCCCTGACCGGCGGGCCCGGAATTGGGGAATGACCGCCTGGGTCATCGCAATCGTCCCGAACACGTTCGTCTCAAAGATCTCGCGGACCTTGGCAAAGGATGTCGCCTCAAGTGCGCCAATGAGGCCGATGCCCGCGTTGTTCACGAGGACGTCGATGGGGCCGCTCGCCTCCAATGCCGCTCGGATGCTCTCGGCCTTGGTCACGTCCAGCGCCAGGATACGGATTCGGTCGGATTGAGGAAGTACGTCCCCTCGCGGCGAGCGCATCGTAGCGATCACGTTCCAACCTTGGGCGTGAAAATGGCGCGCGGTCTCCAGCCCATAACCCGAAGAGCAGCCAGTGATGAGAACGGTTTTCTTTTCCATGACAATATCATTTTGGAGAACCCCCTGCGGACTATCGACCACTATAAGTCCGTAAATTATCTGCCATAGTCCGGAAATGGCCGACCCGCTTTCGGAAGTCATCGCAATCCTTCGCCCACGCGCGGTCTTCTCGAAGGGAATAAGTGGAGCGGGGGTGTGGGGTGTGCGCTACTCCGAATTTGGTCAGCCGAGCTTCTGCATCGTATTGGAAGGCGACTGCTTACTGGAGGTGGAGGGACAAAAGGCCATTGCCCTGGCCGCCGGCGATTTTGTGCTTCTCCCGGCGACTCCCGGGTTCGTCCTTTCCGGGTTTGAGCCGGTGATACCAAGTTTCGTCGATCCGAAAACCACACCCTCGCCTACCGACGAAGTTCGACACGGACGCCCTGATGGCGATCCCGATGTCCGTTTACTTGGCGGCAGCTTCGTTTTCGACTCGCCGGACGCCGGATGGTTGGTCTCTCTGCTGCCCGCTATCATTCACGTTCGAGGGGTTGAGCGCCTTTCGACGCTCGTACGGATGGTTCGCGAGGAGTTTCTTCAGCCGCGATCCGGTCGTGATTTCACGCTTTCTCGGCTCGTCGAGCTATTGCTGGTCGAAGGCCTACGATCATCGCACGCCAAAGACATGCCGCCGGGCTTCTTGCGCGGTTTGGCCGACCCTCGGATCACGGCCGCGATGCGGCTCATGCACAGCGCACCGGAGCGCCCTTGGACTGTCGCACATTTGGCGCACGAGGTGGGTCTTTCCCGATCCGCATTCTTCGATCGTTTCACCCGTGCGGTTGGTCTTCCGCCAATGGAGTACCTCCTCAGCTGGCGGATGGCCATCGCGAAGGACTTACTGAGAAATCACGACCTGAGCCTAACCGAAGTCGCGCTTCGCGTCGGCTACGGCTCTGCCGGCACGTTCAGCACGGCCTTTAACCGGCAAACAGGCCAGTCACCAGGGCGATTCTCGCGAATGTCGATCTTGAATAACGATTCGATTTGTTCAGCGACCCTACGACTTCGGCAGAAGTGAGGAGATCTGGTCGCCAACGGCTTTGGCTTGCACAGTTGCCTCTGCGATGGTTGGCCCCGGCGGAGTATTGGGACCACCGGGAACGCCAGGTCTCTTGTGGCCGATGGCCGTGAGATACGCGGACAGTAGGGTGTCTTGGCGCGACTTGACGAGCTTGTAGATGTCGTCCCCATTCTTGGGGAAAAGTGCTTCGGCCTTCGGAATTCGGTCTACCTGGACTCCGAAGGCGTCGCGAAAGATTGCTTGCGCCATGACCCAATGTCCCTCGGCGTTCGGATGCACTCCATCCCCCGCAAATGCAAAGTTTGGGTCAGTTTTTCGCCGAGCGTCCAGTGCCTCCCGGAGGGGACCATGAAAGTCGACGACGTTCCATCCCTTTTTGCGTTGGGCGAGCAGCCACTTCGCGTATCCGTCTAGAACCTGGTCCCGCTTGTTTTGCGTACTCGGCCCCTTGTTATCGAAAATCGGCGGGGTGCAGAAAACGATGCGCTTGACTCCGCTTCGCGTGGCAGTTTCGTCGATTTTGACCATCGCCGCCGCGAATCGGTCCAGCCCGGGCTGGCCTGGGGGAAGGCAGTCGGAGTCGTTCATTCCGTAGCAGACAAAGAGCAAGTCGGGCTTCGTCGTCGTGAGGGTACGCAGCAGACGGTCGCCGAGCATCGGGTGACCGAAGCCAAACGCCTTCGTATGGCCGGCGTTCTCATCGCCAATAAGATCCGTTCCGGTCTCGCTCGCCAGACCGACGTTGACGAAGTCTTTTTGGATACCGTTCGCGAGGCACCAGCACTCGACGTCCGCCACGTAGTCGCCCGCCTGGGTAATGCTATCGCCGAGGAAGACGATGCGGTGCATTCCGCGAAGGATCTGGGGTTCTCGGCTGGTCGCGGGAGAGGCGTTGGCGGCGAGCAGAAGTATGGAGAGGCAACTGGCGAGCACGCTTGTAGCTTATTCCCTCGCGCTTGTCAGTGAAGGCGCCTGAAAAGCGGCGGCTGTCTTTCCTGCTGGCGTCTGAGTTTCAGTCTTTGCCGGCCTCACGATAGTAAAGCCGCTCGTACTCCGGGACGATGATGTCGGCCGTGAAGCAGCCTTCCGCAAATTGTTTAGCTTCCCGACCCATCGCAAGCCGCCGATCTACGTCGGCGATCAATTCATCGACCCCACAAGCCAGACCTACCGCGTCGCCGGCATCGACCAGCAGCCCGGTGGAATCGCCGCGGATGACCTCTGGAATCCCGCCTACCCGAGTCGAGACCGAGGGACATCCGTGGAACATGCCTTCCAAAATGCTTAAGCAGAAACTCTCCGAATCCGAAGTCACGAGGCAGAGGTCGGCGGCGGAGTAGTACTCCTCGACATTCTGAATTCGCTCGCGCACCAAGACCCTATCGGAGAGACCAAGCCTATGCACCTCCGACTCAAAGGGCGCAAAGGATTCGCCGGCCAGCACGAGCAACCGGAAAGGCGCCTTTACTAAAGCTGTCGTCTGCAAGAGAAGGTCGATACGCTTGATCGAACGCAGATTCGAAGCGTGAATCAACAGCGCCTCTTCACCGACACCCAACTCCGCCCTTATCTCCTCCCTTGAGCGTAGCCGCGGAGCCGGGGAGACGAAGTTGTGGATCACTTCGATCGGGCGCGTAATTCCTAAAAGCCGACGTGTTTCTGCTTCGAGGAAGGCGGAGACCGCGGTGACGGCGTCGGACTTCTCCAGGGCGTGGCGAATCGCCGGGCCGTAGGCGGGATGACTGCCGAGGAGGGTGGTGTCGGTGCCGTGGAGGGTGGTCACGACCTTCGGGCGCTCCGATGGTTCCAGCATCGACAGGGCAAGAATCGCGGCGGTGGCGTGGGGCACCGCGTAGTGGACGTGCAGGATGTCCAGTCCGTAGGCGCGGCTCACCTCCGCCATCTTTACGGAAAGCGGCAGCGTGTAATCCGGGTACTTGAAGAGCTCGTGATCTCCAACGTCTACCGGGTGGAACTGGATGCGAGGGTGCTCAAGCGGGAGGCGGAAGGGGCGTTCGTAGCTGATGAAATGAACTTCGTGCCCGCGCAGAGCGAGCTCGATCCCGAGGGTCGTCGCGAGGATCCCGCTGCCGCCCACGGTGGGGTAGCAGACGATGCCGACCTTTAGAAGCACCGCGCTCCCGACGCGACGGATTCCAGCCGGTCGACGACGATGGGGTTGGCGGGAAATAGGGCGATGGCGTGACCGATGCCCGCGCTGAGACCGCGCAAACGCGCTCGGGTCAGCTGCATCTCGACGTACGGCTTGGCTCGTACTTGCGAAGAATGGGCTTCCATCGCGGCCACCCAAGTGTCGACATCCTCCGAGACATCGTACAGAATCGGCGAAAGGTCGCGGGGTTCCGCTTCGAGGGAAAGGGCGTAGTACAGAAGACTGCTAGTAGCATGAGAAGCCGACACGAGAAGTTCGGTGATTCCTCCGTAACGCGCCAATCTCGTGGCGTCCCGGACCAAGCGACCCAACTGAGCGTGGTCTGGGTGCTGGTTCTCGACCAGGCTCGGAGCAAGGACTACGCCGGGGCGAATCCGGCGAATCAGGCCTGCGAGCGTGATCGCGTGAGCAGGAGTCGCGTGCAGTCGGGCATCTCCGTCCAGTTCGACGAACTCTAGGGATGCGCCGAGGATGTAGGCGGCGGAAAAGGATTCCGTCGAACGAATCCCCGGCGTACCGGCCGAGCCAGCTTCGCCCCGTGAGCAAACAACCATATGCACGGAGCGTCCCAAACGAACTTCCCGAGCCACCACGCCGCCGCAACCGAACTCGATATCGTCCGGGTGCGCCCCGAAGACGAGCAAAGGTGAGTTATCCGACATAAGCCTCGTCCGATCGGTCGATGGCATCCCTCACCACAAAAGTTACTTCTGGCGTCTCTTCCATACGCATGTAAGCCTGTTCCCCAAGCCCGCAGACGTAGTGAGTGCAGCCGATCACCGACTGCATCCAGAGGAGCCGGGAGTCTCGGGAGGGGCTGATCTGTTCCTTGCCGAATTCGGTCGGAGGGAGATCGATTGAGACACCTCCGCCCTTGAACAAGGTCAGTTTGCCGCTACTCCAGCGGGCGCGTACGATCTCGCCTTCGTAAGGGACGTCGGCAAAAAAATCGGAGATCGAGCAGGCGGCGCGGCGGAAGGATGGATCGCTTGATCGGACGATGCGAACGCCTTCAAGTAGCCCCATTTGCTCGTACATCGCAAGGCAGAAGTCGGCGACGCTGGGAGCTTCGAGGCAGGCGAAGCAGGAAACGATTTCGCGGTCGAGGTAGGCGGGAAGCTGGCGCGCCGTCTTCTCGTGCCATTCCCGCACGACTCGCTTCAAGTACAGGGGAGAGTGCTTGCGCTGAATCTGGTTCTCAAAGCTGAAGTTGAACTCGAAGGGCTCCTCGGTCTTGCGGTGACGAAGCACGGTTCGGGTCTCCCGGAAGTCGTGGTCGCTGTCGTGGCAGAAGAACACGACTTCGCCCCCGATCTCCTGCTGTAGCCGCTTCGCCGTTTGAATCTTGGAAACCAGAAACCGCTTGGGGAAAAATCCGCACGGCTGTTGCCCGAAGCATATGATCGGTTCGCTCACGATGCGTGAACTCCTCGCCGGTTAAGAAGGGATTGCAAAGTGGCGGCAAAGGCCAGACACAGTGCGCACCCGATGACGTTGTACCAAAGATAAGTTATCGTTTCACCCAGCCGGAAGTAACTGATAAATACGATGCCCTGGGCGATGATCGCGCCGAAAAAGATGGCCGTGCCCTTGATTCGTTTGAAAAAGAAGGCGGCCAGGAAGAGTCCGAGGATCACGCCGTAAAAGATGGAGCCGATGATGTTCGTCGCTTGAATCAGATTCTCCGAGAGGTTTGCGAAGAGGGCAAACCCGATCGCGACCAGGCCCCAGAACACGGTGAACAGACGCGAGGCCCGATAGTAGTGGGCGTCGTCGCGTTTGACCAGGTGCCTATAGATGTCGATCGTGGTCGCGGAGCTGAGCGCGTTCAATTCGGCGGCCTTGGAGGACAGGGCGGCGGCGAAGAACGCGGCCATGAGCAGCCCGATGAGGCCATGAGGAAGCTCTTGAAGAATGAACCGGACGAACACGTAGTCGGTGTCGTTGGTGGACTTGATGCCGGCGTCTTTCAGGGCCTTGCTCGCATCTTTACGCGTATCTTCCTCGCGTTTGTTCGCGGCGTTTGCCTCCGCTTTGGCGACTTCGAGGGCGGGAGCGTTGGAGTTGTGGGATGCCTCGAGCCACCGACCGATCGCCACCCGCTTCTCCTCATGCGCCTTTTCGAATTGCTGCTCCAGTGCGGCCAATCGTGGCCCCGCAGGCGATGCCATGGCCCGATTTAACGCGGTTTCGTTGAACAGGAGCGGCGGCCGTGCGAACTGATAGAAGACGAACAGGAAGCAGCCCAGCAGAAGGATAAAGAACTGCATGGGGATCTTGCAGATCGCGTTGAACATTAGGCCCATCCGGCTTTCCCGCAAAGAAGCACCCGAGATGTAACGCTGGACCTGTGACTGATCGGCCCCGAAGTACGACAGGGCGAGGAACAGTCCGCCGATCAACCCCGACCAGAACGTGTACCGTTTGCCGAGCGTGAAGGAGAAATCGACGGCCTGGAGCTTGTGGAACCCGCCGGCGAGGGTGAACGCGTCGTGCGTGGATACATTTGCCGGTAGCTTGGAGACCAACACCGCAAACGCCGCCGCCATGCCGGCGAAGATCACGGCTAGCTGGTATTTCTGGGTGTGGCTGACCGCGTCGCTTCCGCCCGAGACCGTGTAGCCGGTGGCCACGAGTCCGCTGCCGATGATCGTGAGGTCGAGCCGCCATCCCATCACTGTCGATAGCACGATGGCCGGCGCGTAGATGGTTATTCCCGCGCCGAGGCCGCGGTGGAAAAGAAAGAGGCCGGTGGCAAGCAGCCGGGTTTTGGCGTCGAATCGATTTCCGAGAAACTCATAGGCGGTATAGACCTTCAGCTTCCGGTAGATCGGGAGGAAGACGGCGGCGATCACGATTAGCGCGAAGGGGGCGCCGAAGTAGTTTTGAACGAACCCCAGGCCGCCCTCAAAGCCTTGGCCGGGGGTGGAAAGAAAGGTGATGGCGCTCGCCTGCGTGGCCATTACGGAAAGTCCGATCACAAGCCAGTTGGTGTCGCCAGCGCCTTTCAGATAGGTGCCCAGGTCCCGGTTTTTGCGGCTCCGCCAGACTCCGTAGATGGCGATCCCGAGGATCGCGACAAGGAGGACGGCGTAGTCGAGGGGATTCATGCGAAGGCCCTCTCAAGCAGAAGAAAGAACGCAACGAAGAGGACGAAGACGACGACTACGAATACGTACACGCCGCGCCAAGCCGGGAACCAGGGCAGACCCGTTGTCTCCCGTTCCGTACCCAAACCAGGCTCGGGCGAACTCATCTTCCGAGCGACTCAAGGTTGGCGAACAACCGATAGGCTCCGGGAACGCCGGCGGGAAGTTGACGGAAGAAGGTCAGTCCGGTGTAAACGAAGTATCCCTTTCCGTGCGGCGCGACGAGAAGACTCCCCTTGAGAGGGTCTTCACCGGCATCCGAGCCAGCAAGCAATGGGGTGAATTTCGGGTCCCATTCGCTCGCAAAGTACGTGCCTCGCTCCTGTACCCAGCCGTCGAAATCGGCTTGGGTGATCTTGTTGGGCTTGTTGAAGACGGGATGCTCGGGTTCGAGGACCGTCATGTTTGCATTCGGGTCCGTGATGCGCAGGGTGGATAGCTGCAGTTTGTATGGAGTAAGTTTGGTCGTCTTCAGGTTTTCGGGGCGGTCGTACTGGAGGATGACCGTGCCACCATTTTCGGCGAAGGCGGCGAGAGCGTCGGACGTCTTGTCGTTCAAGTCGCTACGAACGTTGAAGGCTCTGACTCCGATGACGATCGCATCGAGGCCTTTCAGCTTTTCTTCATTGAGGTCCGCACCGGTGAGCTGGGTCACCGCGCATCCCAGCTCGGTCAGGGCCGCTCCGACTCCGTCTCCGGCGCCGGGGAGGTAGCCGACGTTCTTCGCGGCGAATTCGCAGTTGAGGGCGACCGCTTTGACGGTCGCGCTGGGTTGCATCAGCAGCGTGGGGATGTGCGGGTAGTCGATGACTTTGCGCTCGACGCCGAAGCTCTTTCCGTTCACTGTGGCGTGGACGGCGATCACTCCGGTTTCGGCTTTCGCCGGGGCGTGAATGGTGAATTCGACGTTGGCTTTGTCGCCGGCGGATTTGAGCTCGAAGGGTTTTTTCGCGGGCGTTACCGACCATCCCGCGGGGACGTCCAGGCCGAGAGTTCCTTTGACGTCGGATCGGGCGGCAGTGACGGCGATGGAGATCGTTTTCGAGGCGCCGGGGGTGAAGAGGCGGACGCCGGTCTCGGGGAGGATCGAAACGGGGGCGATCACGACCATTCGCCGCGTGGCCTTGATTCCCTTGTTTTCGGGAATCCGCTGCACGGGTTCCGTTGCGATGCTGATGGTCTGGTCGCCGACCGCGAACTCGTAGACGATTGGGAAGGCCGGGGGATTCTCCGGCAGGCCGATCTCATGCGGGTCGTCGACCACGAACATACCGGCGATCGGTTCGTGTCTTCGCCAGTAGGGCTGGCCGATGGATGTATCGGACGGGAGGGTCGGGACGTCTTCCTTTGTTGCAAGCTCGCCTTTCTGGAGGGTGACTGAGCTGCCGGTATGGCCTTTGGTTGTCGGGTAGTGGACGGCGAGCCAGCGGACTGGATAGTTCGAGGTCAACTGGGCGCTGTGATTTAGGTGCAGCTTTTCGCCGGGGACGACTTCCGCGTCGGGAAGGGATGTCTCCACCGTGAGGCTCAGGCAGTGCTGGATCAGGAGGTCCAGGCTCTTCTGTTTCTCCTTGACGAGAGGATCTGCGGGAAGGGCGTTGACCTTTTTGCGGATATCCAGAAGCAGCGGCAGACTAGCTTCTGGAGTCGCGTCGTTGTAGGTGTCGACGAGCTTGGCCGCCAGCGTAGCAATCTCGTCTCCACCCCGACCAACGCGCGCCCATGTGAGGTCGACGCCTTCAAAAATGTCTTTGGTTGCCGGATCTCCGGCGAGCAATCGGAAGGACTCGCGTCGCGTGCCGCCGCCTCTTCCACCGATAAAGCCGCTTGTTCCGAACTGGCTCTGGTGCATGCCCCGGCTTCGGCCGGCGATATCGCTATAGGAAACGCCGAGTACGGGATCGGCGCCGGTGACTTCCAAGGTCAGGTCCGAGCCTCCGTTTTGCAGGATGCGTTTTGGCTGCCAGGGTGCGAGGTCTTTGAGCTGGTCGGGGAAGGCGTTCGGGTCGCCGGCAGCCTTGAAGGCTTCGACCGCCAGCACCGCGGAAGCGGTGTGGTGGCCATGGGTGCCGCTCGGCTCCGGCGCGAACCGCGTAATCATCACGTCGGGCCGGAAGGTCCGGATAACGCGAACGATGTCGGCGAGGACCTGTTGCCGATCCCAGATCGAGAGGGTTTTGCGGTAGTCCTTGGAAAAGCCGAAGTCGAGGGCACGCGTGAAGAACTGACGCCCTCCATCCAGTCGTCTCGCGGCGAGAAGCTCTTGGGTCCGAATCGCGCCCAGATCTGCCCCGATCTCGCCGCCGAGAACGTTCTGCCCCCCATCGCCGCGGGTTAACGACAGATACGCCATCCGGTAGTTCAGCCCCCGGGCGAAGTAGGCGATCAACTCGGTGTTCTCGTCGTCCGGGTGGGCGGCGACGTACAGGACGCTTCCCATCGTTTGGAAGCGCCGCATCTCCTGGAGGATCTCGGAAGCTCCGAACGGCTTCATTGAGTTAATAAAGCCGTTCGGAAGAATCGAGCCGGCAAGAAGAAATCCGGTTTTGGTCAAGAGGTCCCGGCGTGAAAGCGGGGACCCTACCGATTCGAGATCCTCGGGGTGCATAGGTTGCGTTACTTTACGGTCGTGAAGGGGACGCTGAACTGGGTGTTCTCCCACATCAGCTTGATTACTCCGCCGCCGCCCGCATTCTTCGCAACCGCCATCGTAAATTGCTCAACCGGAGCGCTGGTGTCTTCCTTGCTCATCTGCACTCGGCACTGATCCTGCTTGTCGTCGTACTGCAGGCCCCATTGGCCGATCTGCTTGTTGACGACGAGGGTTGCCTTGCCGCCCTCTTCCGGTTGAAGGAATAGGGTGTAAGCGCCGCCAGGAATCGTCTGTCCCGCGATCTCGATCGGCTTCTGGATGACGAGCAGCGTGGCCTCGTTGGCGCCCATGCGCCAGATCTTTCCGTAAGGAACGAGTTCGCCCCAGATCTTTCGTGCGGCGCCGGACTGAGGGTCTTTGGTGTGCGGCCGGCTGTAGTAGATCGTGACTCGGTTTCCGTCGATGACGGAGCCGGCGATGTCCGGCGGACTGACGCGCGGCTGCTGAGCGGCGGCGACGCCGACGGCGACGCAGAGAAGGGAAGAGAGCAAAAAGCGAGATCTAAGCATGCGATTCCTTCTTTAGTAGAGGCTGCCGGGCAGGAGGTTTGAAAAGATTCCTGTCGCCAACCGCAACCGCATTCCGCCCCGCGAGGCCTCAGGGCCGCCAGGCGACATCGACTGCTGTGCCCGGTATACCTACAAAGCGTTCCATTCCGATAGGCAGGCCGGTTAAGCCCTCGAAAACCTCCTGGCCGCTTTCGCCGAACTGCCCTCGGCAAGCTAGCCAGCCTTTTCCGACGAGTGCATGGAGGAGCCCCCGTCATCACTACTCAGGCGCTCAAGACTGCTGGCCCAATTGTTCTTAATTCTGGTGACCGCAAGTCCTGCGTCTCCGATTTCAATCGCCCGAATGATTTCGAGGTGCTCCGCGTGCGAAGCAAGTGTCCTTGGAATCGTGTTGAAGTAGGCGAGCTCGACCCTGCGCACTTTGACTCGCAACTTGCCGATGATTGCTTGAAGCTCTGAGTTATTGGCGGCCCTGTTCCACCGACCGTGGAAATCTTCATCGGCCTTTGAAGCTGCGGATGAGTCTTCTATCAAGGCTGCCGCAAGCATTTCCTCGTTAGCTCTCCGAAGATCATCCAGCCAAACCCTGGGGTCATGTCTTGTCGCGGCCAAGTCGAAGGACAGAGCATCGAGGGTCTGAATGATCGTATAAACCGACTGGGTTGCTTCAACTTCGATCGGCGCAACGCGCGTCCATCTGTTCAGTGCCGTCACCACAAGCCCTTCTTCCTCCAACCTCAGAAGGGCCTCTCGGACCGGCGTCCGGCTAACTCCTAGCGTTTGCGAGATGTTGAGGTCGCTCAGGTTTTCGTTCGGTTTTAGAACGCCGTCCACGATCCAGGCACGGAGAGTGGAATAGACCTCGTCTCGGGCCAGAACGCGAGCGAATTTGGCGGTTTCGGTTGGGATAGGCATATGGCGCCGGGAAAACTCTTGCGAGAGTGGTATGTAGTATATTACATGCACCTCATGGCGAGACCAAGCTTTGTCGGACGTATTTTCAAGGGCGCCGGTCAGATGGGCGTGCGCTCAAGCCAGCCGAGTGGACCCACTAACGGAAGGTGGGCAAAGAATGGCCTGCCAAAAATGCTGGTGTGCCTTGTTTCTACATTGCTTGCTGCCGGGGCCGCATTGGGCGAGACACCCACGATCGACCAAATAAGAGCGCGCTTCGCTCAAACGTCGTGCGTATTGCCTGAAACAGGCTTCTTGGTATTAAAAGGTATTACCAACCGCCGCGCCGTATGGCAAACGTTCGAAATGGTTGTCGATCACTCATTTCGATACCGGACGGACATCAAAGGTCCCTTGCGTGAATCGGAGGGATATGATCGCGCACATTCATGGAAGCTTGGCGTTTCGGGCGTACCTCACGAGACAATCTTGACGGACCGGGAAATACCTCGGATCGTGACTTCCGTGATCTCAGGTTTTTGGGCTTGTCCAACGGCGCCTTTTACTTTTAAGGTGGAGGACTCAAGTTCTGGCGCCCTGAACCTCCAGATGCAGTGCCGCGACGGACGAATCCCCGTTATTCTGAGCCTTAATCCGAAAACCTACTTCGTGGAAAGGCTCTCGTACTGGGGCGCTGATGGCGACGAGGTCTGGAGCTTCCGAGAGTTCAAGAAAATTGCCGGGACCACCGTGCCGACTCGGATATCGCATCAGGCGGGTGGCTCAACCGACACCATCGTCGTTCAGGCTGGCCAGATCGATCGAAATCAACCCGTTTCTTTCTCCATTCCCCGGGTCGAATCAAATGGATTCAGGTTCGATCCGCTGGCTGGAAGTCAAGTCAAATTGCTGTACCAGCATGGGCACCTGTTCGTACGGGCCGTTCTTGATGGAGTAGAGGAGGGCTGGTTCGTGTTCGATACCGGGGCAGGAGTGATGGTGATCGACTCAAAGATTGCCTCGAAACACGACTCACCGACGATTGGATCCGAAGTTACCGTGGGCGTGACTTCCTCATCCGACCTGAAGGTGTGCCAGGGCATTTCATTCCAATTGGGACCGTTGAGCCTTGAAAATCCGACCTACATGCTGGGAGACATGACTTCATTGTCCAAAGGGTTCGGCATGCCGATTGCAGGAATTTGCGGTTATGACCTAATAAGCCGGGCCTCCTTCGAAATCGATGTTAGAGCCGGGACAATGGGCATCTACCCGCCTGGCCGGGCTCCGCTACCAAAAGGGGCGAAATGGATCCCGCTAGGTTTTGACGAGGACACTCCGTCAATTTTGTGCCGCTTCGAAGGCGATCGGGTCGGCACGTTTTCAGTCGATACGGGCTCTAACTCAACCGTCGACTTCTTGGCGCCGGCAACAGAGACGTTAGGTCTCACGAAAGGTCGAGCGTTGACTTCTACCAGCGGTGGAAGCGGAGGCTCTCCTGCCGTAGCTTATGAAATGGGTCCCGTGGCGTACTTCGACTTTGCGGGAGTGCGATACAAAGAACTATCCGTTGGGTTCCAACATACGAACCACGGCACCTTTGCTTGCCCTTTTTTTGAAGGGTTTATCGGAATGAAACTGATGGCCCGATCTCGGTTGCTTCTTGACTACCAGAAACAACGAATGGCGGCGATTCCGTACTAAAAGCTCAGGTCACGCGATCCGCAAGGAGCCTCGGGGAAATTGGGTTGGGTAGCTGAACACCGTCGAGCAGCGGCAGACTTACCGGCATGCTGCACCCGCGCCGAGTTGGGGGTGCAGAGGCACTTCTCTTTCTGGACGACGTCTGTGCGAACCTCAGCATCGTTACCCTAACCGATTCCGAATACATCGACGCGATCCGTTCAGCGGCATCCCAGTCGGTTTTTTGGCGGGGGGATCTACGACGCCCTACTCGCTCAGTGCGCGCTGAAGGCTAGTGCCGAGGCGCTTTACACGCTCAATGCAAAGCACTTCGTGAGACTCTCTCCCCAAATCGCTTCCTTGGTTAAGGCGC
>Ga0105239_10004682_pt1 | contig 16241 bp, 9 predicted proteins | sample KBSC44metaG_FD_92761 | JGI IMG/M metagenome (GOLD analysis project Ga0105239, IMG submission 92761) | Corn rhizosphere microbial communities from Kellogg Biological Station, Michigan, USA - KBS C4-4 metaG | ecosystem: Host-associated > Plants > Roots > Rhizosphere > Soil | place: Michigan, USA...
AACTACGCGCTCGCCCACAAAGACGACGTCAACAAAAGGATACACGCCGGTGTCAGCTAAAAAGCCCCGCCGGCGAGGCGAGGGCTTTCAAATAATATCACTAAATCTACCACCCTATCCCATAATCCTCCCCGTTATTACTACTCCCCCCCCAAAAAGTCCCATGCTTCTCATCCAGTAATATCGCATTGATAGGCCCGCTCGTCCTATCCCCGTAGGTCGCGGTATACCCCATCTGTCTCAGATCCCTCCGCACATAAGGCGGCGTCACATTACCCAATAGGATATGCCCCGGCCTCGGCCGCCGGTCTTCCATCTTCTCCCCTCCCAACGACAGCCACAGCTGATCCGAATTGATATTCGGCGCCTCCGTCGCCTCCTGCACCGTCATCCCAAAGTCTACGACGTCGAGGAAGAACTGCAGCAGGTTCTGGTCCTGGGTATCGCCGCCCTGCACGCTGAAACAAAGGAAGGGTTTGCCATTCCTCAGCGCCATGCTCGGCGTCAGCGTCACGCGGGGCCGCTTATGCGGAGCCACGACGTTAAAGGGACAAATGACCGAGTCCAGCACAAAGCTCTGCATCCGCTGGGACATGCCGACGCCGGTATGCCCCGCGACACAGGCCGGGTTCCACCCGCCGCTAGGTGTAACGGAGATCACCCAGCCGTCCTTGTCCGCCGCCTCGATGCTGGTGGTGCCGCGCCACAGGCGGTCGTGGTAGAGGTTCTCGTCGGTGGCCGCGGAGGGATCGGTGTGGTCGAAAGCCAGGTCGTCACGGTTCACGCTGGTGGACGAACCCTGGTTTACGCCCAGGGTCCCGCGGTTGACGCTGGCCAGGTCCCCGGCCGGAACGCCCGTCCCCGAATTCATCGACCCGCCCGTATTCGGTCCCCCAAATCCCCGCACCGGCGGCATACTCATCTTCGCCCTCTCTTTCAACAGATCGGTGAAGGGATTCGTCCGGCCCTCAAATGGATAAGGATCGCCAGGCGCGGCCAGCGCATTGTTCCTGTCATAGGTGATCAGCTTCGCCCGCGCCGCGGCGTACTCCTTACTCAGCAGTCCCTTCATCGGCTGCCCCGTCGTCGCATAGGGGTCGCCATAGTAGAAGTCCCGGTCGGCGAATGCCAGATTCATCGCCTGGTAAACGGTATGTATGTACCGGGTGCTGTTGAAGCCCATATCCTTCAGGTTGAAATTCTCCAGTATATTCAGCGCCTGCAGCATCGACGGTCCCTGCGTCCACTGCTGTAGCTTGTAGACTTCCGTGCCCCGGTAGCTGACGTGCAGCGGCTCTTCTTCGATCGGCTTCCACTGCGCCAGGTCTTCCATCGTGAACAGCCCGCCCTGCTCGCGGTTGCTGCGGACGATCTCCTGTGCGATATCGCCCTTGTAAAAACGGTCAAACGCAGCCATGATCGCTTCTTTCCTCGTCTTCTTATGTCGCAGCGCATCCTGTTCGGCATCCACCATTTTGGTCAGGGTCTCCAGCAGATCTTTCTGCACGAATACCTCCCCGGCCTCCGGCGCTTCTCTTCCCACACCGGCATGCGGCAGGAAGAGCGCCTTGCTGTACGGCCACTCCTTCAGCCTGTGTTTTTGCGCTTCGAAACTATTAGCCGTCTGCGCCTCTATCGCATAGCCCTTCGCCATCTCCATCGCGGGAGCCAGTACTTCCCTCAGGCTCATCGTCCCATACTCGGCCAGCATATAACAAAGCCCACCCGGCGTTCCCGGCGTCACAGCCGCCAGCGGACCGTATTCCGGCGGAAAAGCATATCCTTTGCCCTTGAAGAAAGCCGGCGTGGCGCCCGTCGGCGCCCAGCCCAGCGCATTGATCGCGATCACCTTCCCCGTCTTTGGGTTATAGATGATCGCCTGCGTCTCCCCGCCCCAGCTGAGCACGTCCCACATGGTACAGACCGCCGCCAGCATCCCGCAAGCCGCGTCTATCGCATTCCCGCCTTTCTGGAAGATCTGCGCGCCGGCCTCCGCCGCCAGCGGCTTACCCGTCACGGCCATCCAGTGATTGCCGTGTAACGGCGGCTTTTCTGTGGGCTGGGCGGTCGCGGCGCCCGCGGCCGCCAGGAGTAAAATGACCAAACAAAATGTTCTCATCTACAATATGATTTAGAAGACGGAAAGGTAGTGACTAATAAACCCCGGCCTACCCGAATATTAGCCAGGGCCCCTCATTTTTTGCTTAGTGAGCCTTATCCACGTCCTTCAGAAAACCGATCAGACCCGGAAAATAGTGCGCCTGGTCATCCCACATATCACAATGACTACCCCCGGGACAAAAAACATAGGACCCATGCTGTACCTGTTTGCTCATCCACTCCATATACTTCGGGTCCATGGTGTCATACGCTCCGCCGATGGTCAGTGTCGGCACCTTTATCTTCGGGAGGTCTGCGCTCCGGTCCCATTTGATCAGCCGGCCACCGGTCTTGAACTCGCTCGGCCCCTGCATGGTCACATAGATACCCTCGCTGAGGTGTTTGAAACCCCGCATCACCGGGTCGGGCCACTCCGGCTTAACCCGGCAGAGGTGTTCATTGTAGTACTCCTTTATGACCAGCGACTGGTACGTGCTGTCCCTGTACAACCCTTTTGCTTCATAATTCTGCAGGGAATCCACCAGCGACTTGCGCATCTTCGACCGCAGCACGCCATTGTATCTCTCATATTCGGGGATACTCGCCATCATATTGGAGATGATCAGCCCCTTCAGATTGTCCTGGTATTTCAGTGCGTATTCCATTGCCAGAATGCCGCCCCAGCTGTGCCCCAGCAAATAGAAATTGTCCTTGTTCAGTCCCAGCGCCTGACGCACCTGCTCGACCTCTTCAACGAAATGTTCTGTCGTCCAGAGGCTGCTGTCATTGGGCTGGTCGCTGTAATAAGAATCCAGCTGGTCATAATAGATGAACTCGATCCCTTCCTTCGGCAGGAAGTTCTCGAAACTCTCGAAGAACTCGTGCGTCCCGCCGGGTCCGCCGTGCAGCAGCAATACTTTGATGGTAGGATGAAGGCCAAACCGTTTGGTCCAGACCCTGAACACGCCCTTCGGCGTTTTGATGGGCACCAGCGTGATATTACCGTTCTGCACCCCGGAATCCTGCGTGGCGAAATAGGTGGACACCGTGACGAGGCCGGCGGGATGCTGACAGGAGGCAAGGCCCACCACCGCAGCCGCAAAGGCCGACACGGCAACTGCTGCAAACAATAATTTTCTCATATGTTGATTTTGTCCGTCAAAATACGCAAAAACCGGATTAATATCCGTCTACCGCAGGACCGAAGAATTCGATACATTCACGGTCATATATTACCACCATGCACAAGATCACGAAATTCCTCGCCGTCCCTTTACTGGCCCTTGCAAGCCTGGCCGCACAGGCGCAGCGCCCCAATATGGCTCCTCTGAACCTGCCCGACTCCTCCGAAGCCGACTATGAGCTGAAAGACTTTAAATTCCAGAGCGGCGAGACTATTCCCGCCCTCCGCCTCCACTACACGACCTTTGGCAAACCGGTAAAGGACAAGAAAGGCAGAGTGATCAACGCCATCTATATCATGCACGGTACCACCGGCAACAGCCACAACTTCGTCAACCAGGGTTTTGGCGGTCACCTCTTCGAACCCGGGCAGACCCTCGACGCCACGAAATATTTTATTATTTTGCCCGACGGCATCGGCCACGGCAAGTCCAGCAAGCCCAGCGACGGCCTGCACATGAAATTCCCGAAATACACCTACGATGATATGGTCCAGGCGGACTACAAAGTGCTCACCGAAAAAATGGGGATCAACCACCTCCGCCTCATCTTGGGGACCTCGATGGGCGCCATGCACTGCTGGGTCTGGGCCGAGACCTATCCCGACTTCATGGACGCCTGTATGGCCAACGCCAGCCTGCCCGTCGAGATAGCAGGCCGCAACCGAATGACCCGCTACGCCGGCATTCAGTGCGTCAAGAACGACCCCGCATGGAAAGACGGAGAATACACGGAGCCCCCGGCAGCCGGACTGCGCGGCGCCTATACCTCCATGATGTGGATGACCAGCAGCCCCTGGCAGATGCAGCGGAGATCGCCTACGCGCGAAAAGACAGAAAAAGGTTTTGACATGGCCGTCGAAGGCTTTATCCACCGTCAGGACGCCAACGACTTCATCTACGCGATGGATGCCTCCCGTTACTACAACCCCGAACCAAAGCTGGGCACGATCAAATGCCCCTTCTATGCCGTCAACTCCGCCGACGACGAATGCAATCCCCCTGAGATGGGCATCCTCGACAGCTGTATAAAGAAAGTACCAAAAGGAAGATATATCCTGCTGCCGACCACCGAGCTGACCTCCGGCCACGGCACGCACTCCAACCCCACCATCTGGGGCAACTATCTTGCGGAATTAATGAAAACTTCGGAGCGTCAGAACTGAACCACGGCAAACCCGATCCTTCCCTGTACATTGCCGCTGCCGTTGAGATAGCGGTCGTAGGGAATGACGATCTGGTCCGGCGCCATCTGTCTGGACTGCTGGAAATTCAGCGTGTTCTTGAGACCCCAGAACAGGATACCCTCGTCGGACACCAGTTCGCCCTGCTGGTTGATCACGGTCGTCGAAGCATACATGCTCTGCCCGTGTACGAAACTATTGTAGAGAAAGAACAGTTTGTCCTGCAGCGGCACCACCGTATAGGAAAGACTGGGTGAATTGAGCTCGGTCACCTGCTCCTGACTGATCATCCCCATCCAGGAACTGTCTTTTCTGTTGGCAGGGAAATAATACAGGCTGAGGTCGCCGCGGTCGTGATACGGCGGATTGACCGACGACTTATAGCGCGAGTATCCATACTTCGGCGCGGGCCAGCGAAGACGCCCGGCTCCTGTGACGGGGTCCGGAATGCTGTTGCTCGTAAAGAGCATCGCGGGGTCCCATCCATCGTCGTAGGTATTGTCGTCCATATCGAGATCGAACGGCCGGCCGTATTCCTTCATCAGCAAAAATCCTCTGCCGGGTACCGCCATAAAATTCTCCTTGACCAGATTGCCGTTCTTTACTTTCTTTCCCCCGAGGGTCGTCAGCCGGTAGGATGTATCATAATCGAAGGCCCGGGCCTGCATCGAGTAGTGCACGACCTGCACGTTCTTCAGCGTGGAATAGTGAAAGGTCGAGAGTACACCGGCGACCACGTCTCCGTGAGCGTTGTCGATCGACAGACAAACGTCTTCCATATCCGATGTACCGGGCAACAGGATGCCTTTCCAGTTGACGGTCGTATCTCTCGGGCTGAAATGGAACAGAAGGAAATTATGGTCCTTTCTCGAAGGCGCCATCATCAGCCACTCGCCGTTGTTGGCGAGCTTCACCGGCGCGCTGTTGAAGTCTTCCAGCGGGAAGCTCGTGTAGTCGTCCTGTATCATCGGCTGTGTGAGATAAGGATGTTTGTATACATCGTCGGCCAGCAGCTGCCAGTCCTGATCGAACAGCATCGTATGTATCCGCGGCGCTGCGTTGGCAATAAATTCGTACCCGACAAGAAGCACCTTGCTGCGGTCCTCCGAACGTACGAGCATAAAGCTGTTGCCTGGCTCGTCGAATGCAAAGGTCCCGATGACCACGCCAGGAGACGTCGGCTTTCCGTCCGCCTCGTATCGTTGCAGGAAAACGTCGACCTGTTTGCGGTCGTTCTTCAGGAGGTGTATCTGATCGAAATGATCATAGGTAGTAACAAGATATTCCTTGATGGGATCGCCCGGATAGCGGGTGGTCTCTCCAATGAGATTGACCAGGTTCATCCGCGTGTTGTAGATCGCGAAATCCCTTTCTTCTGCGAGTTCGGTACTGTGTTTGGGGAGTCGCTTTCGGGTAGTCGAGGCTACCCAATAATACTCTGCTACCTTGCCCAGCAACTCTTCCTTTATCGTGAATCTATCACTGTACGGCTCGCAGTAATAGACCCGTTGAGCGGAGAGAGAAGGACAATAAAAACTGACATACAAGGCTGCTGATATGACGAACTTCCATCCCATGGCGACAAGCGTGCTTTTTGAAGTTACGGAATTTTATATATAAATAAAAGGACTTCTACGTAATGTTTTTTTTAATTTCACGGACTCAACCTTTTTACTGTTAACTGCGCTCTTATGAGAAAATTCCACTGTGTCCTATGGTTCCTGCTATTCCATTGGTGTCAGGCTTCGGCCCAGTCACGGCAGGTTTATGGTAAGGTATTGGATGTTAGAGACAAGTCTCCCCTGTCGGGAGTTACGGTTAATGCAAGGGGTTCCCGCGCTACGGTCGTCTCGGGCCCCGACGGGAGCTTCTCGCTGCGTGTCTCCCCAAAAACCACTGCTATCCATATCTCCTATATCGGCTTTGACGATCAGGAACTGATACTGTCTGCTGAAACTGAGCCCCTGACGATCTTACTCTCTTCTTCTCAAAAGGCACTCAACGAGGTCGTGGTCGTAGGATACGGCAAGGCTGCCAAAAGGGATATCACCGGCTCGGTGAGCAAGCTCGACGCCAAAGCAGTAGAGAACTACCCCGCCCCGAGTTTTGAATCCGCCATTCAGGGAAAGGCGCCCGGCGTCGTGGTACAGTCCGGCAGCGGCAAGCTGGGTCAGGCCATCCAGGTCAATATCCGCGGGATCTCCTCCATCTCGGCGAGCAGCCAGCCACTTTACGTCGTGGACGGTCTGCCGGTGATCACCGCTACTTTGTCCGACGGCAACAACGAGCCGACCAATCCACTGACCGACATCAACCCGAACGACATCGAAAGCATTGATATCCTGAAGGATGCTTCCGCTTCTGCTATCTACGGCGCAAGGGCTGCCAACGGCGTGGTGCTGATCACCACCAAAAAAGGAAAGAACAGCCGCAGGACGGTCTTCGAGCTCAATACCAGCACGGGCATCAGCAACCCCGCCAGAAAACGGCATTTCCTCGACGCCCGTCAATACCTCGCCCTCGCCAGGCAGGCATCGGAGACGGACGGCGCCTACGACTTCGGGAACAATATCACCGGCTTTCCTTCCGCCGACTCAGCCGTCAAATGGTACTGGGCGAATGACTATCAGTATGCGTACGATAACTTCTCACTGGGCACCGACTGGCAGAACGCCGCCGTCAATACGGACTGGCAGGCCGCGAGCTTTCACAGGAACGCCCCATCCCATCAGATCAACCTTTCCGCCAGCGGCGGCAACGACAAAACCCGATTTTTTATCTCTGGATTCTATAATAAGCAAGACGCAATTGTGATCAACAACAGTTTCACGCGGTATGGAGGAAGATTCAACATCGATCACAATGCAACAGACCGGCTGGTATTCGGCGTCAACCTCGCCGTAGACCGGTCTCAACTGAATAAAGTAACCAATGACAACGAATTCTCTACCCCTGGTCAGCTGGTTGCCGAACTACCCTTTGCACCGGCTACAGACCCGTCCACGGGACTACCCAACCCCAATCCCCTTTATCCAAGCGGCATTTATGATGCGCTATATGATTTCGATCGTCAGACTACCTACCGTACAATGGGCAACGCCTATGCCAATTTAACGATCCTGCCCTCAATTTCTTTCCGGTCCGAGGTCGGCGCCGATATCCTTTCTCTCAACGAATTCCTTTTTAAAGGAAAGGAGAGCCAGGACGGCTCGGGTGTGGGCAAGGGGCAGACGATCAACGCCCAGAGCACTTCCCTGAATACCAATAATTATTTCACGTATACTCCGCATATCGGAGACGACCAGCGTCTCAATACCGTGATCGGCATGAGCTACCTGCAAAACGATCTCAGCCAAAGTAATGCACAGGGCCGCGACTACCCCTCAGACGCCATAAAGAATCTTTCCGGCGCCACCAATATCACCAACGCCAGTACCATCGGCGACCGCTATACTTTCCTGTCTTATTTTCTGAGGGCCAATTATTCGTACAGGAACCGATACCTGTTGACGGCGAGCATCCGGACCGACGGTTCCTCCCGATTTTCCTCCTCGCACCGCTACGGCTGGTTTCCCGCGGCGTCCGCCGGCTGGATCATATCAGAGGAAGCATTCATGAAGCACAGCCCCGTCAGTCTGCTCAAGCTGAGAGCCAGTTATGGCCTCACCGGCAACTCGGAGATCGGCGAGAACCAATACCAGTCGCTCTATTCGGTCACCAACTACCCCAACCTTCCGGGCTTTGCTCCGCGACAACTGGCGAGCAACGGGCTCCGCTGGGAGAGAACGGCTCAGGCGGATATCGGTCTGGAATTTGGCCTGTGGAAAAATCGCATCACCGGGGAGATCGACTATTACAATAAACACACAACCGACCTCCTGCTGCAAACATCGATCCCCGCCACGACCGGGTACTACCAGTTGCTTCCCGCCTCGACGACCATCTATCAGAATCTGGGTAAAATGAACAACGCGGGATTTGAACTAAGCGTTGCCTCGCAGAATCTGATTGGCGAATTCAAATGGACCACGACCTTTAGTCTTGGCTACAACAGGAACCGCGTCGGCAGTCTGGGCGGCCAGGTGGTCACTACCGGCGACGGTCTGCAGCGCGCCATAGACGGCCAGCCCATCGGCAGCTGGTATATGCCGAAATTCCTCGGCGTCGATCCCGCCAACGGCGACGCCCTCTACGCGGATGCCGACGGCAAACCAACCAACGACTATACCGGCCAGGCGGCCCTCTTCACCGTCGGAAAATATACACCCGACTATACCGCCGGTCTGACCAATACTTTCTCCTTCAGGGGTTTCGACCTCTCCGTCTTCCTTTATGCCGTGACGGGGAATCAACTATTCAACTCCGCGGGCAAGTACATGTCCGATGGGTTCGCCAATTCCAATTTCGACAACCAGACGACCGATATCCTCAACGCCTGGAAGACGCCGGGTCAGAAGACCGACGTGCCCAGGGCCGGGCTCGGCATAACACCCCTCGGATATAGTTTTTCAACCGGAGGGGGGACCTCTACCCGCTGGCTCTACGACGGGAAATACCTTCGACTGAAACACCTGACGCTGGGCTATTCGCTGCCTTCGGCCACTTCGGCGGCGCTAAGGGTCAGCGCGGTGCGGGTGTACGTCATGGCTACCAACCTGATGACCTGGACGAAGTATCCGTCGGACCCCGAAGTGAGCACCCTGTTCAACGGCACCGGTCTGCCGTCGGGATCTACTTCCGGCGGCGTGGACTTTTATACGATCCCGCAACCGAGAACCTTCACCTTTGGACTCTCAGTTAAATTCTAATAGTTGGTCAAACCGCACAACATGAAACGAATCTTCTTCCCGCTGGCCCTTCTCGCTGTCTCGCTTGCCCTGCTCACGGCCTGCAACAAGAACCTGAATACCGTCCCCCAGAACTCTCTGACCGCCGACCAGATCAGGACAGCCAATGACGTAAAAGCCCTGCTCTTCGGCGCATACAGCCAGATGCAGTCGCCAGGCGCATTCGGCGAGGCCTTTATTCTCACCCCCGACCTCCTCGCGTCCGACAGCCAGGTCGTATTCATCGGTTCGTTCCAGGACTATCAGGCGGTCCAGCATAAAACGATAAAAGCAGACAATATCATCGCCCAGAACGCCTGGGGCGTCGGCTATAGCATCATCAACCTCTGCAATACCATCATCGACAAGATCGGCCTCGTCGACGCCGGTGACCGGCAGGCAATAAAAGGGGAAGCGCTTTTTATAAGGGGTACGACCTATCTCCAACTGGTGAACCTCTTCGCCAAACCCTGGTCCGACGGCAACGCGGCTGCGAACCTGGGCCTTCCCCTGATACTGAAGCCGACCTATAGCTATGACGGTTCCGACGCGGGCAAACCGACCCGGGCCACCGTCCAGCAGACCTACGCGCAGATCGTGGCCGACCTCAGCGGCGCCGCTGCGATGCTGCCTGTGTCCAACGACGATTTCCGGGCGGACGCCTACAGCGCCCACGCCATGCTCTCCCGCGTATACCTGAACATGGGGCGCTACGCCGACGCTGCCGCCCACGCCGATACCGTGATCGCGTCAACCAATTTCGTCCTCACCAGCTATGACAAGACCTTCAATACCGACGGTAACTCGACCGAAGACGTCTTTGCCATCCAGCAGAATACCCAGAGCAATGCGGGCACCGCCAACAACGGCCTGACGACCTTTTATTCCCCTTATGAGACCGGGGGACGCGGCGACGCGCAGGTCAATCCCCTGTATGCAGCCGTCTTTGACGATCCCAACGACGTGCGGCTGGGCTTTGTGAGCCCCGGGTCAAGCAATTCCGGCTTTACGGGCGACTATACCGACAAATGGGTGAAGTTCTTCAAGGCGATCCCCGTCGTCCGGCTCTCCGAAATGTACCTTACCCGTGGTGAGGGGAACCTGCGGGCCGGTGGTTCGGCCGGGGGTGTGGCTCCTTTGGCGGACATTAATACGGTCAGACAACGGGCCGGGGCAGCCGCGCTGACCGTGGTTACGGCCGGCGACTTTGTCGAAGAACGTTTTCGCGAGCTGGCTTTCGAAGGCGACCGTCTTGCCACGCTCCGGCGGATAAAGGCCGATATTACCGGCCTCGACTTTGACAATGACCGGCTGGTGCTGCCTATTCCGAGGACGGAGGTGCAGGCGAATGGTAAGCTGGTGCAGAATCCGGGGTATAATTAGGTTCGCCCGGCCGGCTTACGGCGGGTCGGTTTCCCGGTTTACGGCGGGTCGCCTTCCGGCGGTTCACGGAGTTCCCGGCAGGCGTGGTTCACGCCCTATTCCCCCGGGTGGAATTTTTTTCCATCCGTGGGAGAAAAATGGAGGCAATGCCAAAATCCCACGCCGGCAGGTAAAGGAATTTCTAAAATATAATCAACTGTTAATCAGCCGTATAAATAAATAGTTCGGACCCTAGGGTCGGGGCTGGCCTTCCGGCACGCGGCTTGTATTATCATACTCGGTTTTTCATAGGATATTGGATTTAAAAACGGGGCTGGATTTCTATCCTGGCCCTTTTTCTTTTATATATGGTTAACGGGGCCTCATCTTTATGATTGATGCGCCTTATTCTTTAAGTTTGCGGCGCTAACTATAAAATCCTTTCATGCGTATTGCACTGTCCATTATCCTAAGCCTGGCCCTTATCGGCAACAATTGCCAGGCAGCACCCGGAGTCCGGACCGGTGCCGTCCCGACCTGGCTGTACCCTGTTCACCCGAACCTGGGAAAAGCTCCTGTCCAGCGCGATATCAGCAACGGGTTCTACTTCGAACTCCTTGAAGAGCAAACCAGTCTGCCCGCCAATACGGAATACACCCATTATATCAAACACATCATTAATGAGACGGGAGTTCAGAAAGAATCGGAAGTCTCTGTGACCTTCGCCCCTCAATTCCAGCAGGTCATTTTTCACCGGATCACTATCTTTCGCGACGGCGCCGCGCTCGACCAGCTGCAGGCGAGCCAGATCACGGTCGTGCAGGAAGAGACGGATGCGGACGAGTTTGAATACAATGGACTCAAACGGGCCTTTGTCACCCTCAAAGGCGTTCGCAAAAACGACCGGGTAGAAGTTGCATACTCCGTCGTCGGTTTCAACCCCGTGTTTGACAATAAGTATTCGGGAGAGTATTCTTTCAATATGGCGACGGCCGTCTGTAATTATTATAAGGCCATCGTCACCACCCCTTCCCGAAAGCTGTACATCCTGTCGCGGGACAAGGGCCCGGCTCCGAAAGAGTCACTGCAGGCCGGTTCACTGGTCTATTTTTGGGACAATCCGCCGTACAGCAACAATTCGACGACCTATATCTCGGAATACGCCGGGTGGAAGGACGTGGTCGGATGGGGGCTCACGACATTCAACAACTATCACTTTCAGCTGCCCGCGGCCCTTTTGAAGAAAATAGCGTCATGGCGCGCCGTCGCGAAAGGGGACAAAGACCTTTTCGCCAACCAGGCCGCACGCTTTGTACAGAACGACGTCCGATATCTCGGGCTGGAGATCGGCGCCAATACCCACCGTCCACACGCGCCGGCCGAAGTTTTTGGCCAGTTGTATGGCGACTGTAAGGACAAGGCGCTCCTGCTGACCGTCATCCTGCAGCAGGAAGGGATACCCGCCTATGTGGCGCTCGTCAGCACCGACGACCGCAGCGAGCTGGCGGGTGCCGGGCCTTCGCCCGCCGTGTTCGACCACGCCATCGTCGGTATCCACCGCCCCGACAGCAGCTGGCTCTTCATCGATCCCACGATATCGGAGCAAAGGGGTGAGCTGACCAGTCTGTACGTCCCCGCCTATGGCTATGCGCTGATGCTGAAGGCGGGAGAACAGGCGCTGGAGCCCGTCACCCCCGGACATATCTATGACTACACGATCATCGAAAAGCTGGATGCGCGGTTTGACGACACTGCCCGCTATACCATCAACAGCGTTTATACGGGAGGGGCAGCCGACGACCAGCGGCAGATGTTTGCGGAGAACAGCATAAAAGATATTGAAGACTCGTACCGCCAGTACTATGCCACCACCTTCGACGGGATTATGCAGCGGGCGGATGTAGTCTATTTCGACGACAGCATAAAGAACGAATTCAGGGTCACCGAGACCTATGCCATACCCCAGTTGTGGCAGACCGGCGGAAAGGGGACAAGGTCTTTTGACTACTATGCAAGAATGGTCAAACAATACATCCCCGACCCGTCCGACGTCGCAGCGAACGAGCCGGTCCATCTGTCGTATCCACGCAATATCCATTTTACGCTGAACCTCGACCTGCCTGAATCCAACGACATCGAATGGACGCCGGTGCATATCAAAAACGAATTCTATCAGTTCGACTTCGTTCCCGGGACCAATGGCACACACGTATCGCTTTATTATACCCTGCGGACCTTCAAAGACCGGATACCTGCGGCGGCGGTGAAACAGTACAGGGAAGACTATAATAAAATTGACGAGGCGGTCTCCTTCCAGATCTCTGTGAATTACGACCCTTCCGGACTTACCCCGGCCCAAAAGCCCGCCGGTGAGCCAACGGGTTCCCTGTCGCAGCCTCCGGCAGAGAACATAAAGGCCTGCTGGCCTGCAGTCTGGCTGACCTTCTTTTTCTCGCTGTTCTTTTCCCGGCTGTTCGTCTGGCTCAACCGTCGCAGCGTGGAGACACTCTATTCTCCCGGTTCCGGCTATCCGCTGGGCGGATGGCTCCTCCTGCTGGGTGTCAGCCTCGTGGTCGGCATGGGCTTCAACCTGTACAATTTTCTAAGTTCCAACTATTATAGCGACAACAACTGGGCGGCTTATGGCAACGCCGGCGGACGTGCTCTTCAGTACCTCTATCTGGGCAGAATGGCGGTCCACCTCAGCAGTCTGGCCGCTTCGGGGGCCACGCTGTTCTGGTTCCTCCGAAAAAGGGACATCTTTCCACGTATGTTCATCTGGCAGGTGGGGATACTGCTCTCGGGACAGCTGCTGCTGATACTGCTCAACCGTCTGATCCCCATACCGTCGGGTTTTGATGCCTACAGGGAGGACCTTATGTTCGGGCTGGTCCGCAACTGCGTATATGGTTTTGTATGGGTGTACTATATCATCCGGTCGGACCAGGTGAAGAGTACATTTCTGGAGCCGTACGGCTACTGAGCCCTCGTCACGGCATTGTGTATCGGCTTCACCGTCCTTAAATAGGCGTATATCGCCGCCAGGTCCTTTTCCCTCATCCCCGCATACGCGGTCCAGGGCATCGGCGTATTGAATTCCCCCTGTGCCACGGGTCTGGGCCGGTAGTTGCTGTCGGCATACTGTCTGAACTTCCGGATGAACAATTCCCTGTCCCAGCTGCCAATACCCGTCTCTGCATCCGGCGAGATATTCGCGGAATAAATGGTCTTGCCGTTCACGGTCCCAAAATCCCTTCCTCCCCCGAACTCCGTGCCTTGAATGATCTTTCCTTTGTCGGCCTTGCTATGACATTCCACACAACTGGCCATGGTCACCAGATATTTGCCGTAGGCCGACGCGTTGTTGGAATCCGGCTCGGGACTCAGCATCGCCGGAGAAGGAATGGTATTGACGATAAAATTCAAGGGAAAATCCAGCTCTGTAGGCGGCACGTCATGGCTGATGGGAGGCAGGCTGCGGAGATAGGCGATGATGCTGAGGACGTCTTCCTGGTCCATCCGTCCGTAAGCGGGATAGTTCATGATGGGGAACAGCGCATGCCCGTCCTTGCTGACCCCCGAGGTGATCGCCCGGAAAAGCTCCCCGTCCGACCAGTTGCCGAGATGGTAGGGGGTAAGATTGGCGGCGTAGATATTGCCGGGAAAGCCAAACTCGCGGCTGAAGACCTCGCCGCCCATTCCCAGCGTGCCTTCCTTCACAGGCAGCGCATAGATATGTTCGTCCCTGGTACTGTGACAGACCATGCATGCGGCGACTGAGCTGGAAAGGTACTGCCCGCGTGCGACCCGCGCAGGCGTTGCCTGCACCCTGAGCTCTTTGACCACTGCCACGTGTGGCAGCCCCTTCTTTACGTAGAGGGCCAGGAGCGCCACGACGACAACGAGCCCCGCGACGATCAGTAACAGGACCCTGAGAACTTTTTTCATAAGTCAGCTTTTGGCCAAAATATAAAAAAGAGGACAGCCCGACCTGAAAAAGTCAGCTGCCCTCTAAACCCTGTTCGCCAGGCGTGCGAACCCTAAACTTGACTCCCCGGCCCGTTAGTGTGGTCACAGGGGTATTCCCTACCGGGGGAACCTATTATTTTTTGATCAGATAACCAAAGAGTCCGTCATCTTCATCGTTCGGTCCAGCCGTAAAGTACAGCCGGTTGGGATCGATGGTGGTCGCCGTAGACGGGGGGAAGGACAAGGCCCACAATCCATGGATAACGATCGTCTTGCTGTGTGACCGGAGATGTCCCTGGAATGTCCCGTCCTGGGTAAAGACATTGATCGTGCCGTCCCCAAAATTACCCACCAGGATCGCCGGCTGGTTCTTGTCGAAAATATGATGGATGATCCCGCTGATCGGTCCGCCCTTACCGGGGCCGCTGTCGCTGTTGTCATCCCAGCTGTCGTCCATGTCATTGGATTCCAGGAAGCCCGCGGACGCCATGGCCAGTCCCCATGGAGAGTTCAGTGATCCCCGGCTCGCGAACCGCCTTACAAAAGTTCCATCGGTCGTGAAGATGCTGACGAAGCCGTTGCCCGGTCCTGCCTGGTCGTCCCCGTCCGCCCCGACCTTCGCGTATGTAACATAAAGCCAGGTGCCGATCGCCTGGATATTAAAGGGGGCATAGCCCGACGGTATGCCGGGATCTTTGAAGGACATCGACACCGGCGCAAAGGTCGTGTCCCATACGTCTATCTTTCCTGTCTTGAAATTGGCGGCATAGATATAATTGGCGCCGCCGTTGGATGCCAGGGCGAGCCCCTTGTACGAGGAAGTAGCCGACCTGTCCTTGATTTTCAGAGCTTTGTTATTGGCCGCGCCATTCCAGCCGGAAAGAATGCCATCCTCGCCGACGAAAAGGAAGGCCGCCGCCGAACCATTGGACAGTTTGAAACCCTTTCCGCCCGCGAATACGATACCCGTAGGCGTCCCCCCCATCGTATCTGTGGGAGAGGGGATCAGCACCGGGGCACGGACGATGGCGCCTTCGGCAGTATACAACTCGCTGAGTCCGGCGCCGTTCGAATTGACCCATGCGATGCCGTTGGACGAAAAAGCCAGTCCCCAGGCATTCCGCAAAGTCGTATCCTGCAGTTTAGGACCGTAACTCCAGCTGTTCGCCACTAAATTGATCTGTTGAAAATTTCGCAGGTCATCCTTATCAATGACCTGCCTCCGGCAACCAATCGTCAAAAGCAGAAGAGACGCCAATGTCAGCCCAGCCGCATGGCGGCGGGAAGACCTTTCCCTTAATAGTTGAGTGAAGACGTTGTTCATAACTTAGATTTTTTAAGTTGGATGAGTAGACCAAAAAACGATCACCGGACGACCGCGTTTCAACAGTCGCCGCACCGAAGAATAGGGAAAGGGGACTCGATCCTATGGCCATAGAACAACAACAACGAAAGAACAAATCAAACGAAAAGGCTTTCTTCAAAGAAAGTCCTGCACAGAAGGTTTCAGCAGGTATTACTACAAACGGCGCTTCACCGGCAGGAGTTGCCTGGGCTGGATCATCTAAATTACTGCCTTCGCGGCAGGTATTCCGTATCCTGCCGGCTTCCCGTATCCT
>Ga0105239_10004683_pt1 | contig 16240 bp, 21 predicted proteins | sample KBSC44metaG_FD_92761 | JGI IMG/M metagenome (GOLD analysis project Ga0105239, IMG submission 92761) | Corn rhizosphere microbial communities from Kellogg Biological Station, Michigan, USA - KBS C4-4 metaG | ecosystem: Host-associated > Plants > Roots > Rhizosphere > Soil | place: Michigan, USA...
ACCGGCGGCACCGGCGGAAGCGGCGTCGTCATTCTCAGTTTCACGCCGGGACCGGCGATCATTCCGGGCAAATTCACTCGCCCTTATTTGCGGAGGTAAGCGATGGGCCAGCGCGTCTATTCGGCCATGTTCGACAACGTAACGATTGCCGCTGTGCAAGATGTGATCTCGCTCAAGGCTGGTGCCGCGAACGGAATCGAGCTGCATGAAATCGACCTTTCGGCCGGCGGCGTCACGGCACCGGCTGAAATCCGGCTGCGCTTGAAGCGTCTGCCGGCATCAGTCACCGCGGGCTCGGGAGGAAGTGCGCTCACTGGCAACCCGGTGGATTCCGGCGATACCAAAGCGTCTGCCGCAACGGTGCGCTCGAATGACACGACGCAAGCGACGACATCAGGAACGCCGTTGTTGCTCGCAGCCTGGCAGTGGAACGTGCTTACGCCCTGGCAATATCTGCCAGCGCCCGAGGATCGCGAGGTCGTCCAGGCGGGCGAAGCTCTCGTTCTCGATATTCCGGGTGCTCCGGCCTCGACCATCGTCTCCGGCACCATCAAGTGGCGTGAGTTGCCGTAAGCCATGACCTATGTTTTTCGACGCGGCTGGTCGAAGACGTATCGGCGGCCGCGGCCGCCGGTCGTCGCTTCGGGTGCGATCCAGATCACGCTCAATGCTGCGATCGGCTCGTTCCTTGTCGCAACTCTCCCTGCGGCTTTCAGTGGCGGTCTCGCATCCAGCACTGGCGCTTTCGGTCTGGCTGGCAACATCGCTGCGCTGAATATCGGCGAAACAGCCGCAACAGTGACGTTCGCCGTCGGTGCGATGACGGCGAGCTTCAAGACGACGGAAGTTGCCGGCCCCGGGAGCTTTGCAGTTACGGGCATTGCAAGCGGCACGTTTCTCAACTCGGTTGCCGGATCCGGGAGCCTCATCTGGTCGGGCCTTCCGAGCTCGGGTTCGACAGCGCTTGCTGCCGGAGCCGCAGGGTTCGCTGTTGCCGGCGCTGCGTCGATCTACGAACGAGATTTCGAGGCCTGGGTCAGGCGACCATTTGATGCGGCGGCGTGGCAGCTCGACGTGACGGCCTCGATGCCGAACTGGACTGGTCTCAGTCCTTCTGTCGATGCCTGGACGGGATCGGCAGCTCCAACGAACGCCTGGACACAGGCTGCGATTAACCCAGAGCCCTGGACGAGCGAATAATGCCTCTGCTTTCCTATGGCGATTATCGCCCCGATGTCAGCGACTATGAAGGGCAGGCCACGCGGAACATCCTCAACGTCATTCCGCGTGGGGATGGCTACGGACCGTTTCCGTCGTTCTCTGCGTATACAGCGGCGTTGCCGGCGCCGTGCCGCGGTGCGTTCTACGCGCTGAAGTCGGACGGCACGGTCGTCACCTTCGCCGGCACGAGCACCAAGCTCTACCGGCTGAACAACATCGATTTCACGTGGATCGATGTGTCCAAAGGCGGGGCATCCTATTCGGCGCTGTCGGCGACTGCACAGTGGCAGTTCGCCCAGACGGGGAATTTTGTCTTTGCCACGCAGGCCAATGCGGTGCTGCAGATCTTCGACCTCTCGTCGTCGACGGCCTTCGGCGATGCGTTGGGCGCGCCGCCGCAGGCTGCCTATATCAGCGTGGTTGGACGCTTCCTGGTGCTATCAGGATTGCTGTCGACGCCGTATCGAATCCAGTGGTCGGGACTGAACAATTTCAACGCCTCCGACAGCTGGACCAGCGGCATCAAATCGTCGGACTTCCAGGACTTTCCGGACGGCGGCATCGTCCGCGGCGTCGCCGGCGGCGAATCCGGTATCGTCTTTCAGGACCAGGCGATCCGCCGCATGTCCTATGTGCCGGGCTCGCCGATCATCTTCCAGATCGATCGCATCACGCAGGACAAGGGGCTCTACGCGCCATACTCGATCATCCGCGCCGGCGAACGCATCTTCTTCTACGCTGGGCAGGGTTTTCACAAGATCGAGCCTGGCGGCGTGCCGGAACAGATCGGACGCGAGAAGGTCGATCGCACCTTTCTCGCCGACCTCGACAAGGGCAATCTTCAGCTCTTCCTGGGCGCGGCCGATCCGCGCTCGACACGTGTCTACTGGGCCTACAAATCCGTGTCCGGCACGGTTGGCACCTATGACAAGCTGCTCGGCTACGATTTTCTGCTCGATCGCTTCTTTCCTGTCGCGATGACGGGCGAATATCTGCTGGGCATCTCGCAGACCGGCTTGACGCTGGAAAATCTCGACAGCATCTCGTCGTCGCTCGACGCACTGACGCTCAGCCTCGATGCCTACGCGACCGCGGTGCAGCCCGAGATCGCCCAATTCTCGAACGCGCATCTGCTCGGCTTCTTTCGTGGCCCCAGCCTCGAGGCCACGCTGGAGAGCCCGGAGCAGGGCAATGACGAGAACCGCATCACCATCCGCGGCTTTCGCCCCGTGACCGATGCGGCGACGCTGTTCGGCTCGGTGTCCTGGCGCGACACGCCGTCCGCGGTGGCAACGCCTGGCGCGGAAGTGCTGGTCAACGCCCGGACCGGCCGCTGCGACGTCAGGCGCGACACCCGCTATTCGCGCTTCAAGGTCCGCATTCCTGCTGCGACGTCGTGGTCCTTCTGCGCCGGCATCGTTCCCGATCTCACACCGAACGGTACGCTATGACGGCTTACGTTCCTGGCATCACCGAAACCGACCTGAAAAAGATCGTCCTTGCGATCCAGCAGCTCGCCGCCGGCAGATCGAATGCGGTCGGCAGCGTCACGCTGGCGACCGGCGCATCGAGCACGACGGTGACGACGGCGAATTGCGCGGCGGGTTCGGTGCCGATCCTGGTGCCGGCGTCAGCGAACGCGGCGACGGAGGTCGGTAACGGCACGATGTATGTGAGCGCGGTGGCGAATGGTGCGTTCACAATTACGCATGCGAACGCTGGCACGACGGGGCGGGTGTTTTTGTGGGCGGTGGTGGGGTGAGGGGGGCCCGAAGTTGTTCATGACCGCCACAATCTAAGACAGCAAACGCTTCACCAGTCATTTCAACTTGCCGGGTTCGCACCGTCTGCGCGCGGGCGAGCCGCACGGTGCTGCGCGCCTTTCAGCTCCTCATTTTCAGAAACCGTGAGAGATTTCAATGGCAACTCCTGATATCCAAAATCTGTTCGAGCGCTTTCTTCGAATCTACGGAGGACAGGGTGCGTCGACCGAGCCCACGCGACAAGAGCCGCCCTATCAATCGCCGCGTGCGCCCTATTCCCCGCCGGCAGACGCTTATGGAAGCGACGATGCTTATGCGCCTTCGGGGGGAGTGCTCCGTGGATTGAATTCACTGCCGCCGGGCGCGCCATCGTGGGCTCAAGCACTCGCGGGGTCCGGCGGCATGCCGATCGGTCTACGCGGGCCGCGGCTTGGTGGTCGCATTGGAGGCCTTCCTTTTCCTCCGATGCCAACTGGTCCTGGCGACGTCGTCGAGATTCCGAATCCGCATCTTGAGAGGTTAGTTCCTCAATGGATGCGCGATTTCCAAACCGCGGCGACGCTGGTGCCGAAAATGTTTCGAGGCCAGTTGCGTGGAGATGGACCAGGCGGCGGAAGTGCCGAAGGAGAGGATGGAGCTTGGTCGACAGAATCCTCTTCAGGGCCTCCAGCGAACCGTCCCGGAAGCCAGCCTCCTTGGATTGTCGGTCCAGCGGTGTTGAAGGAGAAATTCGGACGGCAAGGCAGAACGGATGCTCAGAATCAGCAACCGAAGGAGATAGTCGATCCAAGCTTCAGACGTTTGACTCGTTTTCTAGGTTCAGAAGGAGATCAAATTGTAAGCGATGGCTCCGTCCGGCCTGCAGCGGAGGAAAATCCGGCCAAACAGCCTGCAAGACCGCTAGCCGATGATCCCTTGGACATTCCTCTATTTCTACGACGCCAACGAGAGCCGGAGTCTGCGACATCTCAAAACAGACAGGCCGACTCACCTCCGTCCAACGTTGGGGGAGGCGGTAACTCCGGCGGTAATCGTGGCGGTGGTGGTGGGGGCGGTCGCAAATCCGACGAAGAGTGCAGGCGGGAGTGGAAGCGGGCGCATGAGGTCTGCGTTGAGGCCTTCGCCAACGGCACCGTCGGAGACATCTTCAAGAAATGGAAGAGCAACTATTCAACCGGCCCGTTCCCAAAGCTAAACGATGAACCCTGGGACGTTAACGACTGCAAAAAGGGATTTGTCAGCGAAGACTGTGGTGGAAGTGATTACGAAAGGCCGCCGCCGCCAAAAGTCGCGCAGGCTATTGGGCGTCAATTAGTCCGACAGAGAAAAGCTTCGCGCGACAAGCAGAAGGAAAAAGAGCGTGCCATATTTGAGGAGTTTAAGCGCACAGGAAAATGGCGATTCAGGGGATGATTGCCGCTCTCCTAACGTGTAAGACATGCAGTGCAAATGTCTTGCGTAAAGGTTAGGATGAGGCAGGGTCCACCCGCCGAATTAAAAGATGGTTCAATTGCAAACGATTGCAGAGAGCTTCGTCTCGCTGATTTTCGACAAACGATACGACGATGCGGACGTGATCCTTCGCAAGCAGCGCGAGGCCGCATCTGTACGCGAGCGTCCTCGATTAGCCGGTTTGAACGAGGCGCTGCGGGCTAAAGTTGAGCAACTCGGCTCTAGCCCAAGCGCACGGCGCAGTGCTCTCGCTGGCATCTATATGGCGGCATATCGGCTGAGGGGGCAAGAATACTGGAATGACGCTGCGACGACCTACATGGATGTGATCGAACGATCCTTTGCGATGAACGAACCATTCTTTCTTAACGACGCACTATTAAGCCGGGCCGTGTGCCTCAAGAACCTAGGACGCTTCGACGAGTACGAACGAGCCAAATCTCAAGTACCCGCGGGTACAACGATCCTGATCGATGGTGTTAACTGCCGGGTCGAAGACCTATGACGATGAGCTTGGTTGGCTCGGTTCATGTAGCGCGGTGATTGAACGTTTGCCTTCGACACGACTTGCCTGCGTCGATCCTAGCCGTGTGCGCGAGATCTGGCCCGCTGTTGCCCCGCTGCTGAAGCAGGCGATCGCGAGCACGGGCCTCGCTCAGTTTGCAACAATCGAGCGCGATATCCTCGACGGTGTTTCGTTGCTCTGGGTCGCCTGGAATGGCCACCGTATCGAGGCTGCTGCATCAACCAGTCTCCAGCAGACTGACGCGGGCAAGGTCTGCGTCATCACGGCGTGCGCCGGCTACGACATGATGCGCTGGTTGCCGTTGATCGGCGGCATCGAGGCGTATGCGCGCGCGGAAGGATGCTGCTGCGTGCGCATCTTCGGACGGAAAGGGTGGGCCCGCGTTCTCGATGGATACGAGCAGACCCATGTAGTGATCGACAAGCGTTTGACGTGATGGCGAGACGGGCATTCGGGTGTGGCGCTCGCTGGGGCGGACTTCTCAATGTTCTTGCGACCCGGGGTTGCAATTGTTCTTGATTTGTTCTATCATCCAAGGGCGTGCACGTTGACAAGCGTCGAGGCTGAAGATGTCGTGGGTCGAGCGTCATTCATGCGAGGGGCGCATCGCGCGGTGGGCGAGGCGGCTTCCGTGGCGATACAGCTTGATGCTTGGTACCCGCGCCTGGCTGTCCCGTGTCTGTGCGCGAAGCCTGTTTGCGATGCTCTGCTTGTTGATTGGCGTCGAGCGCTGCGCACCGGCGACGCTAGAGACTGACTTCTCCTCCTACGCTCGCGCGGCCGAACATTGTCTCGGCGAAGTCGCACGGCCGATCGCATTGTCGCAAGACAGGCGCGTGCTTTGTCTCGACGGCGTGATTTCGTCGGACTTGAACCTTTCGATCGCAACAGGCTTGGCGGATCATGGTCTCGCGGTCATTCGCAGTCGCGGAGGGGATCCCGAGCGCGCCGTTCAATTGGCGAACATGCTTCGAGATCGCAATGCGGTCGTCGTTATCAGGGATTTCTGTCTATATGCCTGCGCCAGTTTCATCCTGCTTGGTTCGTCCGAGGCTTATGTCCTCGACGGTGCCCTGGCAGCCTGGGGCGTATTCCGGCGATATATCGACGATGATTGCATGGGATTCATCGACGCCAACGACCAGGCGGGACCTTTGCTGACGTCGCTCCGCTGTACAGAGGCTTATGGCGACGAGAAGCTATTGGATCGCCGTTGGAATGAATTCTATCGCGATAGGGCTTTCGCGACCGCCTTTACCGATCCGCCGGAAAGCAGGTTTGTCAGGCGTGCGTTGATGAATCTGTATCGATCGACAGGGCAGTTTCCCGTCGTGCTGTGGACCTGGAATCCTCGCTATCACGCCAACGCGATCACGACCAAGCTCGTCTATCAGCACTATCCGGACAGCCAGGAAGAGGTCAACGCAATTGCAAAGCGATTGGGGTTGGCCCGCCGCGTGATCTACGACCCATAGAGCTCAGCTTTCGAGGAATTTTCCGACCGGTGTGTCCGCGCGGCGCGCCGATCGCGACGCATTGCATTTCGTGAGAGGACCGATGACCAGATCATTCAAAGACCCTAACGTAACTGTGCCCAATTTTGGCGTTGAGGGTGCGGTGCCGAGGCCGCGGCCACGCTGGTTGGATCTCGACCATTGGAGGGTGGTTCCACCGAAATCGCCTCCCTGGTCGCCGCCGCCACTGTCTCCTCCCGAGGGGCCGGATCCGTTCGACGTCTCACCGCCGATGCCGGCTCCGGTGCAGCCACGGTCAGACAGGGGGGAGGGCCCATCTCAATCTGAGTTGTTCGACTGGCTGTTTCGACCACGTCGCGTCGGTCGAAGTTCGAGTGCGATGCCGCTTCCGTCGGCGTCGGGCACGGATGGATTGGCGCCTGATCTTTTCGACCGGCGTCCGTGGCGGGACGTTCTATCCGATCACGCAGCCGTCCAGTCCCTGCCATTCCGCGCAAGTCAACTGGACGCATTGTTGCGGCTCCGACCAGAGCTGGTTCGGTCGACCGAGAATACGTCCTCGAGAAGCGTCCAACCGCCGATTTTCTTTCCGTTCGATTGACGGATTTACATCCTCTCCTGCCGTGCCGTCTTTCTTGGTGACGAGCCCTGCGCAGAACACACCCAAGATCAAAGGAGCCATCGTCCATGGGCGGACAATCGACTTCCACTCAAACCGTGCAATCTCAGTCAGCGCCTTGGCTTGCCGCGCAGCCGGCGCTGCAAACAATGCTGAGTCAGATCGGCACGGGTCTCAACAATACCGGCCTGACGTCGGCGGAGAGCTCTGCGCTCGACACGCTGAAGAACAACGCCGCGGCGGGCAATCCTTATGCAGGCCAGATCGCAGGCTACGCGCAGTCGATGCTGAACGGCGGAGGCGCCACCGCGCAGGCTCCCAATGTCCAGGACAATCTTGCGACCTATCGCAACTGGCTCACGCCGTATGCGAACGGAAGCATGATCGGAAACAATCCTGCGCTGACGGCACAACTGGCGCAGATCCGATCCGATGTCGGTAACGACGTGAACTCGCAGTTCGCCGCCGCAGGCCGCGATCTCAGCGGTGCGAACCAAATGGCCTATGGCAGGGGCGTCGCGGCAGGCGAGGCGCCGGTGATCGCCGCGCAATACAATCAGGATGTGACCAACCAGATGGCCGCATCGAATGCATTATACGGTGCCGGCAACACCACGGCCAATATGCTGAGCCAGATGCAACAGAGCGATCTCGCCAACCGCGGTCAGGGCGTCACTGCCGCGCAATCGGCGCTTGATGCGCAGAACTATGGTGCCAACGCGACTCTGGCGGAAGAAGCCCAACGCCGCGGCATCCCCGTGCAGGCGTTGAGCCTGCTCGCGCAGATTGGCGTGCCCATCGCGCAGCTTGGTCAGCAGGGCAATAGCACGACCACGGGGACACAGGAGAAGTCCGGCGTGGATCAGTTCGCGACGCTTGCTGGCGGGATTAGCTCTCTCGTGAATGCCTTCAAGCCCGGAAAACAACAATGACCGTCGAATCCGATATCAATCTGACAGGCGCCTCGTTCGACCTGGCGCACGCGGGGTATGCCGAAATGCCCGACCCTGGTCGTGAGCAGGAACGTGAGCCGATCGGAAGCGACAGCGCGTCCTTGCACGACGCGGCCGAGCGGCGAGTCGATCCGCAGGCCAAAGTCGTCATCCGGCAATACACCAATGCCGAGGGTAAACGCGCGGGCGCTAACGAGGCCGTGACGCTCTCCCGCGCCTCGCGCGATTACGCGAGCGCGACAGCGAGCGACAGGCTGGCCGCCGAAAGCAAGTCGTCGGAAGCTCTCGCTACCAGCATCGACGAGCTGCGAACGGACGTGGCGGCCAGCGATCCGGATGCGCCCGAGTTCTACGGATTTGAGCAGCCCGAGCCGGACCTCGAAGAGGACGACGAGCCCGTCGTGCCGTCAGAGGCCGCGCTTCGTACCGAGCAAACGGCTGCGGCGCGCGATCCGGATATCGACATGCTGATGCAGCATCCACAGGTCCGTTTGGCGCTCGAGGAAAAGGTCGGTGAAGTCGAGCGCGCGCGTCGGGGCTATGTCGAAGGGCTTGATGCGGCCATGCAGATCGCCCAGGCAAGCTTTGTCAGCCAGTTTCCGGAGCTGGCCACGCTTGCCCCGGAGCAGCTTCCCGTCGTGCTGGCGCAGATGGCGCGCCAGGATCCCGCAAAGCTGTCGCGCATTCAGGCGATCGTGGCGGCGAGCGAGCAGTTGCGTGCCCGTCAGGGTGAAGAGATGCGGCGAACGGCGGATGCCTCGCGCCGCGACTTTCGGAACTATGCAAAAGCCGAGGACGCCCGGCTCGAAGCGCTGCTCAAGGGAGAGGCGAGCGACGTCCGGCAGGCCGTTGCCCAGGAGATCATGGCGTCCGCCAAGGCCAGTGGCATTGAACCGGACGAATTGCAGCACCTCTTCGACAATGAGCCATTGATGCGTAACGCTACGTTTCAGCGCATGATGTACGATGCCGGAAAGTACCGCCTCATGATGAAGGCGAGGGACGCCGTCACGACAAAACCCATACCACCGGTGCAAAGGCCGGGCATGGCGGCGAGCCGCGGTGAACGCGACCAGCATGATCTGCGTGCGTTGAACGCGCGGCTTTCCAGCTCCGGCGATCTCAAGGATGCGGTCGCACTTTATCAGGCAAAGACTGCTGGTCGACGGTGAGTTGTTCGTCGAGACATTCTGCTTCGGATATCTGCATCTGCAATCCGAAGACGTGAGTTAGCTCGGCATTCGAGCGTGCCGCAAGCCCATCTCAGTTACCTCAATCGTTAGTCGAAACCTCCCGGGGCCATTCGTCGGTCGCTGGGGTGGATCGACTGCGCCTACGACAGGACAATGCACCGTGAGTGAAGACGATCGAAATTTCATCGAACGCGCCGCGTCGATCACCGGAAATCTCTACGGCGAGCCGATGTCTCCCGACCGGATCGCCGAGAATTTCGCGCTCTATGGTCTGCGCAAGCGCGTAGCTGCGCTCGAACGTTTCGATGCCGAATTGAGCGGCGAGATCGATTCGAGTCCGCAAAGCCTGCGAAAGCGCGTCCAGCTCGTCGACCTGCGCCGGCGCATGGGCAGTCTTCACGAGGCGCTGCGCAAAGCGAAGCGATGACCCATCCGTTGTTGACGGCGCTTGCACAGGCACGGATGCGCGAGGCACCGATGTTCGCCAAATGGTGTGAGCTGAATAATGTGGCTCCGTGTCCGGCGATGCCTTCGTCAGTGGCCCGCTTCGTCCAAGATTGTGCATCCCTCGGGGTGAACCGGCTCTGGGCGGCCGTGCAGGAGATCTCGCGGATGCATGCATCGCTGGGACTTGCGGATCCCACGCTCGGTAGTCCAGCGGCGAAAGCGATGAGCGCCGTTGCCGCGATCGCTCCGCCACGATCATGGCCGCAGCGGTTCAAGGACCGGTTCGGCGAGCTTCCCTACGATCTGCAGGCCTATCTTGCTGCTCACGAGATGCAGCGAGAACGCGCGCTCCGGCGCGCGCAGAACGAAGCCGCATCCGCCAGCCGGAAGCTGGCGGCGCTTGAAACTCAATCAAGGAACGGAACGGATGGCAACGAAGCAGCAGCGCGCGACACGACTTGAAGATCGGATCGAGGAGCTGCGCGCCGAGATCGATAGCATCATCGACGAGCGCGTGGCGAAGATCGCAAGCCAGAGCCCCGGAGTGCCACCCGGCGTGATCCGCAACCTGCTCACGGCTCGCGCGCCGGCCTGCCGTTGCGCGCAATATATCGAGCTGTGTGGCAGTGCGGCAAAGAATTCGGACTAGAGGTTCGCAGGGCGGGCATCGTCGGCTCCCCGACGACGACGATTGTCAGCGTTCATAGATCAAGGAAGCAAGATGACTCTCTATAGATGGTCTCAAACAGCGTCCGCCGATGCAACGGCAGACTCGACGATCAATTGGGCTGAAGGGCAATCCCCATCGAGCGTCAACGATTCCGCGCGTGCGATGATGGCTGCGATCGCTAAATATCGCGACGACATTGCTGGGGCGATCGTGACGAGCGGGACGAGCACGGCGTACGCGGTTGCGTCCTATCAACAGTTCGACACGTTGGCGCATCTCAGTTCGCAGGTTGTTGCATTCACGCCGCACATTACGAATGGTGCAATGGTAACGCTTAACGTCGACGGCTTGGGTACGAAGCCCTTGCGCTCCGCGCCCAACGTGGAATTGCTCGCAGGGGCTCTCGTTCAGGGCACGCCCTATGTCGCGCTCTATAATAGTACCGATCAGGTGTTCTATTTGCAGGGCTTCTGTGGAGCTAGCCCATCCTTGATCCCGATCGGTGCAAGTGTTGATTATTGGGGGATCGCCGCGCCAAACAGCTCGTTTGCTCTGATGTACGGACAAGCGATTAGCCGCATTACGTACGGCGCACTGTTTGCGCTCCTCGGTACCACCTTCGGATCTGGTGATGGTTCGACCACCTTTAATATTCCGGACCTACGCGGTCGGGTTGTTGCAGGCAAAGACGATATGGGCGGCTCGGCGGCGAGCCGATTGACATCAAGCTATTTCGGCGGGACAGCAACCAATCTAGGCGCGACAGGTGGGCTTGAGAGCAATACGCTGAATACAGCTCAAATTCCTTCCCATACCCACACTGCGATTTCTGCTGACGCTGGCCACGTTCACTCCAATGGTGGCGCTTCAATCCAAAATGCTTACGGCGGTACGAACAGCGGCAGTCAGATAAGCTGGGCCGGTAGTCCCAACAATGTTGGCACTTCATTCGCAAATATCACCACTACCATCGCCAATACTGGTGGCGGCGGTGCCCATAACAATACGCAACCAACTATCATAGGTAATAAGCTGCTTCGCATCATTTGACCATCACTGGCGCACGCGCTCGAGCAAATGCAGTGAGGTTCCAAGGACGACAGTATGTCAGTTTGCGTCCACTGCTCACGGCGAGGCATAGGCTCGGTCCTCAAATCCGCGGGCCGATGTGAAGGAAAGATTTTTCGGTCGGCTGACTTGTCATATTCGAGAACGAGATTGGCTAAGGCGCCGAAGGGTATTCGCGCTGGTCTTTTCTGTCGTACTCCGCGGTGATCTCGACTCGACCGGGAGGTTCCGAGCTTCAGGGCTTAGATCTCGACGACCTTTGAGTAGCAAGCGTAGTAACTCGGTCGCATTTGCGCGGCTTTTCCTTTGGAGGCTTCATGGTAGATCTCAACGCCCTCTCTGCGGCGAATGCGAAGCGCTGGGCGAATGCCAAGCTGACCCGCAAGGCAGAAGCCACCAATGTTGCATCGCGCCTCTACAATGCGAAGCAGCGCTATCAGGCCGTCGAACGAAAGACCGGCGTTCCTTGGCCGGCCATTGCCGTCATTCATGAGCGGGAATCGTCCCAGCAATGGAACGCCTCACTGGCCCAGGGCGATCCTTGGAATCGGGTCTCGGTTCACGTTCCCGCCGGGCGAGGTCCTTTTGACTCCTGGGAAGCGGCCGCAGTCGACGCGCTGGTCAAGTGTCCGCCTTTCCTGGCGCGGCACAGGGATTGGACGATCGCCGGAGCCTTGACTGCGCTCGAGACTTACAACGGCATTGGCTACGCGGCCCGCGCCGTGCCATCGCCGTATGTCTGGTCGGGTACCAATCAGTACCGGGCCGGAAAATATGTGCGCGATGGCCTTTATGACCCCAGCAAGATCGACCCGCAGCTGGGGTGCGCGGCGCTGCTGATGGCGTTGGCGGAGATCGACCCGGACGTCTGTTTCGCAGGGACCAAGGTCGCAAAGAGTTCGGTGAGTAGCGGTCTGACCAAGCCTTCACTGACGAATCCGTCGAAAGGCTCGATCGGCGCGTTCGTTGTCAATTTGATCAGAGCTGTTTTTAGAAGGAAATGAACATGCAGACTATTTTTGATGTGATCCTCTTCGCCGCCGGATTCGGTGCTTGCTGGCTTTGCAAAGACGCGTTGCTCCGCTTTGTGACCGGCACCGAGGCTCAGGTCAAGTTGCTGGAGACCAAGCTCGCCTTGCTGCGGGCCACGCTGTGATGCTGGGAAGGATCAAGGCAGTCTGCCTGCACTCGACCACGATCGCGTGGAGCTATTGTATCGCGCTTGCCGGCGCATTGGCCTCGATCGTCGATGATCTTGCCGACGTGCTGGGCGATCCCGGCGTCAAGGATCAAATCAGCGCGGCCATCGGCGACGTCAGGATCACTGGACGAATCCTGCTTGCGATCTCTGTCGTGACGATCGTCGCGCGTTTGCGAACGCTACGGAGAAAAGACTGATGTGGATGACGATCATTTCCTTTCTTGGCGGCCCCGTCGTCAAGGCGCTGATCGATGCCTATAGCGCGAAGCTGAAGGCGGAGAACGCCGATACGAAGACCGCAGCGGATCTTGCGGGGAGCGAGATCGCGGCGCAGACGGCCGAAACCAAAGCCATCCTGCAATTCAGAACAGCGGAGCTCGGCTATTGGTACGAGCCGGACAAGCTGATCGGCTATTGCGTGACGATCTACTTCGCGAAACTGCTTGTCTGGGACAAAGTGCTCGGCCTCGGATCAACCGACCCCCTAGCAGGATTCGCGGCCATCACCGCCAATCTCGTGGTCTCCTTCTACTTCGCCAAGCGCGGCTTTGAGAATGTTGCAAGGATCATCAAGCGGTGAAAATGGCAGAGGATGAAATCAGGGTGATCGTGGCTGAGACGCTGGCCGAGCAGCAGAAGCTCCAGCAAGACAGCATTGATGCGATCGTACTGAAGGCTGTGGCATCGGTGCTGGCCTCCTTCGGAATTGAGGATGACGACCGAAAAGAACTGAGAGCAGATTTCCAGCATCTTCGGCGGTGGCGGAAGAGCGTAGAGCAGGCGCAGAGCTACACTTTCAAGGCTGTGATTACTGTCATTGCCACCGGACTAATGGGGGCGGTCTGGCTCGGTGTGAAGGTCGTGCTGAGCAAGTGAGTGTCGCATGGCGGCGAAGTTGCCGCGCGGTCGACCAAAGTCGTCCCACCCAATGAGTCGTGACATGTACAGAATTCGTATCGTCGATGGGACTGATGATGAAATTGCGGATACCTTGGCTGGGCTACATCGACAGACGTTCTTTGACGCGGCGGCTATGCCGCAGTTCGATGTTGGCGCGTGGTGGTTGACCTATTACGGTCACGATGCGGTCGCTTTCGCCGGCGTTCTTCCATCCACACATGTTCGAAACGGAGGATATTTTTCCAGGGTCGGTGTCTTGCAACGGCACCGAGGCCGCGGCCTTCAGCTGAGGCTGATGCGTGTCATTGCGGCGAGGGGACGGCGTGCGGGGTGGGGCAGCATCGTTTCCGACACGACCGATAGTCCGGTATCGGCGAATAACTTCATCAAGGCAGGCTACCGGCTTTTTGAGCCCGAGGCGCCTTGGGCCTGGAAGCATACACTTTATTGGCGGAAATGGCTTCGCTGAGCAGGGTTTCCGTGGTGCGGGACGTCCATTTTGGCGTCTTCGCTGCCGGGTCGCTTCCGCGTATCGAGACGTTAGGGTCGAACCACTTGCGAAGTCGGCTCGACCGCGCTTTAAGTTTGGCTTGCGGGAAATTCGGCGAGCACAAGCCGATGTAAGGGAGCGTCAGGATGGCCACCAAGCCCCAATTGCCGGAACGTCCGTCGCGGGCAGCAGGAGGGCCGACTGCGCTCGATGGTCTGATCGTCGTCGACTTCACACGCGTGGTCGCAGGACCAGCCTGCACTCAGACGCTGGCCGATTTCGGTGCGCGCGTCATCAAGATCGAGAATCCTGATGGTGGCGACGACACGCGCGCCTATGAGCATGCCGAGATCGGCGGCGAAAGCGCGGCCTATCTCAGTTTGAACCGCAACAAAATCGGAATCGCACTCGATCTCACTGTACCTGAGGCGCGAGAGGTCGCGCTGGATCTGATCCGCAAGGCGGATGTGGTCGTGGAGAACTTTTCCAGTGGAGTCATGAAGAAGTTCGGCCTGGACTATGAGGCAGTTGCGCCACATAACCCGCGATTGGTCTATTGCTCGATCTCCGCTTACGGACGTACCGGACCGTTCGCCTCGCGTCCCGGTTTCGATCCGATCACGCAAGCCGAGAGCGGATTCATGTCGCTTAACGGATTTGCAGACGGTCCCGCAGTTCGCACCGGCCCGCCGATCGTCGACATGGCGACTGGGATGTCTGCCTGCAATGCTATCCTACTTGCGCTATTGGCGCGGGATCGACTCGGTCGCGGCCAGCACGTCGAGGTTGCTCTGTTCGATGTCGCTATGGGGATGACCGGTTTCTACGGCATGGCTTATTTGATCAATGGCGAGAACCCCGGGCGGTTCGGAAACTCGCCGAGCGGATCTCCGACTGTCGGCGTATACGAGGCATCCGATGGTCCCCTTTACATGGCTTGCGCCAATGACCGGCTGTACCGACGGCTGGTCGTCGAGGTGCTGAACCGCCCGGACCTGATCAACGCGCCGCAGTTCGCGACTCGCAAGGCGCGGTCCGAAAACAAGGAACTCTTGCGTGCCACTATTGCGGAGGTGTTCGCGAGTGACACGCTCGAGCATTGGATGGCGAAGATGAAGTTGGCCAACATCCCGGTCGGCTATCTCCGGACGGTCGAGGAGGGATTCAATGCCCCCGAGGCGCGCGAACGTGCGCGCCTGAGCCGGATCCCGCACCGCACGGCAGAATGGGTGCCGAATATTGAGCCGCCAATCAACATGGGTTTGACGGCGGCGATTGATCCTGTGGCTGCGCCCTTGTTGGGGGAGCATACCGAGGGTGTGATGCGCGAGACGCTTGGTTACGACAAGGATCGAATTGCGGCTTTGGCCGAAAAAGGCGCATTCGGGCTGCGCAAGGCCGCGCCAGAGGGCTGAGCATTGTACCAGCTTGATTTGGCTGGGTTCCCGCCGCATAAATGCATGAAAGCGAGGGACGCGAATAGTGCCTGGTCAGGAGCCGAGCATGGGTCAGTTGGACTCAGCCGAACGAGCTTATGCGGCGATGATTGCCAAGGCCCGGTCGCTCGTGCCGCAATTGCGCGAACGCGCGGCGCACACTGAGGAGCTACGGCATCTGCCGCCCGAGACGGAGCGAGACCTGCATGATGCCGGCCTGTTCCGGATGCTCCAGCCGAAGCGCATCGGCGGCTCCGAGCTCGACTATGTCGCTCTGATCGATTGCGCCGAGTTGCTCGGTCGTGCCGATGCATCGGCGGCGTGGAATTTTGCCAATCTGGCGAGCCACCACTGGATGCTCGGTATGTTTGAGCAGCGCGCGCAGGATTTGGTCTGGGGAAAGGACCCGGATGTCCTGATCGCCTCATCGTTTATTTTCCCCGCTGGCCGCGCGCGGAAGGTCGAGGGCGGATACCGGCTGCATGGAAGCTGGCCTTTCTCATCCGGCGTCGGGTCGTGCGCGTGGAACATGCTCGCGAGCGTCGTCTCGTCCGATGACGAGGCCGATGGCATCGAGTATCGCATCTTTCTGTTGCCAGCAGCCGACTACAAAATCCTCGATACCTGGAATGTTACGGGATTACGTGGCACCGGGTCATCGGATGTCGAAGTCAAGGACGCCTTTGTACCCGAACATATGACCGTCGCCGTGGGTGATCTTGCAGGAGGCGCAACGCCGGGAAGCAAGGTGAACCCCAGTCCTCTGTATGCGCTGCCGGTGTTCTCCCTGTTTCCCTATGTTCTGTCCGGCGTCGCGCTTGGAAAT
>Ga0105239_10004684_pt1 | contig 16239 bp, 15 predicted proteins | sample KBSC44metaG_FD_92761 | JGI IMG/M metagenome (GOLD analysis project Ga0105239, IMG submission 92761) | Corn rhizosphere microbial communities from Kellogg Biological Station, Michigan, USA - KBS C4-4 metaG | ecosystem: Host-associated > Plants > Roots > Rhizosphere > Soil | place: Michigan, USA...
TCCGACCACCTGTTCGTGGCCAGCCGCTATGCCAACGACAAGGGCGCGAAGGACGTGCTCTGGATCCCGGGCAACAATCGCTAATTCGCGTGGTGGGAGCGACCGGCGATGAAGTTCAGGAGCACGCCGGGGACGCCGGCCACACCCCAGCCCGGAAGGGTCAGTACCGTATCGAACGCATGCACCGCGCCGGGCGGCCAGTGATGCTGCGCCCAATCCCGGAAGATCGCGACACCGCCCGGGCTGATGAGCGCCCAAACCTGCTCCACCGAACGCACGGTGATCTCGCCGCCCTTGTCGAGCGACGTCACCGCGTCGGCGCCGAGCAGCATCAGCGCGAGCGCCACCAGAACGAGGCTGAAAAGTCGCAACGCGACCTGCATTACGCGGTTTTCCTGACCTGAAATCCTTGCCGGGCCGCACGCTAGCGGGCGACGGTGGCCTTCTCAAGAAAGGCAAAGGGCGATTAACCAACAACCCGATTTGACGGTTTACGGCCGCCCCTCAGTACGGCGTTCCGTCCTTGTGGGTGAAGCCGCCACCAGCCTTCTTGTCGATCTTCATGTCGATGTCGGAATAGAGCGTGACGTCGTCGGCGCTTCGCGTCCCGATTTCGAGACACACCGCCATGGCGGCGGATTTGTTCAGAAGCTGATGACCATCGTCGACGTCCCTTGGAAACGCCGCGCAGTCGCCGGCGCGAAGGATTTCCTCTCCTTTGTTGGTGACCAGCGTTATCTCGCCCGAGACGACATAGACGAACTCATCCTCGCCGGAGTGCCAATGACGCTGGCTCGATCCCGCGCCCGGCGGCAGTTGCAGGAGATTGACGCCGAACTGCGTGAGGCCACCAGCATCACCCAGCCGCTGGCGGACACGGTCCTTCGCGATCCCGGCGAACTGTGCCGGATAGGCCGAGCCTCTGCGCTCGGGAATGGACTTCACATCGATCTTCGGCATGGACGCACCGTCAGTAGTTGAAGTGGAAATTCACGAAGTTGAGCGTGACCGCAATCCATATCGCCGCGAGGCACGCCAGCGCAATCAAACCATCCGTAACCTTGGTCCACCATGGCCGCGTCCGGTCGAACAGCGCCAGATTGAGATTGGCGAGCGGGATGATGGTGCCGACGATCCCGATTACGCCCAGAACTTCGAGCGCAAAGAATATCCCGTCGCTGGATGTATCGAAGAAGGCGAGGTGCTCCGAGCCGTAGAGCAACGCGGCGAAAAAACCACCGAGGAACACGAGATCGATAAGCGCCACGACGCGCGTCAGCCGGTAGATCGTCGCTGCGCGGCCGGAGTAGGGAAACGGGCTCGAATAGCGCCAGCGCAGGATTGCCTTGATGGGCCAGAACAGGACGGTCAGCAACAGCATCGCGAACGTGCCCATCAGTAGCGGTATGTTCCAGGCGGAGGAACGCCAGAACGGCGAGCGTGTCGTCGTCCAGATCTGCGGATAGAGATCGGTCGCGAGTTCCGTGACCGCGCCATCCTTGATTTTCGCGATCAACAGATGCGGACCGCCGACCTCCCGCCACACAAACGGCCGGACCTCGCGCCATTTGCGCGGCTCGCCGTTGAGACCAAGCGAGTCGGTCATGCTGATTGTGTCGTCGCTGTTCAGCGTCACTTTCGTTTGCTGGTTCGCGATGCGGAAAAAGCTCGATTCCGAGCGGCGGCTGGAATCGTACATGCCGGCCGCGAGCGCACCGTCCGCCTTGGCGCTTTTCAGGGTCGGTTCGGGCTTATATGCAGGCGCCGGGAAATAGCGGTCCATAAACTGGCGGAACAGAGGACCGCGAATGCCGGAATTCTCCTTTCCCGCGCTGTTCTGCGCGTAATAGAGGCCGACGCCGACATCCGGGATCAGATGCAAATCGCTGTGGAACAGAATGGTGTCGCCGCCATGGCCCACGATCACATGGCCGTTTGTGTCCTCGTGGTAAAAGCCCAGCCCCATTCCGGGAACCGGCGGATTGCGCTGATAGATTTCGCTGTGCATCAGCTTCACGGTTTCGGGTTTGAGGATCGGCCCGCCGCCGCTCAGATAGGCGATCATGAATTTGGCGATGTCGTCGCCGGTCGTGGATAGCGCGCCCGCCGGGCTCATCCATACCATCTCGAATTTCTTGGGATCGCCGGAAGCCTTGTCGTAGCCGCTGGACATATCCCCCGCGAGATTCTTGGGCAGCGGTTGGACAAAGGTCGAATGCGTCATGCCGAGCGGCTGAAAGATGTGACGCGCGATGTAGCCTGCGAATTTCTCGCCCGAGACGCGCTCGACGATGTAACCGGCGAGCGTTGCGCCATAGTTCGAGTACGCGGGCCTGTCACCCGGCGGAAAAATCTGCTCAGGCACCCACGCCTTCAAACCCTCGCCGAGGGAGCGCATCCGCTTCGGGTCTTCGGTGAAAAGCCGTTTGATCTCTTCCTCGAAACCGGGGCGATGGGTCATTAGATCGCGCAGGGTGACGGGCTGGCCAAAAGTGTGCGGAATGGTGAAATCGAGATAAGTGTTCACATCGGCATCAAGATCGAGCTTCTTCTGCTCGACCAGCTGCATCACCGCGGTCCAGGTGAAAAGCTTGGAGATCGAACCCGGCCGGAACAGGGTGCGCGCGGGGTCGACCGCCTTGCCTGACTTCACATCCGCGACGCCATAGCCCTCCTCGACGAGTACATGCCCGTCCTTCACGACGACGATCTCCGCGCCGGCGATATCGCCGCGGCCAAGGGCGAGCGGCATCATGCCATCGAGCCACGCGCTGAGGTCGGCCTCCGTCAGTTCATGCGCCTGGGGTTTTTGCAGTTCGGCGGCCGCGACCACCGGTTTCGGGCCAAGGGGTGCCTGAACCGGCACCGCCGCTGCGCTGGCCACAAAGGGAAGTCCCAGAGCAAGTGCTGCAAGGACATGTGCGAACTTCATAGGCCGCCCCCAAAAGCAAAACCGCCCGCAGGATATGGTCCCGCGGGCGGCATTTTGCACTAGTTTGAGAGCACTGCGTCAGTTGGCCGGGGTCTGCTCGCCCTCGGGCTTGGCTTCGGCCTGCTGTTTCTTGGAGAGGTCCTCGCCGGTCTGCTGGTCGACGACCTTCATCGACAGGCGGACCTTCCCGCGATCGTCGAAGCCCAGCAGCTTGACCTTCACGGCCTGGCCTTCGCTGACCACGTCACTCGTCTTGTTCACGCGCTTGGGCGCGAGTTCGGAGATGTGGACGAGGCCGTCCTTGGGTCCGAAGAAGTTCACGAAGGCGCCGAAATCCATCACCTTCACGACCTTGCCGTCATAGATCTCGCCGATCTCGGGCTCGGCCACGATGCCCTTGATCCATTTGAGCGCGGCCTTGATCGACTCGCCGTCGGCGGAGGCGATCCTCACCGTGCCGTCGTCTTCGACGTTGATCTTGGCGCCGGTCTTTTCCACGATCTCACGGATCACCTTGCCGCCCGTGCCGATCACTTCGCGGATCTTGTCGGTCGGGATCTTGATCTGCTCGATGCGCGGCGCGTGCTCGCCGAGTTCGGAGCGCGCATGGTTGATGGCCTTGTTCATCTCACCGAGGATATGGATGCGGCCGCCTTTGGCCTGATCCAGCGCGACGCGCATGATCTCTTCGGTGATGCCGGCGATCTTGATGTCCATCTGCAGGGACGTGATGCCGTCTTCGGTGCCCGCCACCTTGAAGTCCATGTCGCCCAAATGATCTTCATCACCCAGGATATCCGACAGGACCGCATAGCGATCGCCTTCGAGGATCAAGCCCATCGCGATGCCTGCGGTCGGCTTCTTCAGCGGAACACCTGCGTCCATCAGCGCGAGCGAGGTGCCGCACACCGTGGCCATCGAGGATGAGCCATTGGACTCGGTGATCTCCGAAACGACGCGTAGCGTGTAGGGAAACTCTTCCTTCGTCGGCAGCATCGGATGGATCGCGCGCCAAGCGAGCTTGCCGTGACCGATTTCGCGGCGGCCCGGCGCACCCATGCGGCCCGTCTCACCGACCGAGTAGGGCGGGAAGTTGTAGTGCAGCATGAAGGTCTGCTTGCCGGTACCTTCCAGGCTGTCGACGAATTGTTCGTCTTCACTCGTGCCCAAGGTCGTGACGACAATCGCCTGCGTCTCACCACGCGTGAACAACGCGGAGCCGTGTGTGCGCGGAAGTATGCCGACTTCGGCGACGATCGGACGGACGGTGACGAGATCACGGCCGTCGATGCGCTTCTTGGTATCGAGCACCGCGTTGCGCATGACGTGCGCTTCGACGTCGTGCATCAGATTGCCGAAGGTGTTCTTCGCGACCTGTCCTTCGCCCTCACCGACATATTTCTCGGCAAGCTTGGTGCGGATCGCGGCAATCGCATCGCGGCGCACGTGCTTTTCCGGAATCTGGAACGCGTTGGCGAGTTCGGCGCCTGCTTCCTTCTTGAGTGTCTCGCGCAGCGCTGCATGAGCATCTTCCGGAACCGGGCGGGGATCCTTCGCGCCTTTCTCCGCCAGGCGGATGATCATTTCCATAACCGGCTGCATGCTCTTGTGACCGAACATGACAGCGCCGAGCATGACCTGTTCGCTCAGTTCCTGGGCTTCGGATTCCACCATCAGGACCGCGTCCATCGTACCGGCGACGACAAGGTCGAGCTTGGAGTTCGGCATTTCGTCGATCGGGGGGTTCAGGCGATACTCGCCGTCGATGTAGCCGACGCGGGCGGCACCGATCGGACCCATGAACGGCACGCCGGAGATCGTCAGCGCCGCGGATGCCGCGACCATGCCGACGATGTCGGGATCGTTTTCCATGTCATGGGAGAGAACCTGCACCACGACCTGCGTCTCGTTGCGATAGCCTTCGGCGAACAGCGGACGGATCGGACGGTCGATAAGGCGCGACGTCAGCGTCTCGCGTTCGGTCGGCGCGCGCTCGCGTTTGAAATAACCGCCCGGAATCTTGCCGGCGGCGTAATAGCGTTCCTGGTAATTCACGGTGAGCGGGAAGAAATCCACGCCTTCACGGGGTGCCGCAGCACCGACGACAGTTGCGAGCACAACGGTCTCGCCATAGGTGGCAATCACCGCGCCGTCAGCCTGACGCGCGACCTTGCCGGTTTCGAGGGTGAGCTTGCGCCCGCCCCATTCCATTTCCTCACGGACGATATTGAACATTCTTCACTTCCTTCGTACCCGCGGCCGGATTGCTACGGGGGTTGTTCCCTCGGGCCCTGCCCGAAGAAACGCAAATGCACGGGTCCGCGACCATCGCGGACCTCGCGCGAAATATGTGGATAAGACGGGCAGGTCGGACGTTCAGCGGCGCAGACCCAGGCGGCCGATCAGCGTTTCGTAACGCTTGGTATCCTTGGCCTTGATGTAGTCGAGCAGCCGGCGGCGCGTGGAGACCAGTCTGATCAATCCGCGGCGCGAATGGTTGTCCTTGACGTGCGACTTGAAATGGTCGGTCAGGTTGTTGATGCGCTCGGAGAGGACCGCAACCTGCACTTCGGGGGAACCCGTGTCGTTGGCGTCCGCACCGTATTCCTTCATAAGTTCTTGCTTGCGCTCAGGCGTAATCGTCATCTTTTTTCTTCCCGGTCATCCAGTGGCAAAGTTGAACACACGAAACGGTCTCAATTCCCCTTCGGCGAATTGGGCGAGTGCCACAGGCTCGCCCGCTCCGGTCGAAAGGAAGACCGTGAGCCCCTGAAGATTGTCGGCGTCCTGTGCGCTTTCCGTGATCCGGGCGAAATCGTCTCGCCGGATCAGGACCGGATTGCCGCTTTTCAGGCGAACCGCATCTTGCCCCGTGACAGCCAGCGCCGGGATGCCGTCCAGCGCGGTCGAAATGGGCCTTAGGTGCTCAAAAGCGGCGGGACTATGCATAAAACCCTTCAGGGTTTCCAGCCCGACCGCGTCGTCTGTTTTGAAATTTCCTATCGCCACGCGGCGGAGTTGTGAAACATACCCCAAGGTGCCAAGCTCCAGCGCCAGATCGCGCACCCAAGCGCGGACATAGGCACCCTTGCCGCAGACCATCTCGAATTCGGCGTGATCGGCGTCCGCCTGGCTCAGCAGGCGGACCGACCGGATGAAGACCATCCGCGGTTCGAGGACCACCGTCTCGCCGTCGCGCGCCAGATCGTAGGCCCGCTCGCCATCGACCTTGATCGCCGAGTAGACCGGCGGGGTCTGGCTGATCATTCCCACCAGCCGGGGGATGGCGGCTTCAATCTCATCGCGCGACGGACGCCGGTCTGACGTCCCGGTGACGTTGCCTTCCGCATCGTCGCTATCCCGCGCCTCGCCCCAGGTCGCGGTGAAGCGATAGGTCTTCTCGGCATCCATTGCATAGGGAACGGTTTTCGTGGCTTCGCCGAGTGCGACCGCCAGCACGCCGGTCGCCATGGGATCGAGCGTGCCGGCGTGTCCCGCTTTCTGCGCGTCGAACACGCGCCGGACGATTCCAACGACCTGTGTAGAGGTAATGCCTTCCGGCTTGTCCACGATGACCCAGCCGTGAACGGGCGCGCCCTTCTTCTTACGCCCCATCGCCGTCATCCGATTTGAGATCGCGCTGCACGCGGTCGGATTTCAGAATGTCTTCGATCTTCTGTGCTTCCGAGAACGACTCATCCTCGATGAAGCGCAGATCCGGCGTGAACTTAAGATCGATCATATGACCCATCTCGCCGCGAAGGAACGACTTGTGACGATTGAGCGCCGCCACAATCTCCTTCGCTTTCTTGCCGCCGAGCGGTTCGACGAACACCGTCGCATGCCGCATGTCGGGCGAGGGCTTCACCTGCGTCACAGTCACCGACACGCCTTCGAGATCGGGATCACGGATTTCGCCGCGCACCAGGATTTGCGCCAGCGCATGGCGCAGCATTTCGCCCACCCGTAGCTGACGCTGCGAGGGGCCCTGGATGGCGGAAGTCGAATGACGGCGCGACATGACGATCGATCCAGACAGCGCGACGCTTAAAGCGCGCGCTGGATGGTTTCGACTTCAAAGGCTTCGATCACGTCGCCTTTCTGGATGTCCTGATAGTTCGCGAACGCCATGCCGCATTCCTGGCCATTCTGAACCTCGCGCACTTCGTCCTTGAAGCGTTTGAGCGTCGAGAGCTCGCCTTCGTGGATCACGACGTTGTCGCGGATCAGGCGCACTTTCGCGCCACGGCGCACGACGCCTTCGGTCACGCGACAGCCGGCGACCTTGCCAACCTTGGTGATCGTGAACACTTCCAGGATTTCGGCGTTGCCGAGGAACTTCTCGCGCAGTTCCGGGGCCAGCATGCCCGACAGAGCCGCCTTCACGTCATCCACGACATTGTAGATGATGTTGTAGTAGCGGATCTCGACGCCGTCGCGCTTCGCACGTTCGCGCGCGAGCTTGTCGGCGCGGACGTTGAAGCCGATCACCGCCGCGCCCGAGGCATGGGCCAGGATGATGTCGCTTTCGGTGATGCCGCCGACACCTGACTGCAGAACCTGAACGCCGACTTCGTCGGTCGAGAGCTTCGAAAGGGCGCCCTGAATCGCTTCGGAAGAGCCCTGCACATCCGACTTGAGAATGAGCGGAAGCAGCCTTTTCTCGCCGCTCTCACGCGTCTTGAGAAGCTGGTCGAGCGTCAGACGCGATGTAGACGCCTGACGTGCTTCGCGACGCTTGCGGGCGCGGTATTCGGTCACCTCGCGAGCGCGGGCATCGGATTCCACGACCACGAACTCATCACCTGCTTCCGGCGCACCTGAAAGACCGAGCACTTCGACCGGCGTCGAGGGACCTGCGCTTGCGACGGTTTCGCCGCGATCGTTCTGCAGCACACGCACGCGGCCCCATTCGGAACCGGCGACGACGATATCGCCGACCTTCAAGGTACCGCGCTGCACAAGCACGGTCGCCACCGGACCGCGTCCGCGGTCAAGCTTGGCTTCCACCACCGCGCCTTCGGCCGCGCGATCGGGGTTGGCCTTGAGATTGAGAAGTTCCGCCTGCAGCAGGATCGCTTCTTCGAGCTTGTCGAGATTGATCGCCTTGGTCGCGGAGACTTCGATCGCCTGGGTTTCGCCACCCATGTCTTCGACCTGGATCTCGTACTGGAGCAACTCGGTCTTTACGCGTGTCGGATTGGCATCGCCTTTGTCGATCTTGTTGACCGCCACGATGATCGGAACATGCGCCGCCTTGGCGTGGGCAATCGCTTCCACGGTTTGCGGCATCACGCCGTCATCGGCGGCAACGACCAGCACCACCATGTCGGTGACCTTGGCGCCGCGCGCGCGCATCGCCGTAAAGGCCGCGTGACCGGGCGTGTCGAGGAAGCTGATCCGCTGCCCGTTCCGGAGCTGCACCTGATAGGCGCCGATATGCTGCGTGATGCCGCCGGCCTCGCCGGACACGACATCGGTCTTGCGCAACGCGTCGAGCAGCGAGGTCTTGCCGTGGTCGACATGGCCCATGATGGTGACGACGGGCGGGCGCGGAACCAGCGCCGTATCCTCGTCGGCGCCGCCCTTGAGGCCTTCGAGCACGTCGGATTCGGCAACACGCTTGACGGTGTGACCGTATTCGGCAGCAACGAGTTCGGCGGTGTCGGCGTCGATGGTGTCATTCACCGTCGCCATCATGCCGTTCTTCATCAGCACCTTGATGACGTCGACGGCACGGCGCGCCATGCGGTTTGCCAGTTCGGAGACCGTAATCGTTTCCGGGATCGTGACCTCACGCGGACCGGCAGGGCCCGCCGGCTGTGCTTGTGCGCCCTTGTTTACCCGCTGAAGGTGACGGCGATAAGCCGCAACGGAGCGTGTGCGCTCATCGTCATCGGAAAGTGCACGGGTGACCGTGAGCTTGCCGCGGCGGCGTGTGTCTTCACCCTTCTTCGCAGCGGGAACCTTGGCCGGCGCCTTTGCGCCCTTCTTGGCGGTGCCCTCTTCCTCTTCTTCCTGCGCAACGCGGCGACGTGCGACTTCGGCAGGCGTGGGCGTTGCTGCCGGTGTGGCAGCAACAGTGGTGCTCGTGGTAGCAGCCGGCTTATCGCGCCGGGTGGCTTCTTCCTCCGCGTGACGCCTTGCCTGGTCCTCGGCGGCCTTGCGGGCGTCCTCTTCGGCTTTGCGTTTGGCAGCCGCTTCGCGCTCTGTCTTGAGACGCGCTTCTTCAACGGCGCGATGACGCGCCTCGTCCTCGGCGCGTTTGCGGGCTTCTTCTTCGTAGACGCGCGCATCGGCAAGCGCGGCGCCGCGACGCGCCTTTTCTTCATCCGTCAGTTGGCGCAGCACGACACCCGCGCGCAGACCTGCATCGCGTGCAGGCGCAGTTTGTGCCGGCTTCTCGCTCACGGGCGCTGCCGCTTTTGGTTCGGCGGCTTGAGGACGCTCAGGCGACTTGCCGGGTTCGACCCGGGTGCGCTTCTTCTCGACCACCACCGCCTTGGTGCGGCCATGGCTGAAGCTCTGCTTGACGGTCGACATCTCCGTCTTCTTCAGAGAAAGCGTTTTGCCAGGACGTTGCGTCGTATCGTTCGTATCAGTCATTTGTGTCTTTCGTTCGGGGCGGGGGTCGAACCCGCCGATCCAGACGACGAAGTCTGGCGAAACCCGCCAAGACGTCCGGCATCGAAGGTCAATCTTTCCGCCAGCCGTCCCGGTTTGAGGGCTGCATGTATCACATTCTCGCGGCCGAGGGCCAAGCTCAATTCGGCGCTGGTAAGCACTTCAATAACCTCGACTTTCAAGTCGCGCGCACGCACGGAACCGGCAAGTTTCCGGCGTCCATCGAGCGCTCCGTCGCTCGCCTCGACCAGCACCGATGGCGGGGTCCGCGCGTCCAGTTCGCGCAACACATTGTCGAAGCCGAGCACCGCCTGGCCCGCACGGCGCGCCAGACCAAGATCGGATTGCATCCGCGCGCTCAACAAGCGTTCCACGCAGTCCGGCAGATCGGCCGACGCCTTCAGCGGCGCCTTCGCAGATTTCGAGAACAAATTCCTCGCGACCGCCGTTGCAACAGCCGCGCGCGTGGCACTCACCCACATGCCGCGGCCAGGAAGATCGGCCGTCACGTCGGGCACCACATTGCCGTCCGGATCGGCGACAAAGCGAACGAGCTTCGACTCCGCAAGCACTTCGCCCGCGACGATGCAGCGCCGCTCCCGCACGTCATCGTGCGTTCGCCGGCGCGGCATTACCTCGTCATCGTGGGCGAGAGCTGATTTCAAGCGGCACCCTCTTCCGTTTCTTCGGCGTCTTCGACCGCTTCCTCGGGCAATTCTTCGATCCAGCCGGCCTTGACACGCGCCTTCATGATGATCGCGTTGGCATCGTCCGATGTCAGATTGAAGCCTTCCAAGGCGCCCGTGACGCGCACGCGCTCCTTGTCCTTGTCGGTCTCGTAGTAGCCAAGCAGATCGTCGGTGGCGCAGCCCGCGAGATCTTCGAGCGTCTTGATGCCGTTCTCGCCGAGCGAAACCGCCATGGCGGGCGTAACACCGGCGACATCCATGACATCGTCGGAGACGCCAAGCTCGCGGCGCTTGTCGTCCATCTCCTTGCTGCGCGCTTCGAGGAACTCGAGCGCCCGGCTCTGCAATTCCTGCGCGGTCTCTTCGTCGAAACCTTCGACCGAGGCGAGTTCGTCCAGCGCCACGTAAGCCACGTCTTCGATGGAGGCGAAGCCTTCCGATGCCAGCAACTGGGCGACGGTTTCGTCAACGTCCAGCGCATCCATATAGAGCTTTGTGCGCTCGGCGAATTCCTTCTGGCGGCGCTCGCTCTCTTCGGCCTCGGTTAGGATATCGATCTGCCAGCCCGTGAGCTGCGACGCGAGACGCACATTCTGGCCGCGGCGGCCGATGGCGAGCGAAAGCTGTTCGTCGGGGACCACGACCTCGACGCGGCGCGTGTCTTCGTCGAGCACGACCTTGGTGACTTCCGCCGGGGCCAGCGCATTGACGATGAACGTCGCGGGATCGGCGGACCACGGAATGATGTCGATGCGTTCGCCCTGAAGCTCCTGTACCACCGCCTGCACGCGCACGCCGCGCATACCGACGCAGGCGCCGACGGGATCGATCGAGGAATCCTTCGAGATCACGCCGATCTTGGCGCGGCTGCCCGGATCGCGCGCGACCGCGCGGATTTCGATGATGCCGTCATAGATTTCCGGCACTTCCTGCGCGAACAGGCGCACCATGAACTGAGGGTGCGAGCGCGACAGGAAAATCTGCGGGCCACGCGTCTCGCGGCGCACATCGTAGATATAGGCACGGATGCGGTCACCCTGACGGAAGCTCTCGCGCGGAATCATCTCGTCGCGGCGCACGACGCCTTCGGCGCGGCCGAGATCGACGACGACGGAACCGAACTCGGAACGCTTCACAATGCCGTGGACGATCTCGCCGATACGGTCCTTGAATTCTTCGTACTGACGCTCGCGCTCGGCGTCGCGCACCTTCTGCACGATCACCTGCTTGGCGGCCTGGGCTGCGATGCGCGAGAAATCGACCGGCGGGAGCGTCTCGGCGATGATGTCGCCGACCTGAGCGGCGGGGTTGCGCGCACGCGCATCGTCGAGACTGATCTCGATCTTGTCGTTGTCGACCAACTCGACGACATGGAGATAGCGCGACACATGCGTCTCGCCGGTCTTCGGGTCGATCTCGACCCTGATCTCGTTCTCGCTGCCGTAGCGTGCCTGGCTGCGCGCTGCATCGCCTCTTCCATCGCGCCGAGCACGACGGACTTGTCGATCGACTTGTCGCGCGCGACCGCGTCCGCAATCTGCAAGAGTTCGAGCCGGTTTGCGGCCACGCCATATGCCATATCAGTCTCCTGTTGGTCGTTCCGGCTCGCGCCGACGCTCCGTCTCCTATTCGTGCTCCAGCTTTCGCCGGCGCTCCGTCTCCTTTTGGTCGCTCCGGCTCGCGCCGACGCTCCGTCTCCTTTGGTCGCTCCGGCTCGCGCCGACGCTCTTATTGCGCGGGCTTTCGCGCCTTTAAATCCTCGGCAATCAGTTCGTCGGTGAGAACGAGTTTCGCCTCCGCGATCCCCCTAAACGGAAAGCTGACCCGCGCGCCCTGGGTTTCCATCGTGACATCGTTTCCGTCGAGACCCAGGAGCTTGCCGCGAAACCGCTTGCGTCCGTCGAGCGGCGCTGCGAGTTCGATCTTCGCTTCGTGTCCCGCATAACGCGCGAAATCCATCAACCGCGTCAGCGGACGATCGATGCCCGGAGACGAGACTTCGAGTTCGTAATCGCCTTCGATCGGGTTCTCCGCCTCGATGAAATCGAGCAGCGCGTGACTGAGCACAGCGCAGTCCTCCACATTCATCGTTCCGTCCGGCCGTTCCGCCATGATCTGCAGCGTCTTCGTCTTGCCGCCCATCAGCCTGAGGCGCACGAGCCTGAAGCCTGCGGCCTCGATCACGGGCGCGAGGATCGGCTCCAAATGCGACATCGCCGTGAGAATGGCGGAAGTTCCTTCGTTCCGAGGCCAAAACGGCCAAAAACCAATGCCTTTCCCGCGCGGCGGCCTTTCGACCACCACACAACAGCATGTTCTGTTGTCCGGGATGGCGGGCTATGTACGCCCGCAATACGGGGATATCAAGGCTTGGGCGGCGGTTTTTTTGCCTTGGGCGGAATGGCTATCCTGACCTCGCCCGGCGCCAGGTGCATGGGAATATCGGCCTGCGAAGGTTGTTGTTGGGACGCGGTGTTTGCGCTGTCCACCTGGCCGATCAGGCCCGCGAGCGGATGACCGCCCGCCAGCATGTAGACGATCAATCCGAGACACAGGAGCGAGAAGCAGCCGGCCACGACAATCGCACTGAGATCACCCCAGGCAATTGGCGGGGCATAATCGTCTTCTTCGTCGTCCATGTTCAAAGTTTAGCCTTTCGACGGAACCGGAGATAGGCCGGGGGACCGTGCAGCGCCTTGGCTTCGTAGCGGGTCGGGGGCCAATCCGCCGGGCGCGACATCCAGTCTGCGGCGCTCTCAGCGGTCCATTCGAACATGGGATGCGCCAGCAATCTTTCAAGCGTCCACGCGAGATAGCCCGCGTCATCGGTCCCGAAACGAAGTTCCGAATCCGGTTTCATCACGCGCGCAAGTGCATCCAGCATGTCCGTCTGCACGAAACGGCGCTTGTGATGGCGCGTCTTCGGCCACGGGTCTGGGAACAGGATGAACACACGGCCGATGCTTGCATCGGGAAGCGCCTCGACGATATCGCGCGCATCGCCTTCGTGGATGCGGATGTTGGGCGCGCCTTCGGGAACGTGCGACAGGAGCTTCGCGACACCGGATTCGTAGGGCTCCGCGCCGATCAGGCCGACGTTGGGATGATGCTCTGCCTGCCACAGCAGGTGCTCGCCGGCGCCGAACCCGACTTCGAGCCAAACGTCGTCGACGGGCGGAGAAAAATAAGACCGCGGATCGGCGCCCGGCCGCAGCCTGAGCGTCAATCGCGGCAGCAGCGTCTCGCGCAGATGCGTTTGATGCGCAGAGAGTTTCGGCCCCTTGCGCCGCCCATAGAGTTGCCCGCGGCGGCGCCCGGTGTGCGCTTCGTCAGACGGCGCGCTTGATGGCGTCCGCGAGATCGGTCTTCTCCCACGAGAACCCGCCATCGGCATCCGGCGTGCGGCCGAAATGTCCATATGCGGAGGTTCGCGCATAGATCGGCTTGTTGAGACCCAGATGCGTGCGGATTCCGCGCGGCTTCAGGCTCATCAGCTCAGGCAGAATCTTCTCAAGCTTCGCCTCGTCGACTTTGCCCGTGCCGTGCAGATCGACATAGACCGACAAAGGCTCCGCAACGCCGATCGCGTAGGCAAGCTGTATCGTGCAACGGTCGCCAAGACCCGCCGCGATGACGTTCTTCGCCAGATAGCGCGCCGCATAAGCGGCCGAGCGATCGACCTTGGTCGGGTCTTTGCCCGAGAACGCCCCACCGCCATGCGGAGCCGCGCCGCCGTAAGTGTCGACGATAATCTTGCGGCCGGTGAGACCGCAATCGCCATCGGGGCCGCCGATCACGAAGGACCCCGTCGGGTTCACGTGCCATACCGTCTTGGCGTCGATCCATTCCGCCGGAAGAGCCTGACGAATGTAAGGCTCGACGATCTTTCGGATGTCTTCGCTGGTCTGCGATTCATGGCTGTGCTGGGTGGAAAGCACGATCTGCGTCGCCTCGACCGGCTTGCCGTTTTCGTAGCGCAGCGTCACCTGGCTCTTGGCGTCGGGCTGCAGCGTCGGCTCTTTGCCGCTATGACGCGCATCGGCGAGCAGCTTGAGAATCTTGTGGCTGTAATAGAGCGGCGCCGGCATCAGCTCCGGCGTTTCGGTGCAGGCATAGCCGAACATGATGCCCTGGTCGCCAGCACCTTCATCCTTATTCCCGGTCGCATCGACGCCCTGCGCGATATGCGCGGATTGCGCGTGCAGCAGCACCTCGACCTTTGCTTTCTTCCAGTGGAAGCCTTCCTGCTCGTAACCGATATCCTTGATCGCCTTGCGCGCGGTCTCTTCCACCTCGGCGGCGCCGATATGCTTCGGCCCGCGCGTCTCGCCCGCGATCACGACGCGGTTGGTGGTGCAGAGCGTCTCGCAGGCAGCCCGGATATCCCACTCCGAAAGACCGCTCTTGGGACCTTCGCGGAAAAACAGATCGACCACTTCGTCGGAGATGCGGTCGGAGACCTTATCCGGATGGCCTTCGGACACGCTTTCGCTGGTGAAGAGGTAGTTCTGACGCGGCATCGCGGATGTTCCTGTCTGGAAAGCGCGACTCCTTATCAGGATTGGCCTTGGGGTCAACTGGGAATGATTTTGGCCAATAACCGCCCACGGAGTGGGCGGAATGCCCTAAAGAATGAACCGCGACAAGTCCTGATCTTTGGACAGGTCTTCCACGCGGGCACGGACATAGGTCGCGTCGACGATAACCTTGCCGCCGTCATGCTCTGTGGCTGCGAAGCTGATTTCGTCCAGCACACGCTCCATGATGGTTTGCAGGCGCCGCGCCCCGATGTTCTCCACGCTCGCGTTCACATGGGTTGCGATGTCGGCGATGGCGCCGATGCCGTCTTCGGTGAAGTCGAGCGGCACACCTTCGGTGTTCAGGAGCGCCACATATTGCTTGATGAGGCTCGCCTCCGGTTCGGTGAGGATGCGTCGCATATCGTCGCGCGTCAGCGCCTTGAGTTCGACACGGATCGGCAGGCGGCCCTGCAGTTCCGGCAACAGGTCCGACGGTTTCGCGATATGGAATGCGCCGGATGCGATGAACAGAATGTGGTCGGTCTTTACCTGTCCGTGCTTGGTGGCGACGGTGGTGCCTTCGATCAGGGGGAGCAGATCGCGCTGCACGCCTTCGCGGCTGACGTCGCCGCCGCCGCGGAATTCGCTGCGCGCACAGATCTTGTCGATCTCGTCGAGAAAGACGATGCCATTGTTCTCGACGGCTTCGATGGCCTCACGCGTGATGGCATCATTGTCGAGCAGAGAATCGGCTTCCTCGGCGATGAGCGGAGCGTGCGCCTCAGCGACGGTCATGCGCCGCGTCTTGGCCTTGCCGCCGAACGCCTTGCCGAAAATGTCGCTCAAACCTACCATCGAGACCTGCGCGTTCGGCATGCCCGGAATCTCGAAGGACGGTATACCGCCGGTGTCCTTCATCTCCAGCTCGACTTCCTTGGAATCGAGCTCGCCGGCACGCAGTGATTTGCGGAAGGATTCGCGTGTGGCCCCGCTCGACTTGCCGACCAGCGCGTCGAGGATGCGATCCTCGGCCCGCGCTTCGGCCTGCGTTTCGACATCGCGGCGCTTGCGCTCGCGCACCTGCCCGATGGCGACTTCGACGAGATCGCGCACGATCTGTTCGACGTCGCGGCCGACATAGCCGACCTCGGTGAATTTTGTGGCTTCGACTTTCAGGAAGGGTGCCTGCGCGAGCTTGGCGAGCCGGCGCGAGATCTCCGTCTTGCCGACGCCGGTAGGTCCGATCATCAGAATGTTTTTCGGCAGAACCTCTTCACGCAGTTCCGGCGCGAGCTGCTGACGGCGCCAGCGATTGCGCAGCGCGATGGCGACGGCACGCTTCGCCTCCCCTTGGCCGACAATGTAACGATCGAGTTCGGAAACGATTTCACGCGGAGTAAACGAACTGGTCATGCGCTGGCGATGCTTTCGAGCGTGATGCTCTCATTGGTGTAGATACAAAGTTCGGCCGCGA
>Ga0105239_10004686_pt1 | contig 16236 bp, 14 predicted proteins | sample KBSC44metaG_FD_92761 | JGI IMG/M metagenome (GOLD analysis project Ga0105239, IMG submission 92761) | Corn rhizosphere microbial communities from Kellogg Biological Station, Michigan, USA - KBS C4-4 metaG | ecosystem: Host-associated > Plants > Roots > Rhizosphere > Soil | place: Michigan, USA...
GAACAGCTATTACTCCGGGCAATAACCTGTGCCACATTATTGAATGGTGCTATGAATATAAAGAAATAGAGGGAATTACTATTAAGTATAACAACCTTGATAATGCGCTAAAAGGAATTATCAGTAATATGAACCGGAAGAATTATCATTTATTTTAATAGCTTTTAAAACAGAATTTCACCACATAGGCATATAGGACATATAGAGAGTCACATAGTTTTGCGACGAGATCTATGTGAAATTCTATGTTTTCTATGTGTCTATGTGGTGCGGTTGTTCCTGTTCATTATCTTATATTTTATTTTTGAATCATCGTTTTAGCAAATTGCTTATTTTCAATAATCAATAAGGGCCATTCAAAGCCGAATGAACCAATTTCACAGGCAGATTGTTTATTATATGTATGGAAACAGGTAATAAAAAAACATTGGTATTAGGCGCATCGGCTAATCCGGCGCGATATAGCTTTCTGGCTATAAATAGTTTGCGTAAACATCAGCATTCAGTGGCAGCTATTGGTCGTAAAGAAGGCCGGGTACTGGATGTGGATATTGTTACAAAAAAAGAAGCGCTCGATACTGTTGATACTGTTACTTTATACCTGAACTCTACCCATCAGAAAGAATACTACGATTATATACTATCCCTTCATCCAAAGCGCATTATCTTCAACCCCGGCGCTGAAAACGAGGAATTATACGATCTGGCAAAAAAGAATGGTATTCAGCCATTGGAAGCCTGCACTTTAGTACTGTTAAGTACGGGACAATACTAATTATCATCGAAAAAACCCTTAGTAATACCCATATTTTACACTCACATTCTGTGATTTTGTCACATTCGTAAAATAACAACATGTCATTTGCGTTTTTAATTTTGTGTGCTGGTTGCTTTTGATCCGTGTAATCAGTACATAAAAAGATACGTACCCTAAGTAATCCATAATCCTGACACTATTAAAAACGTCCAAATGAAAAACCTAAGTGCTGCAGGGCTCTTAGTGGTATGCATTTTTGCATTCCAATCAATATCCGCCCAGCAACCCATTGCCCAAAGGCCTGCTACAGGCAAGGCATTATCACTCGCACAGCTTCCTCAAAAGCTTGAATGCAATTTTACCAATCTGCAGAAACTCTCTGCCACTCGCAAATCGGAAAATATCAGTCTGCTGCTCGGCGATGTTGAATTTGCCGGTCAGGTTGTAGACAAAGTACAACGCTCGGCAGCTGTGGTAAGCATGAACATCCGCTCTACCAATTTTCCAGGCGCGCTTTTTACACTTTCAGTAATTACACAAGCCGATAATACGCAAAAGCTCGTAGGAAGGATTATTAATCCGAAATCCGACGAAGTTATGGTGCTAACGGAAGAAAACAACCGATACTTCCTGGTGAAGCGCCCACGCGAGCTTTTTATGACCGAATAACCTGTCTTACCTCTGAAACACCTATTTAATTAATTCCAAATCCTCAGTTCTCCCATGAAAACTTTTATATCCGTACTCTTTGGTTTATCTGTTGCGGCAGGGGTAAATGCCCAGGTGCCCCTGCTCAACAGTTATCCATCGGCCAGGGCTACTTTGTATCTGGATTTTGACGGACAATATGTAACCGGTACTTCGTGGAACTTCGACGGCGACATCAATGCACAACCTGCCGGTTTTACATCAGCCCAGATCACCGAAGTATTCAACCGTGTGGCTGAAGACTACCGCGTATTCAACATTAATATCACTACTGATTCCACTGTATACTTTGCTGCTCCTATAACACAACGTCAACGAATTATAATTACCCCTACTTACCAATGGTATGGTAAAGTTGGCGGTATATCTTTCGTTGGCTCTTTTACCTGGGGCGACGATACACCGAGCTGGGTATTCAGCAACCTGTTATCGAACAGTCCTAAAAATGTAGCAGAAGCTGTTTCTCACGAAGGAGGCCATACGCTTGGCCTGCAGCATCAAAGTAGCTACACTACTACCTGTAGCAAAACTGAATACAATGGCGGAGCCGGATCAGGCGAAATCGGATGGGCCCCCATTATGGGCGTAGGCTATTATAAAAATCTTACTACCTGGCATTTTGGTACCAGTACCGTAGGATGTTCTACCTATCAGGATGATGCCGGCATTCTTGCCGGTAGCCCCAATAACTTTGGCTATCGCCCTGACGATATTGGTAATACACATACTGCCGCTACTACAGTTCCTTTTTCAGCAACCGGCTTTACTACCACCGGTTTAATCAATAATGGTACCGATAAAGATGTATTTAAATTTACGCTTACATCACCAACATATGTTCAATTGAGTGCCGTTCCGCAAAACGTGGGTGCTAACTACACCGGCGCTAATCTCGATATCAAATTAAGCCTGCTGAGTCAAAAGGCAGATACCATTGGAGTTTATAATCCAGTTGATCTGGTAAACGCAGAAGTGGATACCACGCTGGCCAGCGGTACTTATTATGTAGTAGTTGAAGGTGTGGCTAATGCCAATATTGCCAAGAGTGAAAGTATAGGTATGTATACACTTGCTGCTGCAACGGCTGTTACATTGCCTATACGCAGTCTTGCATTATCAGGCAGAGTAAACTCAGGTGTACATTCATTGAACTGGGTTTATCAGTCAGACGAAGCCGTAAAAGAAATTGAAGTGCAGGATTCGAAAGATGGAATTCACTTTGAATCTCTGGCACCAGTAAGTACCGACAGTAAATCATTTTCATATAAGCCGCTGACCTCAGGCACCATGTATTATCGTGTAAGAGTTACAACGCCTGATGATAAATCATTCTATTCCAACATACTCATCTTACGTGAAAACAATGATGATAATGCCGCAGTAAGGATAATGAATACCATTGTAAGCAACAATGTTATAGTAAACGCTGACAAGGAATATAGTTATCAGCTTCTTGATGGTACAGGCCGTATGATGCAACACGGACAGCTGGTTAGCGGCACCAACCTCATAGATGTTAAAACTGAGCAAAAAGGCCTGCTGTTACTGCGTGTTCAGGGTGTGGGCGAAGGCTGGACCTGGAAATTAATAAAACAATAATAATCCTATGATTTGGTGAAAAACGGGTTTTTCGGTAAATTCGAAAAACCCGTTTCACTATGATGATATGGAGAAAATTTAATGGCGACCCGATTGATTTACCAATCATCGATGCCGTTGAAAACGCTATCAAACGCGAAACTGAAAAAGGTTATCACCTTAAAGTTTGCATCGGCACTGATTCTCAGGTAAAAGGGGCAGAAACAGAATTTGCTACAGTGATTGTTTTCCTTCGCGAGGGACATGGAGGATTCATGTTCATTCACAACGAAAAGACCAGGAAACAGTTCAGCATCAAAGAACGCATGCTGGTAGAAGTAGCCAAAAGTATTGAGATTGCGTACGACCTCTGTCATTTGTTTACAAGGTATAATGTAGACATGGAGGTTCATGCGGATATCAATACCAACCCGCACTTTAAGAGCAATGATGCGCTTAAAGAAGCAATGGGCTATATCCTGGGAATGGGCTTTGCCTTTAAAGCCAAACCGGAAGCCTTCGCCAGTAGTAGCTGTGCCAACAAAGTAGTAAACTAGGAACCCTCGCTGTAGCTTAACAGGAGGGTTTTTTAATGTATAGTTGTGGTGTTTCCACAGCTCAGGGCATTGTCACCCTATTTTTTCAAAGCTTCGATCCTTTCACTTCACTCTGGGCAAGCTACTCAGGACTCATCCGGCGGGAGGCTGAAAGCCGTGTTACACTCCTCTATAAATGCCAGCATTTTATCTCTTCCCATTTTCTTTAAAGCGCTTGTTACAAAATGCCGTGGCAAGAACTGCCAGGTTTCGCGCATAGCATCAAGGAACGCCTTCACATTTTTACTTACCTCTTTTTGAGTTTCCTTATCGGCTTTTGTAAATACCAGGCTGAAAGGTATCTGCCACTCACCCAACTGGTCTACAAATTCAAGGTCTAATTTCTGTGGGTCGTGCCTGCTATCGATCAGTATAAAAACATTCACCAGATTTTCCCTGCGGCGCAGGTAATCTTCAATCATTTTCTCCCATTGCTTTCGTTGCGACTGAGATACTTTGGCAAAACCATATCCCGGAAGATCCACTAAATACCACGGGATGGGTGCTCCGGCCGGGGGCTTGCCGGCAGGGGCCGCTGGAAGGCTCTTAATATCAAAATGATTGATCATTTGTGTTTTTCCCGGCGATGAAGAGATTTTTGCCAGCTTGTGATTGTCGCAAAGCATATTGATCACCGATGATTTGCCCACATTGCTGCGCCCGATAAATGCATATTCCGGCCTGTCGGGCTTTGGGCATTTTGTATAATCCGGGCTGCTGATTAGGTAGTTAGCTGATTGAATGATCATAACGCAAGATACCTTAAACTACAAACATCAAACCCCAAACCGCTTATCTTTGCTGCCCCATGGCGAAATATTCACACGATAATATTGTGCCGTTCGATGATTCAAACCTGAGCAAAAAGCAACAGGTAGCGGCTATGTTCGATCAGATTGCCTTCAGGTACGATTTCCTCAACCGCTTTTTATCGGGAGGGATCGATGTGTACTGGCGCAAACGCGCAATTGCCGAACTGAAAGAATTGCAGCCCCAAAAAGTGCTGGATGTAGCCACGGGTACGGCCGATGTAGCCATAATGACACAGAAATACCTGCACCCCGAAAAGATTATTGGCATAGATATTTCTGAAGGAATGCTCAAGCTGGGCCAGCAGAAGATTGATAAATTATTGCTTAATAAGCAAATAGAATTGTTAAAGGGAGATAGCGAAGCAATAAACTTTCCAAACGAAACGTTTGATGCCATTACCGTGGCTTTTGGCGTAAGGAATTTTGAAAATCTGGAAAAGGGACTGAGCGAAATGTTCCGTGTGCTAAAACCCGGTGGAAAAGCAGTGATCCTTGAATTTTCGAAGCCCCGTAAGTCGGGTTTCAAAAGTTTATACAACCTGTACATGAACATCATTGCTCCGCGTGCGGGGCAATGGGTGTCAAAGAATAAAGACGCGTATCAATATTTAAATCAATCTGTTAAAGCATTTCCCGAAGGCGAAACATTTTTACATATTTTACAACAAGTTGGGTTTACACACACTACACTAAAACGGCTGAGTTTAGGAATATGTACAATTTATTGCGGCAGAAAAAAGGCCAATTAATAAGATTTACAGCTGGGCTAATGCTATTATTCGCCTCGCATCAGGTAAATGCACAGTTAAGGGATTATTTAAACCTTCCTGACCACGATAGTAAAAAATACTATCTGGGTATTGCACTTATCTATAATAATTCCCGGTTTGCGGTATCGCAGCATCCAACGTTTTTACAAAACGACAGTGTGATGGTGATAGAGCCCGAAAATACCGGTGGTTTCGGTTTGGCAGGTATGCATACCTTACGAATCTCGAACCACCTTGAAGTGCGGGCCATCTTTCCTCAGTTATTATTCGCGTACAAGAACCTCACTTATCATTTAAAATACCCGGACCCTAACAAAAATGAAACACCCATAATGACCAAACGGGTGGAATCTATTTTACTGGGTGTACCGGTTCATGTTAAATTCCTTTCTGACCGTATTGGAAACTTTCGTGTTTATATGTTTGGCGGCGCCAAATTCGATTATGACCTGGCTTCCAATTCAACTGCCCGCAAAGCCGATGATCTGGTTAAGCTGACAAAATATGATTTTGGGGTTGAAGCAGGGTTTGGATTTAATTTTTACTTCCCTGTGTTTATTCTGTCGCCCGAGATTAAGATCAGCAACGGTCTTTCCAATATTCACTCACGCGACCCGAACCTCAAATTCTCCAATACGATCGACAAGCTGAATTCGAGGATGATTTTATTTTCGCTTATTTTTGAAGGATAGGGTTGTATAAGAACCAAAGTTCAAAATACAAATCCCAATAAAAACCAGTACGTAAGGAATAAGGATTGGGCGCATTAATAATGCTGCTATGAAAAAATTTACCTTTTCTTTATTATTATCGCTTACCGGAACAATTCTGTTTGCTCAAACCAACAGCACTTTTATAAAAGCGGGCAGCGGTTTTGCCAATCTGCATTTTAAAAATGCAGACGCCGGTTATCAGGGACGAGCTATCTGGTACGGCGGACTGGCCGAGCATATTGAAATAAGCCCTCAATTCTTTTTTCAACCCGAATTTTTATACTCTTTACGGGGTTATCATCAACCACCTACCGGCCCTTCAACCGGTGGAAATGTAGGGTTTAATTATCTGTCGTTGCCCCTGCTTGCAGGATACAAACCAGGTAAAAAGCTGTCATTCCTCATAGGCCCTGAGCCTGGTTATATGTTGTTTGCCAAATCACATGTAAACGGCAGCTCGTACGATATTACTGATTATGTAAACTACCGCTTCAATATAGATGCCGATGCCGGTATAGACTATGATCTCACTTCTGCTCTTACTATTGAAACGCGATTTCTTATTGGTCTTTCTGCACTCGACCGCGTTATGCTTACCGACAACAATGGCAGCAACCTCGGCATTGGGAAAGATGGTTATCACCGTGTTGTTCAGATAGGATTAGCCTACAGGTTGTAATAAAGCTCATAAGCTTATTTATTACGGCATTTGGAATTGCCCATACTGCATCATCTTTAATACCCCAGTAACGCCTTTTTATGAAAAAAACCCTGGTTATCATCACCCTGCTGATAGCTGTAGTGTATGCCTGTAATCAAAATGATAAAACAGCTTCACACTTACTTAATACCGGCAACCTCACTACTCAGCTATTTAAAGTAAAGATTGACAGAGATACGACCCTGATTACAAAAAAAGGAGCAATCATTCGTATTCCGCAGGGAGCGCTTTCTTCGGCAGATACCACTGTACAGCTTGAAGTTAAAGAAGCCTACAGTATGAAAGATATTATTGCGGCAGGCTTGATCACGCAAAGTAACGGCCAGCCCTTAAGCAGTGGGGGTATGATCTATATAAATGCCAAAGGCAGCAACACAGTGAAGATCACGAAGGCTATTTCAGTAGCTACCCCAACTGAATACCTCGACAAAGACATGAAGCTATTTAAGGGAGAGGTCAATAGCAACGGCACTATCAACTGGACCGATCCTCAGGCTATGCCCGTAAATCCGCAGTTAAATGCGTTAGAAGCAGGTAAACTTTTATTTACCAATAACTGTACAAGCTGCCATTCTTATTCTCTCGATAAAGAGTTAACAGGCCCCGCTTTAGCGCATGTAATGAAAAGGCTTCTTCCCTATACGGGCGAAGGAGGCCCCGTTTCTCATCCTTACGCTTTCACAAGAAATCCAGCTAAGGAAATGGCTCATGGCGGCTATTATCGCTGCTTGAAAAACAAGTATGGTGTTATGATGACACCATTTCCCAGCCTAACCAATGAGGAATTAGATAAACTATATGGGTATATAGAAAACGAATCCAATCACAGGCATTTGCCCGTACCGGATAATGGCATTTTGAAATGCGTAAACAGTTGCAGGGCTTATATTGAAATAGCCTCCAAATGGAAAACTATTAAAGAGCGACTGGAAAAAGACAGCACAGATATGCTGAAAGACATAAGGGATTTAACCCCACCTTCTATTGACACTATATTACCAGAGATTGACACTACAAAAATATTAGATAGACTTAATTTAGTACAACCGAACTATAACAAATCCTTGTATTACCAGTTTACGATTGAATCATTTGGCTGGTATAATGTAGATATATTATTAAAGGATTGCACCAATGCAATTTCCAGTGAACTGTCAGTTAGAATCCAGGGACAGTATAAGGAAAGGTTCAATATCTACCTTATTATTCCTTCAATAAAAGCGTTGATACCAGGCGGCCCGTTGAGCAACAAGCCCAATTCCTATGGCTTTTATGAAGATGACGGCTCGATTCCGTTACCGCAAAATCAAAAAGCTTTTATACTGGCTTTAGGCGAATATGAGGACCAGATAATTTTTGCCAAAAAAGAATTTACAACGCAGCAAAAGCAAAACATCGATTTGCAATTAGCCATTGTCAGCAAAGAAGTATTTCAAAAGGAAGTAGCAGCCCTGAATCTCAGCGATATTTCGATCAATGCAAATGATACAAAAAATGCGGCTGAATTACGAACAGCCATAAAGGAAATGAAAAAAGCGGAGCAACTTAAACCTAAAAATTGCGATTGTGATTGCTTTTTAAATGAAAATAATACCCGTGCAATAAATACAGCATCTGAGATTGATTATCCGCAGTATTAAATTCCAGCCTGGTTCAAAGAGCCATCCGCATAAATGAAAAAAGAGCCTTAACGGCTCTTTTTTCATTTATGTAGTTGTTCACTTTTCTTACTTAATCTTTTCAATCTTCTGCTTCCATATCACTTCATTATTACTGATCAGTTGCAACAGATACATTCCTTTCGATAATGATATCGGCAGGTTTAATGAGATGTTGTTATTGCCTGCTGTAATAATAGTAGAAATCCTGTACATTTCACGACCCGTTAAATCAGCAACACGAACAATGGCGGGGAATGATTTATCAGCATACACCTGCATACGAACATTGCTTTCAAAGGGATTAGGCATTACCGACAGCACATTAACGTTGCGATTGTTATTGATTAAACGGATCACATTGCTGTATTCATATCTGGCATCGATATCTATCATTTTCAGGCGATACCAAACCGATCCATTAACAGGTACATTATCAACATACGCATATTTAACACGAACTGTGCTGTTGCCGGTGGCTTTTACGGTGCCTATCTGTGTATATTGGCGACCATCGTCGCTACGTTCAACAGCAAAGTAACTCACATTGTCTTCGGTAAGTGTTTCCCACTCCAACTGCGACTGGTTATTTTCATAACGGCCGGTAAAGTAAGATAATTTAAGCGGCAAAGCGCTGTTTACAACAATCAGAGCAGAGGTGCTTGTTATACATCCGGGGCCAGACAATGAAATGGCGTTAACCAAAACATTATAGGTACCGGCTGTATTAAACGTTGTAGTGGGTAACGACAAATTACTACCTGTTCCCCATTTGGAAACAGCATAATTGGTAGTGCTGCTGGTTGAATTGGTTACACTATACAGAATACCCGAAGTGGCACTATTTACTGTGTAGTTAACCGTTTGTCCGGTAAGAATGGTCGACGAAGTTGGTGTTACAGATGGCGTTGTTGGAAGCGCACAACTTAATGTAACACTTGAGCTGCAATCAGTTTTTTCGGCTCCGCCGGTTACCTGAGAAGTTACCGTCAACACACCCCCTGCATATAAAGTTTTGGTGTACGTTGAATTTAAATTTATAATCTTCCAGCTTGTAATAGCGGTTACTACAGTATCGGCAATATCAACACCATCAAGGTACAAATGTATCGTACCGGTAAATGAGCTGGGCATTGTACCCTGTACAAAAGTAGTATTTGCTGCATATGAGCCCGTAATTGTAGGACAAATGGTAGTTGCCGTGCGGGCTGTATCGGCTGTTGAAGCAGCACTCGCCGAACAGGTACCATTCTGCTGGGTAGCTGTATAACCTTTTCCAACGACCGGCGTGTACGTAAAGCTCCAGGTACCATTCGACTGAACTGTGGTTGTCCCTTTGCTTACACCATTTTCATAAATCGTTACTACAGTTCCTGCAGGCTCACCTGATGTACCCGTAATAGCGGTAGCAGCGGCTGACAGGTTACCGGAATTATCAGCGGTCATAACAGGTGGAGTAGTAAAACAATTGACAATTCTGCTTACTACAGCACTAAGACAGTTGCCGGAGGTTTGTGCCATTACAGCAACCGAATCACCTGTAACAAGTCCTAAGCCAGTAAAAGAATAAGTGCCTGAGGCATCGGCTGTAACAGTTGATCTTAATAGGCCATTTTTATACAAACGTACTGTGGAACTGGCAACTGCTGTACCGGATACAGTACTTGCACCAGTATATAATGCAGATTGTGTAATAGTGGGTGTAGCAGTAGTTGAAGCATTAGGGCCGGTACCACTACTACTTACACATGTAAAGATGCCTGCTGATTCACACTTTCCGGGGTCGGTAGATGTGATCATATATGAACCGTTGGGAATGTCAGGTGAACCACCACTACATGCACTTGAGCTGCCCTGTCCGTTAACATCATCGTACCTCCATGTAGTTGTCGTGGGGTATGTTATCTTGTAGGTGGTAGAGTTATCATCTGCAAGCAAGGTAACACCTGTTGAAGTTACCTTATAGATTTTTATGCTGGCACCCAATGCCATTGCACCTTCAAACCCTCTTCCCGAACCGCCACAGGTTTGAGTTAACACCGATGAAGAAGACGTATTGGCTGCAGAACAACTGACCACAGTTACATTAGGCGACTGCAAACATTGCGACTCACCGCTTGCCACTGCTTTGGCATACAAAACATCGTTGGCGGCTACAGTAACACCAGTGATGCTCCAGGTATTGCCAGAAGTAGCAGTAGTTGTTCCTGCTGAAACACCGTTCTTATATAATGTAATAGTAGCTGTTTGAGGTTTTGTACCGTCCAGGGCTGTCCAGGTGCCGGAAACAGTAACGCCACTACCAGCCGTTACAGGGCTGTTGAGTGTGGGCGCTGCTGTACAAACAGAACCGATACCGCTACCGCCACTGCTAATATTGGTTAATGTAAAAGTAGGCGTATTATTTATAGCCGCTTCCCAGCTTTTCATGGGATCACTATACGAAGCATCGTTCACACCAAATATATCAGACTTAGGGCCGCCAATCGCAGGCATGGGCGCCATTACTGTTGTAGCTGCCATACGCAACGGCGTACTTGCTGTAATACCCAAAGCACTGATAGGAACATAAAAATCGTAAAAATAGTCCGGGTTACCCGATACGGTTGAAAGAGCCACTGAAATTTGTGAATTGGTATTGATATTATACGGGCTGCCGATTATCGTAGGATTGCTGGCGCCATCTACATTATAGGCCGCCACCTGAAAGTTTGTTTCAAGATCTACTTCCAGTTCAAATCCCGGGTTGCCATTTACGCCGGTAGTGGCAGCCTGATAATTCGGGTCTGCATAGGGACCAGTATTACCCATTTTACCATCTGTATCGATTAATACACTGTATCCTTTTGAACCACTCACAATGCTACCCACACGCAAACGGAACATCAGGTTGGTTCCATCGCTGTAAACATAAAATCCACTTCCGTCTACTGAAGTAACCAAATCGCTGTATAGCGTACCAGGCCCACGCAGCAAATCAGATGTAGGTTCCGAAAAAGCGGGTGGAACAATTTTGTAGGCAACTTCGCTCTCTGTTAAATCATTGCTGACAAATCCGTTGGGGTAAGTTGGCTGCTTAGAAGCTAATCCATTTCCATCAGGATTAAGAGGCGTAACGCCATTACCTCCCGCGGGTCGAACAATAACCCCCGGCGATTGCGAAAAGGAAGATTGGGAAATTAGAAAAAGGATAGATAGAGCGAGTAAAAGGTGTTTCATAAATACCGGGATTAGAATCTCATTAGAAAAGCGAAAATCAGATGCTTATATTCTTAAATAGAGGTCAATATTACATTTATTAAATATTAATACTTAATACAATTAGTTTATTTTTTAAATATTTACAGGGATATTAATTAGAGTCAACACCTGTTCTTTTCTTCATACCTCCAAAAAAATTCGATGTATTGCTGTGAACTGACACTTTTTTAATCTATTTTAATATGAACAGATTATAAATAAGACGCATATCCATCGGCATTTCTTTTAAATTTGCAATAACCCAAATGTTCACTACCTCTGATTAGTAATCGAACATACCCTGCAGTAATTATTGTCTTGCTGTTCGTGTGTCGCTTTTTGCCTGCATCTGGTCAGGAGCGCTCCGAAAAGCAGGATAGTATCAAAAGGGCGATCAATACCCGCCCAAACGATACGGTTAAAGTGAATCTTCTTACTAAGCTCGCATCAGGCTACGTTCAAACCAATACCGATTCGGTAGGGTATTATGCAGACTTAGCCATTAGTCTTTCCAAGCGGCTGTCTTATTCCAGGGGCGAGGCCACCGCTGAATTATACCGGGCGATGTTTTACAGGTTGAAAGGCGACTACACAACAGCGCTGAATAACCTGCTGCATGGCATTAAAATTTGTGAAAGTATACAGGCCACTGCACCTATGGCCCGCGATTATCTCGAAATAGCGCAGGTATATAAAGACATGTCAGGCCCCAACAATACACTCGAATATCTCAATAAAGGTATCTGGTATAGCCGGCGCTCATACCGGATCTATGAAAGTATCCGGGATACAGCCGGCATGGCGAATAGCTTAAATGAACTGGGCATTCTGTGTCGTGATGTTGGGCAAACCCGTGGCCATGAAACTTTTTATGATACCGCTTTTGATGCCTATACCAAAGCCCTTGCTATTATTGAACAATCAGGTAAAGGGGTTGAAAGCACAGGAAAGCTGTACAATAACATCAGCCAGATCTATAATGAGTATAAAAAGGATTATCAAAAAGCGCTTGAGTATTTATTCAAAGCAGTAACCGTTAATAAAGAAAATGGCAATCTTTCAAGTCTTTCTTTCAATTACAACAACATTTCCAGTGTTTATATAAGAACACATAATTATTCGCAGGCACTGCTGTATGCACGTAAAATGGTTGAAACAGCCAATGAGTTACAACGACCCGAACGGTTACGCAATGCCTATGAACAATTGTATGAAGCTTTTCTGGCCGGCGGTCATTCCGATTCTGCACTACGCTATTACAGATTGGCCGATGAGTTGGATGATTCATTAAACAACGTGGCCAAAACGCGCGAGGTACTTGATCTGCAAACAAAATACGAAACAGGAAAAAAAGAACTGCAGATACAACGGCTCGAAACAGAAAGCCAGGCTAAAAACAAACAGATTATAATGCTGGTAGCAGCTATGGTGCTGTTTGCAGCCGTGGCAGCCTGTATGGTTTGGCTGTATCAGCGCATCAAAAAACAACGACAGCAGATTGCCGAACAATCGAAAAGGCTTGAAGTGATGATGAAGGAACTGCATCACCGGGTAAAAAATAATCTGCAGATCGTAAGCAGTCTGTTAAGCCTTCAAACATACAAGGTGCAGGACGAAGGAGCAGTGCTCGTATTAAAAGAAAGCCAGCAACGGGTACAGGCCATGAGTTTTATACATCAGCGTTTGTATAAAACAGAAACCCTCACAGCCGTAAATATGAAAGAATATTTGACCGATCTGGCAGAATCGCTGGTATCGTCATACGGTTTTAACCGCGATGATTTCGACCTTTATATAAATGTGGAAAAAGAAATGATGGATATTGATAAGGCCCTTCCTATCGGGCTTATCATCAATGAAATTGTAACCAACTCTCTGAAATACGCGTATGGGAATGTAAACCGGCCATCATTGCACATCTCGCTTATCGACGATGATACTAAGATGATTTGCCAGGTAAAAGATAACGGCATCGGAATTAACGAGCAGCAATGGAAACAGAAAAGCAATTCGTTTGGCAAGCAATTAATAACTGCTTTGTGTAAACAACTGCGGGCGCAACAAACGCTGGTAGTTAACAAAGGCACTCAGTTTACGATCACTATACCTAAAGCTGCTTAGTTAGAAAGTCGGGAAGACCGAATGTCAGAAAGAAAATGCAATTTAAAATAACCAATCCTCGGACTTTCTGACTTGCGGACTTCCGGACTAAATTTAAAATTATGGCTGCAGAAAAAGTAAACATATTAATAGTAGAAGATGAATCTATAGTGGCGCTTGATCTGGCAAGCGGCCTCGAAAAAGACGGCTATAATATAACCGGTATTGCCGATAATGCCGAAGAAGCACAGCAACTGTTCAGTGAAAATGAAGTGGATATTATACTAATGGATGTAAACATTATTGGCGAGAAAGATGGCATTGATACAGCCGCAGAAATACTCCGGCAAAAGCCTGTTCCCATTATCTATCTTACCGCCTTTACCGATGCTGCTACTATTGAACGTATTAAGCAAACGCATCCTGCCGCATTTTTATCAAAGCCTTATAACCTTACCAATGTGCGTATTGCCATTGATCTGGCAGTAAACAATTTTGCCGTGTCGCGGGAGCAGCAGCAAACAGGTAAGATCATTCCTCTCGATAAAAGTACATCGCGCAGTTCTGCCTCGCCCGAAAGGGAAATGATCCTTCGCATGAACGACCATATTTTTGTAAAGAGCAACTATGCATTTGTAAAAGTAAAACTCGATGAACTGATGTATGTAGAAGCCGATAACAATTACACCGCCATAGTTACCGGCGAAAAAAAGTTTTTACTCCGTTTATCACTCAGCCAGCTACTCGATAAAATAAATTACAAACCACTGGTGCGTATTCATCGCTCCTACGCGGTAAATATCAATGCCCTTCAGTCGTTCAACGACCAGGAAGTGGAAATAAATCACCAGCAGCTACCTATCGGAAGAAATTATAAAGAAGAATTCCTGCGGAATTTTGACTTCAGATAGAAAGAGCCGTCGTTTGCATACAAAAAACCGTCATTTACATACAAAGCCTGCCACAAAGCCGGGCCTGATACTAGCTTTGCCCTCACAGAAGCATAGTGGTAAGGAGTATAGTAAAAGAGGCTACTCCTAAGCATATTTAATCCCTATTTTTTCACGAGGAATTGTTCGGTCATTTAACAGGTGTTCCTAAAAGGTGGTTCTCAAGGTGATACCCCAAAACCCGTCGGTGTATCACCGATTGAAAAAGGCAGGCTGGCAGAAATGCTCCCTGCTTTTTTTATTAATAATCATACTCCCTTCTGAACATATTCATTCTTATTCCTGCTGTAAACATCGACATATTATTGTTGGGTATAGTAGACACTGCCGATTTCAGGTTTCTGATAAACGTACCTGCTTCAAGGAATAAATTCTCCTTTATTTCATACGACACGAGTACCTGTGCATTAATACCTGTAGCACGCGGACCACTGGGTAATTTATAGCCATAATCGCCACCGGGGCGAAGGGCAATATCATTAGGTATAAATATATTGGAACCAAAATTACTATTGGCCGTATCGGTTCCCTGTTTCCATACGATCAGGCGGGCAGAGGCTGTCCATTTTGGTGCTGGCTGATAACGCACAATTCCTATAGCCTCAACAAAATTGGCGCCCAGCGGGTGAGCCAGTGGCTGATTATAATGGGTATAATTGGCAATGCTGTCAGAATGCGAATAAGTGAATGGACGCACAAGGTTAATTTCTCCCTGCAGATCAAGGTTTTTAACACCAAAGGCATTAACGTATTTACCACCCATTTGTATACCGAATTTATTACCCCACCATCCGTTTCCGGCACGCAGTTCACTTAGTTTAAATTCATCAAGCAATACCTGTCCGTAAAACTGTAGTCTTTTGGCCACATTGGCTTTCAGGTCAATGCCTACAAAAGCATTGTCAGCACTGCCATTTTGTTGTTCGGCCAGTCGCAGGAAGATCACGGGATTCAGATAGCTTAAGTCAAAGTGGTTCGACCTGCCAAATACTACCGCCTCAAACACGCCTACATTCAGCCAATGGGTAACATCCATGCTTAAATGATGCATAGACATATATTTCTTATCAAGCAGCTTATTACCCGCATTAATATCTATGGTTTGCGGTATTAACTGGGTAAAAAGGTTCATATAGTCAAACTTCCATATGCGGGTATTGATCTTTAAAAACAAATAGCTGTTACTATAGTCGCTCAAAAACAAACTGCGGTAACCATTGCCGATAAAATTCTTATCATATCCGAATTGAAAGTCAAGATATTTGGCGGCTGTAAAATTGATAGATCCCCTCCCATCTATATAATCAACGGCGCTTGTTTTAAAAGGTTTATAAAAACCTACGCCCGGTACTGCATTATACTGTAGTATACGGTCCTGCACAAAAAGTGGCCCTCTTTCCTGATTTTCGGTTATATAGGCTGAAAAGCCCAGTCTTTTTGCAATCATTCCCCGCATGGTAGCACCGCGGGTATTTAAAAAAAGCTTCTTCCCCGCATAATCGTTTCCAACCGATTGTTGTTCCTGTATAATAGGATTTAACACCAGAAAAAAATCCTTTTGATTTACTTCCAGGAAATTGGCTTTTGTTTTATAAAAGGTATTCCATAAGCTTTTTTTACTGCGAAAGTTTAC
>Ga0105239_10004688_pt1 | contig 16235 bp, 14 predicted proteins | sample KBSC44metaG_FD_92761 | JGI IMG/M metagenome (GOLD analysis project Ga0105239, IMG submission 92761) | Corn rhizosphere microbial communities from Kellogg Biological Station, Michigan, USA - KBS C4-4 metaG | ecosystem: Host-associated > Plants > Roots > Rhizosphere > Soil | place: Michigan, USA...
AGATATCCGAGCCTCAATGATTGTGAGCGGACAATATCGCCCGCATCGAGGTCTTGCTCACCGGTCAGGATTTTAAAAAGCGTAGTCTTGCCAGCACCATTGGGTCCAATGACACCAACGTGTTCGCCTTCGTTAATCGCAAAAGTGGCTTGGTCGAAAAGCTTTTGACCGCCAAAGGCCTTTTCGCCGCCGCTGACTTGTAAAAGATTGAGCATGAACGAGGTATATAACGAAATAGAAGCGCCGGCAAACGAGCGCACAATCGGGAGCTAGATATTCTGGTGCGCTTGAACGGCCATCTCGTTGAGCTCGTGATAACCGCGATCGAGCGATTCAAATGAACGATCCGCAAAAGGCTTTGCCAGCTCCTGAAGCAATAAGACCTTGTACTGTTCCAGTAAAACTAGATATTCGCGCGTGTAGTGTTCCAACTGGACTCGCGCCCGCCCCTGAGTCAAACGTTCGGGCATTTCCAGCTTGCCTTCACAATCAATCATAAACCCAGACAAGGCGATCGTTTCTTCGACGCCTTCAATCGCCTGATTGAGTCGCTCGTCAGATAGAGCTGGAGAGGATTGGCGCATCATCACAGGATCGGCTTTTCTCAGCGCTCTCCCTAAGTCGTACATGTACTTGCCGAAAGGCAGTGGTCTTGACTCCGCGATCGCCAGTGGCGCAGCGAGCAATAAAAAAACAAACAGCAAGTCCTTCGAAATACGGTCCCCCAGGAGAAATTGGCGTTTCCCAAGACCTATCAAACTCTAGACGTGAAATCGACAATTTCGGTTGTCGACCCCTTCTCATTCTCAATATCATTTCAAGATACGGTCATCTGAAAGGACTCACCACATGATCTCGAGTAAAGGTTTCTTCTCGTTCGCTCTTTTATTTGTGCTCTTGGGCTGCTCAGCACCGGCCACCAACAGTGAGAACGCACGCGGTCCAAGTTCGGCGCCTCCGGGTTATGTGCAACCGATTTTTCACTCGAACAAAAAGCCGACACGCGACGAGCTCTATCAGAACGCTCGCGTTCCGGCGCACCGCGAATTTCCGTTGAGCGAGAAAATCAAACCTTGCGATGATTTTTACGAATACGTTTGTTCGGAAGTGAAAAATAATTTCACTCTTCCTGATGATCGCAGTCGCCACTCTTTCACGTTCAGCGATCCGAATGAGCGATTGCTTGCGGCCAAGAAAAATTATTTAGCATTTTTGGTCGATAAGCCACATCTCACCCCCCGTCAGAAAATCCTAAAAACAAATTACGTGGCCTGCTTAAATGAACCGGCGCGCGCCGCTGAAGAGAAACAAAGTGTTGCGAGCGAAGTGGCACAAATCACGGCACTCTCTGATCTTAAACAACTGCGCGATTTGATGAGTCAAAGAATGCTCCTTCCGGAGTTTTCAATGGCAAGTCTCGATTTCGCCAACAGCGATCTTCTCAACAAAGAGAAATACAATGTATATGTCGTTGCAGGATCAATGACTTTGCCTGAAAGAAGTTATTATCACGATCAAAAGGTCCGAGACGGCATAAAGAGTATTTACACGCTCTTCTTCAAAACAATTGGTCGCGACAATGCTGACGCGCGGGCCGAAAAACTTCTGGATTTTGAAACGCGAATTGCCGACACCAAACCTTTGCCAGCTGAAATGCGACCTCGCCGCTCGAGTACCAACTACATCATAAAGCGCGAAGATCTTTTGTCAAAGTATCCAGCCGTGATGTTTGAACCAGCGCTCAAAGAAGTTGCAAAAGACACACAGCTTGTTGACCTGACTCCAGAGGTCACTCAACTAGTAAATGACGTTTTATCAAATGGTGATCTTGAAACTTTAAAAGACTACATCCTTTATCGTGGCCTCGCCGGCCGAATGGATGAAGGCTATCCAGAATTTTTCGCAGCTCGTTTTCAGTTTGAGAATCAATTCTTAGGTGGACCGATTCAACGCCCAGAACTTCACGAGCGTTGCGCACAGTTCATGGATCGAGCTTTTAACTTCGAACTTTCTGCCGAACTTCTGCCACTGCTCTTCGCTTCAGATACGCAGGTTAAAGTACAAGCGATTGCAGACAAAGTTCGCGCAACGAAACTGACTGAAATTAATGAGACAAAATGGATCTCAGAACAGGGGCGCGCTGGCGCATTAGCGAAAATGAAGAAACTTCGTCTCATGATCTTCAAGCCGAAAACCAATAAAGATTGGCTCTTCAACGGTCCTGGCGCGGTTTACAAAGAAACGACATTTATCCAGAACGCTAAAAATACATCAACAGCGAACCTGTGGCGCGACATCAAAAAGACTAAACTCAAACGCAATCACGATGAGTGGCATATGTCGCCAACAACTGTGAACGCGTACTATTCGCCATCAGACAATCAGTTCGTCTTGCCGGCGTCGGTTTTCCAAGCCCCATTTTATGTCGAAGGTGCTCCACAATATTTGAACGTTGCCTCAATCGGATCAGTCACAGGACATGAAATTGGCCATAGCATCGACGATCAGGGTGCGAACTTTGATGCCAATGGCGAAGTTCGCCAATGGTTGAGCGATGCCGATCTTAAGGAATTCCATAAGCAGGCGGACGAAAAATTGGTGAAATTGTTCGACACGATTACCGTCAACGGCATGCCACACAACGGTAAACTCACTCTGGGTGAAAACATTGGTGACAACGTCGGGTTGCGCACAGCCTACCGAGTGGCATTTGAAAACACCGACAAAGTGAATCCAGAAGAGCTCAAAAAAATGAAACAACTCTTCTTCGCACAATACGCCCGCGTCTGGTGTTATGTAGCCCGTCCGAAAGCAGTTGAAGCGCAGATGAAAACCGATCCGCATGCTCTCGGCGAAGGCCGCGCGAATGGACAGGTCGTTCAGATGGACGGCTTTTACGACGCCTACTCATGCAAGCCAGGCGACAAAATGTATGTTGCTCCCGAAAACCGCGTAAAAATTTGGTAACCAATAGGAAAGGATTCCACCCATGATCTCGAGCAAAAGTTTTCTCTCACTCTCTTTAGTCGCAGGCTTGTTAGGGTGCTCGGCACCGGCGACCAATCCGAGCGGCGCACGTAAACCGAGTTCCACGGCCGCTTATATTCCACCCATATTTCACTCGAATGCGAGCGTCAGTCGCAATGAGCTCTATCAAAATTCTCGCGCTCCGGCTGAGCGTGAATTCCCTTTGAGCAAGAAAGTGAAACCTTGCGATGATTTCTATGAGTATGTTTGCGCAGAAGTAAAAAACAATTTTACTCTGCCGGACGATCGTAGTGAGTACGACTTCACTTTCAATGATCCGTTTGAGCGCTTGCTAGCGGCAAAGAAAAATTACTTAGATTTCTTGCTGCAAAAAACGCATCTCACACCTCGACAAAAAACTCTCAAAACCAACTATGCGGCTTGTTTGAACGAACCTGCGCGAGCGCAAGAAGAAAAACAATTCGTGGCAAAAGAAGTGGCATTGATTACATCTTTAGGCGATCTCCACCAGCTGCAAGTTTTGATGAGTCAACGAATGCTCACTCCTGGCTACTCAATCGCGGGTGCTGACTTCGTCTCTGAAGACATCACCAATCGTGAGAAATTCGCGGTTGAATTCAAAGGGATTCAAGCCACCATCCCTGAAGTCAGCTACTACCAAGACCCAACTGTTCGCGATGGACTAAAAAAACTCCTCACCGCGTTTTTTACAACCATCGGTCGCGACAACCCCGAGACTCGTGCACAAAAAGTTCTCGAACTGGAAACTCAAATCGCAACAATTAAGCCAACTCCAGCTGATATGCGACCTCGAGAGGCGAGCACAAAATATTTCGTAAATCGTGACGAGTTCGTTGCAAAAAATCCGGCGTTGATGCTTCAACCAGTCATCGACAAAATTCCAAAAGACATGAAAATCTACGACCTCACTCCAGAAATCACTCAACTCACCAACGAGTTATTGGCTCACGGAGATCTAGAGACATTGAAAGACTTTGTCCTCTTTCATAGCTTGAGCAAAAAGATGGACGAAGGTTATCCAGACTATTTTGCAGTTCGCTTCCAGTTTAACCAGTTACTCGGCGGCTCTGTTCAACGCCCAGAACTGCACGAGCGTTGCGCTCTATTCATGGATGAGGCTTTCGAATTCGAACTCTCTGCCGAAATCCTGCCGCTGATCTTTGCTGGCGATACACAAAGTAAAGTTGAAGCTATCGCTAAGAAAATTCAGGCGACAAAATTAGAAGAGATCAAAGAAGCGAAGTGGATTTCTGAGGCCGGCCGCAAGGGCGCTTTAGAGAAAATGAAAAGGCTTCGGCTCATGATCTTTAAACCGAAAACAGCTAAAGACTGGCCATTTAACGGCGCCGGCGCGGTTTACAAAGAAACAACATATATTCAGAATGAATTGAATCGCGATGCCGCAAATCTTGCCCGTGATTTGAAAAAAATGAAATCAAAACGCAATCACGAAGAGTGGCATATGTCGCCAACAACCATCAATGCGTATTACTCACCGACCGAAAACCAATTCGTATTGCCAGCGGCAATTTTCCAAACGCCGTTCTATATTGAAGGTGCGCCTGAGTATTTAAACATTGGTTCCATTGGTTCCGTGACTGGACATGAAATCGGTCACAGTATCGACGACCAAGGTGCGAACTTCGACGCTAATGGTGAAGTGAACCAATGGTTAAGTGATGCCGACCTTAAGGAATTCCATAAATTGGCGGATGATAAATTAACTCGCCTATTTGATTCCATCGTGGTCAACGGCATTCCTCACAATGGAAAACTCGAAATCGGTGAGAACATCGGTGACAACGTTGGTCTTCGTAGCGCCTATCGAACTGCGTTCTCAAGTGCTACTAAAGGAAAACCAGAAGAACTCAAGCACATGAAACAGTTGTTCTTCCAGCAGTACGCCCGCACATGGTGTTACGTCGCTCGTCCTAAAGCCATCGAATCGCAACTCAAGATGGATCCACACGCAGCCGGCGAAGGCCGCGTGAATGGACAAGTCGTGCAGATGGACGGCTTCTACGAAGCGTATTCATGTAAACAAGGCGACAAAATGTATGTCGCCCCAGAAGATCGCGTAAAAATCTGGTAACTTCAGTGAACGTGCCCGTGTGACACGGGCACGTTGGCTTGCGGCGTTTTAGGTAGTGTCACTCGAAACGTCGCTCCATGTCCCAATTCGCTTTGCACAGAAATATTCCCGCCATGTGCATTCACAATCTGATCACTGATATACAAACCAATCCCAAGACCGCTGATGTTCGTGAATGGCACCGCTCTTTCATACAACTGAAAAATTCGCCTTTGATCTTTTGGCGCGATCCCAAGACCATGATCTTCGACCGTTAAGCAAGTATTGTCGCCGTCATCTGAAACCACGACCTCGATCGAATTCCCTTCGCCATATTTAATCGCGTTCGACAGCAAATTCGAAATCACTTGGCGTAGACGGTAGGGATCCCACTCACCCACGACAGGTTTCTCACTTGAGACTTGAATTTCGGCATGACCAGAGACTTGGCTGACCACTGAGCGAACCAATTGTTCTAGATCGACTTTCTTTTCGAGACTCAGTCGCAAAACGCCTTTCGACATCCTCGTTACGTCCAGCATCCCATCCACGATTCCAATCAATTGATGAATCGTGCGCAAATTGGATTCATTGAGACGCTTCCACTCAACGGAGTCACTGTCTTTTCTGGAATAGAGTTGGCTTCGCATTAGCAATGTCGAAAGTGGGGTGTTCAACTCGTGGCTTGCGATCGAGAGAAAATCATCGCGCGCGCTAATCGTGTTTCGCAAACTTTCTTCCATTGTATGAAAGCGAATCAAATTTTCCATCATCCAATGGATGCCACAGTCGCGTTCACCCTCATCTTGAAGAATGCGCTGATTCTCGCAGTACAGATTGCGACAAACTTTATCTTTTACGATGACAACTGGATGCGTACGAAGAATATCGCGAATGGTCGCTGGATTAAAACGCTTCGAATTGTACTGGCAAATACCGGTGATATTCGACGGAAAGTATTCATTGAGCATGACTTCATACTCGATCAGCTTATCGCAGCCGCAATCAGAACCTAAAACCCAAGTCATTTCTCCGGTTGCACGAAAGCCCTGAAATCCGCGCGACTCCGCTTCCATTGCCATTGACCGGAGTGACTCAACCAGTTTCTGCGGCACAAATCTGCCATCCGAACTATTCGAAGAAAAAATCAGTGCGCCATTGTCTATTTCCCGCTGCACGTTGATGCCGTTAGCATCGAAGATGCTTGAAATATCACTCAGTGAAAGATCATTGGAAATGTACAAACAAGATTCGTTGCGCTCGAGTCCGGCTTTGACAAACGGAAGCACGGCCTCCAGCTGATCTTTGTAATTGTCGTAAATTAAACACGCGTGATCGCCACGCTTCATATCATGTATTTGACGAGCAAGTTGGTTCGCAGACATGTTCGCACCTCTGCTGGAATATTTATGACGGAACGATGCAGTCGAAAATGTGAGCAAACGCACAGCTGAAACAGACTCAACCGGGCGCTCCGCAAAGGAAAACCGATGATGTCCCCCATCATCGGTTTTTTTAGAATCTCAGATCTGAGAAGTTTTAGAAGGTGAAGACGACTTGTTCGACTGCGGCGGCTGGGTTGGCTTTCTTGGCTAAGCCATCAGCTGTTTGTTTAATCCAATCCAGGTATGGATAAACTGCTGTGTGCATCGAAACGCTGTTGCAGTAACGATTGAACACGGCTTCCGCGATACCGACTTGCAAAGTTTGACCAGAGGCATCTTGGATGAACGCTGGTCCGCCTGAGTCACCTGAACAAACACCGGTTTGATGTGAATCGGTTAAGATCGCACGAGCTTGGGCATTGTACTGCCCGATCGACGCGGACGTCTCACGCAATTGCCCAACAGTTGTTTGATCTGGAACCGGAACGAACACCGGTTGTCCATTCTGATCCACTTGCATACGTGAATTCACTTTCGCGAGACCGTAACCAACCATGTGAAGAACTGCGCCCTCTGTCAAAACTGCATCAGAAGTGGCGAGTTGCACAGGTGAGTAATCCGACGGAATCCCGCCATTGAAGTGCAAGATCGCGACGTCATAATCGACCATGCCACTCGCAGTGACCATTTGCTCGATCTCAGCCAACGTTGGAATTTTTGGTGTGACTGGCTGAGTGCTCTGTGTACTTTTCTTTGGTGCACTATCGTCAGAGTCTTCTGGCTCTGGCTGATATTTAGGAAACACTGCTGCTTTGTCGACCATGCGAACATGATCCGACGCCACTGAGTCAGGGCTTTGCGCATTCTTTGCGAAAACCACGGCTGCCTGAGTGGCGCCATAGATACAGTGAGCCGCTGTCAAAATCGTTTCAGAATCGAGGATGCTTCCGGTGCAACTTGCCGAGCCGCCATTCATGGCCGCTTCGATGTAAACTGTGTGCTGTGAATAGGCATCTGACTTCGATACGTCAAAGCCGTTCATGATACCGTTAGAATCTGCGCTTGCTAGTTTGCCGACATTGGATTGATTGCCACAACCAACCAGTACCAAAGACAAAATAGATAAGACTTTCCCCCTCGTCGTCATAGTCACTTCCCCCCGAAAGTGTTGATTGCTTGAGAGAGGTTTTTGCGCACTCGAAAGTGTTTGCGAACAAAAATCTTCTACGGCGAACCAAAAACGTCATTTTTTTCGAAAAAAGCCGTTTTTACTGCACCGCTCGTTTTGCCGAGCCAAAACTATTTCTTATAATTGGCCATTCAGAGCTAAGGAAACGGCCATACAGATGTACTTGACCTATCAACTTATTATAAATGCTTATTTTACAAATTTATTTTTTCAGTTGCCACAATCCCTTTTTACGCCATCGCCGATGTCGAAACCGATGAAGCCGACCCGCTGATTTGCGAAGTGCACATAGTAGCCTCGCATGAGCACACCTTCGCCATCGCTCATCGCTCGGTCGCTTCGACTTGCTTCCTCATAGCCAACAGCTTTCGTTCCACAATGAGCAGCCAATCCGTTCAAACTCGCATTGAGGCGCCGCTGATAATCACGCTCCTCTTTTTCACGCAGTCGATTATAGCGCGCGTTTGCTTCCGCCTTAAAGCTGTCCGCCAAGTCACCAACTTGGATCAATGCGGGTTCAGGGATCATTCCCGGATAGCCGCAATCATTGTGGCAACTGATTTGACCACCATCAGAACACGTATAAACATTGGCACCCGCTCGACAGGCATATGTGGCGCCGAGATCGTTACAAGTGCAGGCCCACACGCTCACGCCCAAAAATCCAAACGCTATCATTCCAGCAAAGATCATCCCTTTCATTCGAAATCCTCCATTTTGTTTTTGCTCTTTTGCCAGATGGCCGGTCGTTGCGCGACCATCACGCAACAACAGATCGAGGGTGAATTTTACCGGCCATGAATTTTTTGGAAGCCTGTCACCGACTTCTTCACTTACAAGCTCTCCATTCTCGAGTGGATTCAACGAGATGCCGGCTCTCTTCTTGCACAGTTAAATCACCAAAATGCGAACTCGTTTTATCTCTCTCACGAGCCTGATTCTGGGATTGTCTTTGGCTTGGTCTGCCCAGGCCAGTCCGACCCGTTATATCGACGCCTGGAAGAAGACGTTCGCCACCTCCCCAAAAACCATTGGACCCGAAACCATCACGCAGCTTTTAGGTGTCCCGGCCGATTGCCCGCGCGCAAGCCAGGTCGTTCGTGAAGTGATTCAGTATCGCGATGTGCTCTACTCTTCCCATTCTGAAACTCGCCCAAACGAGATGAGTGAACAGCTGATGACCGAGATTGCGAAGATCTCAGCCGAAGCACCCAGCGTTTGCCGAGATGCCACTTTGTCGGCGTATGCTGCGGCGTCGGTTGCTCTGCTCACACGTTTTTGGGATGCACCAAAAACGATAGCCGGTGTTCAAGCGCGACTTCCGATTGAAACAAGTTGGGTGTTTGCAACGATCGCCGCCGCTCGAACCCACATTTTGGAGCTTAGCGAGTCTCTTCCCACCCATGTGACCGGAACCTACAACTGCGTTCGCACCAAAATTCTTGTTGATCCAAAGCAACGCCCACTCAATCTTGCGGCAACTGTCGTGCATGAGTTTTCGCATTACTTCCTCGACAAGAACAGCGTTGTCAATTTACCGACAGCACCTCGGTCACACATCAAGCCCGAGATGTTGAACTGGTTTATCATCTTGGATGAAGCTCTTGCTTCGCTCAACGCTGGTTTCATGCAAAGACTTTTTGCGGCAGAAGCACTTCACTACGCACCAAGTGGCAATAGCGATCTTTCTTTCTACGCACAAAGCGGACCTTTGACTCACATTGAAAGCAAAATTCCAGCCTCCGCTTATTTGACACTTGGGCCGCTCGATACTTTCAGCAAGTTTGAACTGACGGCGCAACTCACCTTCTTCCACATGCAGTTACAAAACGTGCAAGTTTCTAGTGATGGCAAAGTCACGTCTGCGCCTTCTGGTTTTGGCTCCAAAGATCTCGACCGTTATCGCGTGGAACTGTTCGATCGAATCGCAAAAGTTTATTACGGGCGATCTTTGAATGAAAAAGAAGCGCACGCACTCAACCCAGCGATTCTCACTGCGGCTTTTCCTGAAACCAAACGTGTCAGTCGCTTCATGCCATTCTTCTTCACGCCGTTTGAACTCTTTGGCGAAACAGGAAACCCGCTCGTGCGCGGTGACGACATCCTTGATCTCAATGAGAAGATTCTAAGTGGCAACGTCGATCTTTTGCCGGCTGCAAAAATGGCGCTGCTTGGATTCACGTCTGATTTTAATAAAAAAAGTGATTTGTGTTCGAGTTTTGAAAGCGCCGTTAACGACGGCCTGTTGCGAGATTACCTGGGCACACGTTTGCCAGACGTGATTGAGCGCGTGACTCGACCAGGAAGTGAAGGCGTCAGGCCTGGCTCCAGCGCGATCCGCGCTTGTGTGCAAATCGGAGATAAAATCTAATGAGTGACGACAACGACATCAATTGGGCTGAAATCGAAGCGCGTGAAACAACGGGCCTGCCGATTGATTCGGAATCGACGGACGTGAATATTTTTAAAGCGCGCGTTTTGGATTTTAATCTTCGTCGCGCAGAGGGGCTTTGTTTCACGCAAAAAACCGATTCGCTTCAACTCATTCGCACTTTGATCGCGCGTGGTAACATGGCTGTCCTCGAAGACACGATCACGCGAATGCAAGCGCAGGATTCAACGCTTGAGCATAATCCCGAGTGGCGACTCGAAATGGCTCGCGTTGCAATGTTAAACGGCCAATGGGAAAAGGGATTAGCGGAAACCAATGTCGTCTTGAATCTGCACCCCACTTCCATCACGCGCATGACGACACTGCAAACCTCTTCGATTGCGCACTATGAGCTTGGTGATTTCGGCGCAGCGAAACGCGATATTGAATACATCCGCTCAATGGGGCTGATCTATCCTCGAGCGCAGGCGCATTTTTATAACGAAGTTCTGCGTATCAAAATTTTGGCTTGCGAGGGTCAAATTGAAAATGCCGAACATCAACTCGGTCAGATGTGGACTCGCTTCTTACGTGATCGCCAACTCAACGCGAATATCGCGTTAACATTACTTCGAACTGAAACGCATATTCTCCGTTGCGCCGATCAGACGTCAAACCGCGCCGCCTATGCCTCCCTCTTGCTTTGCGAGTTGATGGGCGATGATCTTTACGCCGCACTTGCTCGACTCGAGCTTTACCTGGCAGGTGACACGTCTTCACGACTCGCAGACGCAGTCACAATCGATCGCCGACAGTTTGCAAAAGTGGATTTATTGTTGAACGAGATTGAATCTGGCGCTGCCGTTTCGACAACGGCAAAAAATTTGGCCCGCTCAAAAAACGCGGATTCGTCGCTCTTTGATTCGGCCCTTTCGACTTTTTCAACGATTGTGATCCCTAAGCACCAGGTGCTTTTGCAACTCGAGCCATTTACTGCCTATTCGCTTGAAGTGGGCACACGCCCAAGCCAGATGCTAATGGCGATCTTAGAGCAGGTGACGCCCTCCAAACAGTCTGTGTTCGAAGCGGTGTTTGAACAAAAATACGTCTCCCATCTGCATGATCGCTTGCTTCACATGACTCTATCTCGAGCCCGAGTAAAGTGGCCGATCTCCCTGGAAGTCACCGCTGACGGTATTTTAAAGCCTGCGACCTTTTTGGTTTAGAGATAAGGAAAGCTGGACTGCAAAAGATTCAAGCGAAGTCGACTGTCAAGCTATCCACTTCACAACGAGCGCGACTTGTCGTATATGCAAACCACACGAATGCCCGAGAGGCAAAAAGGAATAGAAAATGAACGTCGTTAAGCTTTGTGTTTTAGCCGCGGTTGCCGCGTTCAGCGCGCTTGCAATGGCGAAAGGTGATCCCTACGGAACTTACAATTGTGGCGCATTGAAACCGCCAAAGGGAACTCCGACAGTCGCTGGCGCAGAGACTTACAAAGTCATCATCACTTCGAAAGGCTATTATCTTCAGGCGACTTCGGGTCGCGGCGCTCCCGCGAAAGGCATCGTGAGACGCATGACTTTAAAAAATCAAACGCCTGAAGCCGTCGTTTACTCTCTCGATGACATCGATGCGACGATCAAGAATAAAGTTGCTGGTCTCGGAGCTCGTGGTGGCGTCGATGTCAGCATCGCTCGCGCTGGAAATAAAGAATGGAATTCGAGCTGCCCTTTTCAAACAAAGGCAATTCATTAAATTTATGGCAACTACTGAACCATGATTTCAAACGCCGAACTCGCGGACCTCTTAAATGCCAATAAACAAATCTATAAGACGCTCGTGGTTGACGGTTTCATCGTAAACGATTCCAATGATGCGATTTTATTACAGAAACGTTCGCCCGATCGAAGACTGTTTCCCAACTTCTGGGATGCCCTCGGAGGCCACCTAGAAGAGGGTGAAACGCTCCAAGAAGCTTTGCAGCGTGAGGTTCTCGAAGAATCGCAGATGGAGCTCACTGAAATCATTCAGCTCGTTCATCAGTTTGAATGGCCCGAAGATCCGTCGGCGATGAACTTTCAGTTTCTATGTCGCGCTCAGGGCGAATTCGTTCCTGAAGCGGAAAAAATCACGGAAGCAAGATGGATTCGCCAATCCGACCTTGCCAGCATTCAAGCTGCGCTTTCACCGAGTATGCTCGATGGCGTTTCGCGCGCGTTCAACGCGCTTAAATCACTTTAGTCTGATAGATCGGATAAGCAATTAATCAGGGTCTTCTGCAGTTCCGTGTAGAAGGCCTGTGCGTAATAGCTCAAGTAGATTGGCGTTTTCATCATCTTAAAACCGCTCACTACTTTGATGCCCTTTAAATCCTTCACCAAATGCATCGGCATCACGGCGCGGCCGACTCCTTGCTGAACGGCTGCTGCAAGCAACTCAATATCATCAACGAAACCGCGCTTGAACGCAGGAACTTTTCGCCCTTGTGCTTTAAAGAACTCGAAGGTCGTATCGTCGTGCTCATCGTAATCGAGATAGATTTCTGGACGCCCACCTCTCGTGGCTTCAATCAGTACGTTCTCTTCGTATCCGACGAGATGATTTTCAATTCCCTGTTTTTCAAGCGGTCGGTTAGAAAAAATAAAATCCGTTGCGCCCGACGTGAGAAGGCCGGGCAAAACTCTGAGCTCTTCGCTTCGAAGTTCCAAATCGAGGTTTGGGTGCTGCGCGATCAGTTTCGATAGAATCGGCAAAATCTTTGATCTCGTAATAGTTGAAAAACCTGCCACCCGCACGAGACCGCGCAAAGACTTTACGTCAACATTGAGATTGGTCAGGAATTCGGTTTCGAGCTTCTCTTTTGATTCACAGAAACGAAGAAGCCGTTGTCCCAAATCGGTCAGTCGAATTCCTGCAGTGTCGCGCACGAATAGAGCACTGCCGATCTCCTGCTCGAGATTTAAAATCCGCTGCGACAATGCTGACTGAGTGATGTTCAATTTGACCGCCGCTCGCGAAAAATGATTTTCTCTCGCAACCGCAACAAACGCATCTAATTGGATGGAGGATAGACTCATAGCGGTCATTAGCTATTTCGATCACCTCATTAAATCAATCAATTTTACTAAATTGGTGATTCTACATAAGTTACCCGAGTGCTCAATGGAGAGCCGAAGGGAGGATCTAATGAAAAAACTAATGTCTTTAATCTTGTTCGCAACCTTATGGAGTGTCGGCTCTCGCGCCGATCAGCCGGCCACACATGGAATGCTGGTCTTTGGAGGCCAGACGACCTATCTCTCGCACCTACCAATGTTTCATGCACCCCATAATTACCAAGTGATTTTGCAGGCGCATTTGTCGGGAGCAGCCGCCGACAGCTACAATCAGCTGAAAACTTCAGTCGACGATATCTTTACGATTGAGCCGGAAAAAATGGACTTAACCACTGTGATCAGTGGTCAAAAAACAGAGTTCTCGGCGAAACTGTTTCAAGGTCATTTTGAAAAAGACGGCAAATTGTTAGGAGTCGTCACCGTCCATGTCGACAAAGTAATTACGAGTGCGAAACTCAACCCGACCGGTCAACCGGGCCAGGATTACCTTGTTTTCGGAGCCAACGGTGAATACTTTGCTGCCCACATGATTGCTGGTCAACCGACTTACGACGCGATCACCAAAGTGGCGCAGGCGAAGAGCTTCCCAATATGCCATAAACGCCTCTGTCTTGATTTAGATCCAGTGGCCGTCGCAGACAGCAAATTGCCGATCACTCTGGGTAAGAGTGACGCCAATCTTCTGCCTAACGTGAATGATGAATTGGGACTTCTCTATACGACAACCAAGATCCAAAAAATCATTTACGTCGAGCAGAACGATCTCTCGATGTGAAACATGAAATCATTAATCTTGATTGGCCTGGGAGTTTTCCTAGGCCTTTTTTATTTCGCAATCGAGCCAAGCGCCGTCACTTTCGAATCGTTAGAGTCAAAAACAATGGATGAAGGACCGGTCTTTAATCAGATTCGGTTTCTTCCAAGCCGGGTGAAGGACATTTGGTTAATGCGACAGACCCATCATGGTTTTCTCGAACCACAGGAAAAATGGGATCGGCTTGCGATTGTTGTCGACAAGCATAGCGGTGTCGCCACGTTTTATGAATTGGCTCCGAATGAAAATCTCGAGTTTGAAGCGAAACCAATTCCTTATAAAGCGCGGTGCTTGGCTTGTCATGCGAACGGTCCACGGGCGATTCGGCCCAACTATGACTCGGCCGATGTGCTTCCGTCAGTACGCGATCGCATCAAAATCGCATTATGGAATTTACGGATTAAAACCTATGGCCAATTGCAATCTCGAGGAGCGCAGGAGTTTTCAGAAGGCGTACCGTTTCAATCGAAGCATGCCTTATTTTTGAAGCCACTTCATTTGGCAACTTGCGAACACTGTCATTCCGCAAATGGGATTCGTCACGAACTGACGCTTGAGCAATTAGGAACCGCACAGTTCTTAGTGAAACAAGGTCAGATGCCGCCCTTCCCGTTTCATATTTCAGATCAGGAAAGACAGCAGCTGCTAGAAACTTTTTAGAGAATCACGTTGTTCGACAGCATTCGTGAGCTGTCTTCGCGGAGGATTTCCTGAATGAGCTTTTTACCAGCGGCGTCTTGTTTGCTTGCGACCATGCAACGAATGCTAAACGATCTCAAAGCGTCGAAGACACTCAGGGTTCCTTCGGCTGAATTCTTTCGACCGGTGAATGGAAACACATCAGGACCGCGCTGGCATTGGGCGTTTAAGTTGATGCGACAGACCTGATTGCTTAAGAAATCAATCATCTCACCCATTTTTTTCGAATCTTGACCAAACAGGCTCGCTTGATTGCCGTAAGGTGAATCCGTGATATAGGTTTTCACCTCTTGCAAATCATCAAATTCACGAATGGGGATGACCGGCCCAAATTGTTCTTCGATCGCGACTCGCGAATTGAGCGACACGTTTGTTAAGATCGCCGGGAAAAATAAACTGCCGTCAACTTTCCCACCGCGGGAAGGATTGGCCAGCTTCGCACCTTTTGCGATCGCATCTTCAATAAGACTAGTGAGGTAAGCTGGTTTATTGGAATCAGGCAGTGGTGTAATTGCGACATTCGGCTCCCATGGTAGACCAGCGACAAGACTGTCCACCTTCTTCACCAGCTTCTCAGTGAATTGAGCGGCGATTTTCTTATGTACAAAAATCATTTTGAGCGCTGTGCAACGTTGGCCATTAAAAGACAAAGCTCCGCGCACGCATTCGGCGACGGCATTGTCGAGATCGGCGTTTTCCATCACGATGGCCGGATTTTTCGCCTCAAGGCTTAGTATGCTACGAAAACGAAATGGATGGGGATGCGAGATTTTAATTTGGTTCGCCACGCGACTCGTGCCGATAAAAGCGAGCACGTCGATTTTTCCCTGTTGCACAACCGGGCCCACAATTTCGCGCCCCAGACCATTGACGATATTCACAACTCCTGGCGGAAATGAATCGCGAAACGCTTCAAGCAACGGCTCCCAGAGCAATTGACCATAACGAGCGAGCTTCACCACCACGGAATTCCCCATGATGAGAGCTGGAATCAATGTCGTGAAAGTTTCATTCAGCGGATAATTAAACGGTCCCATACAAAGCGTCACACCGAGCGGAACGCGACGAATTTGCGCCATCACGCCGCCCGCGATTTGGACGCGGCTTGATTCGCGTTCCAGATCTTTTACTTCCGCAACTGTGTCATCGATGTATTGAATGGTTCGGTCGAATTCGCCTTGCGCGTCGGCCCAATTCTTCCCGATTTCCCACATAAGAAGACGACAAACCAGTTCGCGCTGCGCCAACATTCCGTCGCGGAATTGCACGACGGCGCGGATCCGATCCTCAGCATGCGACATCGGCCATGTTCCAAGGCCTTTGCTCCACGCCTTCGCCGCTGCATCCACCGCTTCGCTTAGTATTTCCGAAGTGACATGTGGCGTAGTCCCTAACCGCGCAGGCTCTTTCTCACGTGTACATGTCGAATAAACCGGCTTGGTTTCAAACCCAGATTCACGAATTTTTCCACCGATTAAAATACGGCCCTGCAATTGAGGCACTTCAGGAAAAGGTGGAAGAAGATTTGCCATAGTGACCTGCCTTTCAGTTGTCGTAAGATATCAAACAAGCATG
>Ga0105239_10004691_pt1 | contig 16232 bp, 16 predicted proteins | sample KBSC44metaG_FD_92761 | JGI IMG/M metagenome (GOLD analysis project Ga0105239, IMG submission 92761) | Corn rhizosphere microbial communities from Kellogg Biological Station, Michigan, USA - KBS C4-4 metaG | ecosystem: Host-associated > Plants > Roots > Rhizosphere > Soil | place: Michigan, USA...
CCTCTGTACCGTTGAAGCGAAAGCTGAACTTTTTGACATTCATTTTCACAGCAGATGCGCATGACAAGAGTGGCATCGACAGACGTACTCCAGGATCATATGACAGTCTAGTTGATCCATCGGCTAATCGCGGCACGCCGTATACAAGCCCACAGCCGACTGCAATATTAGACATATTTGACTTGCTGCGTGCGATGACGCCATTGCACTCGTCAGCAATCTCCGAGAAGTTCGATCTGGAAATGTTAAATGGGTTTGGCCAGAAAGGGAAACTATCATCGTTGGTAAAGGTGCTGTTGTCGTTCGAAAGAAATGTGGAAAAGACATCGCTGTAGTCTTCGACAACCAATTTGCTGGGGTCCAAGATTCTTGTCTCCGGTAGTTGAAACGTCTTGTCAACCTGTGAGGTCATGTATCCAAATGAATTTGGACTTGGGCGGGTCACGTTGTAATAGATGGCCAATAGGGCATCAAAGAACCAGGCACTTTGATATGCACGATTGGCAAGATCAGCATTGACTTCCGGGGAAGACTTGTCATAGAGAGGTAATGTAGTATTAATGTTTGCGAATCCGCCGCGGTCGGTCAGAACAATGTCCTTCAAATCACCACCTGAAGTGCCGTTCAATCCTGAGGTCGTGAAGTCGATAGTCAGATTGGTGTCCACACATTGGGTTTCCGGCTCCATGACGAGTAGATCTTCGTCCCAAGTTGCCCCAAGAGATATCCCAGATGGAAGGGTATGATTGCGGAAAGCAATACGTCCATTTACCATGTCCACAACTAGTCCTTCGATAGCTTCGATGGAATCCTTCAACACTAGAGTGTCCAATTGTCGGTACGCTCCGGCGTCATAAAATGTTCCGTTGTTGATATCCGGATCCTGTCGTTTGTTATGGGATCGAAATTGAATATCAAAGAAACTTGAGACTGTCTGCTGCTGTTCTTTTAGTCCACTCTGGAGCAACTCAATCTTCTCTATTGGGATATGGCTGTTGTATCCGAAGGGAAAATCAGAGGAGACGAACTCGTCGGACTTGACCTCAACGGTGTCGGAGTCGGGACATGTCACCAGAGTTGGCACACCACACAAGCGACTGAACCCAAGCGCGCTTCGTTCCGGCGTCCCATATCCGAAAGGGCCCGTGTCTGCAATGTAAGGGAAGGACACAGTTTGCAAGACGTCATTCGGTTCGACAGTTTCGTAAAGGCCGATCGGGGTGATGATGGAAGCCACGGCGATAAGCAACGAACCTAAGGCTCCGATTCGTAACAGCCACCTGACAGAACCTTGTACATTAATAGAGGTTGCTGTGTCCGCTCGAAGAAGGCCAGCCCAATGAGAGCTGTGAAGGGTTGCAGCAACAGAAGACCAAGTACTGGCTGTCATATCATTTTTGAGGATCCCAACTATCATGAGAGCCAGAGCAGTGGGGACGAAGAGCTGAAGAGCTGTTATAATTGCTGCAATAACGGCAGAGACCTGCCCAACAGAAAACTGAATCATGTTTGAAAGAATGTTGTCGACACAAAGCCATCAAGAAGTGCAGAAATAAAAGAATGTCAGTCGCCCACGAAAGGGGAGTATCGCAGATATCATCAACTATGTACTCTGTACCAAAGGGAGAGCAATGAAGGATCGTTTGAGCACTTACTTGCTAGTCTCTAACCTACCTGATCGGGGCTTAAGGGATCTGGCGTTCTCAGGGATTGGTTGCAGCAAGGCGGTTCAGGGCTAGGCATTACTCACTAGGACGTGTTATCCGCTTCAGAGCAGAACAAAGGGGGCGTGAAAAAGTCGTATTCGGGTTGGAAGACGGAATTGGGAGAAAGGCTTGAACTTTGAGAATAACATCACACTTAGCTTAATTTGATGAAATGGCTTCTCATTTGATGGAGCTTCCAAGGGGACAAGGCTGAAACAGATTGGGGACAAGCCACAATAACACTGATTGGACTGAGTGCAGATCCTTTGCCATGGGCCCACCTCGTATACTCACAGGCTCCAAATTGTCAATAATTACGGTTGGAGTCCACTCGAGAGTTGGTAGACTCCTCGTCAGGGGAGGTGGAAAATTCGGGATCAGGACTGCAAGGCAGACAGACAAGAGACACGAACACGAGAGTGGGAGAGGGCGGGAGGTCCCCAGCCTTGAAATCATGATGAAGATGAGTGTGATCACGTGAACCGGATATATATCGGATGGATACTTAGACTACTCATGAATGCCTTTCCCAGTCACAACTTCAATTCTTCCTCCTTCTTATTCTCGTGGGTTTTGCACACCACGCTACGGCTAAAATGACCAATGAAGAAAGAGAGTGATTAGTTTCAAGATAGGTCTTTTGATGCTGCACATAAGCATAAAGCTGTGGCTCCAAGTAAGTGACTCCAAAGGTTTACAGTTTACTGCGACTCCCTTTCATTTCTCATCCACGCTTTCACCAAGGGATATCTTGCCTCACCAAGAGAACCAATTATGAAAGCGATTGCAGGTATATTCTTGATCCGTCCTGATGGAAAAGAAATGGCTCCTGCAAGTGACAGAACAGATGTAAAGTGACAGTGCTCACTTGCTTCACTGCCCAATCCATTCATGAGGACCGTCCCATTGTTATTCACTGAAAGAATTTATTTTGTTATGATATATGGGACAGAAACACATTTGACACCTGTACTGTGAATTGCCCACTCATTGAGCTATTTGATTATATTCACCATACACAATGTGGTTTATTTCAGAGCTGTGGGTGCTTTCATTCATCCCTATTCACCAATCCCCCCATTGGTACTCTGCCAACGTTTGGGACGATATCCCAACCATGATGTGTTATCTTCAACAGATAATATGAAATCAGTCTTGAGGTGACTCCTACAAGTCTTTCCAATTATACCTTCCTCCCCTGCTACCACAAATTTCTTCTCTATCCAGTTCTACCTATATCAACAAAATGTCTTTTTACAGCAAAGAGCAGTCGTTTTTCTTGGATGCAGTGGCCTCAACCACCTTTCCTGTTGTTCAAATAGTGCCTCTAACGGATATCGATGTATTCAACTACCTTGACGCACACCCGGGTGCTCTCCAAGAGTATTTCAAAGAGCGAAAGGGTTACGCATCCTCGTTCGTCGAGATCCCTGTTCAAGATTTAACCGCTCAAGAGAACGTTCCTGCGAATGATAGCAATACAGCCGGACCTTCAATCCAGCAGCTTCGTAGTTTATTCGACGAAGTTGATGAGGAAGCAGACCGTTTTGCAGAGTCTCTATTTGCAGACGCACATGCCCTCTTTGAAGAGTCTCTATTTCAAGAAGCGCGTGCCATTTTTGCAGAGGAGGCTGGACCCGAGAAGGATGAATCTGAGGATGAGCCCGAGGATGAGCCCGAGGATGATGCAGAGTATGCTCAATCGGAGTATGACGAAGAGAGCAATTTCTCAGAGAGCGAGCTGGCCTCGCGTCCTTTGGAGGAAAACTTTGTCCCATCTCTTTTCCCTTCTGCTCCCCTCTCCTCTTCTCATCCGGCGCTCCATCGTCCTATCTCGCTTTCACCATCCTTGCCTTCTCCCACTCTAGCTCCAACTCCATCTCCTCCGCCTTCGCCTTCCCCTTCCCCTCCTCCTCCTCCACCTCCTCCACAACCAGCAGTACCAACTTCCCTCCCACCGAAGAACAGCCGGGTCTGGAGCGCCGCTGAGGAAGATTCTTGCTGCAAACATATGATCGCAGTATGTCAGGAGGGCAGAATTCAGGGCGAGGCCCGTTTCAGAGAGACTCAACGACGCATGATAGAAGAGGATAGTTTTCAGGATAGGGGTGCAACAGCAGTCAAGAATTTTTGGAACCGGGTTGGCCGTGCTCGATGCAACCTTGACGAACGCAAGAACAAGAAAGCCCCACTGGCGACATCACAGCAGGGGAAACCCTCCAAATCAGCTCGATCACTTCCTGCTAAATCGTCACAAGTTGTAGGGAAATCTTCAGCTCAGCCAAAAGGCCGTCCTCCCAAGCAAATGCCAGACACCAACACGGATTCAGACACAGACCCAGACAATGAGCAGGGATACGATTCAATTGATACAACGCCACCACGATATGTCAAGAAGCTTGCCAAAAGAGATCGAGATGACGACGAGTCCGAGTGGGAGCCAGACCGGGGCATGCTGAATGCCATTGCAAAAGGTATCCGAGCTCCAAAGAAAGCTCGCGTTTCCTACTAGACCCTCTGGCAACCAAGTCTCACTCACAATTCTTGAATTGTCCAACTCTGATCACAAGATACGAATCACCTCCACCATTCCCTGGTTCACAATCCTCGCAAACCACGAGCGTTCAACTTGGCACATCATTCAGCCTACATCAACAGCACGGATTCAATTTACTCTCATTTATGTCCATTGAAACAAAAGTACAGTAATTCCAGCATTGCATTTTCAGACCAGCAAATACTACAAATTTATAATCAGAGATGAGGTCAAATGAGATACGAACATTGAGCAAACATAGACCGGCCGGACCGGAGATCACGATGAGGGCAGGAGCGGAGGAAAGATAGCACAGGATTGGACCAAGATGCAGGAGCATACCAATGTGCAGGAGCGAAAATGCAAAATTGCTATTGGAAGGAACATGTCATTTAGATGATAGGTATGTGCAGGCATAGAGCCCCATCATCAGGACGTCTAGTTAGTCTAGAATGAAGACAATCAAAAAGCAACCTTCATACTGCAAGTACAAGATCCTTTCGATGTTCTATCTCCAATTTGCCCCTCCGGTAGATTTTATTGTCATCACGATGGCTTGTCCCCCGCCAGAGTGATTCTCAACATCCGTCTTCTAAACCCGTGATAGTCGTTGATTGGGTTGTGCTGTACGCATCTGTTGTCCCAGAACGCGATGCTACCTTTTCTCCAGGAAAATCTGCAGGTGAACTCTGGCTTGATCTGATGCGCGAAAAGATAGTTCAGCAGGGAAGCGGACTCATCGACCGTCCATCTTTCAAAATGAGAAGTATGGGCCACGTTGACATAAAGCGCCTTTCTACCTGTCTCGGGGTGTGTGCGTACGACAGGGTGAATAGCCTCCAGTGTTTCTTTTGCATCGCTATTGCCACTGTCTCGGATGCGGTCCTCGCGAGTCTTGCTTGCATCAGCCTTTGCGGAAGTGTTAACTCCCTTCAGACCATCCAGGATCCGCTTCAACCCCCCGGAAAGAGCCTCGTACGCAGCATACTGATTTGCAAACAATGTGTCTCCCCCAAATGGCGGAATCTCTTGTGCCAAGAGGACGGATCCCATTGGTGGTTCCTCAAAGTAGCTGGTGTCACTGTGCCAGATGCCACCGAAATTTATTGTTTCATTTTCTTGTTTCAGGACTTGGATGATCTCTGGGTATCCTTCAATTCCACGGACAAAAGGATACTCAACTGGTTTTCCAAAATTCGACGTAAAGGCGAGATACTCTTTAGGAGAGAGATTTGTGTCTCGGAAGAAGATGACTTGATGCTCTAGCAGAGCCTCCCGAATCTCCTTTACGATACCTGGATTCTCAGCTAGAGAATTCGGGCTGATATCGACATCGTGAATTTCGGCTCCTAGGGACCCGGCAATCCGGTGGATCGAGATATTCCTTCTGCCAGACAAGCTTGAAAGTGGTATCAGCCCCCTCAGGAACGGCGACTGAGGGCGGGCTCTTGCAAGGCTAGCAATGTTCATGTGGGCAGGCGCAAGGCAGGGTACAAAGGATGTTCATGCACAGGCTCGTCCCACTTCTGACAATGTTTAATTATGGAGAGTTCTCATGGTGGTAGACTGCCTATCTAGACGAACAATCCAGTCCACCACGTTCTTTTGTCCTGCTCCCCCAGGCTTTGTTAATTAGGGATGACGAGCCTGAGATGATCCCAGTGCGGGGTTAACTAGCCCCAGGAATTGGAGAAAGGATTTTGGTTTGGGGGCCATTAATGGCTAGCATTGTTGGGGATCACAAAAGCAGCGCTGCGGGTAGCCTCAATGGGCGATCTGCGCAAACAGGACAAACTTTCGCCTTGCCGCATCGATTGCAGAGTCATGATATGGTGCGATTGGATCCAACGTACTTTCGCCTTATCGACAACGACCCTCAAAGCAGTTTGCTCTCGTATATCTCGGGCAACCATGACAACAGTCAACGATTGCCTTACTTCAGCCTTCCTACCTGTTCGTTGTTGAGTCTGTTCTCACATACTTCAAGGGTCCTTGCCTTGTCGCGTCGTCACTACTTCTCATTACTTCACGACCCTCATCTTTTTCTATCACCTTCATGTTCACCTCCCAAACATGTACCAATACTCTTAATTAATTCTCAGCTTTACCAGGCATATTTTAGTCCGCCTCATTATCGCTCTATACCCTATCAAGAATTGAAGCCCGCCCTTCCTCTCACCAACCATCTTTCGCGACAGCCCGATGGCGGTCGCAATGCAAGCAGCCATGGCTTCGACGCAGGACGCCGATCTAATGGATATTGACATTGACATGGATTTGGATGAGCATGTCGCTACCCTTGATGAAGAATTCCAGCTTGAAGTACGGTAACCACTTCTTTTGGATCACCGCACAGCATCCTAACATATTATTGCCCCGCAGGAAGGCGAAGAACCCTCATTTGTACCATCAACAGCCACTCAAGCCGCAGCCACCTCCGACTTAATACCCGCCATCTATACTGAAGACCCCGCTCTCGAGCCCCAGTGGAATAAAGTCCATATCCGTGGTGTGGATGAATTCCACACTAGCGACATCATCACATTTGCCCATGACAATTTCATCACCGACCAGTCCAACGCACCAGAAGTACATATCCAATGGATCGATGACACCTCCGCCAATATCTGCTTCAGGGACAGTGAAATCGCGAAAAAAGCCCACCTGTCGTTCCTCCAACACCCGATCTCGCCGCAAGAACTCGTCAACTCACCATTTGAACTTCGCACCGCAAAGCCTCTGGCCACCAGACCAGCCAGCATGCTCACGGTCCGCGTCGCACAAGTCAAAGACAGGAAAGCAAAAGGCGCTCGAGATGCAAGTCGATACTACCTCCTCCACCCAGATCAAGACCCCACAGACCGCATGCGACGCGAATTCGCCAACAGCCGCGGCGACAGAGGTGACAGTGGCAATTACAGGCGACGACGCTTCGATGACCACGAATACAGGAGAAGGAGAGACAACGACCACGATGCAGGCGGGGATGATTTTTCGGCCAACATGTACGACGACAACCCCGCCACTGACGGGGAAGCACCGGCACGGGGCAGAGATCTCTTTTCACGGGTCAGCAAGGGCCGACGACGAAGCGCCAGCCCGACAGCGAGGACGCGCAACAGCGATGAGATCGACATCTCCGATTCCGAAGATGACCGCGACCGTCGCCGACGAAACGGCTATCGCGACCGCACCGAGCGCCCGGCACGATCCAATGCAGGCAAAGAACTCTTCGGCGACACTAGCACGTCCTCCATGCGACGCGCACAGGGCGGCGGTCTACACTCGGACAGGATCGAGCTATTCCCCTCGAAGATGACCAACACCAATACCCAGATCGACGACAACGACACTTCCATGACAGGCTCGTCGGCCTCACGCCCCATGAACAACGACCCCGGAAATGCGCGCGCCAACGCGGCGGCGGCAAAGCGGCTGAAAGCTGATCTGATGAACGCTGCACAGACGAGTCCGCGCTCGCTCCACCGCCGTAGCCACGCTATGGACGCCAAGAACGCAGAGGACCTGGCAGAGCGCTTTGCCCGCAAGAGCATCTCTCTCGATAGCACCAAGTCACTGCGCAATAATCTCCCGAACAGTGGTGTCGAGCTGTTCCCGTCATCTACAGCCACGGCTTCAGGTGACGGTAGTGGCGGCGGCGGGCTGAGCATCAAAGGTGCAGCGACGTCGACTTCCGGAGGTGGAAATGGCTTCAGCATCAAGGGCTCCGGCGGGTTCAGCATCAAAGGTCGTGCAGACATGAAAGAACTATTCCCGGCGCAGTATCAACGCTCTGGACGGAACGAGGGCAAAGAGTTGTTCGACCAGCCCGTCCGAGAGCGTCCGCAACGCAGGCAGGCTCAGGATTTATTCGATTGAAAATCCCCGGGTGCACTGAGTGATTGCTTAGTCGGCAGAACGTGAGTTGCACAGTGAGATAATAGGCTTGAAGGCGTGGGCTTGAGCTCGAACGTAAGCGTTTGCCGGGACAGTGAGACCAGACCAAATTTCTCTACTCACACCCATCGATTATTACATCGGACACCAAAACGGAGCAGAGAAGAGCGGAGCAGGCAAGGCACCACCACCACCGCCGCATACATACCCGACGAAAGGTATCATCTATGTACCACTCTTTTCTTGGGCACCATTCCACCTCAGGAGTACTCGCAACCTACGGTGGGAACCTACGGCGGAAATACCACAACTAAACAGGAAGGGGTATTTCTGTCATACACAGCGAGATGGGGTGATTGATATTGGATTTCGATTGGGATCATTGAGAGTGAGAGTGAGAGTGGGTTGCACCAAAAGCTAATTCACGAAATGGACTGAAACTACGATGGTATTGGCCTAGTCTACCCATAAGCCTAGTCCTTCCATATAGAAGGCGTAACATAGCATAGCAGAAAAAAGAGATCCTAGCATTCTCAGGTAGGAGGAAATGCTGAGGAAATCATTCATGTCATGATTCCAACCATCGAGTATCATTATCATTCTCATTCCTTGGCCAATCTAAGCCGCTGTACACTATCCCAAGGTAGCGCTCGGCGAGCCAACGAGCCATGATGAGATTACATACAAGGCCAACCACTCCTCATGTCCTGAGCCGCAACCACTGTGTGATATTTGGGTCATATCTGCTGGCGCATATATATTTCCCGACTAGACAGTGAGCGTCATTCGGTCCATGCCAATGTTTCTCTATTCCAGGGAAGATTGTTTCCAACTTGCCAAAACTCCACCTTTGCAAGTTCAGTCTGTACTATGGAGCTTACTTTTCCATCCGAAATAAAAAAAGTCCAGCTTGTAGCGGTGTCAGCTAGGAAGGCCGGGGATCCAACATCACTTGTCCATCCTACCATATTAGTGTGCGCCTCCCAATGGTACATATTCTCATGGTGCAGCACCCAGCGATGCCAAGGCTCCCCGGAGTTCTTTGATGGCGGTAGGTACATCCTCGAAGTTCAAGGCCGAAATGGCCCATTTCGCATGCTTCTGCGCCTTCATTATTGCCTCCTCATCAACAACAACATTCATGGGCTGAGGAGGCGGTAACTGCACGGGCGGTTGAAACGGGATTGGAGACTGTACTTGCTGGGGTTGTGGGACGGGAGGCACTGGGCCGTGAGTCTGTCGAGGTTGAGGGGGATATTGCGGTAGTTGTGGTGGAGGGATTTGTGGTTGAAAATTCGCGGTTGTTTGCGGTGGTTGGCCTGGGCCAGCTTGTGGAAGGAAATTGCCATGGCGATGGGCAGGAGGTGGTGGAGACGGACGACCAGATTGATTTAGCGAACTGAGAGAAGCTCGACCCGAAGCTAAATCGGTGTCAACAGAGGGCGCTTGGGTTAGATTCGTTGGACTTGATACGAGATCCGCGGGAGCCGAGGGCAGTTCAGGAGGAGGAGCTTGGATGGTAGCTGGGGCGGATGGAAGAACTGGGGCAACATCTTGTGGAACAAGTGGGAAGTAATTGCCTCCAACAGAGGGTTTTCGCTCAGAGGGGGTTTCCAAAGGTGAGATATCGTTGGTGTCGGCTTGATTCGAATAAAAAGCCGCCGCATCCTGTGCTGCTATAGGAGAAACATCATTTGCAGGGGACTGAGGTAGTGAAGGTTGTCGAGATGGGTGTAGTGATTCGTCCAAGGATGATTGGCGCGCAAGATTTCTCTGTACACGATCTGCTTCATCTTTGACTTCGACGACAGATGGTTGGCGATCAAGCTTTCTGGGTGCTGGAGGAATAGATGTTTCCCGTGACGGATGCAAGGATTCATCCAGAAGGGACTTTTGTGCCAGGCTTTTTTGTATCCTATCAGCTTCATCCGGTACTTCAACAACAGATGGCTGTCTTGGCCTCCCCGTGGTACCACCCAAAGCCTGGACGTCTGCATCATTGGGGTCGAGAGGCGGGAGGGCCTCATCTGCCAGGGTTTGTGGCTGCTTAGGATTGGACAGGTTGGGGTCTTCACCAGCCTTCAACGCCTTTGCAATGCGCAGGGCATGGTATTTGGCGTATTTAACTTTGGCAGCAGCCTCGGGGTCGACGGGACCCCATATCTGAAGTAGATCGAGGAAGGTGGCTGCGGCTTGATATGTGTCTGCTGTCTGTCTGGTAGCCTTATCGGCTTTCACAGCATTATCTGCTCTTTCAAAGGTCTCGAGGCCGAATTGCTCGACGTATGCCTTTCCAACGATATCATCTGTAACAGCAGGTTCATCGGCGTGTTGGGCTTTGTACTGCTCCAACTTGTCCATGAGGGAGGTAGTATAGCCAAGACTCTCTTGGTCTGCATTGTGAAGGCCTTTGGAGAGGATCTGGTTGACAATCCAGTATTCGCCTTTGCAACAAATCAGCTCTTGCTAGGATTCAGTTTGAAGAGTCAAGAGATACATACACCAATATGCCACGATGGGTTTTGGCTTCTCCAACTGTGCTGCTCTATGGGCGAACCGAGTGATATCGGCCGCCTTGAGGGCAGCCGGGATTTCAACGGCCATGATAAGCAGCACAGCAGGACGGCAGGATGTTCGTGGTGTCTAACACAGCCCTGGATCTTTGGGCGGTAGAGTTTTGTCAGGTGAGGGAGCCGGTGAGGATGGAGGTGCGACTGTTATGAGAGTAGATAGAGTTGAAGTGGTGCAGCTTGTGATGCAGTGTGATGCCACTGGCCTGTGCCCCTCAGCTACTTAGAACAGCAATAATTGGCAGGCGCAGAGCTTTGGCAGGGCGCAAGCATTATTATTGTTCGGACAGCTCCTGGGTGGCTCCTGGGTGGCTCCTGGGTGGCTCCTGCCTGCCCAGGTTGGTGGGTGGTTCATGCACCCCGCAGCCTTCAATTATTTATTTAAGCTGCCTACAGGGATGTACATACCTCCAATCAGTCGCCCGTGGGCCATGTCCAGTTCCATCTCCATCTCCATCACCTTTCGATTGCCCCCTTCTCCTCATCCGTCCATCTCCCTCGGCCCTTTACTGCATGAGTGGCACTAGAGTGACCAATGGCCTTCATATATCCAGTCAACCTGGGCAACCGGCAAACCCCTCTTTATGAAGGTATTCCAGTCAAGTACTCAAGGAAGTTGTGACGTTTCATTCCCCTTGTTTCACTGCTTCTAACGATAGGCATCGATAACCGTCCATATTGCAAGGACAACATGGCCCAAGAATCAGCGTATGTGACTGGTGGTGCCTCTGGCATTGGGAGGGAAGTGATCCGCATGCTGGTCAAGAATAAGTGTGTTGACGTTCAAGGCTGACTGCTAACTACATATAATATTTGCTGAACTCGTCAACAGCATTCGGGTTTTCATTGCCGATCGTGATCAGGAAGGCGCTCAAAAGCTAGCGGATGAGCTCAATAAGTCCTCTGACCATGTGGCAAGAGCCTCTCACGTCGATACTGCCAATTGGAACTCTCAAGTCAAAGCATTCAGTCAGGCTGTGGCTGACTTCGGGCGCATCGATTATGTATATCCTATCGCTGGCATAGGGGAGAGACCATGGATCCCTAACGACCCCAATGCCACTGGCTTTGAGATGCCTGATCTCAGTACTATTGAGATTGACTTGACTGGTGTACTCTACACAGTCGGTCTGGCAGTCCAGCAGTTTCGAAGACAAGAACCTGGAAAGAGTGGCTTTCGAGGCAAGAGTAAGTGTTATCTGCTGGGGAGAATGGGAGATGTAGACCCTTGAAGCCTCGGTAACGACAGCTCTGACACTGTGCAGTTGGGTGTGTGGCGAGTGTTTGTGGGTTCTACTGTTCACCAACGGGTAACAAGCATCTTTGCTCACTTCTCAACCGCCATGGTTAACAATCCCAGTCCCGATATATACAGCCGCCAAACATGGCGTGACAGGCTTCGTACGCAGCTACGGGAAGTACCTACCTGAAGAAAAGATCACCCTCAATTCAGTCAACCCGAATGTTATCCGGACAAGTATCTCCACCCAAGGCTTCTATGACAGCTTAGAGGAGAAAGGTTTACTGACCCCAATTGAGGGTGTCGTCGACGCCTTTGAGAGGCTGCTGGGCACCAACGATACGTCGGGTGAGATCTTTGAGATTGGACCGCACTGGAAAGAACAGGGCCCAGTTGTCAAGAAGGCAACCGAGTATTTGGACAAGGAATCTGAGACTATCATGGACTTGATATATCACAGAAGTCGAGCACTCCACCAGCCACGATGAGGCTCGCTGCATCAAGAAGCTTGGTCTTGTGTGCGCCACAAACAACTATGGACAGCTACAAAATCGCCTGTTTGCTGTGCCACCATAGCAAGCACTTGAATACGGACATGACAATGAGTATGTTCGCAGTAATCAAATGTTTGAAAGGTTTCTTCTCTAGTTAGTAGTAGTAGTATGCTCCATTTCAAGCTAGTCATGACAAAACATGATTTCCCCGCACCCGCAGACAAGCCAGAACCCCTGTAAATAAGCTTGAGGCTTCAGGGTTGAGCCTCCTCGGGAAGAGGGAGTTTGTTCACCGTCCCCCCGCGGTGAACATTCCGTCGCTGACGTCGCCGTCTTCCTCCGATAGCCCAGATTACTACAGAGTAAATACTATACAACAATCAACCACGGACTACAATGTGATCTTCCAGATGATATTTAACTTAATAGCTCCCTACCATAAGCTATCAGTAGAAGACTCCAGCGAGCAGTCACGTCTTACACAGTGATTACAGCCCGGTCCTTCTTATCAAGGCCCCTTATTTACCTCCGAGCCAGCCCAGCCGACAAAAACACCAGCAACCAGCAACCAGCCACCCGCCTCACCAACCACTTGAAATCATTTATTCTTTACCCAACTCAACTCCACCACCGCGCGGAACCGCCTCCCACCAAGGTCCAACCATGGCAGCCATCCATCGACCAGGCCACCTCACGCACCACGCAGCCAAGATCGCGTCGGCCGCGGCACTGGAGAAATCGCGAGAAATCGGCGTGCCGATGAACATCGCCATCGTCGACGCGTCGCTGTACCTGCTGCACTTCGAGAGGATGCCCGGCGCCAAGCTGACGTCGATCGACATCGCCATGAACAAGGCCTTCACGGCCGCCGGCCACCGCGCCCCGACGTCGATCTACAAGGAGAACGTCTGGCCCGGCGGCGCCGCGTTCGGCCTGAACAGCAGCAACAACGGCCGCTTCATGTACGTCGCGGGCGGCATTCCCGTCGTCGTGGATGGCGAGGTCGTCGGCGCCATCGGCTGCAGCACGGGGACTCCCGCGCAGGACTCCCTGGTCTCGCAGGCCGGCGTCGACGCCGTGCTCGAATATATCAAGAAACAAGCAGCGAAACCAAAATTATGAAGGGTGAAGGGGGGGGCGCGTAGCTTTTGCCTTTTGCCATCTGCTTGACTTTCAATAATGGCGTGTGGTGGGAACGATGCCGTATTATTGTGATTATTTATCCAAAATTGTATTTATTCACAGTCTGTTGATTATTAGATACAACACCTCGGCAAAAGCCATCGTCCAAGCAGTGATAGCCTCATGCAAAAGCCATATAATATGCATTATGTATCTAGGCATGTAATGCGAGGGATTCGTTGACTGTATTCCCCCGTCTCGTCTCGTCTCGTCTCGTTTCGTGTCTGAAAGTCATGAGCGACCCACTATAGTACTGGTCTGGTGTCCACGGTGGCTCTGGGTCAAGCTGCTTGCCATATCGGCCTGGTCTTAACTAGAACCATCAAATTATTAATAATTGTTAATTCGAAAATGGCCGCCTTTGCGCAAAGCCTCACCGCAATGGTCCCCCCCCGCCAGTAGCTGACAACTGGTTGAGCGCCATATCAGCCTATCAGACTCTTGCGCAGGAATTCGTCAACTCGGCAGCTCGTGCCGCCGTTCTTCCTGGGGTCCCATTTCGTATTTCTGCGTGCCATCCAATTCCTTTGGAGGTTCCTCTCGATGTGTCGTCAGAGAGGCAGCACCGCTTCTCCGTCTGCGCTGTTGCCACTAGAGGGCAAAGCCGGCGATCAAACCAACGCCTGCGAGTGGACCGACGACGGCGCCAGCAATCCACGCTTTGCTGCTGCTACTGCTGGAGTCGTCCCCGCTGTCGGAGGGGCCAGTGCCAGTGCCAGTGGCCGTTCCGTTGCCAGAGTCCGAACCTGTTACGTTGCCGACGACAGATGCGAAGTGGGTTAAGGTATGGGAATAGACCTGGCCCAATGAGGATTTGAGATAGCAGTTCTCAAACCCCAGCGTCGCGTCGGGGTTGTAGACGGCCGCCACACAGGACTGCGTCCCGTTGACATAGTTAGCGCAGCTGTCCATGCACGCGCCTAGATCGGGAGTATGGAGATCGAGCAGGCCGCGACCGTCTGAGTCGTAGCCGCAGATCGTTGAGAAGATCTTCTCGTTGCCGAATGTGAAGTTGCCCGGATTGCACGTCGCGTTGGGCAAGGGCAGCTCCACAACCGTCGAGTGCATGACCCACGGTTGGGCACGCATGGCCGACGTGTCGCTTCTTCCCTTTAAGTAGCAGTTGTGGTACCCACGCTGTAAGTCGGGATTGTAAGCGATACCCAGACAGAGCGGATTCCCTCTTGAGCAGAAGTCCATGCACTCGTCTAGAGAACGCGTGTGGAGGGGGTGATAGCCTGCATCAATGTCCGAGCCGTAGAAGTCGAGGCCGCAATACACCCGATACTCCATGTCATTCCCGGTCTTCTGTACTGATCCATCTTCAAAGGGACAGGCAGGGTCGGGGGAGGTGAATTGCTCAGCGTGTGCGATGGCTGTGTCGATATTGGCTCCTGGGACTAGTCTGCTGACAGTCGCATTAGAGTCTTTCCACCAACATGTTGACCTCGCAGCCTCGTAGGAAACTCCTTGACACGGTCCTTCCCCAGTAGGCCCTTGACCGATGGAGCACTGGATCATACAATCCTCAAGATCTGTGCCTGGGGTGCTGGTTATGTCGAAGCCGGCGATGTTGCTCTCGCAGAAGGTGTCGAAGTTGAGTCCGATCTCAGTCTGGTACGTTTCGTTCCTACATTAATGTTCTTTCTCCACGTCAGGATATGTTCTGCGGGCTAGGTCTTTCGCGAATACAACTTACCTGGTGTACTTTGACGGCGTTCATGGCCGGCGGCCAGCCCAACAAACAAGCCAAAAGTCGACCAACCCCAGAACACGCTGGACCACATTTTGTGCATTCGAACTCACCAAAGCCCGGTACCACAAGGGAGAATCGAAAAAGCCTGGGGATTCGAAAGGAATCAGGCTGAAGATGTGGAGTTGCCTTTTGGGAAGCCCGCCCCCATGGCTCGTGGTCTACTACTTAGAGGTGGCCCTGCCGCTTCATTGCTTCAGGATGTGGTGGCGGGCTGGGCGTGTTTGCCCTTGACCTTCGTCGCCGTCTGGAAGAAGGCTATCCTCCTTCGATCTCGTATCAGTGATCTCGCGTTCTTCTACTAGTACCAGTAACAGCTTTCCTTCCTGATGCGCCCGTTGTGCATTATGCGCTAGGGCCTGAATACTTCTCGACCCCATCAGGTCGCCCTATCGGCGGTCGATTCACCCTGGTCTACTAGCCGTTCCAAAAACCACCTTCCCTGTGAACCTCTGCTAATCTGAGGCTCTGCCAATGCACCCCGATCGCCCGTTTCGGCGTAGCTGATCCCTATCCATCATCCACACCGCCACCGAAGACCCTCCGGAGGTCCACGACGATGTATCTGAGCGTCTCCTCGGTACGGAGTACAGCCTCGTCTGAATTGCTCTCGTGATGGGCGGTTTTCCATCATTTATTCCAGGCTTGCGAAATGGTTGCAGGATAGTCACCAAAACAATCTCAGTCGTTGTGCTTGACACTCTGCTCTCTTGCTATGCCGTTCTTCACGGGTTCTATATCTTGAACCTGGTTGACTTTTATTTCACCGAATAGTATCACCCATCTGGAATGCCTCTTTCTCGATCCTGTAAGAGTTCCAGTTTTAATCCACAAGGAATGCTGAATTCTCCCAC
>Ga0105239_10004692_pt1 | contig 16231 bp, 14 predicted proteins | sample KBSC44metaG_FD_92761 | JGI IMG/M metagenome (GOLD analysis project Ga0105239, IMG submission 92761) | Corn rhizosphere microbial communities from Kellogg Biological Station, Michigan, USA - KBS C4-4 metaG | ecosystem: Host-associated > Plants > Roots > Rhizosphere > Soil | place: Michigan, USA...
TGCGACCGGCTGGATCGACTGGCAGGGACGGGACCGGGAGATCGAGGCACATGCCTTCGCCCTTGCCGCCCTGCGCGCAGCGACGCCGGATTTGCATCGTACCGACTGGCTGTCCGAAGCCGACGTCGAATGGCTGGACGAGCAGGGCCAGCCGATGACCGTCTCGCAATGGGAGCAGCCGGACCGCCGCTGTCTGGCGATGCGGTTCCGCAGTTCGGGCTTCAGCGTCTTCATCAATGGCGATGATGTGCCCCACGACTTCGGCACCGTGCACGTTCCTGCGCGAACCGTACTGCCCATCCTGGCTGGACAGCCCAGCGGCCCGAACAGCCTGCCGACGCAAAGCGCATGAGGCTGCAAAAGCCGAAATCGATTACGCGCTGGAACCAGACAATGCCGCGCTGATCCGTTACTGGAACCAGATCGGTGGTTAAGTCGTTCATCTTGCAGAAAGAAAGGGAGAAGGCAGATGGACGATGCGCTAAAGCCGCATGCCATGTTCGGCATATTGTTCGGCCTGCTGGTTTCAATCGAGATCTGGTGCTTCGCCGCACTGCTGATCCACGCCGTCGATTGACGAGACATCGAAGATCAGCGGGATGGTGAGCCCTGCTGGATTCGAACCAGCGACCTACTGATTAAAAGTGTCAATAAGCATCTGATTTATATGTATTATTGTGTTCTATCCGGTAGTGTATCGCATTGAAAATGCACATCTTCAGTGTAGTAATGCGTGGCAATCAATATCAGCGTGTTTGATCCAATTGCATGCCTCCGATGCCCCAAAAATGTCCTTTTGGGCAGCACGGGGTGCAGCCTTGGTCGCCTCCCTAATTGCGGCCCTAAATTCTTATGGCACATCGGGAGGGGAGGAATCCGCCATTTCGGTGATCTTTGCGAGGGTTTCCGCTGTGTTGATATAAATCGTTTCCGGCCGCCCAAGATGCAAATAGCTTATGGTACTGGATGAAGCGATCGCGACATGGATTTCACGATCAAGTCGATCCTCTGGGATGCCTTTCTCGATTAGGGCGAGGCGAAGGTGATGGAACGGATCATCGAAATTCAAGTCCACTATTCCATGCATCTCGTGATGCAGATCAAGTGATTGGCTAAGTAGGCCCACAGCCTCTAAATGTCGGAGAATGTCGGTTGTAGCTTGGCGACGGAGCATGCCGGAAACTACCTCGAGCCATGTTAACGACCGTCCGTATAGGCCGATTGCTGCAGGGATGTAGTTCGACACGCGATATAGCAGACGGGAGGCAAAAATCGCAGCGTGTGATGCATGGAGTGGAAATACAGATCCCAGAACGGAGCGGCATCCCAGAGCAAGGAAACCATTGGCGACTGTCGCGTGGTTGCGATCTGCGGCATGGGTATCGCATGCGCTCAGGATTACAATTGGCGGTATGCGATACACCTCACCTCGAAGGCTCCACACGTCGATAGAAGTGTCACCGAGCCAAAGTACCCCAGGTTCATCGGGGTTATGCGACCCGTGTCCATCAAACAGCATCATCATGCCTTCGAAGCCATTGATGGCGTCGATTAATTCTTGGCGAGAGGTAACGCGGACCCATTTGATCCGGATGCTATCTCGCCACTTCTTCCCGAAGGTTTCAAACGCGATGCGGAATGGCTCAGCGATAATATCCCCTTCGGGCAAGCCGCTTACGATCAGGATGTCCCGGAAATACTCGGGTGTTGCTTGGATGGGGACTGGGCTGGAAAGCGTGTCGATAAAGGCGTTGCCAGGGGTGACGGGAATGCGGGAAACATTGTACCGTAACCCCAGTGGAATTCCCCGTATGTCCAGCCATTCAACATGAGCATCGGCGATGACCCGAACGCCGTCTCTGGAACGTTCAACGAGCGGCATAAATTCATTTGGAAACCCGTCGGCAATAGCGCGCTGAACGCCGCGGAATAACTCACTTCGCTTTAGCTTCTCTGGTCGGGTTGAACGATAATGCTGGGCAAACTGACGCACGACGCCGCGCGTACGGTTCATCCTGTTGGGCAGCCTGACAACGGCTCCAATTTCCGAGGCTGCGAGGCACCCAACCGCCTCTGTTCCTAGCCATACTTCCCTCTGCCTTATTCCCATTATGGGATTTGGGGTAGGGGTCTCGCCATTCCTCAAGGCATCAACAGAAATGCCAAGGAGAGCATTCTTTTGTACTTCGGATGATATTTCAAAACTATAACTTGATTGCTTCTCCAACATACGGAGCGTCGCTTGATAGTTTCGGCGTAGATTTCGATCGAGCTTTGAGGGCAAGGAAAAGCCTGATTTTAGATCGTAAGTTGCAGGGCAATATAGATTGAGATCTGGCGTGCGCGGGTAAATCAAATTTGCTACGCTTGAGGGGTTGGCATCCCGCTCATCAAAAATCGCGTTTGTTGTAAGTACAATCTGTTCGATATGTGCCGGTTCTCCTTCAGCATGTCGTTTGAACCGGTCTGCTCCAATTTCTTTGAAGCCGCATGGCCTGAGAGCTGCTGCATTCGGAAAAATGGTCCCATGGCCACCAATCTCAAAGGGGAGTTTTCGCGCCGCTGGTTCGACCCATGAGGAGATTGCGGCTTCCGCCTCATCAATGCCTGTGACGATTCCCAATTGGCGAATTTCATCGCAAACTACGAGGAAGCGTTTGCGTAAAGATTCGAAGGATAACTCGGAATATTTGATAGTTGCGGCGGGATCGTCCGCTACGAGAGTTACAGGTCCAGGGCAACTTGCTAACCAATCTTTATAGTCAACGACCTTTTCGTTCTTATCGAGAATGATTACTGTGAACGCGGCTTGGAGCGGCAAAGGATGTGAGCGCAAAGCGCGAGGGGACTGCCCATACCAATTTACGGGAGCTTGGCCCGCGATTCGCCTAGCGATCCGATACGGCAATACATCAGGCGTCAGCTCGAAGATGTCCGTGGGCATATCCTGGATGAAGCGTAGGAGTCCGCTGTTTTCGCAAAGGCTGAATGCGAATCCTTGAAATGGGGTTGCATCTTCCGGTTTGCCGTCGGGCACACTCATCAGGAAGCGAATTTTCGGGTCGATCATTATTTGTGCCGTATCCATCTTTATTGTAACGCGTCCAAGAATTCAGAGATATGATCTATGTGTGAAAATTCAAAAGGAGATCAAGCGATCATTGCTTGATTCACGAAATTACGTGTTTCTTTGAAACCAAGAAAAAGTATCGTTCAAGATGGTCGTCGCACAGATCCATCATTCCGATCTAAAGAACCCCCCGGTGATTTTGTGCATTGTTCATGTAGCATTCTAGATGGACAGGAATTTTTCTGAATTATGCGGTATAGGGTGGATTATTTCTTTGAGAAATGAGAAAATTGATGATTATTAGGTTGCCATCGAAAGGATGGCAACGGTGCGTAGAGTATTGTCAAACAAATTTCTGGAAACTGTGAAGGCAGGCGTCAAGCGGGTCGATATCCGTGACACGAGCTTTCCCGGTTTCGGAGTTAGGATCACGACGCGGGGAAAAAAGACCTTCGTCTACAACTATCGTTGGGGAATTGAACAGCGTCGCCAGGTACTTGGGACGTTCCCCGCAACGACGTTGGCGAAAGCCCGCGAAAAGGCGATGGATATTCAACGGCTGCTGGAAGATGGCATTGATCCGACACAGCAGCGCCAGCGGTTGATCACCAGCGTCGAAGAGGCAATTATGACTTTCATCCGCAGCTACGCCCAGCCTCGCAATAAAAGCTGGCGTGAGGCTGAGCGCATCTTGACTCGCGAACTGGTCAGCGTCCTCGGCGGGCGTGATATCCGATTGATCACCAAGGCGGACATATTGGGCATCGTTGATGCCGCCAGTGAACGCGGCGCACTCTATCAGGCGAACCGCATCCAAGCCCATACGCGCAAGTTCCTCAGTTGGTGTGCTCAGCGAGGCTTGATCGATACCAATCCGATTCTCGGCATCAGCGCACCCACCCGGGAGCGTGCTCGTGACAGGGTTTTGTCGGATGATGAGGTTGCGCGCGTCATCAGGTCGGCGAAGGCGGAGCCGTTCCCTTTCGGGCCGTTCGTCCTGCTGCTACTTGCTACCGCCCAACGACGCGGCGAACTCGCGGAAATGCGCTGGAGCCACATCGATCGGGCGACGGGAATTTGGGAAATCCCGGCAGAATTTTCGAAGAACGGGAGGGCGAACACCGTGCCGCTATCTCCATTTGCCATGCGCGTTCTAGACACGGTGCCGATGTTCGATGCCTCCGATCTGGTGTTCAGTACCAATCGCCGCACGCCCGTGAGCGGGTTTTCGAAGATGCTGCGGCGAATATCCGAAGCGTCGGAGACATCCGGCTGGCGAGTGCATGATCTTCGTCGCACGGCGGCATCCGGCATGGCAAGGGAGGGCGTTGCACCGCATGTCGTCGAGAAGGTTCTGAACCATGTCAGCGGCACAATCGGCGGTGTCGCGCTGGTATATAATCGCTATGGTTACACCGATGAGAAGCGCGCGGCGCTGGAGAAATGGGGGAGCTTTTTAAGTGAGTTCGACTGAAACCCGCCGATACATATCGCTGCGTGAGGCTGCGAATATTGTTGGTCCGCGTTTCCACAAGGCATGGAGCGATACTGATCCGGATGCACTGGGTCGTGCTCGCGAGATTGATCGTGAAGCTCATGATAGGGCCGAAGCCGTTCAGTATTTGCTAAAATCTTATATCGTTGATGGAGATATTACTGCGTACCAAGATCCTCCCCCCGATGGGTCTGGACGTCCGGTGATCGACATTCCTGCCAAGTGGTATGAGGCGGCTTCGTTCAATATTTGCATCAGGACAAGCCGCTTCTTCGTTTTCACAGATGCGTGGGAGCCCATTTACATCAAGCCTCGGCAATTGCTGGCCCATCTCCCAAAGATTGCCGGTCAGCGAAATCCGGGTCGCTACCACGCTAAGGATGTCATCCATGCGGCGTGGAAGATGGCCTTGAGCCAAGAGGCGGTTCCGACCAAGGCGGAATTAACCCGGCTTTTGATCGACTGGTGTGCGGAAAAAGGTCTCTACCCCGACCCGACGACGTTTGACGATATCACCGCTGAGGTCGTGGGTTTTTTGAACGAGAACAAAACAGAACCGAGAGTTAGTGATTTCAATCCGTCCCACGACCTACCGCCGAATCCCGCATAACTGTTTCGGCTCCTTCGAATGTGAGGAGCCGAAATATGCAAAATCCACTTGTTATCGACACCGACGGGCTACGACGCTGCGGCATTCGTGTGGCGCGATCCACACTTCTCATTTGGGAGAAAAAGGGGCTGTTCCCCCGACGCTTCCGCATTGGGCAAAAAATATTCTGGAATCGGCGCGAAGTCGAAGACCATCTCGCCCGCCTCGCTGCGGATGCGCAGCGGTGATGCCGTGGCGTTACCGGCCGCTAACGACCGGAAAAGCAAGTCCCACTTCCACCGAGGCGGCAAGCCGGTTCCTTGCTGATCTGTGGGATTATGACCCCCGCGCATATACCTTCATCGGCACCCGTCGCGGCGATCGTTGGAAAGATCACGCGATCAGAGGTGACCGGGGCGCGAAAATCGCTGAGATCATCGCTGCACATCCTGCTGATCGTTACGACATTTATTTTTGCCCTAACGCCTTTGCCGAACCATACAGGCGCACAGCGCTCGCATTGCCTAGCCGTTGTGCATGGTGCGATATCGATGATGCCGATCCCGACGTCTATGATCCTCAGCCTAATATCCTTTGGGAAACATCGCCGGGCCGCTTTCAGGGAATTTGGCTATGGCGCGACGTTTCGCCCGGCGACATTGCCGAGCACGTATCGCGCAACATCTGGGCGAAGGATGGCGGCGACAAAGGCGGCTGGTCGATTACAAAGATGCTGCGCCTTCCGGGTACTATCAACCACAAGCCGCAATATCGGAAACCCGTAGTTACACTACAAGTCTATGATCCTCGTCCGCAGAAGCTGCCACGATCGATTCTTTCTGCCCCGACCAGGACGCCTGCGAAAGACTTGGGAAATGTCGAAATCACCGGCCTTGATCCCTACAAAATCATGCGGCGTTATCGGCGCAAAATGGGGCTTCAGGCGGGCACGTTGATGAGCGCTACGCGCGTTATGAGGCCCGATCGGTCCGGCGCGGTCTATCTCATCGTCGTCGGCATGATCGAGGCGGGCGCAGAGGATTCCGAAATCGCCGCCGTGTTGCTGATAAATCCCTACTTCAACTCCAAATGGGGTGCCGACCTCGCCAAAGCCGAGGACCAGATACTCCGCATCCGGGCACGACTGGAGGCGGGGCGATGAGTGGCGATCCGCAGAAGAAGCGTCTTCGGCTGACCGGCAAAGACCGTGGAAGGGAGTTGCGATCCACCATCATGGAATGTGGTTTGAGGGGCATGTCGAAGGCTCAGGCTAAAAAGATGGCCAGATCTTTCAACAACGCCGCAAACGCACCGCCCCTCACAGATGAGGAATTTGCCGAAGCGGTCGAAGGGGCCTGGTCCGATGTTCGACAGATCGCGAAAGAAGAACATTTCAAGGACCTCGCGGATTTTGAAACGCTGCCGGTTGAATATCTGATCGAGCCTCTCTTGCCGATAGGTGTTACATCGATCCTCGACGGCAACCCCGGCATGGGCAAGTCGTTTCTCACACTCGCTATGACCGCCGGGGTCACCAGAACAGGCAAGTTCGGGGATATTTCGGTTGCACGCAAAGGCCGCGTCCTATTGCTGAACGATGAGGACGACCCGAGCCGAGTGCTGCGGCCGAGGCTTGCAGCGATGGGCGCGGATATCGATATGATCAGGGTGATCGATAGTGCCTTCACTCTGGACGAAGAGGGCATGGATATTCTGCGTCGGCAAATCCGCAGTTATGATCCGACATTGGTCGTGATCGACCCGCTGACGAACTTCATAGGCGGAAAAGTTGATATGTACCGGCCCAACGAAGCCAATGCCTTCATGCGACCGTTGCATCGGCTGGCTAAGGAGTTCGACATCGCCATCCTGATCGCGCGGCACTTGCGTAAGCAGGCCTCCGACAATGCGATGCACATGGGGCAGGGTTCGATGGCCTTTGGCGGAGCCGTTCGCTCCGGCATGATCGTCACGCCTCACCCAACACAGGCCGACTGGCGTGCGCTGGCGCACTATAAGGCCAGCTACTCTAAGGAAGCGGTATCGGAGGCCTTCGAAATTTGCACGCCTTCCAAGGGCGGCGCGGCACGGGTGGTCTGGCGTGGGCCGGTTGAGATGTCGGCCAACGAACTGGTGGCGCAATCATCCGTGCAGGACTCTATGCTCGACCGGGCGATGCGCGCGCTTGAGGACTATCTTACCCCCGGCCCCGCCAAGGCGCGGGAAGTTATTGCCGCTATGAAAAAGAAGGGGGTGCAGGAGCGCACGCTGGACCGCGCCAAGAAGAAGTTGGGCGTCGTCAGCGGCAAAGGGCCGGGCTCGAAATGGAAGCTGCCGGACTGAAAGAGCGCCAAATGTGCATATATACGACGTTGGCGCTCTTTCGAGCGGGTGGAGCACATTAGAAACTGGCCGGAATGCACCCGCAGATCGGTCGGCCAGTCAAGGAGCAAGGGACGTCGGATTCGGTTGTCAGTCTGGATGGGCGGTTGTCAGCGCCTTGCGCGCCTCTTCCAGCGCCTTCGAACCCGGCGTCCATGACCATGGCTGCCTAGGGACATGCTCCTTGCCGAGGTTCGGATACTGCTTCGTTTGCTTGGCAGCTAGGCGGAGCAGCATCCGGGCATCGCGAGGCGGTACCTGCATCTCGCGGGCAAGTTGGTCGAGCGTGACCATTTCCGCTTCGGGGTTAGCTGATGCAGGCTTGGCGACGGTATCGCTCTTTGTCGCTGCGTTCGGCGCGGTGGTCGTCGTCATGTCGGTCATCTCCTTTGTTTAGGACCGACATTTCTATTAAGACGGGTCCGGAAGGCGTGTCAGGAGAAATCCTAGAAATCCCAGTCGATTTCCATGAGCGGGATCGAGAATGATGTTTTTCCGTCGGTGAAGAGATATTCGTCGTCATCGCTGCCGATCTCGAACGTATAGCGGTGCCCGTCCACATCGATATGGATAATCTCGTCGGGCGTGTGGATCACTTCGATCATTGCGCCGGGAAATAGGGCCTGCGCATGGGATAACAGGTGTGACCGGTCGAGCGGTTCGTTGTCGTGCATGATGGTCTCCTTTCGTTGACCATCTTCCCAATAAGATCATGGGTGCTTCGAAGTCAGGAAAAATCCCGCATGAGACCCGCTGATTTCCGCATGGATGCTGGTGCATGGTATCGCGCAATTCTGGGAGGACCCGCTGATTTAAAATGAGGCTGAGTGGTCGGCATGGATTTCGCCATTGCGCGATCTCGGATGGGTCAACGCCCCTCACCGGGTATCCGTTGGGAACCAGACCGATCGATCCGCTTTCGCAGCCGGTCCTGCCAGAGATCGCGAGCCAGTGATTGCGCATCTTCCAATCTGTCGGTCATTGCAGCACGCTTGCGGGCTTTCGGGCGCGTCTGGTCTTTACCGCCTATCAATTTCCGACGCAGCGATATGACACGGCGACGAACGCGGGTCAGGTGGGTCATATTCTGCGAAGCATATGAGAGGCGGTGCGCTTGCCGTGATGCAAATTGACCATCGGCGTAATATAGCACCTCGCAGCGATGCCCCATGACAGGGCACAGGAAATAATGTCGAATGCCATCAAAGCCTGACGGCACCGCGTCGATCATGATGCGCTGCGTGATGGCGTCATCGAGCATGTCGGCCGTTATCGCCATCGTGCAATACGCCCCGTCGCTCAAATCGATACGCAAACGCGCCGTAGGTCGCTCAGGATCGCCGGTTGACCAGCATATCGTATCGATGACGCACTCACCCGGTCGAGCGACGCCTAGCCGCCGCAAAACACGAATATCGAGGGCCAAGGCATCCTCGATGTCACCTATATGCGTTGAACGCCGTGCGCCAGAGCCAGTGCCGCCCATCGTCGTCTCCTTAATCGGAGCGAATTTACACTGGTTTTTTGCCTATCTCAGGCCCATCAAATCCCGGTCTATGTCTCTCAAGATCAAGCTTTTCTGCGAAATTCTACGGGAAAGACAGGTTGGACAGGGTTTCTGTTGAGTTTGATCGCCCGCTATCTCATACAGGTGATGGAACCGCTACGCACGGTTCTGGGGCGTAGTAACCCCTAACGCATCGGTTGGTGCTGCCCGACGCAGCCCGCACATCCTTGACCCTTATGGTCGGGGAGCCTGCGGCGCATGTCCAGGGCTTCCCAGCCTAAAGGTCGTAGGGACCGGATGCGTTCGGTTTACTAACTCCCCGATCACCAAGGATCAGGTGTGAAGTCGAAGCGGGGGCGTACCGCGATCGACTTCCGGGGGATGAACATGAAGAATTATGCATTTGTCAGCCTAGCGCTGATGCTGACCGGCTGCGTATCGATGGGCACGAACTACGATCCGAACGCAGTCGCACAGCTTCAACCGGGGATGTCCAAGGAAGATGTGATCGCCCGGTTAGGCAAACCCAACTCGATTTCCCAATTTCCAGACGGCAGAGTCCAGCTTGGATGGGTCCATTCGACGGGATCAATGTTTGGAGCCAACGCGCGCGCAGTATCTTTGATATTCGACGCGAACGGTAGGCTGCTCCAGACCGTGAACCAAAATCAGATCGAGATGAAGTGATGCAGAGGCTTGCGATATTCATCGCGGCGGTCACCAGTTTGGGCGCATTTTCCCTGACTGCAATGGCTGCCCCGCCCACGGGGTTGAACGCTCCCGTCCAGCCTTCGACGCCAACGGTTGGCTCAGAAATCAAACGCGGTGCTGACGCTGCAGATCGGTGCGGTATGCTATACACCATGCCGACCAGCGCAGGCGGATTTGCTGCCTGTGTAGATGCACGCCAATCGGCCAACCGTCAGAGCGCCGGTGTCGGCTACGAAGCTTTTGATATTGGTCTTTATTTCATGGCGAAGGCGAATATCGGCGTTGCAATCGACATACTCAGCAAAGCGGGGCGGGACGTCGCTGTGCTACGGGCAAGAATGAACCTCTATGAAGTTCGCTACCGGCAGGCACGCGATAAGCTGCACCTGACTGATGCGGAAGCAGAGAAGGGAGCCTACATCGGCGGCATGTGACCCGGAACGCTGCGCGGCTATGCGCTGGAAATGGAATATGGCGGCGTTTGATATCTGATTGGGATGAAGGGCGCCCGAGACCATAAACCAATGAGTTGCTGTTGAAGGCGTTCGATCGGGTTTTGATCTGTCGGACGAGGTACGAGCTGAGCGTGCGACCCAAAGAAGTTTGCGCTCCTTTGGCGCCGTCAATCTTGGAAGACGATTGTTTAATGCGCGGAGGACATGCAAGAACAGGTAGGTGACATACGTTGACCGCACACTTTGGTTTGAAGACCTTCAGGGGCACAAGGCAATCGGTGAAGGAGAGCTACTCCGTCGCCCCGAATCTCTGGTCGTGCTGGGCGAACCGGGAATGGGAAAGAGCGAACTGCTTAAGAAGCTCTCGATTGAAGCTGGCGTAAACCGAGTCACTGCCCGTCAGTTCATCAATCGCCCTGATCCTCGCTCCCTCGTTGCCAACGGTTCGCCCATCATCATTGATGCTCTTGATGAAGTCCCCGCTCGTGGAACAGGAGATGCGGTTGACTTGGTTCTCCAGCAGTTGGGTCAGCTCGGATATCCTCGTTTCATCCTCTCGTGTCGCGTTGCTGACTGGCGATCAGCGACTTCTGTCGCGGCGATCCGTGAGCAATATGACGAAGCCCCGCTTGAGGTGCATCTAGAGCCGTTTACTCGGGAGCAGCAGATTGAAATTCTCGCTGGAAAGGTCGGCTTCGAGCGAGCGAAAACGCTCATGGATCATTTCGAGGCCTTTGGCCTTGAGATTCTCGGAAACCCGCAAACGATCGAGCTGGTTGGTCGCCTTCCAGAGGGGCAAAAGCTTCCCGAGAGCAGCGGTGCACTTTTCGATTTCGCGGTTGAAGCACTTAGAAAGGAACATCGTGAAGGTGCGGGCGAGCTTCCCGGCCCTGAGGCGCGGGATGCGGCAGGTGCCGCCTTTGCTGGCCTGATACTGGCCGGAAAGTCACGCATTTCGCGCAAGGCATCCGCGAACATCATAGAGGATGAGGTCACACTCGTCGATCTTGACAGCCTCTGCGACGAGCACTTGGAAGTGGCCATACGCACAAGGCTTTTTGCGGGTGCAGGGGATGGAGATCTAACGTACTGGCACAGGCGGGTAGGTGAGTTTCTCGGCGCGGCTTGGCTCTCGAAGAGAGCAAACACCCGCAGCAAGCGCAAACGGCTGCTGGAACTATTCCGATCTCGTGGCCTCGTCCCAGCAAACCTTCGTGGTTTGCATGCTTGGCTTGCCAGAGATCCTAATCTTGCAATCGAAGTGATCGCCACCGATCCGATGGGTGTCATCGAATACGGCGATGCGGATGAACTCAACGACAAACAAGCAAAGGAGTTGTTTGACGCGCTTGAGCGACTTGCCGAGAGGAACCCTTGGTTCAAGGGGTGGAATGACGTCCGAGCCCAAGCTCTCGTCGCCCCGTCGCTCCAGAATCGAGCCGAGCGGCTTTTGAGTGATCGCGCAGCGCCATATCACCTTCGTGTGCTAATCGCAGACCAGCTCAACAATGCATCTGCGGCAGAGCGATTTCGAGCAACCTTGCGAACTCTCCTGTTGGACCCACACGAGGATTTCTACATTCGGCGTCGAGCCGCTTCAGCGGCTTCTCATCTTGTTGGTGAGGATTGGGATGCAACTTTAAGAGGCATCCTCGAACATAGTAGCCGCAATTCTGGGCGGCTGGCGTTTGAATTAATCGAGTTGGTTGGTGTCGAGACCTTTTCAGACCAACAGGTCGTAGAGGCACTTCTCGCCCACGATGGTCTGCTCTTTTCCGCAGTTCCGCGAGAACCTGCATCTAGCACGCTATTGAGCTTCTGGAGGTTTGAGAAACGCGTTCCGGATGAACGCCTAGAAGGGTTGCTCGACAAGCTCACCGAATACACCGCAGAGCTCCTTCCTAAGAACGCTGGGATCGATGAAAACCAGTTAATCGACCTTGCCTATTCGCTCATTCTGCGTCGTCTCGAGGCCGATCCCCTTGATCCAATTCGCGTGTGGAACTGGCTAAAGCCGTACGAGGAGCAACATTCTTACCGACGCGACAACGAAAAGACGCTCGGAGTATGGTTTGCCGAAAACGACGAAGTTCGTCGTGCGATCCAGCGACATGTTATATTTGACGAGAGCGAGGGAACTGTATGGCGTAAGGCGATGAGGCTGACGCGGAGATCGGCTGGTTTGATGCCCAACGACGAGGACGTCGTGGCCCTACTTGAGAGACTCGATCCGAATGATCGCAGCATTGAAGTTTGGCGAGAAGTCCTACAGCTCGTTCACCACGATGGCGATAAAGGGAAAACTGCCCGAAAGGCCGCGCTGCCGTTCGTGTCACATAATCCACAGATGGTGAAGTGGCTTGATCGCCTTGCGGAGCCTAAGACGCCCGAGTGGAAAATCAAACAGGATCGGCGGCAAGAGCAGAGGAGACGTAAACAGGCTGCAAAGTTTGAGGAGCACCGTCGTGATTATCTTCGGAATGTTGAGAAAGTGCGTGAAGGGCAATTCGGCTTTGTCCATGCTCCTGCCCAAGCCTACTTGAAAATGTTTCGGGACGTTGGGGACGATCTGCAACCGCATGAACGAATCGCTCAATGGCTAGGCGAGGAGGTGGCTGCGGCCGCCCATGAAGGTTTCGAGCAGTTTCTCACGCGTAAGCCCTACACGGTGACAGCACCAAAGATTGCCGTGGGCTTCGCCAAAGGGACGCGCTGGTATGCAAGTGACATCATCATCGCCGCGCTAGCTGAACGAATCAGGACGCATGCAGAGCCGTTTGCCGCTCTTAGTGAGGAGCGGCTAATGGCTGGCCTCTTTACCCTTTGGCACACGCGGATCGACGATCATGCGGGCATTCCAGAAATGGAGGGTCGCCTCGAGGAAGAGATCAAGTCTCGTGGAGCTTGGGAACGAGCGATTCGCATCTACATCACACCTCAGCTGAAACGGCGGAAGGAGCATGTTGATCGACTCTATCAGCTGATGCGCGCGCATGATCAGACAGGGATCGTGACGAAGCTGGCGGCCGAATGGCTTCAGGAATGTTCTGATCTACCGGCTGTACCAGAGGCCGAAATGATCGACCGCCTGCTCATCTCTGGGCGCTACGAAGAACTTCGAGGTCTCGTATCCAAAAGGTTGGAGCTGGATCTCGACGATGAGCGTCGAAGAAACTGGGACGCAGTGCAGGTCATCGTTGATTTTGATGCCGCGCGCGCGCGTATCGGTAATCCAGTTGAGAAAGAGCTACTTTGGCACCTCCGATCTAGGGCCGGTGATCGCCGCTCCGACGATCATGCCTCAGCCGCAATCCTTCCCTCACAGCGAGCATGGATTGTCTCTCGGTTCAGAGGGGTGTGGCCAAATAGGGAGAGGCCAAGCGGCACAAGTTCCGGTGATGAAAATTATTGGGATGCTTCTGACTATCTCAAAAGCCAGATTTCTCGGCTCGGTGATGACACATCGTCAGAGGCGGTAGCCGCAGTTGCTGTACTCTCCGGCGCGGAGAAGGACGGCTACACGGACTACGTTCGTGTAGTCGCGGCAGAACAACAACAAAAGCTAGCGGAGCAGACCTACGATTGCCCTTCTCTGGTGGACCTGAAGACAATCTTGGACGCCGGTCCTCCTATCGACTCTGCCGATCTTCGGGCAGTCCTAGTTGATGGGCTGGAGACTGTCCAAGCTTGGCTGTGTGGCAGCGACATTGACTGGTATCGGGGCTTCTTTCGCGATGATGGCCGCCACAAGGGCGAAGAGCATTGTCGCGATGAGCTGATCAAGATGCTGCGCGCCGTCGAACCGGGCCTCGTATATGAGCCCGAAACGCATCTGGCGGACGACAAGCGGGTTGACATTATCGCTCGTGTGGTGGCGGATATTATCCTCCCAATCGAAGTAAAAGGACAATGGCACGCTGACCTTTGGACGGCAGCCGACAAGCAACTGGGCCACCTCTATTGCAACGACTGGCGAGCAGACCATGGAATCTACCTTGTCCTATGGTTTGGTCCTGATGTGTCACTTACCAAGCCGCCAGAGGGCGTCCAGACACTTCGGTCCCCCAAGGAGTTGCAGGCGGCTCTGACGGCGACGAGCAAGGAAGCTCAGGCGGGCAGGGTCACAGTCGTGGTATTGGATTTAACCCGCCCTAATCCATGCTAACCGATCCGCCGGTCGACATAGTTGAGGCGCATGAACTTCCCGGTCTTGTTGCAAGCGTGGAGACATATGTCAGCCCTGGCCGCCTAAACACAACATCGGCGATAGCGCAGCCTCCAGCCGTTCCACTGAACCGAATGTGGCATCGTGGGAGGCTTGGGCCAAGTCTCTTCGCTGAAACTCCTCAACGTAGTGGTCAGTGGCGTGATGAGTTTCTCAAAACTAATCTTCCGTCTCTTGGCCAGGGTCTAATATCACCAAGCCAGGGATTCGAATTTTGGCGGTGGCTAGCCACGCAAAACGGAATGGACGAAGACGGAATCCAGAAAAGGAGCGGGCTGAATCGCGAGATCTTCAACTATCTCGTCCAAATGGGAATCCGATGCGATTTACTCTTTCGGTTACCCTTATGGAATGCTGACGATTCCCTAAAAGTCAGCAGCTATCTATTATACTGGACCGACCCTGGCATCTTACACCAGCTTGTCGGTCTGAATGAACCATTGCTTGTAGATTGGTCCGGCCGACAGACAGAGCGGGAGAGGCAGGACCGCCAGCTCATCCGAGATTTGAGTTGGGAGGGATTCGCCGTATCGACTCTCTTGCGTGCAGGAGGCACCCGGACGATTGGGAAATACTGGCGGGCGGAAGACGAGCCAAAGGGTGAGATTGATCTCATCTTAAACTGGAGCCAACCCCGAGAGGTATGGGCCATCGAAATTACACTCGGGCGCCGAAAGGAAGTTCGTGCAGCATTTGACCGTGGCTGTGGAGAAACAGAGGCGTCTCGTGCAATGGTCTTGTTTCCCGAAGATTCCGGAGGGCTGAGCCTCAAAGGCTCGCAATCCGTGAGCATTGAAGTAGAAAAGTTAACCTTAAACCAAGCTCTGGCGGCGGTAATGGATGGCCCCTGAGCGCGTCATTTAGCCATCTCGTGGGGCGTTGACACCCTGTCTGCCGTAAGCGTTCTGTACCAAATGACGTCTGACAAAAAATCTGGCGTATCCGATAGGATTTCCGACCTTTGCTTGCGAGAGCGGCGGCAAGTGGCTGGCCACTTTAGCGTCTTTGATGTTAGAAGGGGCTCGCCGCAACGAAGCGCAAAGTTGCCGGACTGCCTCTCAATCGAGCTACAGATATTCGCGTAAAAGGGGCTTCGGCAATCTGATGCCCTATTGATACCCCGGCCGTTAAGCATGAACTCGCGTTCATGCCTAAGGCATTGAAAAATATGGTGAGCCCTGCTGGATTCGAACCAGCGACCTACTGATTAAAAGTCAGTTGCTCTACCGACTGAGCTAAGGGCCCTCATGTCCTGAGGTCCGCACGCACTAGAGGCGGCGGTGCGGCTGGTCAACCTCCAGAAATCGCTTTTCGCAAGCGGAAGCGCAAATGGCGGATCGAAAGCCGCGATACAGGGTCGCGCCATCCAGGCACGATGGCGTGCAGCGGTTCCAGCACGAAATCGCGGCTGCGAAAGGCTGGATGCGGTATGTGCAGCGACCGGCTGTTCCAGCGACCGCCGGACCAGAGAATGATGTCGATGTCCAGGCGCCTTGGCCCCCAGCGTCTGAACCGCCGCCGGCCAAGCATGCATTCTATCGCCTGCAATTGCGACAGCATCTCGTCGGGCGGCAGGCGGCTCTCCACCAGCAGCGCGCCATTGGCGAAGATCCGCCGCGACGGACCGATCGGCGGGGTCCGCATGACGGGTGCGACGTCGAGAACCTGGCCAAGCGCCGCGATTCGGCGAACCGCCTCGTCCAGCAGGCGCGCGGGAGTCATCCGCGCCGAAAGGGCCCGGTTCGATCCCAAAGCGAGGGCGTAAAGATGACGAGCGCTTGTCTTGGCCATGGAGCA
>Ga0105239_10004694_pt1 | contig 16230 bp, 12 predicted proteins | sample KBSC44metaG_FD_92761 | JGI IMG/M metagenome (GOLD analysis project Ga0105239, IMG submission 92761) | Corn rhizosphere microbial communities from Kellogg Biological Station, Michigan, USA - KBS C4-4 metaG | ecosystem: Host-associated > Plants > Roots > Rhizosphere > Soil | place: Michigan, USA...
CTTCGGCAGCCGCGATTCTAGAGCGCATTAAAGCCTGTACTCGGGAAGGCAAGCCGTAGAGGGTAATGAAACCTTCCGCATCGCTATGACGATAGAGTTCGCCCGTGGTGAAACTGGCCAACTCTTGATCGTAAAGTGAGTAGGGAGATTCTGTCGCCAAAGGAATAATGTTGCCTTTGTAGAGTTGCAAGGTTACAACACCGCTGACCGTGCGCTGAGTGGAATCCATGAAGGCATCCAAGGCTTCACGCAATGGCGTAAACCATAAGCCACCGTATACCAATTCAGCGTACTGGATACCCAATTTATGCTTGGTACTGCGGGTACGAGCATCCAAACAGATTTGCTCTAAACGATCATGCGCTTTGTAGAGTACCGTTCCACCAGGGGTTTCGTAAACGCCACGGGCTTTCAAACCGACAACACGGTTTTCCACCATGTCCAGAATACCAACACCGTGTTTTCCTGCGATTTCATTTAACTTGGTGAGTAATTCCAACATGGGCATCGCTTTGCCATTCAAGTGGGTAGGCGTTCCTTGCTTGAAGGTCAGTGAAATTTGCTCACCTTGTTCCGGTGCGGACTGGGGAGAAACCCCGAGTTGCAACAGTTTTTCGTAGTTGGGTGCATTCGCTGGATCTTCTAATTCCAAACCTTCGTGGCTCAAGTGCCAGAGGTTTTGATCCCGGCTATAGCTTTCCTCTTTACGAACAGGGTAGCTTAAGCCCCGTTGTTCAAGGTAATCGATTGCATCTTCACGGGAACGGATATTCCATACCCGCCATGGCGCAATCACTTTAAAGTTAGGCGCTAAAGCATGAATCGCCAATTCAAAACGAACTTGATCGTTCCCTTTACCCGTCGCACCGTGGCAAATAGTCGTCGCATTTTCCTGGTTTGCGATATCGATCAATTTTTTTGCAATCAACGGACGTGCCATGGCCGTACCGAGCAAGTAATGACCTTCGTAAGTCGCTTGGGCTTTTAAGCAGGGAAGAATGTACTCGTTCACGAATTCTTCACGAGCATCGATGACATATGCCTTGCTGGCACCAGTCGCAATCGCGCGGGCTTTCAGCTTTTCATCGTAATCCGCTTGTTGCTCGGGAGTCATGGTGGAACCGACATCCACACAGACAGCGATGATTTCGCAATCCACATTTTCCTTGAGCCAGGGAATAATCACGGTGGTATCAAGCCCGCCCGAATAGGCGAGAACAACTTTTTCCTGATTTTTAATGGAGTCGACACTGGCATTCATAATGAAATTTCGATCCTCTTTCTTAGATAAGTTTTACAAGACTTGTAATTGTCATTCCTGCGAAGGCAGAAATCTTTAACTTTATTTTATGAACGTTGGGGAGGGTCTTGTATACCCTCTGACGGGAGCCCACAAGGGACTCCTCCTACATGTGGTTTTCTTCCCTAAGATTCCCGCTTATTCACACGCTTCGCGTTATCGCGGGAATGACAGACTTACGAATTTCGAAGGAATTCCAGCGACTGATCCACAATATGGAGTGCTTCTTTGATTTCGGCTTCCGATACAATCAACGGCGGAACAAAACGAATGACATCAGCACCTGCACCGATTAGTAGCAAGCCATGCTTCATACATTCAGTAACCAACTTGGCGACATTGTCTGACTCTTTCAAAGCCAGACCAAGCATGAGCCCTTGCCCACGAACCTCTTTCACAAGATCGGAGTATTGATCATGCAAAGCCTCTAATCCTTTTTGGAGTTGCTGTCCGCGCTCTGAAACATTTTTTAGAAAAGCGTCTTTCTCTAAGGTTTCCAGAACCGTCAATGCGACTGAACACGCCAGAGGATTTCCACCAAAGGTCGATCCATGCTCACCCGGTTGTAAGGATTGCGCACATTTTTCAGTCACAACTAAAGCACCAATCGGAAAGCCTGCACCCAAGCCTTTAGCCAAAGTAATTGCATCCGGCTGCACGCCGTAATGCTGCCAAGCAAATATCGTACCTGTACGACCAATACCACATTGCACTTCATCAAAAATAAGAAGGGTTTCATTTTGATCGCAGAGGGAACGAACTGATTTTAAATACTCTGCATCGGCAGGCTTAACACCGCCTTCACCTTGGATCGGCTCTAAAATTACAGCAGCCGTTTTATCATCCATCGCCGCTTTTAAAGCATCGATATCATTAAAAGGAACATGCACGATGTCTGGAATAAGCGGTTTGAAACCATCCTGGTATTTCAACTGACCTGTCGCCGATAAAGACCCCATGGTCCGACCGTGGAAACCATTCAACATCGCAATGATTTTGGTCCTTGGCGAGTCCGAATTACTGCGGCTAAAGTGCCGACGCGACAGCTTTAAGGCTGCTTCCACTGCTTCCGCACCGCTATTGCAGAAGAAAGCCGCTTTCATACCAGCGAGGTATGTCAACTTTTGAGCCAACTCAATTTGTTGACGCGTACAATATAAGTTGGAGCAGTGCATCAATTGGCTTGCTTGTTTCGTGATCGCTTCGACAATACGGGGATGAGCATGCCCCAATGTATTCACCGCGACACCGGCTACAAAATCCAGATAGCGCTTCCCTTCAATATCAAACAATTGCACGCCTTGTCCGCGTTCAAAAACGATGGGGAAACGCTTGTAGGTCGGCAATACAGAGGCATTCCCATGAGCGATCCAGTAATCACTAGTTTGGATTGAGTGGGAATCAATCACTGCCGGGAGTTGATCGGACGTCATTTACTGCATTTCCTCATCATCGAGTTGATTCGGCACAAGACTCGTTCCTAAATCACTTTTTAAAACAATGGCCTCCAATAAAGCGTTTGATGTTGTACCCGCCATAATGCGCACTTGTCCAACCCCATGCTCAATACAGTCCACAGCGCTTTGAATTTTTGGAATCATGCCCCCGGTAATCACTTCTCTGAGAATTGCCTCTTGAGCCGCCGCTACGGTCAATACCGGTATACGCGATTGTGGATCTTTAATATCCGTCAACACACCAGGGACATCGGTGAGTAAAACCAATTGCTCCGCTTTTAAGGCGCGCGCCACCGCAACAGCGACATCATCGGCATTCACGTTCAAGGCACCGCCATAGCCGTCATCACAAACCGGCGATAATACCGGCGTCAAACCGAGATCGAGCAATTGCAGTAAACGAGCTGAATCCACTCGATCCACGATACCAACACGCCCGAGATCCAAACCGTCAATCAATTGCTGTTGGGCACGAATTAATCTCATATCGCGTCCACTAAGGCCAATCGAATCACAACCCTGATGCTGCAAACGAGCACTGATGGCCTTATTCAGCTGGCCCGATAAAACCATTTCAACAACGCTCATGGTCGCATCATCAGTCACACGGCGACCGCGAATAAATTCGGGTTCGCGCTTGAAGTGACTGAGGGCTTCATTAATCGAAGGACCACCGCCATGGATAATCACGGGCTTATAACCAGCCGCTTTCAACCAGGCGATATTACTTAAAATTTCCGCATCGGAATCTGCCTTTGCAAGCAAGCTGCCACCGTATTTAACGACAACAATACCCGCTGATTTTTTTTGCAAAATCGGCAAAAGCTTCATCAATGCCTCAGCGCTAGAGGCAGATTCAATTAGATTTTTCGCAGAAATCATCTGTATCCTCTTTACGTCATCCCCGCGAAGGCGGGGATCCATTGCGGCAGTGTACCTAAGAGTTTATTCAATAGATTCATTTTTGACGTATTCCACTAAAACAGTAGGGGCTAATTATTTATGGTTCTCTACTTTTAATGGATCCCCGCCTACGCTGGGATGACGTATGTTAACTTAGGGCTAGCTGCGGTAGCTGCTATTGATAGTCACATAATCGTGGCTCAGGTCACAGCCCCATGCTGTGGCTTTTTCCGTCCCTGAATGCAACTGAACATGGATATCAATATCACGCTCGCCGAGAATACGTTGTGCAATCTCTTCATCAAAGGGTTTCGGCTCACCGTGGTGCAACATCAGTAAACTGCCTTTAGAACTGCTTAAAGAAAGGCTGACATTTTCAGGATCAAAGGCAACACCGGTTGCACCCATAGAAGAGAGAATCCGTCCCCAGTTGGCATCGGCACCATAGAATGCAGATTTCACTAGTGAGGAGGAAACAATAGCTTTCGCCAATACACGGGCCTGTTGCTTGGAGGATGCTTCCTCTACATGAGCGCTTAAAAACTTGGTTGCGCCTTCCCCATCTTTCGCAATTTGCTGAGCCAGATTTTGGCAAACGAAGCGCAGTGCAGAAACAAATACGGGATACTCTGGATGGCTGACAGTATCGATTTCAGGATTTTCTGCCTGACCATTCGCAAGCACAGCCACCATATCATTGGTACTGGTATCACCATCCACGGAGATCATGTGATAGCTATCATCAACGCACTCTTTTAAAGCCATTTGTAAAACATTTTTAGCGATCTTTGCATCTGTGGTCACAAAACCAAGCATAGTCGCCATGTTAGGATGGATCATACCGGACCCTTTAGCCATGGCCCCCATTTTTACGGTTTTACCACCCAACTGAAATTCAACGGCGATATCTTTCAAATACGTATCGGTCGTCATAATCCCTTCAGCGGCATGTTTCGCAGCAGACGCAGAATGTTCCAGTCTTTTAGCAACTTTAGGAATACCCGCGACTAATTTTTCAATCGGCATCGGCACACCGATAACACCGGTAGAAGCAACCAGGACTTCTTCATCTTTGCACTCCAGCTGTGCAGCCGTTGTTTGAGCCATTTGACGGGTATGCTGAACACCCACGGTTCCGGTACACGCATTCGCATTACCGCTATTTACGATAACAGCTTTAACAGGATTGCCCGATTCCAAAATTTGCTGCGTCCACAGGATGGGCGCCGCTTTAACAATATTGGTGGTAACGACAGTTGCAAATGTTGCAGGGATCTCGCTCACAATCAGGCTGAGATCGTTACGTCGTTTTTTAAGGCCGATATGAATCCCATTGGCAAGAAAGCCGAGGGGCGCTGTAATACCGCCGTCAATCACTTTAGGTGGAGCGATTGAAGCTTCAGCGGGGGTGGGGGTACTGACAGTCGACATAGCAATCTTGTCCTGTTTGCGAGTGTAATTTAATGACAATGCGAAAAACCCTTCCGAAAATCAAGTCCATTGGGCTTGAAGGAACGTCGGAAGGGTTATGTTTTACGGCTCTAATCAATAAGGAAGGTGAGATGTTCAGCTTCGTCTCATGTGGAGGAAAACAACCTGTTACCGACGCCTCTCGCATAAGGAGAACGTCGGACGCGTCGCAGGTGATAAAACTCGGAAGAGAACATTTGTTTTTAGAGCTTTCACTATTGGATTTTGGCCCTCACAATAGGCCATAAAAATTTTGAGACTAAACTATCCCTCAACCTCTAGTGTTTGTCAATGAATCACAAAAATTCAAGAACTGTCCTACAGAGTAATTTATAACATTGATTAGAACCATTTCGCAGCCTGAACAGCTCATGTTTAAAGAATAGAATAGTTTCATTAGAGGCATAGCTTCAATTAATTCATCGGATTGTGTAGGGATTGGAGTTCAAATTGAAACTATTTATCAGCTGGAGTGGTGAAAGAAGCAAACAGTTGGCCATAGCTCTAAAAGGTTGGATTCCTCTCATATTACAGTACGTAGAACCTTGGGTTTCTGATTCTGATATTCAAGCGGGTGAAAGATGGAGTCATCAGATCGCCGAAGCATTAGAAGCTTCTAAATTTGGAATCATTTGTACAACAAGAGAAAATTTAAATTTACCGTGGTTACTTTTTGAGGCTGGTGCATTAGCCAAATCCATGGAAGACGGAAAAGTCGTCCCACTTTTATTGGATTTGGACTTAATGGAAGTTTCAGGTCCTTTAGCTCAATTTCAAGGCAAAAAAGCTGATGAAGCAGGAATATGCGATATTCTCGTCAGTTTAAATAAATCAGCATTGACCCCTATGGTAGACGATAAGCTGAACCAACTATTTCAAATGGCTTGGCCATCATTAAAAAGTCAAATAGAATCGATATCTTCATCAACAGGTCCTATCAAAAGGAAGAGGCCTGAGAGCGAAATTCTTGAAGAATTAGTATCAAGTGTTAGAAATGTGGAACTCCGATTTCGTGACATTGACGAGGTGGGAAATACTGCAAATTCAACAACGAGACTCCTATCAGAAAGGAAATATTCCCCGAAGTTGTTGCACGATTTTAAACGTTCAGTCTCAGACAAATCTAACGACCCAATACACGTTGTAATAATTTCAAGCTTTTTAAAAGATGATTTACCTTGGTTATATGAATTATGTTTAGAACTTTTTAAAACGGAAGAAACAAGTGAGTATCTAAGCCTAAATAGAAAACTGCAAAGAATCATTGAAAGATTACTGCTTACCAAATATTTGGAAGAAATGACTTTGCAACGAAATGTATATCATTTTTTAAAGGCCTTGCAGGAACACCTTGAAGAATCTTTATCGCGAATAGAAGAAGATGACATTCCATTCTAAGTTTCTTTATATACTTCGATTTAATTTGCGATGGAAGCGAGGAGATCGCCAGCGTCGGCGACAGCTTCCTGAGCTTCTCGGAATATAGCCTCAAGTCCCTCTTCATCCAACTGAAAATACTCCAGTATCTCCGGGGAGAAATGAGCGACATTAAAGACCCCAACCCCTAGCTCATTCCGAATCAAGTGCGCCAACTCATTGGCAAAACTCACGACAAAAACCACCTGCGGACAGGACTCCGCATTCTGCGGTTGATGATGATACTGAATCACCTCGGTCAACCCAACCGGGAAACGCCACTTAGCCGCCAATAAAGCGCCTATACCATCATGCGTCAAACCGATTAATTCCTGCTCCAAAGCCCGAAATCCGTTCCCATGAATAGGCATTTTATTTTTACGGGCAGCTTGCAATACCTCCGTATAGGTGGGCAGGTAGACATCCAAAACCACTTTACCGATATCATGCAGCATGGCGGCACTAAATACGTCATCCATATCGAAAAAGCGGAACTTTTTCACCAGATAACGCGCGATAACCGCCGTGGTCATGGAGTGTTCCCAAAACTGTTGATGATCCAAACCGTTGGGATGCGTCTTTCCTTCCAGTAATTTGAAAATACTGGCACTGAGAACCAAGCCTCGCACGGTATTGAAACCCAGCATCATAATGGCATGTTGAATGGAGCTGATTTGTCGCTGGAAGCCATACGCCGCAGAGTTCACCATTCGAAGGACTTTGGACGTTAAACCCGGATCGTAGGCAACCAGGTTGGCAATTTGAGACGCCGGTGTCTCGGAATGAGAGAGTAGGGAGAGAATACGATTGACAATTTCCGGCAGCGAAGGGATGTCTCGAATTTTCCGCAAAATGGCATCTTGAGCTGAACCCGGCGCCGGTGCGACAGGATTAGACTTTGGGGGCTCGGCGGACGCCTGCGGAAGCATTCTTACCCTCAAATAATCGGCTTCTAGACCTCTAGACCAATGAGTAATAGGGCTGTCTCATTAAATTTCAACCCATTTTCAGCATTGCTCGACGCGATAATTTTATCTTGGATTCCGGTTTGGAGGCCACCTCTGTTGGACGTACTTCTTCGGGTTCCAAGTTAAGAAGCAGCTGCCTTAAGCTAAAGCGCGTTATCGGCTTATAGAGACAATGTGCAACCGTCCCATTCGCCAAAGTCACCTGAGACAATGGCTGAGTACCGGGGGTATCCGTTAAAGTCATAATTAACTGTTTCGGAAGCAGTTTCAATGTATCTGAGCCCAATGCCTCGCTTAAAAGCGGTGCGCTTCCGATTAACAAGTCCGGCTCGTAGCGCTTTAGCGACCAGCCCAAGTTGGCGGCAACGCCCACCGGATGAATTTTGTTGAGATCAAAACCGCAAACAAAGAGACAATCAATGAGTCGTTTAAGAATTTTGGGATTCGACTCCAATACAACAACCGTTTGAGTCCGACGTTTCCCTACGGGACGCCATGCCAAAGAGTTGGAGCCTGTATCCTCCAAACTATCGGGAACTTGAATATTTTCAAGCGTGGAGGCCAGAACACCGGCAATTTGCAATTCTTCCATAGCAGCTTCATCCGCCTCTTCCGCTTTAAAGCGGAATTGCTCCGGTTGAACGCCATGCAAAATCAATTTAGGTAAGTCTCTCGTGGAAATTTCCTGCCCTTTGCTCAGCAGTAAAACCGGTTTACGACGACTTTTCGGATGAAAAATATCTTCCTGACAAATCAGGGTAAAGTCTTTAAAAGACCCTAAAGTCTGTCCGACCTTTGCAAGCGGCTTTTTGCGCTGTTGGTGAGCCATTAAACGCTTTTTTCCGCGTTGAAAATATTTGCTTAGCTCGTAATAGATTTCATCCCACATAGGCTGCTTCTCCAAATCAGTAAATCAGTGGAGCTCTTTCTTAGAGCTGCTTAAGATGTGGATTTCCGATATAAGAGGGTTACGAAAAAGCTCTGGGCAGAGCATTCGGCCATATCAGCGATTCGCCAACGAAGCACTCGGTTTTCTGTAAGACGTTAATCTCAATTCGTGATAGTGGTTCGTTTTCCGTAGTTCATATCAATGAATCGACGAAAGCCCTAAAACGCTGGAGGGGTTTTTAAAGAATCTCAACCATAAAGAGGAGCTGCTCCTTTAAATGTAGGAGACGGGAGAGAACATCAACAAAAAGACGAATCCTACTGAGCTAACAGAGCGTCAGGGATTCAAATCCAACCTTATTTGTTGTAAATTTAATAAAAGAGTTTGGGATGGAAAGCTATTGTCTAAGTCCGTTGTAGCCGTAGTCGAGCCGGGCAAATTGCCGGAATTGAAGTTCATGTGCTCCGTCTGTCGTGAGGGAGAACTCACACCAAGGACCGACGCGACATTGTCATGCCCTAAATGCGACAGTCACTATACCTGCCGAGGTAACCAGCCGGATTTACGGCCTGAATTCGCATGGCATCCCGATACAGCGCTAAAAAAAGCCAAACCGGACATTGAGCTGCCAGCTATCGAACTTGATGACACCGAGCGCTGGCAAAATGCCATTAAGCTGTTTTTACGCCGCTCTCCCAAGCTGTATCGCTTTTTGGTTTACACCATTGGAACAGCCTATTACGGCGGCATATCCTCTCAGCGTTTTGTCGATAAGCTCGGTTCAGACGCCCTTGTCCTGAGTGTCGGAGCGGGTGTTTTACGCCTTAAAGGCAAGCGCGTCATTCACCTGGATTATGAGCCTTATGCCGCTCTCGAAGTGGTTGGAGACGCCCACGCGCTACCCTTTGCAGACAATACCTTTGATGGCGTTGTTTGTGAAACGTTGCTTGAACATGTCTTGGAACCGGAACGTGTCATTGCCGAAATGGAGCGCATTCTAAAACCCGGTGGCCAAATCTATATTTTGATGCCCTTTCTGTTCGCCTTCCATGCCGCGCCCAATGATTTTTCCCGGCTGACGCATCGCGGTCTCGCGCATCGTATGAAGGCGTTTAACATCAAAACACTTCGACCATTCTCCGGTCCGGCCTCGGCACTGAACAATATCCTGGTAGACTTCTTCGCCTTAGTTTGCTCACTCGGAAGTCGTCGCCTGTATCGTCTATTCTCTATTGCATTTTTACCCATCTTTGCGCCAATAAAATACCTGGATATTCTTCTAAATCATCATCCCGAGGCCTGCCGTATCGCCTCCATCTTTCTCTGCATTGCGAAAAAAAAAGAAGTAGAGAAAAAAGAAGTCATTCTCCAGCAGGAAGGCCTTTCCTAAGCAATGCCAAGCGATTTTTTTCATTCTTTGTTTGCTTCCATACTGCCGATTGAAATTGAAATGGGCTTATCCGTCATCGCCTTGCTCGGATTTTCAGGATGGATGCTTAAAGGATTATGGGAACAGAAAGACTCTAAAAATAGTCTTCTCATGATACTCGGCGTTCTCGCAATAGCCTTTTTTCTCCGCATTGGCTGGATTCTGAGTACCCAACCTTTGCCTCACAGTGATTTTCAGGTCTATTGGGATTACGCGCACCGCTTTTATCACGGCGATTTCCGCTTTGACGTGATCGAGCGACATCCCGGCATTATTCTTCTCTACACGCTTGGCTTTTATATCTTTGGCGGCTCCTTGTGGGCAGGTTGGACGATTAATCTTTTCTTCAGCCTCTTATTTTTGCTCTCACTCTACAGTCTTAGCCTGGAACTCTTTGGTAAACGCGTTGCCCTTTGCGCGCTGATATTAGGAAGCCTTCTGCCCACCGCGATTTCCTACACCACCATCATGGCATCGGAAACTCCGGCAATTACCTACATGATGATGTCCATTTGGTCGACACTTCGCCTGCGTAAGCTCACGCTTGAGAACAAAGAGAAACAATCTCTCTGGGTCGCCTTGGGGCTCGGTTGTTTGTTTTTCGGCTCGGCCCTGCTGCGCTCAACCAGTTTGCTCCTCCCCGTTTTGCTCAGCCTGTCCATTTTAATAATCAGAGGGGCAGAGTGGAAAAAAGCCCTAGGTCTTATGATTAGCAGTGGCGGCATTTGTGCGCTTTTACTGGGCGGCTGGATAACCCATCAGGCCATTATCACCGGTATGCCTAAACTCTTTTTCGGAGAAGAACTTTGGCTGGTATTTGCCAGTAATTATGATCATAACGGTCGGATCTTTCCCATCGAGCACATGCCCTTCTACCCAAGCTATATCCATTATTTAAGCAAGGGAGATGCTGTCTCCAGAATCCACGCTTATAAAATACTCGGGGATTGGTCCTGGAAAATTATCAAAGCGGATCCGTTAAAATACCTCCTCTTTGGATTTACTCGGATGCGGGGTATTTTATGGTTTTCTCAAAGTGGTCTTGTCTGGAGTATTAAAAACAGCCTAATCGGGTTTACGCTTCCAGTTCGCATGCGGCTGTTAACCGAAATCTCCAATACGTACTGGCGAGTTTTACTTATTCTGAGTGCGATGGCTTGGGTAACACCCCGGCCAGGCAATACACTTCAAAATAATGAGACACAAAATCAAAAAATCAGCATTCTTCAGGAAATTAATTTAGCAATCAGCCTCTTTATTGTGTGTTGGCTTATTTTCCACTTCCTCATATCCGTTGTCAGCGAGCGGTATGCCTTTCAACTCCTACCCTTTATACTGATTTACAGTGCAAAGGGAGGCGTTTGCTTGGTAGAATGGGTTACAAACACAGTTAAAAAATTCTGCATAAGTCCAATTCAAGGTTAATGAATCCATTTATATAGCCCTGCATACGATAGGGCTTTGCTTGTAGTCAGGAAACAATCCAGAGAAGGGGGAGCATTCGATGCTCATAACACTGGTCGTTCCTATTTTTAACGAACAGGCACTATTGCCGGAATTAACCCGTCGGATTGCATCCGTCGTTAATTCTCAACCGCAATATCGTTGGGAAGTTTTATATATCAACGATGGTTCGAGTGACGGATCCGAAAAAGCCTTAAGAGAACTTTGTCAGCAGTTTTCCTGGTTGAACGTTTTACATTTTTCTCGAAACTTCGGGCATCAAATTGCGATTAGTGCCGGCATGGATGCCGCCAGCGGAGATGCAGTCATTCTGATGGATGGCGATCTTCAAGATCCGCCCGAGCTCATTCCCGATATGTTAACGCTCTGGCGACAAGGATCAGAAGTCGTTTATGGCACCCGGAAAGAGCGACACGGGGAAAGCCTTTTTAAAAAGTGGAGTGCTTCCCTGTACTACCGATCACTCAAGCATTTATCCGAGCGACCGATTCCACTCGATACCGGAGACTTTCGGCTCATGGATCGACGTGTTGTGGATACACTCTGCCAGATGCGCGAAAAAAATCGTTTTATTCGCGGCATGGTCAGCTGGGTGGGATTCAAGCAAACTCCGATTGTCTACGAGCGAGACATGCGCTACGCGGGGCATAGCAAATTCACCTTGTTTAAAATGACTCATTTCGCGATGGACGGCTTACTGTCGTTTTCCAAAGTACCGCTGCAATGGATTACCACCTTAGGTTTTTTGATATCAACCACCAGTATTGTGCTTGCGTTAACCTTGCTCATTTTAAAACTCAGCACTCATATTAACGTACAGGCGGGTTGGACTTCGATTATGGTTTCCATTTTATTTCTCGGAGGTATCCAGCTAATCTGCGCCGGGACACTCGGTGAATATATCGGACGCATTTTTGATGAAGTCCGACACCGCCCCCTCTATGTGGTTCAGGGCAGAGACGGGCAAGCAATCCAGTCCCGAACAGCGGAATCCCAGAACCAAAGAGATCGAATAGAGGCAGAATCGGGACACTATATGATGCAGCCTAAATTGCATACACCGATTCAAGGTCAAACCCGGGAGAGAAGGTCTAATGTCTAAGGTCAAGAATCTCATTAACAACCAAACCCTGTCCGGCGGACTGAGTTACTTCGACTACGAATTGTCGGTCGGTCGGGAAATTCTGGTTCCCTGGCTCCGACAGCATATGCAGCTGGAAGGATTACGCGTCGGCGATTTCGGCTGCCACCAGGGTGGTATTCTCGAAGCGCTACGCCAGGAAGGCAAAATCAATTCAGGCCATGGCTTTGACTTGGATGCACCGAGCATTGCAGCTAGCCCTTTTAAATCCGACAGTAATTTTAAACTCCAGGTTTTGGATTTAAACAGTCTGGAACCGGGGCAACAAAGCTTTGATCTGATTCTGCTTCGAGATGTTCTGGAGCATATCCCGGATTACGAGGGAATTCTTCGAAAGGCACGAGAATGCCTTAATCCGGGCGGACGCATTTTTATTTCCTTTCCGCCCTATTACTCACCCTTCGGCGGTCATCAACAAGAGGCCTCCAATTGGACCCGTGCTGTTCCCTTTCTCCATTACCTACCCCGCTCTTTATTTTTCCGACTGGTGAAAACGCACGATACGCTTTACATGACCCAAGGTAGTTCGCTCGCTGATATGCAGTCGGTTTCGCAGACATGCCTGACTCTCCATAAGGCAGAAGGCGCTTTTGAAAAAACAGATTTACGGATTCATGCCGCTGAATATTTTTTATTCCGGCCTGAATTTCGAATTCGCTATGGTCTGCCGACCTGGAATACCGGACCCGCTTGTAAAATTCCGGTTCTGAGGGAAATTATCACCATGGGCGTCTATTATCTGCTTAGCGCTGAAAAATTTAAACCGATTTAGTTTGTTCTTTGAGGCGGTGGTATTACCTTTTTTCTCGGATATCAGAATTTAGTAAGCTAGATAAAATATTTAGTTTTGGACGACGAGTAGTCGAGTACTCTCCAGGAGAAGTCTTTTCTACGAGGCGTCGTCCTTCTTCCATTTGCGTATCAACTTTCCGGCTTTGTTCTAAGTCTCTACCAATTTTAGAAGCTTGAACGGGAGTAGCATCCGGCTTACTTTGAGAGGTACGCCCTGCCGTTGTGAATGTATGTGCCGAAGTTTTATAAGATGTCTGCGTAAAAGACCGTCGAGTAGGAGCTTTTCTTGAGGGGCTAAACAAAGTCCTTCTAATCATTTTAAACTCCTTGCAGTCATTAAACGAACCAAGAAAAGCTGATACACTCGATACTGTAAAACTCTATCAAAAGTGACCCTCCTGAATCCGAAAAATTAATTTTTATAAAAATCACTACTCGTAAATACCCTTAATCTTCTATGAAGAGTCAATCCGCTTATAAGATAGAGGCTGAGCTATATCTACGTTATAATAGCCTCAAGAGCTTTAATATCATGTAATGATTAACCTCGTTTTGTGGACGGTACCGTACAATAGGCATGAGCAGTAGTCATTGTATGGCATAATGCCTTCATCAGCTTCAATTGAATAAGGAGAGCTTTATCCCAATTTCTGGCCGGATTCGTCGTTTTCAGTTTCCGCCACCTCAGCCGCAATTGAGGGAGGTTTAACTTGAATGCATATTCACCAGATAGTCCTCGATAACTTTAAATCCTTTGCCGAGAAAACAGTGATTCCGTTCGAGGAAGGCTTTACCACTATTTCCGGGCCGAATGGCTCGGGTAAAAGCAATATTATTGATGGCGTTCTGTTCTGCCTTGGTCTCTCCACATCCCGCGCGATGCGGGCAGAAAAATTGTCGGATTTGATTAACAACCTATCCAAACGCAAGGAAGCCACCGTTCAAATCACCTTTCGCAAGAGTGGTGACGACCGCCAGAAACGAGTTCAGGCATCCCAATTGAATCTGGAATTAGAAGAAGGTGCTGAAGCCTCTGCTGAGTCTGTAGCAGATAATGAAGCAGAAGCACCCCTTCGAACCATTAACCAGGTAGAAGATTTTGATCTCAGCGACGATGGTGAATTTGTTCAGGTCAGTCGTCGGATTCGCGGCAATAGCTCAGGCTATGTCAGCACTTACTATCTCAATGGAAAACCTGCCACCCTCACCACCATTCACGAGTACCTGGCCAACTTCAATATTTCCCCAGGTACGTATAACGTGATGATGCAGGGCGATGTCGCCGGTATTGTTAACATGTCAGCGATGGACCGCCGCAAAATCATTGACGAAATTGCGGGCGTTGCCGAATTCGATCGTAAAATCGAACAGGCCCAAGGGGAGCTGGAAGCTACCGGCGCTAATATTGAGCGCAATACTATTTTGCTGAATGAAATTCGTGAACGCCTGACCCAACTCGCTCAAGAGCGAGATCATGCACTTAAATACAAGGCTTTGCGCGAAGAAAAACACCTGTTTGAAAGTCTGCGTCTTACTGCCAAATACGTGGAAATTAAAAAGGCAATTTCAGCATCAATCCAAAACACAGTGGAAGCAAAACAGAAAAAAGAAGCGGTTTTACTTTCCATTCAAAGCCTTGTGGTTGAAATTGGAAAAACCCATGCGCAATTGCTAGAGCTTTCAAATGAAGTGAAAAAGAAGGGGGAAGATCAACAAATCGCCCTTCAAAAACAAATCGAAAGCCTGAAGGGCCATATCGCACGTAAAGAAGATGCCATTACCAGCTTCGATAATAAAACCACTGAGAATATTCAACGTATTACCCAGGCTCAAAATGAAATCAGCCGCATGGGAGAAAATAGCGAAAACCTGGATGAGGAAATCGCGAACTTCCAGCATCAGCTTAAAGAACTGCAAGCCCTTTACGAGCAAGAAACACATAACGCTCAACAGCTGGAAAAGCAATTTGAATCTCTAACCGATTCCAGCGGCGAACTGAGTTTGAAACGCAATGAAGTGCGCAAACGGTTGACTGAAGTGGAAGATGAAAAAAGTCGGCAACAACGTGCCAAGCTGGATATTGAAGCGGAAGTGAATCGACTCGGGTTTGAGCTGAACATGCGCCAACGTGGTGACAGTGAAAAAGAAACCCGTCGAGCAAACTTGCTGGATTCGCAAAAAATGCTCAATGGCAAAGCCAAGCATTTTGCCGATGAAAAAGAAGCGTTTGAAGCACAGATTAATCAACTGCAAAAAGATGCCGCACAGGCACGCAGTGACTTAAGCCATGTGCAAAACGAGGCGGGGTCCTTACAGCGTGAATACGTGCGTATGGAAGCCCGACAGCGTGCCCATGAAGAAGTGAATTTCACGCGCTCCGTCGATACGATTTTACGGGCGAATATGCCGGGCGTTCACGGTACGGTTGCGCAACTCGGAGACGTCAATTCCGACTACGCTCTCGCGATGGAAATTGCATTGGGCGGACGGATTCAAAATATTGTTGTGGATAACGACAGTGTGGCGAGTGACGGAATTCGAATGCTGCAAGAAAGTCGCGCCGGTCGTGCGACCTTTTTGCCACTCAACAAAATCCAGCAATCTCGCCCACTTCCTCCATTACCCAAGGAAAGTGGTGTCATTGATTACGCGTTTAACCTGGTTGATTGCCGCCCGGAATACGATGATGTTTTTGCCTATGCCCTTGGTGAAACGCTGATTGTAGAAGATTCCCAGGCCGCACGCCGTTTACTGCGCCGATACCGGATGGTAACACTCGACGGCAGCTTGATGGAAAAGTCCGGCGCCATGACAGGGGGCTCTCAGCCTAACCGGGGTAAAGGCAGCTTTTTTGGAGGCAAAGAAGGTGAGCAGGAACTTCACAAATTGGCGCGACAACTGGAAGCAGCCGAAGATAAAAGTGCCGGTTTCCAAAAACGAGTCACCACGATCGAAGTGAAACTGGACAGCGTGAAAACTGAATACATCCAGTTGATGCAAA